>Ga0105055_10009395_pt1 | contig 12509 bp, 10 predicted proteins | sample BON03_FD_78090 | JGI IMG/M metagenome (GOLD analysis project Ga0105055, IMG submission 78090) | Freshwater microbial communities from Lake Bonney liftoff mats and glacier meltwater in Antarctica - BON-03 | ecosystem: Environmental > Aquatic > Freshwater > Ice > Glacier meltwater | place: Lake...
AACGCCTTATTATAATTATCCCTGAAATATTGGGCTAAGAAATAGTGCTTATTGGTTTCATAATTATCAGCCGAAATACTGAATTCGTTTTGCTGTGAACCATTGGTAATCGTAATCTCCTTTTGCTGAGATTTTTGCTGAGAAAAAATGCTGGTAACATTCAATTTTCCGAATTGCAGCTGGGTCTTCAAACCAAACAGAGCTTGACTTCCGCTTATTAGTGAAGAGCTTAATGGCAGACTCACGTTTCCGGCCTCTATCTTTCTGATGATTTCATCTTCCTTACCAGTATAATCAAGCTTAACCTGGTTTTCGAAATCAAACTGGGCTTCCGTATTATAATTGGTGCTGATCCTCATCTTTTCACCGATCTGCCCTACCACATTCATTTGTATCCGCTGTTCGAAATCAAAATTACCCTGCCTGCGCTGCCGTTCATTGAACAATGGGTTCTCATTCCGACTTAATCGGCCAGAAAAAGTGAGGTCAGCTGATCCCTGAGGGCGGATCTCAATGGTATTTCCGCCAAATAATTTTTCAAAAGATTTACTGTTTATCACTACTGGGGGGATAAACCCGGGTTCGCGAGCTTCTGAAAGTGGAAGATCAGCCAGCTCACGCCAGTAATTGCGCTTTATTAGTTCATTTTCATATCTCTGATACTCTTCTATACTCAGATATTGGGGAGCACGATAAAGCCTTTCACCTATCTTTTCACGTATGATATATCGCTTTGATACCGGATCAAATTCAACACTTCTCTGAATATTCGATGGGTTGGGAAGTATGATCCCCTTTGGAGGCTTGAACTGCAGAGTTTTAGAATCCTGAAAAGGATAGATGAGTTTGGTAGTATCTTTTGCAACAGGGGTATTCTGGGCAATTGCCCGCCCTGCAAACAGAAGAAAGAAGACACAAAAAAAACTCTTCAGGAAAAAAGTAGCAGCACTTCTCAATTTCAAATGATATTGATAGTAATAATTATAAGCTTTTAAGGGCAATTTTTATCAAAGCTTCAACTGATAAATTTTCTGTTGAAGCTTTAATCGCACTTTCAAGGGACTTCTCAGCAATATTTTTGTTAAAACCTAACATAACCAAAGCAGATAACGCTTCATCCTTGGCTGTATTATGCACAGGCATAGAAATGAGTGAGTCAGTACCCTCCTTTTTGAGTTTATCTTGAAGTTCGAGGATCATCCTTTGCGCAGATTTTGGTCCGATACCTTTGATCCTTTGAATCAAAGGCACATCCCCTTTAACGATGGCCGTCTGGATCTCAGCAGGCGTAATTGACGACAGGATCATTCTGCCGGTATTGGGTCCGATTCCTGAAACAGAAATAAGGTGTAGAAACAATCGGCGCTCTCCCTCCTCACAAAAACCATATAAGGTATGAGCATCTTCCTTTACATGAAGCCAAGTAAATAGCTTGCAATGTTCTTTCTCCTCCAATGCCGCATAGGTATTCAGCGAAATATTAATGTGATAACCTATACCACCTGCGTCAATTACCACAAAGGTTGGACACTTAAATACCAATTTACCGTTTATATATGCGTACATTTTTTTTGCTTAATATTAATTCGAAATAATGAGCTTTTTAAGATCTATTCCTTTTTTAAAGCCCTTTTAAAAATACCTTTTACACGAGGACTAATCAGCACCGCTGAGCTTTCCTCCTCCTTGGTCTGAACATCCACTACAGCTATAGTAACCATATTCACAATCTCACGCACAGAACTACCTAATTGCAGTATATGTACCGGCTTATTGAGTCCAAGCAATATTGGACCTACAGCTTCTGCTCCTCCTATTTCCTGCAATAATTTATAAGCAATATTACCGGATTCAAGATTGGGGAATACCAACACATTGGCTGGAGCACCAATTAGGGTACTGAACGGATAATTATCTTTGAGCAAGTCAGGATTCATAGCAAAATTTGCTTGCATATCGCCGTCAACCGTGATTTCTTTATGCTTTTCATGCAGAATCTTAACCGCCTGACGGACTTTTTCAGGGACTACACCATCGTTGGATCCGAAATTTGAATAGGATAACATTGCTACTCTTGGTTGAATATTAAACTTCCTGACAGAATGATCAAGTAAGGTGGTAATGGCAACCAGTTCATCTACAGTTGGATTCTCATTCACTGTGGTGTCGCCAAAAAATACTGGACCTTTTTTTGTCAGCATCATATACATCCCTGCAACACGGTTTACTCCTTCTTCAATCCCAATCACCTGAAGTGCAGGCTTGATGGTTGACGGATAATCTTTGGTCAAGCCGGAGATCAATGCGTCTGCTTCTCCAAACTGAACCATTGCCGCACCATAATAATTTCGGTCCCTCATCAGCTTTTTAGCTTCAAACAAGGTAATTCCGCGGCGCTGACGTTTTTTATACAGGTAATCAGCAAATTTAGTGCTTTTTTCAAGTTCTTCTAGCGGATCGATAATACTTACTCCATCAAGTTCGAGTTCGTTCTCCAGCATAATTTTGCTAATCAGACCTTTATTCCCAAGCAAAATGGGTATAGCAATACCATCGTCGCGAACAATCTGTGCTGCCTTTAGAATTTTGTAGTTATCAGCTTCTGCGAAAACAACGCGCTTAGGTGCACTTTTAGCCTTATTTGTGATTGTACGCATCAGTTTATCATCGAGGCCAAGTCGGGCTTTCAACTCCTCATTATAGGCTTCCCAGTCTTTTATGCCCTTTCGGGCAACACCTGAATCCATTGCCGCTTTAGCAACTGCAGGTGATACTGAAGTAATTAAGCGAAGGTCAATTGGCTTCGGAATGATATAATCCTTCCCGAATTTTATATTTTTTAAATTATAGGCAAGATTTACCGATTCTGGAACAGTTTTCTTTGCCAGTTCAGCGATTGCAAAAACTGCTGCCTTTTTCATCTCTTCGTTGATTCCGGTGGCTCTTACATCGAGTGCCCCTCTGAAGATATACGGAAAACCGAGAACATTATTTACCTGATTTGGATAATCAGACCGGCCGGTTGCCATGATAATGTCTTTACGTGTTCCAATTGCCAGTTCATAAGCAATTTCCGGATCAGGGTTTGCCATTGCGAAAACAATAGGATTTTTTGCCATTGTTTTAAGCATCTCAGCAGTTAAAACATCCGGAGAAGAAAGTCCGATGAACACATCTGAATCTTTAACTGCTTGAGCAAGGGTATCAATCTTATGGTTAGTGGCGAATTCAGCTTTGGTACCTTCAAGATTTGCACGATCGCTGCGAATCACTCCTGAGCGATCAAGCATCACAATATTTTCTTTTCGCGCACCCAGGCTCACATACAAACGGGTACATGAAATAGCAGCAGCACCGGCGCCATTGACTACAATTTTAACTTTATCCAGTTTTTTCTTCTGCAATTCACAGGCATTAATCAATGCAGCAGCAGATATGATTGCGGTACCATGCTGATCATCGTGCATAACAGGTATTGACATCACCTCCTTAAGTCGACGCTCGATTTCAAAGCATTCCGGAGCCTTGATATCTTCCAAATTAATTCCACCGAAGGTAGGCTCAAGTGCTTTGACGATATTTACAAATTCATCAATGTTCTGAGTATCCAGTTCGAGGTCAAATACATCAATATCAGCAAATATTTTAAAAAGTAATCCTTTACCTTCCATTACCGGTTTTCCGGCCTCCGGGCCGATATCGCCCAGGCCAAGTACTGCCGAACCATTGCTGATTACTGCAACCAGGTTTCCCTTGGCTGTATATTTATAGACATCTTCTTTGTTTTCAGCGATCCGAAGGCATGGTTCTGCTACTCCGGGGGAGTAGGCCAGGGACAGATCACGCTGAGAATTGGTTGGTTTCGTTGGGACAACTTGTATTTTCCCCGGACGACCTTGAGAATGGTAGTCCAATGCGTCTTGTTTACGATTAGTTTTGCTCATTACGTTTAGGAATTGGTCAGTGGGGCAAAATTACAATTCTTTTCGTTATGGCTGTAATAAACAAAAACAAGGATTGTAAACTTCAGGGGACTAACTTCTATTGATTTTAAGCCGCATTCCGACACTTATTGACGATTTTTTCAGTCCGTTAAGGGCTTTAATTTTACTTACACTTGAACCTTTTTTTTCTGCTATCTCAGAAAGGGTATCGCCTGGTTTTACTGTGTAGTATAAAAATGGACTAACTTTTTTCGGCGATTCAGCTTTCGAAGCAGAGGCAGGAGCTGACTTTTTTACTGTAGCAATAAGCGGTACCGGATCAGCTAGTTCAGTTGTTCCATTAAAAAGATCATATAAAGATGTATACGCATTATTCTTTACTGCCGGAAGCACCAAGGGCAACGGTTTTAAAGAAGATCCGTTAATGATCTCCTTTTTAAAAGAGGGGTTCAAAAGAAGGAGCTCCTTTACATCTAGGTCTGTTGCAGCAGCTATACTACTGATTGATATCCTTTTATTAACCGGAATCACATCAGTAAGTGTACTGAAGCCCGCAGGTTTAACAGTAATTTCATGATCCTTGAAAAACTTCATCGAATAAACTGTAGCGATAAAAGCTGGAACATAATTCTGGGTCTGAACCGGTAAAAAGGGTCTTACCTTCCAGAAATCAGCTACTCCCCCAGATTTAGCAATGGCCCTTGTTACGGCGCCGGTTCCGCAGTTAAATGCAGCAATGGTTAGAAGCCAATCGCCTATTTTGGCATGAGCGTCAAAAAGGTATCTTGCTGCCGCATGGCTTGCTTTCACAGGATCCTTCCGTTCATCGGTATAATTATCCATGATCAATCCATAGCCTTTTGCGGTTTCATACATAAACTGCCAAGGGCCAACTGCACCAGATCTGGATACCGCCTGTGGATTTAATGCCGATTCCACCACCGTAAGGAATTTAAGTTCTTCAGGAATACCGGCATCTTTTAATGCTCTTTCAAATATGGGAAAGTAATATTCAGACAAACCGAGCATCTTCCCAATTTGCTCTTTTCTGCCGGTATAAATGTCGATATACCGCTGAACATGTTCATTATAGCTTAATGAAACGTCTTTTTGGATAGAGTCAAGCCTGTTTTTAAAAACCAGGTTCTGATAACTCAGGATCGGGTCAGGTATTATATTTGGTGTAAAAAGTGTATCTCTCTGGCCAATTTTCTTACCGGAAAGTTTAAGAAGAGTGGAATCCTGTATTATCCGGGCAGACAGATGGAAAGAAAACATCAGGAATAATGTTGAAAAAAATACAGAAGCTATCGTTTTTCTCATATTTTAAAAATAGAGTACGGCAAAATTACCGAATTAAACAACATTCATATAGGAACTCGAATCTTATCATGCTTTCAGCAGTTCTCTGAATTTTTTTGAAAAGGCCAACAGTTCAGCCTCCCCGAATCGCTTTCCTAAAAACTGCATTCCTAACGGCAAACCGGCAATATTATTGCCTGCGGGTAAAGAAATTGCAGGAATTCCGGCCAATGAAGCTTGAACAGTAAAAATATCTGCAAGATAATTTACCACCGGGTCATCACTTTCCTCACCAATGCTAAAGGCTGGTGTTGGTGCGGTAGGAAGCATAATAAAATCATAGTCTTCCAGAATATGAATGGTCTTATCCCGGATAAGCCTTCGTACCTTTTGTGCTTTCGAATAGTAGGCATCATAGTATCCGGCACTAAGAACAAAAGTCCCGAGTACAATTCTTCGCTTCACTTCTGGCCCAAAACCCTCAGAGCGCGAAGTTTTGTATGTTGATTCCAGATCAAACGCACGTTTGCTTCGGTAGCCGTAATGTACCCCGTCGTATCGTGCCAGATTCGAAGAAGCCTCTGCCATGGTTAGGATATAATACGTAGGAACAACATATTCCAAATATTCAAAAGAAACCGGTTCAACCACATGACCGGCCGCTTTTAATGAATTTATGCTATTTTCAAAAGCAAGTTTAATTTCAGGATCAAGCCCTTTTGAATGCAGTGCTTCAGAAAGATAGGCTATCTTTTCCTTTTTGTCATTTTTACTTTCTGAGGTATAAACAGGTACTGGCCTTTGGGACGCTGTGCTGTCATAATTATCTGAACCGGCGATTATTTCAAGCAAAATAGCAGCATCTTCAACACAATTTGTGATTGTCCCGACCTGGTCAAATGATGAGGCATAAGAAATTATTCCATGTCGTGAAACTCTGCCATAGCTGGGCTTCAATCCCACAACGCCGCAAAATGATGCCGGCTGACGAACCGAGCCTCCGGTATCAGTACCCAATGCTGCCAGGCATAGGCCGGCCTGAACTGCAACGGCCGCACCTCCGGATGAACCACCTGAAACCTTCGTCTGATCGGCATAATTTCTTACCGATCCGTAATAGGAGGACTCATTGGATGCACCCATCGCAAATTCATCGCAATTAAGTCTGCCGATTATCAAGGCATCTTCAGAAAGAAGCCGCTCAACAACGGTCGAAGAAAAGGGTGAAACATAGTTTTCAAGGATCCTGGAACAGGCAGAAACTTTATGATTTTTATAGCAAATATTATCCTTGATAGCAATTACCATTCCGGCAAGTTTACCTCCCTTGCCTGCATTCACCTTTTGCTGGATCCGCAAGGCTTCAGAACGTACTTCCTCCTTAAAGACTTCTACAAAAGCATTCAGCTCCTGTTTTTCGTCGATACGTTTTAAGTAGTGTTCTACTAGAAGTGGTAATGTAAATTCATTTCCTTGCTTTGCCAGTGCAGACTGAACTTTGGAAAGAGAAGAAATACCTTCCATGACTCAAATATTGTATTAATAGAATTTCTTCCGGCAATGATATCACCGAAAGAAATATAATTCCAGATCGATTATATTACTTAGTCTCCTGGTCTTTTGAAGTAGAGGCGGGAGTTTCACCCTCGCCGTTCTGAGCAGTCTTGAATTCTTTAATTCCCTTACCTAATCCACGCATAAGCTCAGGGATTTTTTTACCTCCAAACATTAACAGAATTACCACTACAATTAGTATAACTTCTGTGGCTCCCAGTCCTGCAAATAATAAAATTGAATTTGACATAATAATTTATTTAATGTGCGATTTTTGTATGCTCAAGCCCCGATTCATCGGGATTAATTATAACTTCTGAACCTGTTTCTACAGTATTACTTTCAGGTTCATATCCTGCTACCGGTGTATTATTCTCCTGTTCCAGTTCTGTCTGAGATGCATATCCATGTTCCAGAACAGCTTCATCAGGATTTGTATAGCCGTTTACAGCAGAGGTTTCTGTATCTATATAATCTGCCGCAGTCTGAACTTCTGATTTAACCTGTTCAGCAGCCTCATTTACGCTATTAATATTGTTATGGATTTCTCTTTTAATCCCGTCAGACGCATCCTTAAATTCTCGGAGGCCTTTACCCAAACCACGGGCAAGCTCGGGAAGCTTCTTTCCACCAAACAATAAGAGAACTACGAGGAATATCAGAATCATCTCCGGCCCTCCGATATTCATAAATAAAAACACAGAATTAAACATACTCAATAATACTATAAATACAAATATAGGCAATTAAATGCCTTTTTATTAAAAATTAATTAGCCAGCCAGCCTGCAGGGTTCATTGGCGCTGCACCTTTTCGTACTTCAAAGTGAACTTCAGTAGTACCGTCTATAGGATCTGTAATCACCACACCTATATTTTGCTTTAACGTTACTTTCTGACCTCTTGATACATTTACACTCTTTAAATTCGAATATACGGTAAAATATTCACCGTGTCTGATCAAAACAGCATAGGAACCCGAAATATTCTGTACTGCAGCAACCTCTCCGCCAAATACAGCACGAACTGCTGAACCTGGGGCCGTTTTAATATCAACTCCATTATTTTCAGTTGTTACATTGCGGCCGATGGTATGGTTGCCAAAATCTTCGATGATCATTCCTTTCGTTACCGGCCATGGAAGACTCCCACGGCTTCCCAGAAAATCAGAGGATAGTTTTGCAGATTCAGGTGTGGCTGCCAGAATGCTAGAACCACTTGCAACAGGCTTATAGTCAGGTGCATCCTTATTCTCTGCTTTCGCCTTAGCAGCTGCGGCTCTGGCTTCGGCCTCAGCCCGTTTCCTTGCTTCTTCAATTTCCCGGTTAATGGCATTCTGTATTGCCCGATTCAAAATAGCCGACTCCCTTTGCTTTTGTGTAAGTTCCTGTTTTAACTTTTTCTCCTGACTTGTAAGGCTGTTCAAAACCTTTGATTTGCTGTTCTTTTGTATGCCAAGCGTTCGCTTTTCCTTTTGCTGATCGGTTAAAATATTACTTTTCTCTCTTTTATTACGATCAAGTTCGCTAATCTTTACATTCAACTCTTTCTGAGTTCCCTCAATATATTGTGCCTGCTTCTTTCTATATTCACTAAATTGTTGAAGATATTTCAAACGTTTATATGCCTGATTGAAATTCTGAGCAGCAAAAATGAACATGAGTTTACTGTATGAACTCTGATTACGAAATGCGAAGAGTACCATAGCCGCATATTCCTTTTTCAATTTCACCAATTGCGACTGAAGTGAACGTACTGTATTGGTATTATCTGAGATCTGATTATCCAGTAGTTTAACTTCTGAATTAATAATGCTGATCTTTTTCTCCCTAAGTCGGATCTGAGCATTCAGCGCACGAATCTCTTTTAAAGAAAGGTTCTTATTATTTGCTGTCTGATTGAGGCTCTTGTTCAAAGATTCAATTTCCCTTGTCAATGCCTCCTTGCGCCTTCTCAGTTCTGAACTACTCTGAGCAAAAACACCGGATACTGTAAAAAATAATACAAGAAAAAAGATACACTTAAAACGCTTCATTCTATCAAATGTATTTAATTTTTAATCAAAAAACGCTCAGGAACCCTGAAAGGAAGTTCTAAGGACCCATCCAGATCAACTTTTAAAAACCTAAGATCCAACAGGAACTTTTTAGTTTTAACTTTCGAATCCATGACAACGGCATGCGGAATCTGCTGCTGATTAACCATTAAAAAATCAGAATAATTTGCGTTAAGTTCCTGTTTTGCAGCCTCGTCATTCAAATTTATATATATTACTTTGTTTTGTGCATTAAGCCGTAAATTATAAGTCAATCCCCCCATAATACTTATCAGCTTAGCCTCATCATTCACCATGTTCAGTTCAGTTGAATCTGTGATAAATTCTGAAACAGTATTTCCTACAAGTATAGATTGAAGGGTTCTGAAGTTGATCTGATCATTCGTAAACTCATAGATATAACTGAAAGGTTTTTTAATGTAAACATTATCAATTCGGTTCAATATTTTGACACTATCAGGCGTGATCAGTGCTCTTGCTACTTCCAGTCCGGCAATGGCAGTTACAGATACCCAGATCACCTCATTATTTTTAATACGGAAATTCATATTCACATCATTGCTCTTATCATTAATGCTAAGCACAGCCTTTGATTTGACAGCCAGAGTATTGAATACTAGGTCACTCTCCATAATGGATTTCAATTTATTCTTCCTAGTATTATTAGGCTCTACCTGAACAGATGGCGTCGCAGGGACTACAGGTGGAGCCAATATTACTTTCTTGGCCTTACAGCCGATTAAGGCCACTAAAAATACCAAGGTGTATACGGCCCTAATCAATATATTTTTTTTCATTTATTTTTTTATCCAGTGTTTCTGATCTGGAACCAATTTCTTTTGCTTTTTGCCATTGTTCAAGAGCCTTATCCTTTTCTCCCAGAAAATATAAAATATCCCCATAATGTTCTAACTGTATTGCATTGGTCGAATTGTGTTGTAAAGCCCTCTCAATCCATATTTTTGCTTCGGTATATTTCTTAAGTTTAAACAGAATCCAAGCATAGGTATCTTCGGATGATGCATTATCAGGATCCAGTTCGTTTGAACGCCTCGACATTCTCTCGGCCTCTTCAAGATTCTCTCCCCTTAACGATAAATAATAAGCATAATTATTTAAAACATAAGAATTTCTCGAATCTAGCTCCAGCGCTTTGGTATAAGCATGGTCGGATTCCTTAAATTTCTTTAGAGAATTAAAGGAATCGCCCATTGTCGAATGAACCTGAGCAAGAATCTCCTTATCTTCGGTTTCAAGATCTAAGGCATTTTTCAAATAAGTAATTGCTTTCTCGTGTTTTTCAGTTTGCGCGTATCCAATAGCCGTGTACAAATAAAGTGCAGCTTGATTTGGAAAAATACTTAAGGCATGATCTCCATCAATGATTGCCTCTTGAAATTCACCGTGGCTCACCTGTATACGTAATAACTGCTCCCAAATCTGATAGACCTGATCATTAATTGCAAGAGCTTTCTTATAGGATTCTTGTGCCTGTGGATATTTTCGCTCTTGAAACAAAACATCTCCAAAAACGGCATGGGCTTTTGCTTCATCGGGATGTACCCTCACCATAATCGAGGCCAGTTCATTAGCATAAGCTCTGGCCTTCATATCGGCAAACATTGGAAAAAACGAAAGCACGATTCGTACCTTCTCATCAATATTTAGATCGGGATCCTCAAAAGCAACCTTTAACTCAATAAATGTATTTTCAAACTGTCTGAGGGCTTTATAATTATCTGCAAGAGCAAGTCGGACCATCGCGTTAGCCGGGGATATCTCTTTAGCCCTGTTTAAAATCTCAACTGCCTTTTCTCTTTCCCCTGATTTTACATAAACCTCACTCAGAAAAATATAGTTTCTCAAGTCTTCCGGTTTTAAGCGAATCTGCTTTTCAAGTTCGTCGCTAAGTTTAGCCGATTTACCCTGCTGCATCAGAATTCGCTGTCGGGCTGATACCAGATCCTCTGAAGGGCCAAATCTCTTTTCTATCTCATTGTATGTATCTTCAGCATCATCTACCCGCTTTAATATAAGGAGAGCATTTGCCCTATCGTAATAATAGGCCTCATTCTTCGGCGAAATTCTTGATAGTTCCTCAAGTACAAAAACCAGATCAGCAATTTTATTTGTTTTTTTATAAATATCTGAGAGCAATACCCAATACCATTCATTCTCTGGGCTTACAGTGACTGCTTTTCTTGCCAAAGTTTCAGCAGCCTCCGGCCTGTTATCGGCAAAGCTAATATTTGCTAACTCATACAATGCGGCATCATTGGCAGGATCTAAATCAAGAACTTTTGTGAAGCTTGAGGCCGCCTGAGCATAATTCATTGAGATCTTTTCCTGCAGGCCCTCAAAGAATAATTCCTTTACCCGGATACTGTCTCTTTGATTAAGAGTCTTCCCAATAATAATTACAGGCTCAGCCTTTTCAACCCTGCTCCGCTGGGCAGATACAGAAAGTGCAGCTAACAAAAAAAACGATATAAGTATGCCCCCTTTAATCATGAACTCATATTCCAGTATGACCATAACCCCCTGTTCCACGAACAGTTTCACTTAATATTTCAACTTCCTCCCAGCTTACCTGCTCATGCCTTGAAATAATCATCTGAGCAATGCGCTCACCATCATTGATCTCGAAATCAGTATCTGAGAAATTGATCAGGAGAATTTTTATTTCTCCCCTGTAATCGGCATCAATCGTTCCCGGAGAATTCAGGATGCTGATACCATGCTTCAATGCAAGACCGCTTCTGGGTCTGATCTGTGCCTCAAACCCCAGTGGCAATTCAATAAACAAACCGCTTGGAACCAATTTTCTCTCCAACGGTTTTAAAATTATGGTTTCCAAAAGATTGGCCCTGAGATCCATCCCTGCAGATGCGGCAGTTTCGTAAGCCGGCAATTGATGGGAAGATCTGTTTATAATGCGGATTTTCATTAGTATATAATTGTTTTTTAATGACCCTGAAGCTTGCATGAGCTTATATTCATTTTGTTTTGCCCCAAAGGGGTTCTTTCGGAATGGGTGGTAAGCTCATGCAGGTTTCATTTTGTACCTAAGATTAACTTGATTTCCTTCCTTTCAAGAAAGATGATCGTTCCTGTAAATATAAGAAACAAGGCATTTCCTATGATCAGATTACGTTCAAATACTACAAATGCTACAAAAACAATACAAATGGAAGCCAAAAGATAGGTTATATTCTTTTTCAGTTTATATGGGATAGGGTAATTCCGCTGACCCCAGAAATAGGAAAGAATCATCATCACCGTATATGCAGTGAGTGAGATCCAAGCAGAAGCCATATAGCTGTACTTTGGAATGAAGATTATATTGAGGATGATCGTTAAAATTGCCCCGATTCCCGAAATATATAATCCATAGCGAGTTTGGTCAGATAATTTATACCAGATAGATAAATTGATATAGATCCCTAGACTCACATATCCGAACAATAAAATGGGCACTATCCTTAAGCCAGACCAGTACAGGGCCTGTTCTGCGGCATCCTTCCCATTAATAAAGTACTTCAGTAACTCGATATTTGCTACTAGAAACACAAAAATCAGGGAAACGGCGATCACAAAGTAATTCATAATTCTAGCATAAGTTTCGCCAGAGTTCTTATTATTAGCATGACTGAA
>Ga0105055_10009398_pt1 | contig 12503 bp, 12 predicted proteins | sample BON03_FD_78090 | JGI IMG/M metagenome (GOLD analysis project Ga0105055, IMG submission 78090) | Freshwater microbial communities from Lake Bonney liftoff mats and glacier meltwater in Antarctica - BON-03 | ecosystem: Environmental > Aquatic > Freshwater > Ice > Glacier meltwater | place: Lake...
ACGGGGTGTTGGTCCAGTATGACTCCATGTGCCTGTTCAGTTCCTTGGACATGCCCTGTATTCCCAGGCTTGTTGTGGCGAGCGCATCGATTTTTTCCAATAAGACGACGACCGCGTTTATTGTTGATTGCGGTATGCGATGCTTTATGTTTGGTGGCCAGCGTTTGTAAAATTCTGCAATGAATCCTGCCTGTATGCTCGGCCTTCCCTCGTACGAGTCAAGACGTTGGTTGATTACAGCTCTATCCAGGTTGTTTATGGCTTTTTTGTCCATTTCGACACATGCGGACCAATCCACCCACGATTTTTGCTTGAACATTTCGTTTGCGGGCGCTTTCAAGTGGTTGCTGATCTGGGCATTTCTACGAATTATATGTTGATTGGTGTTGTTTGGAGTACAATACACGTTGTTCATGATGTCTATCGCCATGTTAGCCGCGTTGTACTCGGCCATTTGACTCGTATTTCAATATTCCAACACGTGTCTTATATACCTTTTTGGTAGTCGTGTGCTGCGAGAAATTGGCCACGACAAACGTGTTTGTATCCTCAAAAACACTATATATATGTGCAATATATACATTGTATACTCTTCAATGGACTTGTATCACATCAGGTGTTGCGCTTTATTCAATAGGTTGCTGACAAACAAACCGGAGACAAATTTCTCAGACGATTTGCATTTTCCATCAACCATCAACATGTACATGGAGTGGTTGGTCCAGCACCGGATCGTTCGGAATCTTCTAGACAACACTCGAGTGCCGAACACGGTAGAGGCAATCGAATCTTACAAGCACTGTCACGCAGCATTGCTGGACATGGGAGGAGTTTCTGCTCAAGAGATATCAAGTATGATAGAAAATTTCAACCACCACAAACATTTGCAAGACAATGTTGCCTCTCTCAACAGATTCACGGTCAATATGCTGGCATTCGAATCGGCTTGCAAATTTCAGGTGGACCACGTCGTAGCGGCGTGGTGGATTTACCAGTCTTGTTTTCATCACACAATTACTATGGAACTGACGATGGAACAGCAAGTTTCGCGAGCGGAATTGCTAGGAGACAAGCACAAACGAAATAAGCTTGACACGTTTATTAGTAAAAACGTCTGGCGATTTCTACCAGAACCAAATTTCTACAATTTGCTCACTTCACGAGATGTCGGCAATCTTTGCGCGTGTATAGACAATATGCATCGACTCTTTTCCAAGCTACCTCTCGTGATCCAAGACAAGTGCAAAAATATCCGTTACAGCCATGCCAAGAATTTCCGACAATCCATTCCTCAGGTGATCCAGTCGACCGGTCTGAAAAATGCTATCGGACGGGCACATATGATTTGGAACATGTGTCTGACAAATCACCAGGCAGAAAACCTGAGTGAGATCGAGGCCTTTTTCGTTGCGTGTCTTGTGCCCGAGACCAGGCTCTCGTTGTGGTTTACTAAACAAGACCTGAAATTCGTCATCGAACACCACTTTCCTACTGTTTTGTGGGCGTCCTCAGGAGTTCGCCCCGATTTGAAGGATCGCCTGTACCGTATAATCTCTTCTTAGTGAGCTGATGATGTATGTTGCTGCTAGAGCACTGCTTCCAGGTCTGTGAAGTCAAACATGATCTTCGTATTCGTCTGTGTGCAGCCGGACATTTTGATAAAATTCTCCACAAATTCCATGTACACATCCGAGGGGCGGTATCGAACATCGTACAGGGACAGCTTGTAACACGCAGAGACAATGTTCTCCTGTACAATGTCCGGAATCAAGTGGTCATACAGTGCCAAGAGAGAGATGAACCCCGACTCCCTGTACGATCCCGCCATCATGCGCTCATGCATCCGCTCTTCGGAGAAGCGCAACTCTGCCAAGCCAATGTCCGACGTCTCGCCAAAGACAGTTCGACAACACACGTCGTAGAAGAACTCGAGCATGTCGTCGACTTGTGTTTCGGTCCTGTACCTGTTGCGGTCCGAAACGTTTCGACGCACAGTGTACATCACACAGAAGCAGGCAATACGGTTTGCATTTTCTGTGCAGAAAAAATCCACGTCCTCAACAATAAGCCAGTCCAACAGCGCCACACACGACACAACCGTCTTCTCTCGGTCCATACGATTGTAAAACAAAGTCTCCGTGTGTTCCATGCACATGCGCTGAATCCTGGCAATTTCGTCTTCACGCTTGAGCCGCACAGCCCTGTATGTGACGTAATACTGGAGCCATCGAAACTCGTGTTTCATCTGCTGCACCATATCGAGCAAAGTTTGTCCCTCTTGGTCACGCAGAACAACGTCGGTGATGTTCCACAGCTTCGCTTTCGACGAGCTGTCGTCCACGGCGTCGCCCATGGACATGGTCTCATTGCACAGCAGAATCGACGCAACATCATCTCCAAGATCCATGTCGACTGAACAAATGGTGTGCCCGAGTGTGTATGGACAAAAGACTGTAATTTCGTTGACAATGTCGGGTTCCGCGGCACAGCACACAGCACTAGTCTCATTGTAGGCGTATCTGCGCTTTTTAGAACCCGATGCCGTACTTGCAATGGGAATAAAGTGTTGATTGAGTACGCCGGACGAATGGGACAGGGCAGAAAACATGGCTCGCCTCGACACGATATTTTCGCTGGCAGTCCCGATCTTGTCCTGACATTTTAAAACACACGGCTTCATTTTTTTCTATTTCTGGCAAAATGTGTCCACGCACCACGCTTACAAAACACGCAGAACCAAACGATGCTATGTGCTCTAATAAAAAGCTTTAATCAAAACGATTATCAAAACAATTACACCGTTCACGGCATTTGCCGGAAAAAGTCTGCCGACTGATTCTAGAGGGTGAATGGCGACAAGAGAATGCTACTTGGACATTTGCACGTCGCCTATTGTGATTGTTTTGCGCTTGCCGTACTTGGCCTGCTTGTTGGCCTGCTTGAAAATGTCGACAATGTAATCTTCGGCTGCCTCTTGGAGGGCTTCAATGGCAGCTTTTTGATACATGATATTAGGAGTTAGGTCGGCCGTAATTTCCTTGACTATGCGCTTGAAAGGACTGTGTTGAATAAGGAGCTTGGTTGTCATCTGCATTTTCTTAATTTCGCGCAGTGAGACGGTGCCGCTTTTGAACCTGTACTTTTTGCGAGGCTTTACAACTGGAGCCTCTACGTCAGGTTCAGGCTGTACGATCTTGACAGCAAGAGCGACAGAACCCTTTATTTTGTGGGAAGGCATGCCGCAACGCTGTGCCCACTTGACTTGTCGAGCGATTTTTACACTTTTAGACGTATCTATATATATTTATTTTTTTTGACCAGTAAAAGGCACGCATGCAGTCTGTGTCTTGTGAATTCAAGTGTAATAACATCGTGGATAGCTATTCGCAGACACAGGCTGTCGTGTTCAATCGCTCTTACACGCTACAGTGTTACAACTATGTATACGCAGAGATGGATAGGCTTGAGAAACTCGTGCCAGATTAAAATCTCTATTCTTTTCATGGCCCCCGACGACAGTATCAGCGTGTTTTTCCGTGTGGGGGCCATTCACTGGTACCCGTTTGTTGGTTGTAGTAGTAGGTATCGCCTGCCTGGGAAAAAATTTTCCGCCAGGGCTTATTCAGCAAATAGGGCGTCACCAACGAGGTTTCTTCCGGCAAATTGAGTAGGAATCTGGCAGGACGCACCCACAACCTTCGATGCGGGTCGTAATAAAAATCCGGTTGCAAAACGTATTCGGGTTTGTCATGCACACCCTTGCGGGGGTGCTCGAATCGTCCGTCGAGGTTTTTAAACCAGCCTTCTTTTACGGTAAGCGGCCCGGAGCGCACATCGACATTTGTGATGTGTCGTTTTTTGGGATGGAGGGTTCGATTACTTGCGTCGGTTTCACGCGAGCCGGGGTCGCTGCCTCGTTTTCCGTCTCCACGGGCGCTCCTGGAATCGGGGGATTTTCCTGCACTGTTTCCACGCGATCCGACATCGCTGCCTCTTTTCCGGTCCCCACGGCCGCTCCTGGAATCGAGGGATTCTCCTGCACGGTTTCCACCCGACCCGCCGTCTGTGGAGAATATCCCAACACCACGTGGGTTCCCGTACTCGCTCGTGTTGGCTGGCAGACCAATAGTCTTTAAAACCGCTGGCGCCCCTGTCTGGCGATTGTAAGAGTCCTCTGATGACACAACTGTTTTCATCTTCGGAATATGAAATCTTGTCGAATTCCCCATCAATGCACTCGTTTTGGATGCCAAGGAGTCCAGTGCTGTTGGCAAATAGAATGCATCCGACGGGTTCGGTACAGCAAGACGATCGTTTGCAGTCAAACTAGTTGTTTTCAGATATTTGTCGGCTTCACGAAACGCGTCTCGCTCGGCAATCGCATCCTTCTCACGTTGGTCTTGTAGACGTTGTGATGGATGCCGTTTTTCGGGCACAAACGGACTTTCGTCTTTGCCGTGAAGATCGCCTCCCACGTCACGTCGACTGTCAGCTATTTCTTTTTGCTCTCTATGAAATGTGCTGAGACGTTGCCCGTTTTCTACACCAAGGACTTTACCATTATGCCATCCTAGGGCCAAAGTACCACTACCGACATATCCTCTCCCGAAAGTATCTGTCTTGGTTAAATTCCTAGATTCGTGATATTTCTGTATTTCCCGTATTTGTTCTTGTGTGTACAGACCTCGCGTCCCTTTATATTGCGACGAAGAAACATGACGTGCTTGTTTTGCCCCAAGGTCATGCAAAGCTGTCAACCTTGCCTGAATCTCACGATGCGATCTATTATTTGAAGGATCGCCCCTCGCATATTTCATTTGACACGTTCCGTCGACTTCTTCTACGCACTTATATACATGCACTGCATGACGCCGGGTACCAAAACTCGGAAAACGTGTGGTATTCGGCAGAGCGCATTTTTCTGCCAAAACACGGCATTGTGACGCCACATGCTTCCTTCACGAATGACCACTCCCGTGACAGATGCCCACTCATGAAACATAATTTTTAGTCTGGCATGTGTTTCTTGGTCTGGGGTGTTTATGGCGTATATAGTTGCAATACTCAACCATATAGACGTACATCGAGAATGGCGGCATTCGATCCGTAGTGCACGTGTTTCTTCATGCTTCTCCACGACTATGTGTTGTGGTAACCTTTACATCACAGGTGTACAACACTATTAAGAAACCTGTGCCGCCATTTCTGGTCTCTCTTCACACAGAATAGTGACGGTGTGGACGGGGTTGGCACGCGGCGGACAGGATGTATATAGATGCAAACCGTCGGCGTACACCGTTGATCTAGGCATGGAAGCACGAAACGACGATAATGTTTTTTCAGATTTTATTTCGGCATGTTCGTCGTCGTCGTCTGCTGTCAACGAAGACCGCATACACAACAAACTCCCGCAATCGGTGCGCGAGTTCCTCAAGAAGAAATTCGGGACCATTGCCCGCTTCTATTCGGGAATTTCAGTCGCGGACACCACTGATGTCAACGGGTTTTCGCGCATCAAAGAACTGCGTCGCGCTCTTTCAGCGCTCGACCGCGGAGGGTGGGAGCGTTCATATCATCAGAAATTGTTTCACGTAAGCATATCAAAATGTGGCTCGTGCTGGCATTTCGTCGTAGTGATCCACGACCACATGGCTGACACTGCTTTATTCGTTGTTACAGGAATCGTTTTTGAATTCGGTGGTACGGGTGATGTTCAAAACGGATCCACCTGGCTTTTTCGAAAAATCGTATCCGCGGCTGCTGGAAATGAACAATTGGTCCACCATCAACCAAGAAATCTTGTAAGAAGGCCCGCTGTTTTCCGACTTGCCCGCACACGCTCACAAGCCCTTGGAAAACTAAGTTTCCAGCCCCCACGGGTTTGGAATTTCGATATATCTGTGCCAACACAGAATTAGAATACTCGGATATACAGACATAAGGTGTTTCTGTATGGGTCTTATACGACTGTGGGCCTGACAACAAGTGCGCACAGGATTTCGACGCCGCGTCGGTTTGGCAAGACCATCTCGGTGTGTCTCTTCGTCGCCGCACTCATTTTCGCGTGTCCAAACGTCGAAATCTCTATCTACAGCACATGTAAGCAATACAGTCTTTATTGCATGCAGACTTACAATACTCGAATGTATAGACGTTGGCGTTGTTTCTTACAGGCTACTGACAACTACCTAACAGGTAAGCGTATCAGCCAGAAGCTGCTGCGCAACTGTGTCAAGTTCCTATCGATCATCCACGATGTGCTCAATATTCCGCACCTCGAGTTTTTGAAGCAAAGCTCTGACGAAGTGGAGCTCCGCGGCGGCGAATCAAAGTACGACACGCGGAAACTGAATTCGTATCCGTCCAAGGTAGGGTGCATTTCCAGATTTTTTACATTTTTATTTCAGCAATTCGATGGTGCCAGTGTCCACTGCCCTTTCTGTGCACGCGTTGAAATCAACCAATTTTCCGGCGTATCTTGTTGCAAAAGTACACATTCGTGGGCCCTAAATGTCCGTGCATCCATGTGCATTTCATGTAATTTGTATCTTACATCATATATAAGCATTGAGAAAGTACTGGCGAACACAACGAATCATGTCGCTGCTTGGATATGTCGAGAAAAAAAAACCCGCCATTTACGATGTTGTTCAAGGTGCTACTGCCAGTCCTGCAATACGTCAGGGCTGTCCGGGCTGCTACAATCAAACAGATCGTAACGCCGCGTCGAAACCGTCTTATAATTACAGTCAGAGTATGCAAGGCATGGATGGCCGGCAAAACAATCCGTATGCCGACAGCATGGCCGCCGACTTCAATGTAGCTAATGGCACCTCCGGTAACGTGTTCGGTGCTGCAGGAGGCCATTTTAGCATTCCAGGGAACCAGTTTGGCCCTTCAGGGAGCCCGTTTGCCTCTCCAGGAGGCCAGTTTATCGTGCCAGGAGCCCCGTTTTCTGGAGGGAATGGTGGACAGCACGGCATTTCCAATGGGCAATATTCATCGAGACCTCCATGCACCTGTGTGCCGCAGAACCGTCGTCCTTAGCACGTTTTCGTGTTACAAGCTTGGTACGTCGTTAGTGTACAGTCGTAGATGTTCATTACACGACGCTACTCTGAAGAACCCCATGTTAATTTGGGGTTTTCGGGTTTCTTCATGGCGCCAAGAACGACATGATGTAGAAACATACACGAGAAATGTGAGCATATATTTCTGTATGGTGTTTCGCGACTGTATATAAAGAAATGTCGTGTGCAATTGGCGAGAGTTGCATTCTTGTAAAGAGTGATGCAGGACGAAACAGTAATGCTCCAAAAGGCTCAGAAATTCATGAGCGACCTGCAGACGAACAAGATATGCTTGGACAAAAATAACTGCATCGAAGCCCTTATGTCGCACGTCAACGCCATTATCGATTGCAAAAAAATAGCGTCTCCGAGGTCGAATCGTGTCATCAACGAACTGCTACAGATGTCGGAAAAAATCCAGAAGAAAATCGTTCCGCGGACCGGCAGCCCCACCCATGAACACGAAAAGGAAAGCGCCACGCACACAGAAAAATGCGATTATTCACACTCGTACAAGCACAACTCAGTCAACGAGGTAGAGTCGGATAGCATGTGGGATATCATGTCGAATACCAACATTCGGTATTCCGACATCAAGGGGTGTAGCGAAGCCATCTCGAGAATAAGTGAGTCAATAATTATTCCAATGAAGTATCCTATCATTTTCCAGAAAAGTCATGGACGCCGATCGTCTGGCGTCCTGTTGTACGGACCGCCGGGCACAGGCAAATCCATGATTGCTCGCGCCACTGCATGTGAGATTTCTGCCACTTTCTATACCGCCTCGTGTGCAGAGTTGACGTCGCGATGGGTAGGCGGCAGCGAAAAAAAACTGCAATCCCTTTTCAAAACCGCCGTGGCCAATTCGCCGTCCATTGTTTTTCTCGACGAAATTGATTCGATCGCAGGCGCACGCGGTCAAGAAAGCACGATTGCCGACCAGCGTTTGACAAATCAGCTGCTCATAGAACTGGACGAAATTAACACACATCAGAGTCCTGTTTTTGTAATGGCGGCTACGAATCTGCCGTGGCAGATTGACGATGCCGTGATGCGTCGTCTGTCGCGGAAAATTTACATTCCAATGCCCACGTACGAAGCCCGTCTTGCTATTTTTGAACAGGCCTTCCAGAGGTATCCGGAAGTGACCCAGGAAAACCTGGCGAAGTTTGCGCTTGCCGCCAAGCACTTGTCGGGGTCTGACATTTCCACCATCATCAGTCATGTGAACTTTCAACCGCTTCACATTCTGTACACGTGCAAGCGTTTTGCTGTTGTCATGCAGGGATGTCGTGTCCAGTCGGTGTCTGTTTTTTCGGAGGATTCGTATCCCATGCCTGTTGTTTATGAGCACGCAACTAAAATCGCCATGGACACCAACAATATATCGACTGGTGCTGTGGAAAATGCTCTTGTCGACGCAGGTGAGATCGTCGACGCTGGTGAGATGGTCGACGCTGGTGAGATCGTCGACGCTGGTGAGATCGTCGACGCTGGTGAGATCGTCGACGCTGGTGAGATCGTCGACGCTGGTGACATCGTCGACGCTGGTGAGATCGTCGACGCTGGTGAGATTGTTGAGGGCGAGCTTGCACCAGAGCACGTGCTATGCGTCGATTGCACTTTCTCCGAACTCGTCGAAAACTATGGCGAGGAGGCAATTCGACTTCCCCCGGTCGACTTTGCGTTTGTGCAGTCGGAAATCGAGGCTTTCACGCCCACGGTTTCGTCCGAATCACTAGCCATGTACACAAAATACATGCAAAAACGAGCAAGATAAGCGAATATCAGTTCGCCTTCCGGGCCGGCGAAGGTTCATTTTCACGTTTAATACTGTATATAAAGACGAGTGTATGCTCTGTTGCTATCTATCTTGACATTTTCCCATGCAAAACTATGACTCCAGTCCAGCATTGTGTACTGTGTTTCAGCTTATTTCTCAAGACACCTGCGAAAAAGACATCTTGGAAGGCCTACACCAACTAGTCAAGAATGATGTGAACCTAAACTCTGTGTATGGCCAGTGTACAGCCCTGCACAACAGCAATGATAATGGTATGTACCACAATTACAGCGAGACGGTTGGTACTCAACACCAGCAAACCATGTCGTACTCACAGCCAGTGCAATGTCCTGGGACCTGTCTTTCTATTTTACAGGCGGCATGTTTATACAAGAGGGTAGAAAGCGTCCGCTTTCTACTGCAGCACAATGTGAACCTATCATACAAGGATCAAATTTCCGGGTGCACTGCAATGTTCTACGCTGTCACGATTGTTCCGACGGCATGTGCGAGTCAGAACAACTCGACTGTGCTGAACAGCATCCTTTCCATCCTGAAACTGTTGCTAGAACACGGGGCAGACATTTCAGACACCGACAGAACTGGCGGAACCCTTCTGCACCATCTAGTATTTTCCGCGTATTTCCAGAAAATCCGCAACAACTCTATGTGTTACGAGCAAAACTTTCCAGGGTTGCATTGTGAAGTTCTTCGGTACTGTTTTCCTCCAATTCTGGACTTCCTGTACACAAATGTGGCATTCCGCATCTTACAAATTGTCAACCATGTTGATGCCGACGGGTACACAGCACTGATGCGCGCAGCACAGAACAATCCATGGATGATACCACCTATGTTACAACAGTTTCATACCTACTTGAATCTGAGCAAACGTGACCTTTTCGGGAATACGGTAATGCATATCCTTTTCCATCCAATTTTGCCAATCCAACCGGAGGCGTTTCAATCAGGAACCGACGTAATGCTGTTCCAGAGAAACTTGATTCGTAACTGTCAGCGGAGTGGCGCGCTGCGAGCCATATTGGCAACAAAATTTGATTTTCTCGCGAAAAACGCCATGGGCGCCACATGTTTCGACAACTTGAATACCCAACTCCTAGCACAAAATGTACAACAAGGCACAAACGCGCAGATGACTGCTTTCCAGTCGCTCCTGACAGAAGAACAGCGTGACTTAAAAATATGCATTGAGTTATTAGACCCCATCTCAAAACAGAATACACGAGACAAAATATTCGAGTTCATGTCGGCAAACCACCACTTACTGCCCGAAAACGTTCACCAACAAATTGCCACGTTCGCGATGATGTAGACTAGGGCTTAACAAATTTCAGTTATGGGTGCTTTCACACAATGAGTTGGATTTACAAAATTTATTCATAACTTAGAAATACAATACAACACTTCAAGAACAATGTGACACTCAAGCAACATCTCGGCACACGGACTTTCTACGTAACAATCTTGTGTCTCTCGCCCTCGGTGCTGTACTTCTGAAGCTTGTGGCTTCCAATGGTGTTGACAACCTTTTGCATTTCCACAATAAGTTTCGAATTCATGGTGTCTGTTGTTTTCTTGTCGGTTTCGAGCTCTGAAACCCGCCTCTTGAGACGGTTGTTGCTTTCCTCCGAGGCCTTGATCTGTTCGTGGAGGTCTTTATTTTCTCGGGTCTGTGCCGCAATTTGTGCTTGCATTTGCTCGACCTGCAGTCCCACCGCAGTGACGTTGCCATGCAATCTCATGTTCTCCGACGCTATGACATCATGAGAAGTGGCATTCTCAACGAACAAAGTCTCTAGACCAGAGATGCGTTGGCGTAGATCGACAAACACGGAACTGGTTATCATGCCGTGCCAGCGTGCAACTGTAAGATGAGAAAAATGCTTCATCCTCTCTGCACACTAAATAGCAAAAAAATAGCCCGAAATAAAACATACAAATTCATTTTTCGCCGAAAAATCTATTTCGGGGAGAAAAACTACTCGTCGTGCGTTACCACCGGGATATAGTTGTGAAAACTCTTGTTGTGTTTTTCAATAAAGATGAGCATCAGTGATATCAAAAAATACGACACAATCACAATGCAAAATAATATTATGTTGGAATTCCCCTGAATATTTGTGTTTTCACACGACTGCATAATGTCGCACATTTATCTACATACCATCTTTGATACCACGTATATATACGGAGGGTATGTCCCTATCATGTCCGTATTGCAGCGTGCGCCTGCAACAGTGGGGTACTTATAATTGCATGTTATTTTTATGTGGAGGGCTTATTGCGCTTATGGCTTTTCCGCGCAGTGCTGTGAGTACTACACGCACTTGTCTGGCAGCCCCGACCTGGAAGTTCGAGGTTGTGGCTGGCATCACGAAAATCCCGTTTCCAGACGGCCCCGGTCTGCCATATATTAAAAAGGCAGTGTGTGTAACGGACAATCCGAGTATTGCGGTAACACTCAACAATATTACGTTCAACCTCCTCAATGCCACGGTGAGCGACGAAGCGTGTCGAGAAACGTACAAACAGTTTCTGTGCACAGATCTCCGGCAGCATTTGCCTCGACAGTGTTATCAGGCGCACCAAATTGTCTTTGCGATACTTGATTTCCTCGAGACCTGTAAAATAAACTCCGAATGCCGTCAAATATACTCTGTGCCTCCTATGCTGTGCTCGTGGAAAAAACGTTTGCAACATGAGGTCTGCAATGGAAAGCAACACAATATGTTTGAATGTGCCGACGAAAGTAGCGAGAACCTATCGGTTGCCAATTTTTGTTTCCTCAACAATCCGTTTTGCGAGTTTGTCGTCAATAACATTGTTCCGATGTCCATCTCGACCGGCGTTCTGTGGGCATTCATATGTATCGCAGTGATATTCTACGGACAGAACTTGTGCAACCGTGTTCAGGTAATGGAAAGTGGGGTGTGCGCGGAGGTATCTACCGGAATCAGAAACGCGTCTGGTTATTTACCAGTACGTCCCAACAACCCACAAACAGCGTGCGAAAGATGTTCGGAAAAATACGCGCACGCGTGAAAATTCGAAAAATAGCTATTTTGCGTCGGAGTGGTGTTACACGTTTCTCACTGTGGCGTACTTACGGACCCTCCACGACGCTATCGCCGGGAGCCGATTTATCGGAAATAAAAGCGCCATTTCCAGTCCGAAAGCATTGTCAAACACTGCGGCGTCTGGCAGCAGAAAAAACTGGATTCCAATATACATAGTGTTTTCCGACACGATGCAGGATTTCCACCGGTGTGTTTTCGCCATGGGCATCAATCCGCAGTGGCCGAAAGAGTGGAAGGAAGAAGGCAGTGAGTTTGTGGAGGCAAACGTCCGGTGCAAATCCATCTTCATAGACGGACAGATTCTCTTGATGAAATCACACATCAAAGATACAGACACGACATGGAGAGAGTTTGTGCGTCGCAATTTTTCCCAGGTTATTAGTCGGCACCACATTTCCGCCGACACCGTAATCATGTCGTTTGACAATTATGACAACGTGCCGATTTTCAAGTCTATAGAACAGAACCGGCGAATCAGCGCTTCGCACGCGGTGTATAAGTTCAAAAACGGCGACCAGCTTCCGAACTGTCCTCCCAGTCAGGAGGTGTGGG
>Ga0105055_10009405_pt1 | contig 12500 bp, 9 predicted proteins | sample BON03_FD_78090 | JGI IMG/M metagenome (GOLD analysis project Ga0105055, IMG submission 78090) | Freshwater microbial communities from Lake Bonney liftoff mats and glacier meltwater in Antarctica - BON-03 | ecosystem: Environmental > Aquatic > Freshwater > Ice > Glacier meltwater | place: Lake...
CCTTTGTCACAAAGGCGCACACCGGCCAGTTCAACGGCGCCTCTGCTGCGTTTGGAAATGCCTCTATCTTTGGCTACGGTGGATCCCTCTACGCAACACAGTTCTGCAAACTCAACACAGAGTCGGATTTTTGTATTGGTATCCAACAGTATTACGCGCTGCGCATGCTAACCACTGACGAGTACAAATTGTACAGTGCTGTTACCACACACGGCTTTGCTGGAGTCCTCGCCCGGTACTACTCGGCCCTCGTTGGTCGGTCGTCTGCAAATGTCGGCCTCTGGGTGGACGAATACTTCCACGACTTCACAGAACACCCCGTCCTCACGTACTCTCCTTCTCTCTCCGGCACCAGTGTCGATCTTTGCTACCTGTACGGCTGGTGCTCCATGGCAAGCGCGTACACACCAAGTTCACCGGAAGGGGCTTTTGTCGCGCTCTACAACTTTGCAAAATTGCAAAAACCAAGCTTTTCGGGTGCAAACGAGGCCAGAGCTGCCTTCTACTCCACATCAGGACTTGGGTACACGGAAAGTGCAGGTGGGTGGAAAGGCGACCCGTCCGTGCCGTTTTACAAATGGAACAATTACCAGGACGGCGTGCCCTTCGGTTGGGGTGAGTACAAACCCTTGCTGCAGCAGGTCCTCCAGTGGGACACCGCCGTGTATGCCTTTTCAAACGAGTTCACAGACGAACGTCACATGTACGGCGGCCCGGCAGTGTCAATACGCCCAGAAGCCCCCTGGTGTTGGAAAAGTGGTCGAGGCTACGTTAACGATCTTCAAGCGGCGAACCTCGGCATGTGCATCACAGAAGAATCGTGTTTTCAATCGTTTGCACTCACGACAAAAATCACAAGTGAGCTGGGGTGCATTGCAAACTTCAATTCGACCGGCTGGTCTCAAGTCAACGTGGTTGGCAACACAGTGCAGTGGGGCGTCCCTGTCTTCGACACACACACAACACAATGCTGGGAAACAGAAAAAACCCGAATGTGCATCATGCCCCCCGGTCAATACCCGCCGTCCTTTCGCAACGAAAATTTCCTCGTCCAAGCGTCCAACATCTCGGCAGACACCAGCGACAACACTCTTCTCGGTGTAACAGCAACGACATGCGGCTGCGACCCGTCCAATTTCGACACCATTGATTCTGCAACGTGGATGTGCCGCGTCAACTCCATAACGAGCACAAATGGCAACTGTTACATCCGCACAAACAGCACCTGTAACGACGGTGATTTTAATTGCGGGACACAATTCACGTCGCCGGTTTTTTACAATCTGTGTCAGTATTGTCCAACAATCGGCGTTCCAACCGTAGGTCAGTGCAAGGGTTCAATATGCCAGGGGCTTTTAAACAATGGCGCGTGTCCAGGGGGGTCAACTCTGTGCACAGTGACGCGCAACAGCTTTGCTGCTGGACAGGGGACTCTTTACGATGCGGGACAGGGGACTTCGTTCATTTGGTACAACGGGACAACGCACGATTTTTTCGACTCTATGCCCAGCATGATGTCAACAATCAAAGGCGACAGACCAGTACCCGACCCCGTTCACTGCATAGGCCTCTACGGACCAGGCAATACATATGCCACAGTGGAATTGCCAAACTACCTACGGGGAAACACTGTCCTCCTAGACGACGAGCCGGGAAGTCTTGTTGAAGAAGCGCTCGATGCATGGTGCGGCGCAGGCGACTGCACAGGAAATAGACAGTGGCTTTGCGTCGACAAGGGGCAGTCCATTTTCACGTCTCTGCAACAATGCCGTCTTCGCAGGTCGTGGGTAAGCACGTTCTACACCTACAAAAACGCCGTGGGAAAGAGTGTCTCTTATTACGGGGACACAACGACGGCTCAACTGATGCCGGATTGTGCTTCGTGGGTCAGCGGCATTGACGACGACAGCGCCTGCCAAAACGACGCTTTCACAGGATGCGTCATCACTCGCGTGGGTCGACATGTAGCCTCCATGGGCGACGGGACCGGCGATGTCTTTCGAGGTTCCGTACCTACCCAAGCGTGGACCCCGTTTGCAACTTCGAATCAGAGTGTGTACTCGGATTGTCAAGCAGCGTGCATCGCAAATGCAAAGTGCATAGCATGGTATTACAACACAAATTGCACGTTCTACGATACGACAGACTGGTCACTCGACACGGGAACTGTCGACACCACCGTCGGCAGTGCCTTTCCAATCACAGCTGGCTTCTTCGTCCCCCGCACCAATGCGGGCCCGGTGAACGAAATCCTCGCCGGTGACGTCCTCACCACGTACGCCGTCACAGGCATCGACCTGTTCACTACAAGCAATGGCATCACCATTAAGCAGAGTCAATACAATGCCTCAGAGTGCTTCGGCACTTTTTACTACTACGGAGGGTCGCCCATCATGCTCAGAAACACGTCAGTGACAGGATGCTCCATTCTAACAAACATCTCGGCATACGTAACAAAGCTGCACACGTTCCCGGCAACACCCCTCATCGTCAGAGTGACTTTCTCAGAAGTGCAAGTCGTTGGCTTGTTAACGGAAGGCATTGGATTCAACGCAGACATTTACACAGACGGTGTGACGGGTGACACAGTCAACGGGAAAGGACGAGGGTTGAGAGGTGCACTTATTTTGGAAGACAAGCCATTCGTCATCAACCTCAGCAACAACATAACAACAGACACCGTGGCCACAACAACAGCAGGGTGGATCTTCGGGATGAACCAGAGCGCAGTGGCGTCTGCAAGTGTTATGCGCACACTAAGGCGTGTGTGCGTACCTATCACAGTGAGACAGACTGTCAACATCAACTCAATGGCCGCACAAGCAGAACAATACAACATCATTCGCACCGACCCAGTCGATTGCATTGTAGCAGGCAGCAACACCAACAACGACTACGTCAACAACGTTTTGTACGGCGACAATGGAATATGCGCAGGTTTCCAGCAACTAGAGTGGCCGGGACTCGACGAAAACAACAACATAGCGACCTTGAGCACCCTGCACTACTTCTCGTGGTGGAACTGGGTCACGGCACTCTCGGGTGGATCGGCTCCTATTTTCTACGACCCCACCTCTAAAGAAACAAACACTGTCAACGGCCAGAGTGTTCTTGGTGCACCCAACTGCGGGGAAAATGCGGCTAATTGCGAATTGGCCTATGACATCATTGGATACACGCCGTGCACCGACGTTACCACGTCCATTTGGTTCACGTGCATGAAACCAACCATGATGGCCCTCTTTCCATTGTACGACCCGGACTTTTCATTCGAATTGTCGACGCCTTTCTTTTACCCAGACGACCTCTACGTCAACGTCAAAGACGTGACTGACCTCTCCAACTCAAGCAAGTGGTCTACACGGCAATGGAGTCAATATCTGACAATGGTCCACTATTGTGACAGATACAGTTATGACCCTTCCAACCTCGACGAAGGCATGTCAGACACGAACGGGTGGAAGCCGGGCAAATTCGTCGCATGCACAAACGACCCGTTCACAAACGACCAACGCGTTGAGTTTTGCAGGACAAAGCAACCGTGGTGGGTTATAACGGGTCTGGTGTTCACAAAATTCTCAATCAATGACCTGTGTCCCTTCATTGCCGGTTCAACAGACAAGTACTGCTTTGTGTTTGCCGACCACCCCATGTACTCCACGGTCGGGGCTTTTCTGAGCGCGTCCATCGGACAGGAATGGGACGACACCACGTTTTACTACGTGCCTTACACACTTCAAACAATGGGCTACATTTTGTTCAACCCACACGTTGTCAACACTCTCATCTCAAATAACATGTTTACACAAGGCGTGCCCATCGACGGCGATACGTATGGCCCGGCTGCATCTCAGTTCCAAAATCAAGGCAGCAACCTGTGTGAAGGTCCATTGACCACAGACGGTATTATGAGCATCTACAACGTGTTGCAAACACACTATGACAGTGGTACAAACACATACACCTTTGGCCTCACGTCCGAATCCACCGACTCGACAGTCACCATCTCGGGAACACCGCCTGTATTTACAGAAACAAGCGCACTCGTGCAGTACAATGGTCTGACACTCACAGGACTCGGACCCCCGGCACACATTGGCTCGTCCGCATCGGCCGTCGTCAACCAGATCCGCGTTTGCACTCGCTTCCAAATCGACGCGTCCGATGTCACCATCAGCAACTTTATTTTTGACCAGAGCAAATGCTACTTGACAGGAGCCGCGCAGCAAACACCCATTGTCTTCTCGGGCGCCTTTGGCACCAATGTGGTCATCCACGACATCACGGTCATCGACTCGGCTGTGGCTGTAGCAGTCCTCGGTGGTGATAGTCTGGTCTACACCTACGTGCCCATCATTGATGTGGATGGTCTCACCATCTACAGCGTGGTGTTTCAGTACACATCCAACACACAACCGGGTGAGAAATACACAGTGGCTGTGCTCGGGCGTTCAACGGGTGTTCCGACCATTGCGTTCTGCACAACGTCACCCGACGGTTACGTCACGTTGCCAAATTGTGTTCTCGTTGCTACAATCCCAGTGGGTGGTTCTCCCGACTGCGCCATGCCCAACGAGTGCATCTACGACAAGAATGGCTGCTGCGGACGGCAATCCCAGGCCAGAAGAACGTTTGGGTGCGAGTACGGTCTCACATGCACAGGCAACAAAACCGACATTGACAACTGGTACAAGTACCAACCCAATGCTCGAGTCATGTGCAACAGAGGTGCTACAGGATGCAACACGGGCGTGCAGGATTGCATCGCCGTGCAAGGTGACAACTGCTACTACAACAAAACAGGGTGCAGCGTGGTGGCCGCAGAGGACATTCAATACATCGGTGCCCAACCCGTGCAGTCCTGGCAGTATTACACGCCAGGAAACTGGTACTTTGTGCCACCGTATCCAAGTGCTCGCAATCCGCCAACGATCGACTTTGTCGACGGCATCGGGTACGCCGACCTCGTGTGGACTCTACAGGGCAATATTCAAGATTTCCCTGCAAGCTTCCAGGTGTACGCACTACCCATTGGCTCGGAACCGTCGGGCCTCAACGCCATCACCATCATACCCTTGTCGAAAGCTCAGCTCGACAACATTGATCAGGACACAACGAAACTCGTGCTCATGACCGACTGGTACATTTCACAAAGAGACCTAAACACCACCTTTGTGGACATCGTGACCCAGGAATGGTGCATAGGCGTCAACGGATCTAAGATTGTGGTCCTCAAGTGCGATGCCAACTACACCGACTGGTACTTCGACCGACACACGGGCTCCGTCCACCTCAGCAACTACCCACACATGTGCGCCACAAGCCTCAACGGCCCGCTTTACTGGTTGCCGTGCCTTGCTTGCCACATTGGCATAGAGAACACTCTCTTGTCGGATGCGCAGCAAAACAAAACACAATTGTTCTACAATGGAGCTGCGGTCACACCACAGGGGTTTGTCCAAGTGCCATCCGTCAACCACTCGCTGCTCATCCTCCAAATGCAGAACGGTGTCTCAGTGGGTTACATACTCAACGATGACTATCATTGTCTCACGTACTCGAACACCATCGCGTGGGAACCGTGCCACCCAAACTTCATGTTCCCTTACAACCGCGACGTGTGCACCAACGTCGGCATCCTTCGTTACGTGTGCACCCAAGGCTACGGTGGCTCTATTCTCGAAGCAGCACTCGTCGACTCGTCGTGTGTCTTTGAAACCACCCTTGCCCTTGGCAACGGCTTTGGTGCAACACTCACAAGACTCAACGATGGTTCCATCTCTGTCGTGCACCCCGGTGATGGTTACATGAACGGCGAAATCGTGCAGGCCGGGCTGTGCGACGTCGTCGTGTACACCCCTAAAGTGCTCGTGCAGCCCATAGGTGACAATTTCTCATTAGCAAGCGCGGGCGTCGAGGTCATAGACATTACGCAACTCACAGACGTGCTAGGCGCTGTCTACGAAAGCCAGGCCATCATGACTAGCATGTCCATGGACGCCACCTTTAACGTGATCACAGTCTTATTAGCCATCGTCACCATTATACAGGTAGTCATTTTAGTGTCGGCGTGCTGGTACAAACAACATCTCGTAATCAAAGTAAAGTCTGAATAATCGGCACAAATGGAGGAGGCTCGGGAAGCGCTCGCGGCTGCGCGCGCCGCCGTGGCCGGGAAAACACAAGAGGTGGCTGTGTGGAGGGAGCGTCGCGAAGCGGCCACGATAGAACTGAGTAACAAACGCGTTGAGTTGACCAGCGCTATAGACAATGAGCGTCTAGCGTTCAAAGAGCTCGTAATGCTCTGCAACGCACCACCGCTGCACGATGTGTTTGCCACACTCCCAGACGAACTTCTGTTCATGATCGCAGCCTATCTCCCTTACACGAGCCGTGTTGACTTTGCCTCGTGCTCCCGGCACACGCGGGTGACGCGAGTCACGAATGCCGAGCGGCACGCCTTCCTCATGCATTGCCCACTCGGGTTCCGTTCTCTCGACGATCCTGGCCCTGTGCACAAGTTCGATATCGAGACGAAGAAAGGCAAAGACCGTCTCGAAGCCTTTGCCAAACTCGTCCCAGGCAAGGGTGCATACTCGTCCGTGACTGCGTACCACGGGTTTGAAGTGGTCGCCTACACCAACATGTTCACGACAAGAGCAAAACTTGTATGGAAAGACAAAAGCGCTATCCTCAACACCGCGGTGGTGAAGAGTGTGGTGCTGCACCCTGCTCTTCCTCTTGTGATAGTTTTGTGTGTGGGCAACTACGACTCGCACAAAGTCCTTGTGTGGGACGGCACCACGTGCGCTCGCGCGTGGATAGACAAGCCGCTCGCGCCGCTCGCAGTCATTGGCCAGGCTGTACACTTCTACACAGCGACCACGCGATACATTCTGTAAAGTATATTTGTCTTGTATTCTTCGTGTCTTGCTCAAGGGTGTATATGCAAGTGGTGAAGCAGTTGGATTTAAGGTCCACTTGGGGTTGTTCCCAGCGCAGGTTCGAACCCTGCTGCACCTACTCCTTTTTTTTCATGAGCATGATGGAGCAGCGCGGGTTCTCGCAGACGTGTTCGTGCATGTTGAGCTTGTTCACGCCCTCGCACACGGTGATCGGAAACTGCTCGCACACGTCATTGTGCGCGTCGATGGCATCCTTGTGCAGAGTAGCGGTGGACGGCAAGTCGGGCTCAAACGGTGTTGGCGAAGACAAGTCTTGAAAGACCTGGCCCGTGCGCACGGTCACATGGCAGTGTGGGCAAACGTGGCATCTCACCGGAAGATGAGTGGAGTACTCGTACGGCGTGGAGTGCTCCTCGCACAACGCTCTGGTTCCGACTATCTTGCAAGCAGTGTTGTCGCACACAGCGCACACAGCGAGGCATGCGCTGTGGTTGAGTGCAAAGAGCAGTTGTTGCACAAAGGCAGAAGCGGCCACCGTGATCCTCTGCTCTTCCTCCTGGAAAAAACGGGGATCTGGACTGCTACCCGTCATGAAGTCCTCAATTCGCAGTTCGACTGGCAACTTGGGCATGGACGACGCCGCGTCCGCCGCGCCCGCCGCGCCCGCCGCGCCCGCATCATCTGCGTGTGTGCACGAATGTGTGAGCACGCGACATGCGCACACAAAAAGCGTGCAGCGGCCGTGTACCTGATACGAGGGAAGGCGACACGCCCTCGTTGTCCGTGTCCTTGTCCGTGTCCTGCTCTGTGACGACCGGCGTTAGGCGCATCTTCTTCACGACCAGCGGCATACGACGCCTGAGGGGCGAGGAGGGGTGCTTGCGCCCACCCCCCGGAAGGTCGCCGCCCGCCATGTCTTGTGTGTAGAAAAACATCTGTGAAAAAAACATCTGTGAAAAAAACGTCTGTGTAAAAAAACATCTGTGTAAAAAAACATATGTGTAAAAAAACATCTGTGCGAAGTGCATCACAAACACTATGCCCGTGTCCACGGCACCCCCTCCCTACGACGAGAAGGCGAGGATCGGGTACTTCCCCATCAAGACCATGATTGACGTGGTAAACGACAAACACAAGGCCATGCGCACGCGGTGCAAGGTGGCGGCCAACCTGGCCAAGATGCTCGACGTGCAAATTACCCCACGCCCTTTCTGGGGCAAGATGGCTTGGCTCACGACCGTGCTGGCACTCATCGAGATAAAGGGCAAAGGACTCAACGACGTGATCGAGTTCCGCAACCATGTCAAGGCCTATGCCGCGGACGAAACCAGGTACCACACATTCGGCTCGTCCGTTCTCACGATGCCCCGCACCGATGAGTTTGCTGCCACGTGCAATTGCGCTTATCACGATTAAATTCGACGAGCCTATGTGTTCTGGTCGGGCTCGGTGATGTCACCCCCGCTATTGGCAGAGTTGGTTAGCGATCACATCGGCCAAAACGCGTGGTACTTATAAGGCAGTGCCATAGATATGCCAAGATCGCGGGTTCGATCCCCGCATAGCCCAGAACATTTTTTTTAATAATCACCACGAGCGATGCACGCGAAGTTTGCCCATCTCAGTGAAAAAGGTATCATCCTCTGCGCTCTTCGAGGAGTACCGCTTGGCTGGTTTGTAGCGAGAGGGGAGTGCTTCGAGCGGACTCATACGCCGCTCCCACGCCTTTCGGTCGTTCATCTTCTCCGTATAATCCTCCATGCCCTTAGGAACGTGCGGCACGAAGCCAGCTCCCTCCTCCTCCTCTCCGTCCTCCGCTCGCTGCGCCCCCCGTGCGGGAAACGCGGTCAGGGCACCCGCACGCGACGAAAACGTCGGCGTGTACTTTCCAGTGCGTGGAGTCCAACCCTCCAAAGGTCGCGTCTCAAGAGTCCACTGCTCAAGAAATCGCGCATCACTCGTTGGGTAAAGCGCGTGGAACCTCCTCAACGCCTCGTCCTTCGACAACAACTCCCCATTCTCCTTGTGTGCATCTTTAAGAACCTCAGCATAGGCCTTTTCGTACTCATCAGGGTTTTCCACCCGAAGCGCTTTTCGCGCAGCACGCCTAAGCGATTCGTACGTCGGGCTATCCGGAAATTCCATACCGCTACCAACCCTTTAAGTCCCTTATATAGAGACGCCGCCCTTCCGATTGTGCGCCATAATGCACAGAACTTGCAGTGGAAACCTTGAATAAGCGACACGAGGATGAGCTATCCATCGGATGAGTTTTCTACTCTTTTTTGTGTGTGTGAGGTGTTTTTTTGTGCATCACTTCCACTCTGGCGTCATGAGCAGCAGCTTCGAGCGAGTGAAGCGCATGCTGGGCTGCATGTACACCGACCTACTCGACAACATCGTGTTTGTGATCCACCTCCCTTGCGACCGGGTTGTGAGGATCATGTTCGCTGAGGACGTGCCATACACGTGCGATATTCCTCTGGACAAAATGCTAGCTTTGATCGCGAGAATGAAAAACAAGTGGCGCCAAGAGACGAGCGTGAACAGGAATGGCCGCAAAGGGTGGGCTTTGACATACAGTTTTACTGTGCCGAAATAAATCACCGCGCCGCTGTGTGCGTTGCGCTGCTTTTGAGCCGCACAACGCGGGGGACCATTTATTTGAGCTCAATCGGTGCGGTCGTAATTGATCGTCATTCCTCCACACACACCAATCACCATAAGCACGAGAAGAAGTCCTCCAGTCACACCCTGCATGGATGCGGAAACGGCTTGCATCACTGCGTTTGTCGATTGCCCTGATAGGAGCATACACACCACCCACATTGCGAGGTACGTCGAGCCCCACTCGGTTCTCGCTCCGCAGATGTCCACAAGCATCGTGAGCTGGTTTTGTCGTCGAGCTCCGCGTGTGTGCAAAGATTCGACGTTGCTTCTAATAACCCCTAACCCCCTAAATCAGAACCCTTGTGTCTTATATGGAGACGCCGCCCTTCCGATTGTGCGCCATAATGCACAGAACTTGTCCCAGCCAGTGGAAACCTTGAATAAGCGACATGGCTTGGTCGTCGTGCGTGTTGGCTGTCTTGCCAGACACTTTGCCTTTTTTGTCGTCCTTGAACTCAACAAGCTGCTGGAACAGCTTGTTCTTAGCGTTGGCGCACGTAGGTGCCATGGTGTGTTGCCCAACAGTAACAAATCGCGAAACAAAACGCACCTGCCGTTTCACAATCGCCATGTACAGCTCCACAACCCCCTCAAGCTTGTTGGTTTCCGTGCACAGAATGCCAACGTCGGGAACAATGTCGCGTGGGAAATACGCCTTGATAAACGGCATCAAAAACGTGGCGTTGGCTTTGCGCGTCTCATCTTCTATGCAACTGGTTATTGTCTTTGCAAGAATACCATTGTTGTTGGCTTCCACAATAGAAATGACACGCACGTTCTTGCACTGGCGCAGAGTGTGGTGCTGGAGAACAGCTCGCGTAAACAGTCGAATAGATATCTCTAGGTCAATCACAGCACTCCGCTCGCAAACAACTTCACACGTGCCGAGAATAACCGTGATACCGGCCACCACCGTTAGCGCCGTTACACCCATGCAACTGACGTCGTGGCTAGGCGGGTCAACAGAAATAGCTACAACAGGGTCCACAAAGGCTGGAGTCACATCGCCCATCTCTATAAAATGAGACACTTGTTCACGATCAAAGTACGACTTCTTGCCCGCACGGATGCGTCCGTAGAGCTCGGCCTCCAGGCTCTCAGCCTCGTTAAGAGGCATGCCACGGATCATTTCTTCCAGCTTCAAAACGCCCTTGAAAGAAGGCACCCACGCAAGCTTGTGCACACACCGCTTTTTGTCCGCTTCAATGCAGTCGTCGCACAGAAGCGAGTGGTTTCGAAGCGTGAAAATCGACGACCCTTCTTTAATCTGTCGGATAAAGTCGTTAAAGTCGTTCTCGGGCTCTGGAGGGGTGGTGATGAACGTGGCTACGCGACCCTCCACCAACAACAATGGCATAATCATCTTGTAAATGTGATCACGGCCACACCATGCCGTCTCGTCTGTGCCAACACAGTGCGCGTTGTTGCCTCGATTCGACACGACCGAAATTGGGCAAGACTGAAACTTGTTTTCAATAGCGGGATACACACAATTGTACAATGTAAACGTTTCTGTGTTCTCCTGCTTAAAACGCGGCAATGACATGCCCAAGGCTGCAAGCTCGGGCCACCAAGCCTTGTTTGTTTGACACTCGACTATGTACTGGCGTGCTCCGTACATAACGGCCTGCGAACGCTTGAAAAGAGGGGCGTACATGTCTATAAGATCACCCCCGAGAGGAGAAAGCATCATAAGCGCCGCATACATGCGGCTCAAAAGCCATGTCTTGCCTTGCTGACGGTTGGTAATCCACAGCAAGTGTCGCAGGTGCGACAAGTCGTCGCTAGAAATCAAAGAACACAGCTCGGTTCGGTATTTTCGAGCCTCCTCGAATCCGACAATGATCTGAAGGTGCGACGCTATCAGGTCGTTGAGTATCTTCTCGTTCTCTTCAAAGCGCTTGCTCGCCCAATGCGCCGTGCCAAGAAGGTCAAGCAGCTTGCGGAAACGAACTAAACGAACTACGTGCTCGGGAACGTCCGAAACAACTACCCGTTGCCGCTTGCGCTTCGAGCGCTCGAACGCACCACTCGCTTGACGACTCGTCGACGACAGGGTAGGTGGCGTAAAAGCATGCTCTATAAAATGCAGCTTCGTAGCACGAGTAACTCCAGGAAGTGAACTACGCCCGTTGTAGGGGAGCACAGACGGCGTTAAGGGCAGTGTCCCGTTGATATAATCACAGCACTTGCACCAATTGTCGCACAGGAAACAAGGCATTTCCCGATAAAGACCACACACTCCGTATATACGGCACGCTTGTAAAACAGAGTGGAATGGTGGACTTCAAGGTAAAGTCTTTCATAATCGCATTGGCTGACATAACACAGGACAAAATCAATAAAGGAGAATTGCACTTCGACCGTCTTGCATGGGACAAGGTGGAAGACAAGCCGGGAGAAATATGGTGGAACGATGCCAAAATGTTCCATGACTTGGAAGAAAAGTTCGGAGATAAATATGGCGTCACCCCCGAAGAAATAATCGAAGAACCCGACCTACAAGTGGAGCCAACTCCCGAAAACCCTTGCGCCATAGGTTTTAAAAGCAATGCATTCAATCATCCACAGACCTTGTTATCTCGACGCATAGCACAAGCAGAGCTGTTGGTCTCCGTAATCATCAAGAGCATCCATGTACAGTATATAAGGAACGAAACAATTTGGAGACGTGATGGTGTGTAAAGAGGAAGTCAATTCACTAGTGCATAAGCCTGTAAATCGTGTTAAGGCTTGTTCTGTAGCGGAGAAATTCTACAGAGCATCATGCATAGGAGTTTTACAAGGACACGCCACCTGGGAAGGAAACCAAGTTGTGTGGGACAAATATATACACTTCGTCACTACTATCGATTTATTGAATGCATGGAGAGATATCTTTAGAGGCACTGATGTGACTGCCTTTAAAATTTGCCACACGTACAA
>Ga0105055_10009408_pt1 | contig 12495 bp, 25 predicted proteins | sample BON03_FD_78090 | JGI IMG/M metagenome (GOLD analysis project Ga0105055, IMG submission 78090) | Freshwater microbial communities from Lake Bonney liftoff mats and glacier meltwater in Antarctica - BON-03 | ecosystem: Environmental > Aquatic > Freshwater > Ice > Glacier meltwater | place: Lake...
ATAAGTCTATGGGATACACTGGTTACACACCAGAAGTAGAAGCTCAATATAAGAAGCAAGCAGATAGTTCTAAATTAGTTGTTCAACAACAAGAGTTTAAACGCGCAGAGCAATTAGGATCACAAATGAATCTTGCTAAACAAGAAGGAGATCAGTTAAAGGCTCAGGCTACATCTAGATCTGGTAACAGCACAAATAATGTAAGTTCGAATACTGTCAATAATGTTAACAATTCAAATACGACTGTGGTTAAACCTGCACCGTCACCAGGGAAACGACCAAGTAATGTATCAGATTTAATCTGGTCTTACTAATAACAAAGGGAGAACGCAATGTTCTCCCCTTTCTGCTTTACACTACAAGATGTTTATCCTTGTGAAGCAAGTTTAGCAAAGTATGACATGGTATCGTCATCATCAGAACTGCTATCTTCTGCAACAACAGCTGCGGCGGCCGCTTTAACTGGTGCACGTGATTCAAAAGTACTAGCAGCAGACTGACGTTGTGGCGCCGGAGCATTTTCAGTCTCATCAAGTGAGATAGCTTCTGCAGTAGTCATTGCCATACCTTCAGAACCAATTACCTGAGCCAACTTAGCCTTTAGTTCGCCATACGATTTGTATGAAGAAACGTCAGTAAACTCTTTAAGCGAATGAAGTTTGTTGTATACGGTTTCGAGTTCTGACTCATCTGCAGACAATGGTTTAGCAGAATCAAATTCAGACTTATCATAGTTACGATAGCCTTCTACCTGACGAATCTTTAACTTGAAGTTTGCGCCTTCCCAAAAATCAAATGGATTAACTGGTGCCTCATCTTGAAACTGTGGTGTCATAAGGTCAGTGATTTTATCAAAGATCTTTTTACCGTACTGGTACAAGAATACTTTACCTTCGTTTTCTGGATTGCTAGGATCAGCAATAACCAAAATATTTGATACATAATGTAAGCGGCGTTTACGATCACGAGCAAGCTGCTTATCTTCTTCACGACCGCTATTCCATAATACAGAATTAATTTCTGATACAGGATCTGATTGACCAATCGATGTCAATGACTTTTCGATATACCAACGACCGGTAGAACCTTTGAAGCCATGATCCCAATAGCGAACCCAGGGAAGATCTTCGCCTTCTGGCGCTGGTAAGAAACGAATAACGGCATAACCATTACCTGCTTTGTCTACCGTAGCTTTCCATTGATTGGCAGTGTCTGCACGTTCTCCACCACCACCTACTTTATCTGCGGCTGATTTTAATTTATCGATAGCGATTGAACGATTCTTTTTTAAATTTGCGAATGACATTGTATTTTCCTTTTGTTGTTGTAAAACTCTGAAGTGTCCACATATTTCATAATGTAATTATTATTATAACACAGTTTGTTCATGATGTAAATACCCTAAGCACGATTTTTTTCATTTTCTCTAAATCAGTGTTGATGAAAACAGAATACTTATTAATTCTCTGAGATATCTCTGGCCACACAATGACATCTTTCACCCGTGCACGTTGCATAAAGTTTGTTAATTTATTTAATATCACAACGGTTTCAATACACACCTCTTCCTGAAGATAGTAATATACTATATTAGGATATGGCGAGTGTGCCGCAGTAAAGAGATCATCAAAGTTCGTTTCTTTATCTGCGATTTTATTTATATCTTCTTCAAACGTATATGTCAATGATTGATTACGCCGTTGCCATTTAGTCCATATCTCTTCATTAGTAATCATATCGCCGACCCATTTTGCATCAGTAATAAAGTAAGAGATAAAGAAGTCAATCAGTTCACGAGGTTCATTGAACTTGTTTGCTATTTTATTAAAGTGATACTTGTCCTTACGTTTCCAAAAAGACTTTTGGTTTACAGACGTCTTATAGTTATATCGAATACAGTCATACTTTTCAGATTCAAAATGCATCTTGATTGCCATATAGTATCTGAATGCATCGTATGCTTCTAGTCTCATAATGGTAACGTATTGCCTCCTTTAATTTTGTTTAAAGATATTGCTTCGGCCTCAATCTTTTTCTTGATGATATTACTTATCAGACCAGACACATCTTGTGGATCAAGATCTCGTTCTTCACAAATTGCTAAAACTGTATCAATATAGTTAAGCTTTAGTTTTACTGTCTTTTCTTCTATCAACGCAGAAAATGATTTCTTTGTCAATATTTCGTGTTTAAAATCTGTTTCAATATTCATTAATTATTTGTCCATTATTCTGAGTAAGATTGTATCGACATTGATACGACCATTAGGATTTTCGGTAGTCTTTGTAGTAAGATTTGACCATTCATTATCAATCTGCTTTGGTGTTTTAGTCAGAGCAATTTTAATAAAGTCTTCTGGTTTACGAAGGCGAACAGACCTAGACTGTGTAGAATCAATATTACTAATCGTAGTGCCTTTGACTTCGAAGCCAGATGTAGATGATGAAACATATTCGGTCAGTGCACGAGTCTTTGTATTGAACGTGATTAATCGATATGCTCCTGGAAGTTGAACAGGATTGACTGACATCAATTTATATTCAGGCGATTCCTTTGCATACTGTAGTTTCTGAATTTGTTTATCTGCTGCACGAGCCTTAGGTACTCTAACTTGACGTACAGCTTTTGTCGCTGCCTTAATTTTGTCAAGGTCAGAAATCATTGCATTGACTACATTAAGTCTACGCTTTAGTTCAAGCTTAGGTATGTGTGAATAGCCTTCGACCATCTGGCAACATGTCTTATTGACTGCACCGTCATAGTCAGTAAACCAACTTTCAAGACGTTTACGAACTAATGGAACCGCCATACCTTTAAGCTCGTATGACTTAAACAGTTCATATAACTTCAGAGCATCAGTCTTTTCGCCAGCTATCCAACTATCTTCTAGCGTGTCAATGTCAATCATAACTGTCGACTGAACCTTACGTGCCAGCAGTTCCTGTGGATTGATTGTTGCCTTGACAGGTTTAGGAATGCCATCGGACGATGTTGTTTCATCGGTAGTGGCTCTACCAATAAGGTTTCGGTAATATGCCTTTGCACCTTTAAAGTATGGAGCGCTTTCTACATCAAATTCTTGGCCAATCAAATTCCAATAGATAGCTGCAATAAGGTGTGTGTAAATACTGAAGTGATATTCAGGATTAGACAATATAAGACGAGCTTCGTCACGAGTAAACTCTGTCTTAATGAAGCTCTTAGAAATTTCAGATAGAATTTTCCTATCAACATCAAAGTGAAAGTAATACTTACAGGCCTTAAACCCTTTGTCAGTAGGACAACCTGGGAGTCCAAACTTTGTACGTTTAGGTAATGCTTTCTTTTTGCGTGGTACTTTAACAGATAATGCCATAGCCTATTCTACCGAAAACGATGTCACAGAATCCACTCTAAAAGAGCGCCAACCTACAACCGTTAAATCGAATACACGGATTGTTTCTGTTGATTGTACGCGCTCTGTTGTGCCTTCTTCAGGCGGTTTAGGCTGATGATCTAATTGGATAAGATCACGTACTTGAGTACATCTCATATTACGTGTAGTACCATCTACTTTAGTAAAGACTACATTGCAGACACTTGATTGTAGTGTAGCTATCATTTCTTCGCGGGTCATAATTAACTTCTCCTCATGGTTGAATATTCTTTCGGATCACCGTCACGTGTAACTGGTACAAGATTAGATTTATGCATGGTTGCAATACCAATCATATAGTTACCAGAATAGTGTTGTGCGTCAGTCTTTGTTGTACTGTCAGAACTATTATAATTCATTTTGTTTGAATTGTAAACAATTATTTTATCTAACTTATTATTACTTAGCGTCTTTGCGCTAATATGCACAAATGGTTTATCCTTTGACTTTTTGCCAGTACCAGATCTATATGCAACATAATCTTCAAGGGTTTTAAACTGCATCTGTGGGACGTTGTTCCTACGAGCTTCCTTATTGTACTCACGAAACTCGGCCTCGAACTCAGATGCATTGATAGGCTTTTGCTTAGTACGGCCGTGCACTTGTACGCCTTTGATTAAATGCATGCTCATTGATTAGTTCCAGACATTGTCAAGTTTAGTTGTGTAATTGAATGTGTCAACTACTCCAGAATCTTCAAAGATTTTACGAACTGCTTTGTCATCATCATACATATAAGATTCGTCAAAGGAATCGGTATTGTCAACAGATTTTTTAGCGGCACGACGGTTACGCACTAGCTTTTTGCTTTTGGTTTGTAACTTGCGCTTGAATGTAGTCTTTTCGGCAGCTGCACGAATGAGGGCTAAACGGTCTTCCATAATGGCTCCAATAGTTATGTACTAATCAATTATAACTTATATTTTGACTAATGTCAAGGTCTTTTTTGCATTTGTTGTAAAAATGCAACAATTTTAGATGCCTGTAGAGGGCTTTTCCTAGCTGAACCATATATTGACAAAGGTTCTGATTCAAAAGCTCATCTACGGGCATAAATTTTACCAGTTATTGATAGAGTTTTTCTTAACATCATTTAGTTTCCATCATAATATAATGATCAAGACAGTCACGAACACGTTCATGCTCTGCAGAATAAAATGTAAATTCTCCAATGACCGTCACAAAGTCTTTATCGATATATTCAAAGCCGCCATAATAGTTCAATGAACCCTTACCTACATTTGTAACTGCAATATAGTCATCTTCAATAAAAAGACTATATGCTGCACGTACATCAAGACCTAAGTCAGCTGAACTAACACGTTTCATTTTACCGCTAAGAAGGACATAATCATGCATATCATTACGTACGCTATCTATCATTTCGTTAATGCTATCAAAGTTATTCATATACTACTCCATTGTATTGTAGTGAATTTCATCTCGTTCAGCTTTAAGCTCTTCTGCGGTTATCATAAAATTTTCACAAGCATCAAACAGTTCTTGAAAAGAACGACGTTCAGTTCTGCTTAGTTCTGCTAAAAACCTAGGGCCTTCTTCATTCATGGCATTCATAAGCTGGTTCATTGCGCCCAGAGTATTTTCACACATACAGTATGACATATTAGGATAAGACATATTCTGATTCCTTAAGAGAAGCAATTGTAATTTTATTAGAGAACATAGATGATCGATTATATTGGTTTATGTAATCAATTGCATCAGACATGGTTTCCCATGTATTCTCTAGGATAAGTTGTCCGTTGTGAACAAAGCTAACTTCTGTTACATACATAATATATTTCCTTATTCAATATAGTAATTATAACGGGTATTTAAAGATCTGTCAACAACTTTTTTCATATTGTTGCATAAATACAACACATGTTTAAGGCCCATAGAGGCTTTTTATCAGTTTACTAGTACAATTTGCTGCAAAAAACAAAAAAGACCCATAAAGAGCCTTTGATGTGTTGCTGTTCTGATATGTTGTCAATCAATTATCAGAGGTAATGCCCATATGTCGAAATGATGTATTTTGGTCCTGAAACTGGCATGGTACCTTTATGAGGAAACATAAAGTTTGGAGGGAAGCAAACTACACGACCAGCTTTAGGACTTACTCTGTATTCCTCTTCTCCTAATGCAAAAAGTGTTTCACCACCTTTGTCGACATTGTTCAAGTAATAAAACATGACTATGTAACGTTTAGCCGATGCATAGTCACCGACATCAGTATGCCAATCAAAATGGTCTGAACCGTTAGCCTCATACTTTTTCATACGGAACTGTTCATAGCCGTGTTCTGTTGGTAAAAAGTTTGCTTTAGTTTCAGTTGCATATGCATCATGCACTCGTTGAGTAATTGATTGTAACTGAAACACAGGATCATAAAATTCTGCATTTTCAGCTAAATTGACTTCGCTGAACTTATATGTCGAACTATCACGAGCAATTTTGTTTTTACAGTTATCATATAGTTCAATAAGGCTTTCACATAAATGATCTGGTATTGCGCTATCAATAACTAGAATGTAGTCACCTAGTGTTTTCATGGTACTGTACTCCAAAGTTGTTCATATGAATCATCGTGAAATTTATCTCTACATCAACTGGTGCATGAACTATAAACGATATGTTGCTATGTTTTGCAAATATTTGTTCCCAATACAGTTTCCAGCATTTAGCAACCTTAGGGCGTGTTCGTGGTTCAGTCGACCGTTCGACAAATGCATCTGTCCTTGATGAAAGGCTACTAGACCAAAAAGAATCAAGACCCCATAAATGAACTACTGTTGTTGTTGCACGTTGTGCAATACCGTATAATGTTGCATGTTGACCAGAATTCATAGGGTATGGTTTATCAGAGTCATGAGTCATTTCTATGACATCTGCTAACAAGAATACATCTGGAGTTAGTTTATCCCAGCCTTTCTTTTCATTGACAACAAAGCTTTCACAACGTTTTGATATAACTAATGGTATCTTTGTAGTATAACCCTGATAAAACTTCATGAACGGTTTAATGTCCATCATTACAGTAAAGTTAGGGTTATATTTTATATCAGAAAAATTACAACCGATCACTAAGTCGTCAGAGGGCCAATCGATTCTATTGAAGTAATCAACAGATGGTCCATTACCTACTATGTGAAGAGTTGTATTTGCTGTCATAATAAACTATAATGAATTAAAAAAATAGCAGGTTATTCTGTTACGAGGAAACCTGCCGAAACCCTAGGATACCTCTTTTATTTTATGGCGGATTAAAGTAATCAGCTTCTTGTGTGTTCCTGTTAAGATACGATCACGCTCCAACCTACTAAGAACTGTTTCTGTTTCATGTTTGTATTTACGACGCCATTCAGGTGTTTTTGCAGTAGCGATGTCTTGTACGTTATCAAGCCTGTCTGCCAATTTGATTACTAGAGCCCACGAACTCATTCTAGCCATCTTACGTGAAAGGTATTCTCCTTTCCCTACCTTTGAAATTTCTTTCGTATCACTCGTCAACTCTTTCACCAAGGATGCTACTAGTCCACCAAACATCTTTTTTAGATCTTCGTGTGTGGTATCGGTGTCTTCAATCGTGTCATGCAAATAAGCTGCACTAATCAAAGCATCAAGCTGATGCGATTGTTTATATTGCTTGATGTATTGTGCAACACGAGCCGGATGCGTTATATAGGGGTCTCCTCCCGATCTAGTTTGATCTTTATGCTTCATAGCAGCATAGGCAAGGGCATCCTTAGCATCTTCATCTAACTTCTGATACACCGTATATTCTAACAGAGAGAGCACAATAATTCCTCGTGGTCAGTAATTCTTGGGATATTTATCTTGATATTGAAAATTGTAAAACTCCAAAGGGCCTATACTTTCAACACCGCGTGAAGTCATTACACGCTGCCCCTTCTTTATACTTTTCAGTGCCTCTTGAACTTTGGCGGCCATATTATCTGTATAAGGTACACCATACAATCTTGGCTCTACACTCCCTTCCTTTATGACTAGCACGAAGATCGTTGGTTTACTGATTGTGGCAAACAATAACTGTTGATCCTTACCTGGGGTGCTATAGAGTGGCCACCCCTTGAGTTCTTCTGTAAGAATGTACCAGCTTAATCCCAAATTAAAACTTAAGAAAGGAACAATGATCCAGTAGGTCCAATGCTTGACGCCAACTCTCCATAAGAAGGTTAATGTCATGAGAAACAATAAGACCATACTAACAGACAGCATGTATATCATCTGACAGCACTCTCAGTTGAAGCAGATATGTTTGTAACTGATCCACTATGTGATAATGAAAATTGGTAAAAGTTCTTTACTTGGCCCACATCTTGTAGTATAAGATCTTGCCTATACACAATCTTGTATGGATTTAACTTGATAACTTCTACAGTAACAGGTATGGGACCTATAGCAGCAACACCCCTATCACCATAGTAGAGAGCAGACACTAGATATCTACCTGAGATAATCCCTCTTATGGCCACAACTTCTCTGTTGATCCCCACTCGTACCTCTTTGCCATCGACTGTAACAGTATCAGTGGTACTACCTAGATCATCCCTATCAAGATTTAAAAGTCCACTCTCTCTCCTAGCAAAGTATACGTAGTTACCTAGAGGGTCAGCAACCCAAAGGTCTATATCATTATGATCGTCATCGGGCCATGTCATCACAATCATGAACTCTGCAGGCACTTTTACATCTGCCTGTTTGGCTATCGGGTTAATCAAAATGAAAGCAACAATAAACAAGAACACAAAGCCCAGCAAAATGTTGAAAAGTAAATCAACAAAGGCTATCGTGCTTTTGTATCGCTCAGGACTTTCCATGTGTAACTTTTGAATTTTCTAAGTTGACAAGTTGAAATTTAATAAACAGGCTTGAAACCAATCCAACAAGAGTTGTGTAAAGAGCTGTCCCCATTCCGCTGGCCATTTGAGCTAGTGAGTTTTGAACGGTGGATATATTAGACACATCTATTCCTTCAAACGCAGAGACTAACATAATTAAGAACCCTGTGACTGTTCCGATCATTCCCAGAGCCAGACACACCTCAGCTAAGAACCAGCCGATAGGTAAGAATTTATCAAGGTTGCCTCGGAAGTGGTAATAACCACAACTAACAGTTCCTGATACCCAGACGACCATAATAATAAAACTGATCTTCGTAATGTCTACTATCCAAATATGCTCCCATATTCCAAAGGGAAATCCCAATAGAAAAATTAGCATCTGCATACAGACGATTACCCACCATCTAAGTTGTGAACTAGTAGTTTTCATATCATATCCAGTTAATATGATAGTTTAATTCTGTTACGAGGATAAACTATCGAAAAACCCTAAGCAGTGTTTAGGCTGCTAATGCGAACTGTTCGTCGTTTGCGTTTACGTTTTTTGCTTCTACGGCCAGGAATCTCCCAGTCCTACGGTTTTCGCATTACCGGATTGTCCATTCAGTTACTTACTTAGCAATCGATCCTATTCATCCCCATTAGAAAGTATACTGTGTGCCTAGTGCCCTTACTTCCGGTTCCCAAAGTTGAGTTCCTTCGTCACAATATACTTACTGGTGGAAATGGTGGGATTTGCACCCACGTCTTGCCTTGCTTTTACATTACTTCATACAATCATATTACTATTTATACTGCATACTCGCGTTGAATATCTTTCTTAATTTCACCGGCATATCGATATGAACGGCCATTCAAATATACTTTACGGCCATTGATGATCTCTACCTTAATGTGTGGTACTTCTAAAATTGTCGAATGAGCCGAACGAGTTTTCTGTGGTACAGTGCCAGATACAAAGAACATAGTATCATAAAGGTCATCTGCAATTAACTTACGAATGAATGCAATATTTGCTGCCATGATATAGTCTCTTCCTGTTAGTTGTCAATATGAGTATTTTTAATTTCGTCTAAACATTCTTTCAATAATACAGCAATAGCTAATGCACGTAGGGCCGCAGTATCTTCTTCTGATAAGTTAACATTAATTTCGTCTAATGCTTCATCAATTGATACATTACCATCTAACAGTATCTGAGCACACTTTATTTTCATTTCAATTATACGTGCTTCAAATTGTAGTTCTTCATCAGTTCTCATATATTTCTCCATGTTATATATAATTATACCACAATAACTTTAAGGTGTCAACCATTATGTACATTATCGGCCTAGTATTATGCCTTTCATCTATTGACTATCAATGTATTCAAATGCAACCAGATCCTATTATCTACTTTGATACTGCAACAGAGTGTAAAGCCTATAAGGATAAATTTATTAAGAAATTAGGTGCAGAAGTAGCAAAAACAAATGAGTTTAGTCTAGTAGTAGGTGAATGCATTTATATATCTTCTATTAGAGGCGCATGATCTCTTTAATTTTATTTTCAAATAGTTCTACCTTTTCGACTCGATTAGGCCAGAAGATGTAGTCTTTGTCTGCATTCTGTTTTAAATTTTTTAGTAAAGGCATAATTGCATCATATAGTTGTTTCAAGCGGCTTTCTGAATCTTGTGCATTTGATTCTGCTGCTTGTATTGATTCAAGATCATCTTCGCTTACGGCAGTAAAACCAAAGTCTTCTATAGTTTCAAAATTATTTTTCAATTAAATCTTTATCCTTAGAAAATATGCTAGATAATGTTGGCATAATTGAGTCATGTTCTACAACTGATAGCGACTCATGTTTTTCATCATCAATCAGCCATGTCGTATTAGGAAAAGCATTTCGTATATTAGTAAAGAGTCCATGAAGATCTACAGACTGTGTCAAAAATCTATCACCAGAACCATAGGCATAAAAGGCATTATCAACTTTTTTTATTTTCATGCTTTCAATTGCAGAATTTAAAATAGTAGATTCCTCATCATCATCATCTTCTAGTTCAAGCTCGCCATTTTCATATGCAATAATATCTTGTTCAATTCGCCATAAGATATATTGTTGACCAGCCTTGAACATTGCAAAACATATACCTATCAATAATAATACTTCAAACAAGTTAGTGAGTGTTATTCCTAGAATCATCATTGCTCCTTGTTATCATTATTATTATTTATACAATTAAGTCCTTGTAGTGGAGCACGGAGTGAGATTTGAACTAACGACTTTTTTCAATCAGTTCCCTTGGTCTGTTACTTTGCGTACATTGAATTGTGTAGATCTAAAAACCCTGCCATTTGAGCTTGACAGTATGATTCTTTGCCAAACCCAAATGTTTTGTAAAGCATACTTCGATATGAATTCCCTTCTAATTCACCTTTAACAATTCTTTCAACAACTGCACAAAAACATTTCAGCTGTTGATCCTTTGTTAATGAATCCCAATACACCTCACGCTCATCTCTGATATCGTCCATTGCTTCGTTAAATGAGTTAGAAGTATCAGTTAGTTCCTGCATAATGCTTTCTACTTTATTAGTATCGTCCATAATACAAATCCTATCAAAGAAAGTTCAACTATCCCCATGAGAATTAGAGTCATTACATCACATTGCTGCCGTCGGCCCATTTCCATTCTTAAACCCCACTTGTCCACCTTCAGCTTCAATCCTTTTTACTACATCTTCAAAGAGGATTGGAGCAAAGTCTGTTTGTTCAACACATACACAATGGTAGCGCACATCGATGAATGGTTCCCTATGACCAAACGGATCATTCACCATCACACGGTTAGAATGAAGATGACTATGAATGTTAACACCAAAGCGACCAAGGCTGTCTGAATGTATAGGAATATGAGACAAGATCATCCCGTTCATAACATGGTAAGCACGAAGCTCGCGAAAGTATTGTGAGTACTCTCTGTCACGAAAGATGTCGTGGTTACCACGAATAAGAACCTTGTCGCCATTAAGGCGAGCGAGAGTAGATAATGCCTTGCGGTTAATTACCACATCGCCTAAGTGATACACCTTGTCATTTGGCTTGACACGGTCATTCCACGCCTTGACCATGAACTCGTCCATTTCATTAGGGTCGGTCCATGGGCGCAGCTTAGTCACGCCATCATTCTGCATAAACTTGCATACTCCTACGTGTCCAAAATGTGTATCTGAGACGAGCCAAACTGAGGGCATTATGATTCCTTTATAATAAAGTAAGTTATAGTAAAGCATACAGTGTTTTGAGGTTTTTAAACTATGCCATTGGGGTTGCCAAATTCACGAGATTCCCGTCCCGATCCTGTATGCTTTACTATAAACTAATTATACTAGATTAAAGTTGACTTGTCAACTATGTTGTGGTGTCTCCAACCGGATTCGAACCTCGCCCTTTCGGATCTCCGGTTAACAGCCGGGTGCCTTCGCCTAGCCAGCCCAAGCGGAGCACAGTATACTACATCGAAATAAACTTTACTTCTATTAATTATCTTGTTTAACAAGATAAAACTAATTCTTACGGTTTTACACAAGACAAGATAACCGAAAACTTGTCATATTTCCTTACGGACTTGTTTCTATTTAATTCCATTAAGTTTGTTGTTTTGTTATGGAATAGGCTCAACCCTATTCTTTGGCTTTTATCGTTCTATGCTTACTGTATAGGAGGATCAGTCCAATCTCGTCATAGTCCAACTCGTATCGTATGCCTGCAGACAGTGACGACAGTGAGAGTGCGCGTATCGTATACATCGAATTTTCCAAAACAACAAACTTAATGGAGCGGGTGACAGGGATTGAACCTGCGACGAACAGCTTGGAAGGCTGACACTCTACCACTGAGTTACACCCGCACATACTCTGTGCCAACGTTTAATTGCTCTTTCTCCTTTAATTTTGCTGCTCTATGGCAGCGTCAATCTCAGCACAGACTTCGCTAAGTCGCTTTTCTTGTGCAGCCCTCGCAGCAGAACCCGCAGCAGCCCTCGCAGCACTCGCAGCAGAACCCGCAGCAGCCCCCGCAGCCCTCGCATCAGAACCCGCAGCACTCGCAGCAGCCCCCGCAGCCCTCGCAGCAGAACCCGCAGCAGCCCTCGCAGCAGCCCACGCAGCAGAACCCGCAGCAGCCCTCGCAGCAGCCCTCACATCACCCGCAGCCCACGCA
>Ga0105055_10009409_pt1 | contig 12495 bp, 12 predicted proteins | sample BON03_FD_78090 | JGI IMG/M metagenome (GOLD analysis project Ga0105055, IMG submission 78090) | Freshwater microbial communities from Lake Bonney liftoff mats and glacier meltwater in Antarctica - BON-03 | ecosystem: Environmental > Aquatic > Freshwater > Ice > Glacier meltwater | place: Lake...
CGATTTTTGTTTTTTTTTTAAAAAAAAAAAAAAAAAAAAAGTATGAGTGCAGAAATGCTCTTGAAGAAGTTTGCAACTGGTTGCTTCACAGCCGAGACAAAGTGCGATGAGCTACCGCGCCGCAACACGGAATCAATTTTCCATACCAGTTCTTTATGTGGAATTTCCTCCATTGATACATTCATTAGCTTCGAATTTCTGGTTCTTTTAAATTCAACGGCACAATTGAATTTTAATTTGTCATATAGAAGAGGAAAACGAAAGGGAGGAAGAGTTTTGCAATTCATTTGTCACCTAGATAAATTAAAATTATGAAAACTGATTCCTGCTTGAAAGTAATGGCACGTATGCGGGTGTAATAAAGAGATACTAACAAAGGAGCCAAGTTATTTCTTTAAAAATTTCGATACGATTCCAGATAACCAATAGATGTTAAGTCCATTCAATCCCAAATTAGCGAAGAGGAAGTAAATGTAGATAGGAGTGGAATGACTGTTACCAGCGAGATAGGAATGGTATGCCTCGTATATGGCGAAGGCAGAAAGCGGGAGACCCATACATATACGAACAATTAAAAACGTGAACCCAAAAAGTTTTTCAGTCGCACCGATGGCGCTAGAACCCTTCATACCCACCATTTGAAAGATCCCGCGAATATCCAAAAACGGTGTCGACATTTCATACAAAAGAAAACGAACGGCGTAAAATGCCAAAAATGGGTATTGAACTAATGCAAGTCATACAACGAAGTTCCATGCTGATGTGTTTCACTTACCTAAAGTATAACATATGAAACTAGCCACCTAATTGCCATTACGAATTAAAAAGAAGAAACCTGCCAAAAACATACGTACTGCATGAAAAAGAAACGCGAAATCAACCTTGGGGTCACTGAGACAAAGCAAAACATCCAACAAAAAATAACCGGCGGAATATGAGAATAGTCGTTCAGCAGTAGGAGAATACCCATATATCCTATCGCTAAGCAAACTCTCCTCCTGTACAACTACTAATTTCATTGCTACAATGCAAACAGGCACTGAATGAAAGAGAGATAGGAACAAATAGTTCCAACGGACCTTTTCCTTCGATGAAAACTGATCGTATTTTCCATAGCAAGATCGCGAAAGCATATCAATACACTTGCTGCATGCAAAGAAGAACGCAGTGGAGAGCAGCGTGTTCTGCATGTTACCAATATCCGTCGCTCTTCCTACTAGCATTTCCGTCATCCCTATTAAAGTCAATTTGTTGTCCGAAACGTACACGAATGGGGGTCTATCCGAAATTGTAATAAGTGATGGTGAACTACGAAGCATGGTTCAGATGCGCTGATTCATCTGGTGGAGATGTAACCAGCTCTGCTGCAACATCTCCTGGCTTGATTACTTTGTGGGAAGAGGCTCGAAGACAGCATGAATCATTCAAGTCTAGACACCAGAAGATTGTTGTTGTTGAGAAGCGTCGTCGAGATACAAGACAGCAAGAGATACAAGAGTCGGTGGCCAATCATATCGTTCGCGAGACACAAGAGCTTCTGAAGAAGCGCGAAGAAGACATCCAGAAGAAGCAAGCCTTGGATGAAGAGCGGGAGAGAAAGAGACAGAGCGAAAAGGAAGAGCGAGAAAAGGCCCTTCAGACAGTGGATATGGATGCCCAACAAAATCTCATGCAAGATGGGGAAGACTATGGTGGCTTCATGTAACTATTTGTAAATAATGCATTTAATATGTACCAAAGTGTTAAAAGAAATATTATGGAGCCAGCGATACCACCAGGTCCACTGTATAATGGAAAAACATGGCGACATGCTTCAATTGCGAAACGTCTTCGGTTGAGATTCCGAGATGTCTTTCGCTTCAGAAATAACCATAGGAGGCAGAAGTTCAAACACTAAGTGATCGAAGTGATGACAACTACATAGTCCTATCTGACGAATGTAGTTCTCTGGCTTCCTCGTCAATAGATGGTATCTCAGAGCCTATTTTCGCGTTCCAAATCATGAGTGAACTTCATGTTCACGCAATCTCCCCTAAATTCATTTATAATTAAAAAGACTCAGTTTGATTACAAAGAAAATGTTTACTTTGGTTGAGTCAGCTGCTGGGCATCAAATATCTTTTTGACGTAATCGCTTTTCTCCAAACAGTCCAATGAAGGGATTCCACGCTCCTCCAAAACCGCCTTGAGTTGCGAAGGCTTCATTGCATGTAGTTCCTCGATCGAATATATCCTAACAGAAGCAGCAGAAACAGGTGTATTAACAACAGGAGGAGACACAGGCGTATTAACAACAGGAGGGGTGCTCGTTGCATTCTTTGGCTGATTCTTTTTAAAATCAGCAGCAGCTTTCGCAGCATCTACTTGTTCCTTCATCTGATTGGTGAAGGCGCCAAGACCTTCTTCAGTACTGATTCCATTCTTTTGAAATATCTCTCCTATCACCAATAAACCCTTCGCACGTTGATCCCGGATATCCCTACTGATGGAACAATCCTTGAATACTTTTCTACAAACAGTTCGAAGCGTAGACTCCACATCAATGACTCCAAGATTCCACAGTGTCTCAATCATACCCAGCATGGATTCAATACCACTGAGATCATCATCTTCTTCTTCTTCAACTGGAGCTCCAGTCTCTTCATGCGCTTTCAACTTTTCTTCCATCACTTTTTGTTTTTGCTCTTGCTTGGCCACTTCCTTTTTCTGCAATGACTGGGCTTGTTTGTATGTTTTATAGGCAGACCTAGCAACCCGGTACTTGGTAGCTACAACATGACCCTTACGCCGCATCTCTGTCATTCCGAATCCAGCTCCTAGACTGTGAGCAAACCCTAGCCGTTTCTCTCCTTGTTCGAGGTACACGTATGCGATGACTCCAAGCAGAGTACCTCCAAATGGGGTAGTGGCTAGGACCTTGGCTTCTTCCTCCATCTTGGCCTTGAATACCGGCTTAGCTTCATCAGCTTCGTCAATGTATTCTTGGAGTGTTTTTGAAAGATTGACAGCACACTGAACGGTACGTTTCAATTGTTTGTATCGCATTTGAGGATTATCATCAAATAGAGCATTGAGAGCATTCTCATCTTCATTCATCTCTTGCCCCATGCTCATCATCATGGCCAATTGTAGTTCACCAACATAATAATCGAATTTCTCACTTCCAAATATCATCATAAAAAAGGCCGACGAGTCCATAATAGGAACATCTTCCAGTCCATCTTCTCCGTATTTGTCATACTTTGCTCTCAGATCTTCATCACTAAGTACTTGATAGGCCGTTCCGATCTCTTGAAACTTGGCTGCCGCAGTTGGGTCGCCAGGGTTCTTATCTGGATGAAGTAATTTTGCTTTCATATAATACCCTTTCTTTATTTGTCCAGATGTCGCATTCGTTTTAACACCCAAGAGATCGTAGTACTTTGATTCCTTTACTTTGCGTAAAGGTAACTCTTCTGTTGGGGCTGCTGCTGGTACGGTCGTGTTGCCTCCGGCTTTGAGGAAATCCTCTTCTGAAAGGTTCAATACTCTCCCAGCTTCTTCATGCAAGTCATACGAAAACCATACCCGCTTCTCACTATCCCATTCTTTGTCTTCATTTGATTCAAGAATAGCATTAGGAGTGTTGAAAAGTCCCCGTCCTATCTGGTAGACACCTGTACCTATACCTCCAATGGGTAAGGCCACAGCCGCTATAATCCCTGCTCCAAGGCCCTTTGCAAAACCAGAAGCACCACCAGATTTCGCCCCAGCAATAGGCGCAGCAATCAGCGCACCAACTCCCCCCAATAATCCCTTTCCGATGTTTTGAAGTCCACTGGAGAAACCCGCTGCAGCATCCTTGGGTGCTCTAGTCGAGAACAGAGTGAATCCTTCTAGATCGTCTCCTTCGCCTCCATTCTGTAACGCAGGAACTCCTCCTTCAGCATTCGTTTCTTCCTCCATTCTCAAATGATGATGATGAGTTTTGATGACCGAACCTTCTTCGGATGGGTCCCCGCTACGTGGATGGCAGTTTTATTTTGAACTTTCCGATTTTCAACGTCAACAATTTTAAGTAACTTCCAGATACTCCAATCATGAGCAGCTTCCACGATCCTTCCGCCGCGACGCAGAATTGTGGTAATCATATTGGTTCTCGTCCGTCGGTTCGTCTGTACAGCAGTATGTCTCAAGGCAACAACATGCAAAGTCTACTCGGAGGTGGTGGATCCGCTACGACAGCTTTCAAATACACGCAGAGGAAGAAAGTGGAGGTTCCTCAAGTTGCTTCCATTGAGAAACATCCTAGTGAGAGAGGTGCTAGCGCAAACATGGGAAGTTTGCTGAGTCAGAACAGCCGAAGTGATAACACACCAAGAAGTGGGAGAAGGGCAGCTCCTCCAGCACAAGTGCAACCTGCTCAAAAGGCAATGATGTCCAATAAATGGAATCGAAATAAGAGTGAAATTGGAGATATTCTTTCTCATAATTCTGCTCCTCGTAAATTTACACCAGCGCCTATCATGGACGTCAGGACTGAAGACTCACCATGGGCCACTTCGAATGGTTCTTATGGGAAAAGGTAAAGAACATAATACAAGAATGTGTACATACGGTATAGTAAAATTAGGATTACCTTCATAATCCTCTTCAAATGAAACCGTAAATATAAGTAATAGTATTTTTATCATCAAAATTTTGGCCGTTTGAATCGAAAGTACTTCTAAATATACAAGGGCCAGTTTTGACAAATAAGGGCTAGTTTTTCAAATCCACCCATTTAAAGAAAATTTTAAATTGCTCCAGACAAATAAATGTCACCACTAAATAAGGAGCTTGTCGAACAAAAGTAGGCACAAACCCTTTATACAACGCCATCGGTCCTTCGATACTAACAGTTCTTGATAGACATTCAACCGGACCAGAATAAGCTCCAGGTTTCGCATTCATCATTCTTGTCTTAATAACATCCACAGGATTCGATGTCACACTGGCTACGAACCCAGCCATGAAACCACACACTAAATGAAGACCAGGGTGATCAGTGTGCCCTCTTTCTAAGAAGAAGGCTTTGAATTGATCATATGCAGCAAACTGAGATGCAGTTACGATCATCGCACGTGCAATAGTAGGACAGCATCCGCTCCATAACGAAGATACTCCTTCAGCTCTGCCAATTTGAGAAAGCGCTGAAAATGCGTTGGAATAGTTTCGACGCTGTGAAATCGGAAGCTTACCATCTGCCTGCATTCTGACTAGTGCCACATCACAAGGATTCGCAATAGCGGCCCCCACTCCACCTGCTATCAGACCTGCAACAACCTTTCGGCCAATGCTTATGTCCTCGGTTGAATCGTTCGGGGTCAAGAAAACTTTGGCAGCATCGTATACTCCGAACCGTATACTAGAATACGCTGCTTGACGCATTAAAGAGGCAGATAGTCCCGCAAAGAGCCCTTTGGTTCCATCGCTAGACAAAATATGTCTCCCCATCAACAACGGTGTCATCTTTCCCGGTGACTGTGCACCACCCTCGCCATGTATCTGTAGTCTCACCTTGATCACATCTAAAGGATGGCTGGCAGCAGCACCTGACATAGCAGCAATTCCACCTTGCAAGAAGCTTCGATACATTGGTGAGGATCCGTCACCCATAACGACAACAATAAATTATGGAAGGACTCCGATCGAATTAAAAAGCAGTGTGACGAAAACGAGTGACGAAATAATGTGGGGGGCGTACCGAATACCGTAAAAATTACATTTTGTAACGAGGAAAAATCCTGAACGAAGCCGATGATTCGAGCAGCAACGCCCAAGATGTTAAACTCGTCGCTGGCAATGATATCTCGGAATTCTGTGAAATCAACCCATCAGTGTTTCTCTGGAATGCTCCAGCATGACCACGGACACTATCTGCTGTTTGACCCTCTAAAGTTGAACATGAGCTACCTGGAAGTTCGCAGTGAGGACGTTGTGCTGAAAGAGCACGTGTCGATGATCGTGAATGAGGCAGGTGAATCAATGGAGTGCACGAAAGTATGGCTGAGGCCTAAGAGTGTAGTTCGTCGGGTGGAGTTGGTGACAGTTTAATTTAAAAATACGAATAAAAATGAATTACAATTAGGCGTAATCGACTCTGACTGGTCTTCCTAGGAGATCCAATCCGTTCTTGGTAGTCACTAGCTTGTCAACTGACTCAACGCTTTCAAAGTCTGCGAATGCCGAACCCTTGAATGCCCCTGTGTCTTGGTGCTCCAACCAACGAATGCTGCTGATCTCCCCACATTCTTTGCAGAAGGCCTTCAACGTCTCGTCATCAATAGCATATGATAAGTTCCCGAAAAACGCCTTATAAGTCCCACCGTCAGGACGCTGAGATGTCTCTCGTTTCGGCATCGTTTTTTTAACAGGTGCATGTCCTTTCTTATGAGCAGAGAACTCAATACGCGCAGGTCGTCCAAGGATCTTAAGACCTGCAGCAGTAGCACCTACAGCTGTAGCTGCATCCAAAGGGGTAGCAAACGTAACAAACGCAGTCCCGTAGAAGTTGCCCGATAGCTTATCAGTGACCCACATCACATGGTTCGCGTTGATACCAAGTTCTTTGAATGCGGCGAAGAGACTTTGTTGATCAACATCAAAAGAAAGATTGCCTATAAAACACCTGTCGATTTCAGTTGAGTTTTCTACGGGGGTGATATTGGCGGAGGCAATGGCGATAAGAGCTTTCTTCGGACCAGCTGCTGGTTCTACTCGCATTGGTTTACCTAACACTTTAGTACCTGTGAGAAGCATGGCAGCTTCTGCTGCCTCTTGAGAATCGAAATCTACATGAGCGTATCGTTTGAATTCTCCACTTTCATCCGTGCCAAAACGCACTTTAATCACAGAGTCATATCCATTCACTCCACAGTCTTTGAATTGCTCGAATAAAGTGTCTTCGTCAATATTTTGGGCAAGATTTCCGACGAATATGGAAGCTGCTTCATCAGCTGCTTGTTCATCGGGTGCTTGCTCGTCTTCGTTTTCATTAGATGGTTTAATGCGTTTTTCCTTTTTAGGCTTCTTAGGTTTCTCTTCCGTGGTGGTCTTCTTTTTTGGTTTATCTTTTTCCCATTTGGCTTTAGCAACTTCTTTCTTTGCTTCAGAGACCTTTTCTTTCAACGAAGCATACTTTTCTTGCAATTTACTGTCTGCTTTGTCTTGTTTCCTGGCTGTCTTGGCCATTTTGAGCTCCTCTTCCAAAGTTGCTAATGTCTCCGAAGCTTGATTGAATATTGCATCTACATCATCTTCCTCGCGATCTCGTTTCGTGGACATGAATCTATTTGAAATGAAAATGGACAAGAATCGGTTGGCCGAGCACTCCAAGGCTGCGGGGACCGCTCCGTTTTGAAAGAGAACTGCGTCAGAACTGCAAGCATTCGATCTCATTGATTGTCACTACGATGAGATGGTCGACATGTGACTACGTAACAGCAGCTCTTATTTTGATTGTGCTAGGCGTGTGGCAAACAATGCCAACTTTCAAATATTACGAGGATTTGCACCGAATAATGTCTAGTTTAGATTCAAAATTGCCTAAAATGCTTTTCAATCCATTGGATGCTTTGGCTAGCGTGCTTGTAAAACCTTCACCGGAATTACCAGGTGATGAAATAGATATTCCAGTAGATGAAGAAGAAGAGGATACATCTGAAGATGACAAAACAGATGAAGATGAAGACGAAGAGAGTGAAACGCCTTCATCCTGGGACATCAAGACTCCTGAATTTCTGCTGGAAAAGGTAGCAGCAGCTAAGAAAGGTCAGGTTATGATGCTAGAACGAACAGCGTTGGATTGGTCTCTCAAAAAATCTAAAGATATGTTAGTTGGAGAAATTAGTGGCTCTCAAGCACTTGTGTATGACACAACCATAATGGAACCTCCGTTTAAGCTCCTGGACATAAATTCTATGGATGAATATGAAAGCATCTTTTTAGAGCAGCTTGAAAAGGAGGTTGCGTCTCTGGAGGCAGTTTTAGATCAAGTGGATCGAGCTGCATTCGGAAGAAGCGAATCTTCTGACGATCCGATTTGGACTGCCAATTCTGATGCTCATGACGAATGGCTGAAATCCGAAACCGAAATTATTTTGGAATCGATTCGACAGGCAAACAAAACTACTTTATCTGGATATTCTCTTCAGGATGTGGATATTTTCTTTTCAAATTCAGCCACTGGTTTTGAGAACCACGCAACTGTTGAGAAAGAAGTTCTGCCAGATGAAGAGTCAGTTGCTGTTATTAGACACAGCAGTGAAGAGCATAATAACGGTTATGATGCTGCCACCTTGTTGAATATTGAAAAGGAATTATCATTCTGGGCACATGCAAGTAGCAAGTCTGTGTTGGCGTTTGGCAATAATAATTATATCCAACGGGATCTAGCAACCTATGAATACGGTTTTAAAAAGGCAGGATTTTCCGTTGCGAGAAACAAAAAAGAAGGTGCGCTATCAGTCAAGGTAATGGAGTCGAATACATTCGCAGTTCTTTTGTGCTTGGCACTTAAAAACGACCACTGCTTTACAATCAACGGAGTTAATAAAATGGCAAGACATCAAAAGATTAATCGAATTCCTGGATTGCGAGCAGTACTGTGGAGTAAGGACAGTTTTTGTAACACTGTTTCTACTGGTGTGAAAGGAGTAGAGCCGTTTACCAGCTATGTTTTTAATTGTTGGCTACTACCTGATGAATGGCTTTCAGTAAAAGATTACGGAAACAGCAGACCAGAAGTAACCTTTATTGTGAAGCCATTGACAATGGGAGGGGGGCTGGGTATTACGGTTGTTGATAGTGTGAAGCAATTGTCCAAGATGAGGTTTCAAACGCATCTGGTGCAGAACTATCTGTCAAATCCTCATTTGATCAATCAGCGAAAGTGGGATATGAGAACCTATGTTTTAGTGACTTCATCTGTGCCAATGAGAGCATATGTTTACAATAAAGGTATCGTACGATTTGCAACTGCCAAGTACGACCCCAATGCAAAACACGGAGGAAAGAAAAGTCAGTATTTGACCAATACGTCCATCAACAAGAAATACGCTGGTGATAATGTAACGTCGATTACTAAATCGTTTGCGGAACTCAGCATTGAATTGAACGCTTTAGGAAGATCATTCGATGATCTGTTTGAAGAGATGAGGATGGCCATATCGGTGGTATTCCTTAGTGCAGAGTTCGAATGGGATAGATATTTCCACAAGCACTCTATAGATTGTCCCAGCTGCTACCAGTTGTTGGGGGTTGATCTCATTGTAGACAGCGAAATGAAACCTAAAGTGATCGAGGTAAACGGTCAGCCCTCCATGCAGTTATCATCTGGAAAGCCCAACGAATATACCAAGACGAAGAAGGAAATGATCTCGGACCTTATAGGGCTCATTTATACAACTGATTCGGTGGCTGAGTCACTGGCTTTGAAATTGAATGAAGTAGATGAGACAGCTCTCGCTGGTCTCTCGAAGCACCATATGGAGTATATTGTGGAGTACTACTCGGAGAAAGGTAATCTTGGAGGATTTAAACCTGTTTATCCGAATCCCAAGAATGCCAAGATTCATTCCGTGTTTCTCGAGCAGCAAACAAAAATCACCCCGTCCAGACTAGTGTTGCATGATGTACTTATGCTTTTATAATAATAGAGTTAAATTCAAATGTATCTTTCTTCGTAAAATCAATATTAGTTTCAATTTTCAAGTAGTACTTCTCCCATCGTTGAACCTTGAAGTTCAAGTTCAAATCCATTTCTGTCAAAGTTTTGATACCCTCGTGTCTTTCACTTTGTTGTGATTGCTACTGAAAACACTACAGCTTTTTTTACGCTAATAGTAACCTACCAAATAAATTAACGTTGGACTCACAAAAATAGGGAATTTTCCAAGAGCAACAGTTTTTCACGAAGGCTATATTTGTACATCATTGATGAGCGTCTCCGAGCTTACCTCTTTGCCATTGGACCTGGTTCATGAAGTGGCGTCCTTCTTAACTGGCAAAGACATGGCCCGTTTGTCCTGCGCTTCCGTCGAACTTCAGCGTTTCGCTTACAACCGGGCTCGCGAGTACCTTCGTTACGCGAATGGGCTTTCGCAGCAGTGCTTGCTCGGTATGAAGAGCTTGATGCAATTCTATCACTCTGTTTCGCTTAATGCACCGCACCGACGAACACCGCAAGTAGCTTGTGGTTTGAACCATTCGTGCTACATCAAGAGAGTGGCTCCAGGTAGATGTGCAGTCTACACTTTTGGTGATGGAAGTCGTGGTCAGCTTGGAAATTCGGAAACAAGATCAGAAATCACTCCGATTCGAGTTGAAATGGACATGGCCATATCCGTAGAGCATGTCAAATCAGTTGCTTGCGGTTCCAACCACACAGTGTTGTTGATGGGAAACAACCAACTTGTTGCCTTTGGTGACAATTCAAGAGGACAATGTGGAAAATCTTCTTCGCAACTCATTGTCAGTCCTCAATGGATGGACAAAGTACAAGTGATACATTTCCAAAAGGTGGTGGCAGGAGACAGTTATACTGCTGCGTTAACAAGGACGGGGAGGGTTCGAGTGTGGGGGGGCATGAGCATGCGACTCGAACTTACTGATGATGGATACCTTAATACGGATCTGGAGGTTGCAGAAATTGCAGGAGGGGCTGACCATCTTCTTTTGTTGACTCAAACGGGGATGCTGTATGCTATTGGTGGAACGAGTGCTGAACTTGGGTTGATGGCTCCTCCAGCTAATGACGAACCTTGCAGAGTTCCCAGCCTAGTTTGTTTTCCATACGATCAAGCCTCAATAGTTCAGATTGACGCTGGGGGGAAGCACTCGGCAGTTGTGACTGGAAACGGACAGCTGTTTCTGTGGGACAGTGCAGTGAACGGTGAAACAGGAATCGGGAGGTTCTGCACAAGGGTTGATGTTCCAACAAGGGTTGAGATCCCTTCATTTGCAGTACAAGTGAGTTGTGGCAGCTCTCATACGGCGGTACTCACTGCGACTGGGAGAGTGCTTACTTTTGGCAGCGGTGCTTTCAGACAGGACGGCAAAGATACCTCCTTCTGGGCTACGCACACTCCCAACGAAATCTCAGCAGGGGACGCAGTGAAATACCATGGTGACATCACTACCGTTGTTGCAGGTGGAAAGCACACAGCACTGTTGACTGATGATGATCTGTTCATGTTTGGTGATGCATCCTGCTGCGGGGGGTTCCGAGGTGATCTACCGAGTTTTGTGCCAAAGTTGGTCTCTCTTGGGACAAGGAAACAAAGGCTGTGGACGTTCTGATCATGGCCTTTATTTATTTTATTTAATATACAACTATTTATTTATTTATTTGAAAATACTATCGGTTTACGCTTAAATAACTAGGAGATTCAAGGGTACAGCCAATCGTCGAGGTATGTGAAAAACTGTTGGAAATATCGTTTTCCGTTGACATGATGCATTTCGTGTCTTGGAGGTCCACCCAAAATGCCACCAGGAACTAAATTATGCAACATCCAAGGAAAATTATAGCCAGAATGTAACTCAGTAAGCAGGTACGTTACGACAATGTTGTAGAGACCGCGGGTGAATGGATGGAGTCCAAGGGACTTTAAAACCACAATATTGCACAGCACTTGCATGGTACCATCCAGTAAAGAATGTCGAAGAACCTCGGTGGAAAACAATCCATTGGTAGTGTGATGATGCCTCTTGTGAATTGATCGTAACCACGTGCAGTTGTGAAATGCGAGGTGAACGGGGAAGAAAATGAGATCATAGAGCCATATTCCCAATGCAATATCACACAGGACTTTAAAAGGAGATCCTGGGCCGTATTCAGGAATATTTCGCCTCGGGTATAAAAAGTCAAATACCACGAAAGCGCTCAAGTAAAATGCACCTGCCTGAGATGCCACTCCTGGCTTCAAATCTACCTGTCTCTTTTCAGGAGCAATAACATATCGGGAAAGAAGACGCATTCTATCAAGCATTGAGAACATATGTATCCAAACACCAAATGATACAAAAGCTACAGCTGGTTCAAATGTATCATGTTTGAACCACCATTGAATCCTTGTGTAGTTCCAGGTGCTATTCAACAGGATACACAGCGTCTCGTACTTATAAACTGCAACAAGACACATAAACGCCACGCACGCACGGGATATATTCACGCTGTCATGAAATGAAAGCTTCATGTATTGCGGGATCAAATTATAATCCCGTTGTTTGGGATTGCGGGGACCTATTCTCGGAATTGGAGCGATTTATAATATTCCAAGGTCGATGCAAAGTGCTTTTGAAGAAGTCGAAGCAGAAGTTGGAGGCAAAAGGTGCGCCAAAACAGGACTATTTAGACATTCTGACAACGATGAGTTATCACAGGTGTGTTAATAACTCAGAGACAATGAATATTTGGCTACACATGCAAAAAGTGGAAGCTTTTTATGACTATGTTCAACAGTCATATGCAGA
>Ga0105055_10009417_pt1 | contig 12489 bp, 14 predicted proteins | sample BON03_FD_78090 | JGI IMG/M metagenome (GOLD analysis project Ga0105055, IMG submission 78090) | Freshwater microbial communities from Lake Bonney liftoff mats and glacier meltwater in Antarctica - BON-03 | ecosystem: Environmental > Aquatic > Freshwater > Ice > Glacier meltwater | place: Lake...
CAATCTCAGCCTCCAGTTTGCGGGGCATATTGAGATGACCATGCAGAAAACAGACGTGGGAGACATGGAGTTGTGGAATGAACACGGAATGCTCCTGTCCATGGTGCCAAACGAAATCTACAAACCACACATCAACTTTACAGACCACTCCTACCTCAGTTTACGCTGTCTTACGGCGGCGATGAGTGATATACAGGCCGAACTGTACTGTAGGATGACGTATCTGAGCTTCACTGTCACATCTGGCAGATGCGACGCCTGTGTTGATGGCAAACGCAAGGCATCGTGGAGTAGAGTAGACACCTGCGATGAAGCCAACAAAACATGCTCGTACGCACTCACGGCGGGCGTAAACCGCGGCATCAAATTTGAGCAACGCTACCTAACACAGCATTTCGTGCATTATTTTCTCAGCAGTACCTCCCATTGGATGCTGGGAGACACAGTGACCCGAAACACAAAAACCCGCACACTGAACCCATCAGTCCTCAGGTACATTAGCCAGGCAATGTGGTCCCCTGTGAATTCAATGCCACTTCACAAAAATTCGAATCTCTACACCATATACACACACGCGAACTCCCTCAATTCGTCGTATTCATGTGGAGCCAATAGCATGCGCGATGCTGTTGACACATGACAAAAAAGATTGTATTGCGTCATGTTTCACTTTTCGGGTTCTTGTGAGAAGAAAAAAGGAACAGGACAGCAAATATGGCTTTGGCGACACTCATGCTGGTGAGAAATTGTCTAAACAGCTTGCACACGTGGAGATTTCATTTCCCTTCAGCATAGATAACAAATGTTTTGAAGATGAGCAGACCATGGGATTTTCCATTGTTCAAAATAAGACTGTGTCTCTTCGACTAAAGCATTGGAGGCCAGAATACACTGCAATTCGCATGTACATTGACTCTTGTGTGTACCTGAAATTATATCAAACTTGCATTGCACATACTGCAGCTGAGAACGCGAATGCAGCATGGCACATTCTGTTCGAAAATTATTACAGAGGTCCTACAGCAGTGTAAAATTGGAGGACAGGGTTTTCTGAATTTGGTGCCTAGTCAGTCCACCCCGAGTTTGCTATACAAATTTATCAAAACATGTCCTAGGGCGAAACAGTCCGGCGTAAGTGATTAACCCCGCTTTCTTTTGCTCCCCCGGTTAAGAGGTCCTACATGGACTCGATGCAAAATAAATATCAAACACATGGCCCCTGTGTCCAATCCTTACATGGTCAAGAAGCCACTTGAAGCCACTTGAAGGTGATTCCCACGAGTGCTTTGCGAACTGGAAACAACCCAATCCCTTAGCATTGAAGCCTCTGACGAGAGCCCTTTCAAGACGACCGAGTCTTGGTCGGGCCGTGTTTGCGCCTTTGCAGTCAAGTCCAATTTTGAAGACCCCGAGGAACGGTGGGAACGATTCTGGATGCGCTCGTGAATGAAGAGTGGTGAACGTTGCCATTGCAAATGGTGTCAAGAGTTGGGCAGCTCAGATGGCTTAAATTTGCCATCCTCACATGCTGTGCATGGACCGCCATTTTCCCCCGAGTACCCGGCGTTGCAGATGCAGGCGGCGAGGGCATTACTAGCATTTACTGCGGTGGAGAATGCGGGACAGTCTAAACATGCAGCACTGCCACTCGCGGGCTTGTACGTGTCAGCGCCACATGCCCCACACGTGGCTGCGTCCTCTCCTGTATACCCGGCGTCGCACATGCAGGCGGCGAGGGCAGTGCTAGCAGCTAATGCGGTTGAGAATGCGGGGCAGTCTAAACAGGCAGCACTGCCACTCGCGGGCTTGTACGTGCCAGTGCCGCATGCCCCACACGTGGCTGTGCCCTCTCCCGTGTACCCGGGGTCGCACATGCAGGCAGTGCTAGCAGCTGATGAAGTGGAGAATGCGGGGCAGTCTACACATGCAGAATTTCCAACCAAGCTCTTGTATTTCCCCGCAACACATTGTACGCACACATTTGTCGACAGTGTCCACCCTCTATTACAGTTACATTCAGAGTATACTATATTGGGGTTGAATGCATTGTATCTCCAAATCCATTGATAACCACCTGTGTGACTGTTCAAGTATCTTTCTAGTGTATTAACAGGTATATTACCTGCATCATAAACACTAGCAGCCGAACGCGTTCTCCCTAGTTGGTTTGCCGTTATAGTTGAACCTGCAAATACGTAACTTTGTGAGCGATGTGGTTTGAATAAATACATTCTGCTGGTGTTCTTATACCGTTGACCACCCCCATAATAGTCAAAAAATTTATATTGGCCATTGACATTGAAATTGACATTAAATCCTGTTACTATTGGTTCATACATATAAAAGCATGCCTGGGAGTAACAGCCTACAACCATACACAAGATGGAGATGAAGCGTGTGTACGCGTTGCCTGTGTGCATTGCCGCACTTTTCATGAATATAAACCCCCACGGAAAATAAGAAACAAATCCGTTCCGTACTCGGGGGTGTGTTTGCATGTTTATATACTGCAGCAATGCGACTTAGTGGATTGATCGACACACAAATTGAACATGTTTTGCTTCTGAATGATACAGTTGAACATGTTTTGCTTTTGAATGAGGGCAGCGATTGCAAGCCACCCCCAGGGGGGGCCCCCTTGTGGGGGAGGGGCCCGGAGGGGTGGGCTAAAGGGCAACACCTATTAAAAGTCGCAGCACCGAAAACAAGACTCGAGTCATATGTTCATGTTCTGATGCGAGTGAAAGACACAAAACATGCGCATTTCAATAAAATAACAGCCAAATTATGCACACAAATTCGTATTCTGGACGCTGTAAGTGACGTGAGTGACATGGCAGTTTGTTCTCTCCGCGCCTTTATGTGTACCCATAGAAGCCTCTGACGAGAGCCCTTTTAAGACAACAGAGTCTTGGTCGCAATCAGCCCCCGGAACGCATACATAAAACAGTCGCACCAAGCCCCTTTGACTGTCCCATCCAATGAAGTGGTAGACCTCCAAATTTTGAATCCATACAGCTGGTCGTGTGTCAATTTTTTTCGAAAAAAGGTTTGTTCGTGGATTTTTCGCATATTATCTCGAGATTTTTCCGACTGGGTTTGCTCGTCGGCGAGCGTGGGGGAGTTGCAGCAGGAAGGTCTCTGGGCAACGACAATGTTGGATGGAGGTATGTGGCTACGGGTAGCATGTGCATAGAATGCATATGCACTACTGTCATCGCGGGCGCGGTGGCATTTTTGCTGCAGCTCGGAGTCGCGATTCTTTTTGTGTGCTCAAACACCGAGGAACCATGTGTTGGCGGTGGGCTAGATAGACTGCGTTATCACCGTGACAATCAATACAAAAGCGGATGCAAAGGACTGCCCCCTCCCCCACAACCCCTAAAGGGCCCTTTAGGGGGGGGGGCCCAGAGGGGCTGGTGTGGCAGTGGTTATGTGTTTGACAGACAACTCGCAACCGCCCCTCCGGGTAGCCCTTGTATCCGCAGCATCCTGCACTGCAGATTGAAGCCATTGTATGGGCCTACGTTCACCTGCATTCGCGTCCGCGCGCATACATATTCTGATACATGCAAAACATGCATGACGAACCTTGTTGTGCAGATTTTCCAGTGACACGAGAAGCGATAGACGGAGAGACAGTTGAGGTTGCGTGTGCCCGCACCAAGGCCGACCCAACGGTGACCCGACAGCATCATGCTACACGCCAGTTGCAGGGGCATGGCAAATCGCCAGGCAAGAAGGACAAATTGCAGGATGGTTTTGAACTTTTGGGCCTCGCCGCCGCAGACGTGCGCAAACGTTATGTGGTATGTATTTACTTTTAAAATTCATACGTGTTGTGTGTCTGTGGTAGCATCCTTGGTGCGCTGCTGCTTCTGTTTTGTCCTGCTTGATCTAGGTCTTTTTGCCCAAAACAATCAATGGCAGAGCATGTCTGAGGGCGACTGACTGCACGAATCTCAATGTGCGGTCCAGGGATGCGTCGTTTCTGTCGACATAGGAGATGAACCCGACCAAGTTTTCATGTCGGGTCCGAGTGCGCAGGCGTGTTCGACTTGATTAATGTGAAGACTGGTAATATATCTACATGTTTACCCCCCACATCTTTTGATTTTTTCATGTGAATCCGCTGCATGCAGGGCACAAATTACGAAATGTTCTCACTGACCACTGGCGTGCAACGCATATGTTTGCAATCAGTAGCTGTGGACATCAAGAGCACTATCCACCAGGACTCAAGGGTGATAAACGTCATCAAAGACATGGACATGGTCGCACGAATGCTCGCCTTTGGCGTCTCTGATTTCCACACACCAGAGTACAGCAAGCATGTAAGTACCCGAACGCATGCATTCCTGTGTACTTTTAGGCGTATTGTACTTGTATCCAGCAAAGGCGGGCTGTGTGTCGACCCTAGAGGTCCCTTTAGCCCCCCCCCCCCCTCCCCCACAAGGGGTTTTCGGGGTGCGGGGGGTTTTGGGGGGCCTGACGAGGCGGTCTAACGGGGCAGTCTGTAGCAGTGTGTCAGGTCTTCGTAGGAGCCTACGTCCGCTCGTACCACTGATGCGCACGCATTGACGTGTGTATATACAATGACGTGTGTATTTGAACAACAGCTCGACACACTTGTCGTGAAAACCATCGCAAGCTTGGAATTCAGGGATAAGAGCTATTTTTTCCATCAAGACACGTGGCAGGTCGAAATGTTTGGATTCGATGAGCTCAAGAAGCTAGTGCACATGCATCTGCTCACGGGGAAAGTGGCGCCGTATGGGAAAGATCACCACACGTTCCCTCTTGATTTTATGCTCGCGAAATGCAAGCGCAACAAGGCGCTCATAACACTCGGCAACATTGTAAAGCTCCGTGCATTGAAAAATGAGTCGGTCGAAAATGGGGGTGGGTTGCTGAAGATTGGGTGGGGTGTCGGTCTGGATAATATTTCTGCGTATGCTGGCAACGAAGGCGTGTTGTATGAGGACTTGGGCGGGGGCGGGGGCGGCGCCCCTCCCCCACAAGAGGACCCCCCCTCAGCACCCCTAAAGGGCCCTTTAGCCCGCCCACAAGGGGCCCCCTTGTGGGGCAGGGGGCCCTTTAGGGGTGGCGCGGGCGAGGGTGGTAGTTTTGGTGGTGGCAGTGGTGAGGTTTTGAGCGATGGCGACGCTGTCATTGCGCACCACTACAATAACAACGAGGACAATCTTGAGCTGGAAGGCAGTTTTGAAAACGCGGACAGTGACAAAGACCCGGTCATCGCTGTCGACCCGCGCAAGAGAAGTCGCCAGACCAAGATCCCGAGTGCTTCCAACAGCCAGAACTGCCCTGGTGTGGACAAGGGTAAGGCTTTGGCTGAATCTGGATCCGACACCAAGGCCAAAGTTGGTGTCAACAGCAAGGCCGGCATCCGCAAGTCGAACAGCCGTGTGGACAAGGGCAAGGCTTTGGCTGAACCTGGATCCGACACCAAGACCAAAGTTGGTGTCAACAGCAAGGCCGACATCCGCAAGGCCGGCATCCGCAAGTCCCGTGGAAGTCCCCGTGACAGTACTAGCGCAGCAAGCGGCGCGGCACTCTTTCCAGCCTCCCAGCAAGGACAGGGTTCTGTGCTTCGCCTCTCCTGTTCCAAAGCTGCCAAAGATGCTCGTACCAGCACACCAACACAAAAAAAGACCAAGCTTGACAAGTCCGAACCCCACCCGAGCAAGAGTGCAGGCGGCCACAAGATGCAATTTTCCGACTTGTCCGACGAGCAGTTGCACCATTATCAGGTATGTCAGATACATGCCGCAAGGTGTAGTAGCTTTTATGAGGTGTGGGGTGTTTTATGTCGACAAGACTACCCCCCATAGACCCCCTCAACTAACGCACACAAAACACACACTGGTACACACACACAAAAAGCCCACACACAGACCATGTTTCAGAATTCATGCACACATACATTCACACGCCAAAACCCACACACACGCACACACACACGGACCATGTGTCAGAATTCATGCACACACACACACGCACACACGCGTGCATGCACAGGAGGCGATGTATAAAACAGAGAGTGTATAATTTATTGTTTGCAACTGACATTCTGTCTGTGTGCAACATTTTTGTGTGTGAAAAAACAAAGAGGAGGTTTATTGCGTCGCCCACAGAATCTCGTCTTTGGCACGCGACTGGCACCACAGAGTTGGAAGATTTTTGGGTGAAACGCACAGAAGCGACTCCTCTTTCAACGAAAATAAGAGGCAAAAAGAAAAGGAGCAACAACCGCTTCAACCATGCCAAGGCTTCAAACCACCACAGCAAGGACGATGAGTAGCGAGGCCACTCGACAGCCAAAAAACAGCAAATGTCCTGCTGCCCTGCTGACAACCCAGCCCCCTGCAGGGTTCCTTTGGATTGGCTGTCGGCTCTTTCTCTGCTACGTATTTTGGAAATGCGGACCCCTGGCGAGTACTCTTTCAAGACAACAGGCTTGTACAGTCATGGATGACCATTAAGAAACGCCAGCATTAAGAAACATATGCTAACATTTCTGATGTACATCTAGATATATGAGTACTATACCTCTATACACGCATAGATATATTTGGCTTAAGAAAATCATGCTCGGCTGAAACCTCTGTTCTCTTAATGGTCATCCATGACTGTATGCAACGCCTTTTCGCGTGAATCGACCCAAAGACGGACACGCATCATCGCACGACGGATGCAGTTGGCATTCGAAATAAGATCTGACAATTTTCGACTTCAAAACATATAGCAGCCTGCATGATGCTGGAAATTAAATCGCCCTCGGGCATTGACATGATGAAGTTACAGCCGTATTCAAAAACAAAGCACCTGTTATCGCTTTTGATATTGGCCGAGGCTGGAAATGACTGCATATAGTCAATGCAAATCCGTATGTTGCCAACATCACCGGGGGGTGCCAGCGAGAGCGCCTTAATGAGGGCTTCGCACTGCAACACATCCATGGTGTCCTTGTGCAAGTCCGCGCCCTCGATGATAAGAGGGAAAAGAGCATGGGCAGCAATAACATCGGTACGGACAGTAGATTTTTGCGATTGGCCTTGCAACAACGCGCGCATGCGTCAGAACAAGGGACCAGCATGTCGCTCGGACAGCAAAATCACACCGACATTCAATGTCGATCGTCTGAATATATCCACACGCACTCGTTTTGCACTTCCACTAACCTACACGGGACATCAACATGGGATGTCTGTCCGAATAAAATATGTAGCACTCGGGGATGCTCCTAACTTGGTATGCAGCTTTGTAATGTATAAACGGAACATAATACGTCTTGAGTTCAAGTCGATCGCCTGAATGTATCTACAGACACTCGTTTGTGCTTCAAGTGACATACACAGGGCATCATGGTCAGATGTAGGCCAAAATATTTAGCACATTGGGATTGTAACTTTCATCTTTAATCAAAACTCTCAAAGTACCAAACTTGTCATGCAAGTTTAGCACACCCACGCATTCTGTCAGAAGTCTGCGTTGCAAGTCACACCATACAAGAAAATTGCTTGTAGGCCCTTCAGGGTGGGCCCTGTGCTAACAGGCCATTGCGGGTGGGCCCTGGACTGCCCCCTCCCCCACAACCCCTCCGGGGCCCTTTAGCCCGCCCACAAGGGACCCCCTTGTGGGGCAGGGCCCCCCCCCCTATAGGCCCTTTAGGGGTGCGAGGGGGGTCCCCCCTAAAGGCCCACAAGGGGCCCCCCCTAAAGGGCCCTTTAGGGGTTGGGGGGGGGGGAGGTTGTTGGGCTAAATGTGAGGTGGCATATGCTGGGGTGTGCACAGAAGGCAACAAAGCCCTGAGGCCTCAATTATCAAGGAGAGACCGTGGTGCAGGGGGAAAATTACTCTGTTTCGTCGTGTTCCATACTCCATCAAAAAAACACGCGTCCACACACGTATTGGCATGGCCTGGGAAGTTAATAACAATCACATTGGACAAATGCAGCAACTTGGCATATCGCTCCGCCTGTTGCAGATGCGCAGTGGTGATTTTGGTGACTGCTTTCACCTCAATCACCATATTGTTCTGTACAACAATGTCAGCACGAACCACGCCGACTTGATTCAGTTTGTAAACAACCGGGATCACGCGCTCCATTTCGTGTGAGATATTGTGCACAAAAAGCTCGTGCGACAGTGCGTTGTGGTAGATGGACTCGGAATAGCCTGGGCCGAGCCCTTTGAACACGGTGTTGGCCAAAGATAGTATCATGTCATAGCCCGTTGTGGGTAATGCTGATGCTGCGCCCTGTGGAGGGTCATCTGAATAGCTCACCGGATGCAGTTGGATCTGGGCACTGATGCTGTCACAGTGCACATGAAGCTTGTTGGCTATCTCACGACAAGCCGAAAGATGATCTGGCGCAGACAACAAAACAAAATCCGCCCCAGTTTCGAGAATCGTCCCAGTTTGTTGTAGTGTGAGTCGCCACTGCTGCGGATGCGTTAAGCCGGCTTCTACCTCACATGACACCGTGTACTCACATTTGATGCATCCGGGAAGTGGGACTGGCATATCACAGCGACTTCCTGCGTCTGTGTAGTCAATGGCGTCCACCCTATACAACTCTTTCGTTTTTCAGTCAGTTTCATATGAAAATAATTTATTAGAATTGCTTCCAATACACTCAAGACTTGCAGCTTCCCATACTCTCAAGACTTTAAGCTGTTGGAAGCTATGATTGGCAATAAATCTTAACCTTGCAACAACGCGCGCATGCGTCAGAGCAAGAGACGAGCATTGACAGCAAAAACACACTGACATTCAATGTTTGGGGAAGCGGACCAACCCTAAAGGGCCCTTTAGTGCTGCGAACTGGATGTCTTGCGTTTATAGTGTTTTTATTTCAATAAAAAGTGTTTTTATAAAGCAATTTAGGGGGGGGTGGGGGGGGTGGGGCCTGCCCCCTCCCCCACAACCCTAAAGGGCCCTTTAGGGGGGGTAGGACAATGGCTGCTTATGGGGCATAGATCTGACATCTTCCGCACTGATTTGAGTCTTTCTACAAGATTGCGTAGACTCTTACAGGGCTTTCGTTTTATTATATGCAAATTTGTTGGCGAGATAAAACATGAGTTGTGTTGCAGTTTGCAAGTACTCGGGGACTCACTTGACGTCCAAGTTTCCCGTTTTGGTGCTGCTTAGCATAGCATATTTTGCATGGCACCTGCCTCGATATATTCGAACCCGTTTCCAAGAAGGGTGCGCTCAAAGCGGAGGTCAATGTGTTGCTGGTCTGGAATGTCAGTGGTGTTCATGTGCACATTGAAAATGGCGTCCATGATGTCGGCGTTGAGCATTGCAATCACACATTGGGGGTGGCTGCCAAGCCTGGCGTGCGTGGCCATGCCAAGCGCAATGCGCAGTTCGTATAGCATGCGCTGCCAGAATGACGGTATAAAGTCGTCTGTGAACAAATTGATGACGTCGGATTCGTGTTTGATTTTTTCACAGCGAAAATCACCAATGCAGTTGTGCTGCTCTACGTCGAGCATATGATGGTAGCGACGGTATGGCAGGGTATCGAAAACCACCATGCCTAGCGCAGTGCGCTCGTCGTTCACTTGTATGCCGCGACCAAAAGTGGAGAACGAATTTGTGCCCCAGAGAGAATAACCTCGCGCTGGCATTGATTTTCCACCATGCATGTCTTCGCGACCTACCTCTCCCCATAAACGCAGCGCCCAGTCGTGATCCGGACACCACCCGTGCGCATCCATCTCTTCCACGCAAGACAAACGAGTGAAGCGTTCCCACAGCATTTCGGGGTGCAGTTCTACCATTTCAGCCACGTTTGCCAAAGTGCACACACACTGTGCGTAGGAGGGGCGTTTGGGCAAGCCTGCATACAACGGTGCCGTCCCCGAGACACCGTCTCCCTGAGACCGCCAGAGGCATCCTGTGCGTAAACATCCGGCGACCACAGACATGTGCCGCAGGGTGCACATGAGTGCCGTCATGTTGCTGGTGTCGCGCTGGTTGGCGTCTCCGTTGTAGCACACGGCCTCGCAGAAGACACGGGGGGTGCTGTATAACATTGCATAGTGTCCTAGCAACTTGGTTTTCCGCGTGTGGCGAAAACGAGCTTCGTCGCTCATGTGCGCGAGCTTGCCATACACCATGCGCATGAGCAGCAGCTGCATCTCCTCATGCGACTCGCCCATCTCAAATGCCATGAGCAAGGGACACTCTACAGTCAGAGGAGACGGGTGTGGGAGGGTTGGATGCTTCTGCCCAATTGTATAGGAATGAAAAGCAGACGTCCACCGTGGGACCTCCATTATGTCAGCTCCGTGCGCAATCAAGAGCTTGGCGGCAGTGATGTTGTTGTATTCGACAGCCGTGTGTAGCAGCGTGTAGCGTTTCATGTTCTGGTAGTTGATGTTTTTGATTCTAGCACCGAGAGCCGCGACCAAGTCGTGTTGTCGCGCTTGGATGGCGTGCACCAGTGCCAGGGAGAGTAAGGCGGAGTTGCACATCGCAAAATAAAACAGCGTGCACTTTGACTCTGGCAAACAGTGTGTTGCAGAAGTATGTCTTTTATATACAAAAGCGCTATTTCTGACGGCATCTATAGCGATGACAGAGTTTGTATTTCACCCCCACCCGAGAAATCGGCCCATCTTTGCGCTGTGGCCTGTAGTTTTTCTTGGGGGGCAGACCATGTCTACTGCCTTTCTCGTAGACGAGGGAGCTCGGACGCAAGCAGGGGAGGGTATATGAATCAGGATTGCAGGTCAACCGCGACGGGGCACTCGGACGCATGCGTTTATCTTTTCAAGGTCCGCATGGGAAAAGCCCACAGGGCATGTATGGTTTGCAATTTCAGAGTCCTTTCTATGGCGTCGAGTCTTGATGGAAAACAAGCTTGGGTACAGCGTACAGGACATCTATGACCGCACGGGGAAAAAGGCTAGGAGGCATGTGTGACCACGGGGGATAGGGTTTGGGTCACTGGCATTCACATGGCGTCTCATGCCGCTGCTACAAGCCGGGATGTTTGAAACGGGAAATACATCGAGGTTTCGAAACACCTCCCCCGTGCACGTTTGCACGGCCGTCGCAGTGGGATTTTATAAATAAACAGGCTGTATTTTTCGTTGCTGTCAGAGCCTTTGCGTTTGCATACGCAATGTCTTTCACCCTCCCGTACAAGTGTTCGTTGTGTAACACGCGCTCGGAAAAGCGCGCGGTCCTTTTTGTCTGTGACCAACCTAATTACCGGATTTGCTCCAAGTGTATTTCATCGCTCGATGCGTGTGAGAGTTGGGAGCAGAAACGGGATGCTGTGAACCAGGCGTATGCTGAGCATGGTAATATGCTGTTCAAGTGTTCTAACTGCAAGATCGACTTGGACCAGCCCGGGTTTGATTTGCCGTCTAACGACCCTGACTATCGGATTTGTCCCATCTGTGATTACTGGATTGATGCATTCGGTGGTATCAAGGAGAAACAGGCTGCAGTGAACGAGGCTTATGCTGCCCGCTGTGCAGAACAAACCCGTGGACAGTAGGGTTAGCATCAAAAACATATTCAGAGTCTATCTTCACAGATGACAATGACATGATGTGGCGATTGTGCCGCCACAGCACAAGTGTGCTGCTTGTTCAGTCTCGGCTCGGTGTACCGCGAGGACGCGATTCTGCCAGGAAATTGAGGGTTTGTGAGTGTAATAAACATTTTTGGGCGATTTGGTCGTGTGGTGGTGTAAACCATAAGAGCCCTCCCCCCCCTCCGCCCCTCCGCCCCTCCGCCCCTCCGGAGCCCTTTAGGGGGGCCCTTTAGGGGGGCACTGTCCCCTTCTATACAGGTGTATATGTCTGTCCACCGGGATAAACACGCGAAGCGAGTCCACTCGTAAGTTTCAACACAAGTCCTCTGGTCTTTGCAAAACATTGCGTCGTCCTTGCGAAAATTCCCACAAGAAAAACATGAGAGACACTCAAAGCCACAGCTGTAAGACTTGGGACACGCAGTATGCAGACTGCCAGTCGACGCTGACAGGGCAAATCTAGGCTAAACCAACAAACCATGTCACCCATCCGTGTGTCCACGTCCAAGCCACGGCTGTAAGACTTAGGACTCGCAGTCTACAGACTGCCAGTCGGCGCTGACAGGGCAAATCTTGGCTAAACTAACAGACCATGTCAGCCACCGTGTGTCCACATCCAAAGCCACGGCTGTAAGACTTGGGACTCCATTCTGGAGACTGCCAGCCGACCTTACAGGGCAAACCTAAACTAAGCTCACAAACCGTGTCAGCCATTGTTTGTTCATGTCCAACACACGGCTGTAAGACTTGGGACACGCAGTATGCAAACTGCCAGTCGGCGCTGACAGGGCAAATCTTGGCTAAACTTTTTTAATTTAAGAGTGTTTATTAAGGAGTAACCTCAGCAAGAGGAGCAAGAAACATTAAGATCGAAAGACACCCAGTTCGCAGCTGTTGAGCTCCC
>Ga0105055_10009419_pt1 | contig 12487 bp, 13 predicted proteins | sample BON03_FD_78090 | JGI IMG/M metagenome (GOLD analysis project Ga0105055, IMG submission 78090) | Freshwater microbial communities from Lake Bonney liftoff mats and glacier meltwater in Antarctica - BON-03 | ecosystem: Environmental > Aquatic > Freshwater > Ice > Glacier meltwater | place: Lake...
ATTTTTTAAAGACGAAAGGAAGGAAAGACACAGCACTGCAGCAGCAACGAGTGCATGTGCGAGCGCAGCCCCTGAGGTAGTAAAAGTCGGCAGGAACCAGCGAAAGTGTTTTTATAATCACTAATATCATCAACAAGTAAGATAAGAAAGGCAGAGCAGTAAGGGTTGGAGTTCCGAACAGGCAAGGGTGGGGAGGTTGGCGAGAGACAGGGTGGAACGTGGGGAGGTTGGCGAGAGCGACGAGCAATTTAAATTACATTGTGTTCTGATCAAGACACGCATTGAGTGATGAAGAAGCAAGGAACAGAAACAAGTTTCAAGCAAGGCATTACTTGTTTCTTGGCTTGGGTTTGTTAAGGCTAATGGGCTATTTTGCCTCACCGAAGAACGCGCGAAACGGCACGCCCGTTTTGGCAGCAGCATCATCGTGTTCAGCGTATGACTCAAAGTCTCACCCCCAAACACCCTCTACCACCACCACAACCACAGGAGGACGTGGAGACCAGCTTCTATTTGTGCAGCTCCCCCCTTTCCTGCCACCGCCGCCGCTGCGCACGATGGATGACGAGCAGCTTCGGGCGACGGCAATGACGCAGATCCCCCTACTGCTGGGCGAACCCGTCTCGGACGACGGGGACGACGAGAATGCACGCGAGGCACCGCTGCAGCCCAAAATCCCTCAACCCCAAGTCTTGTGGCGTGTCTGCAGCTTCATTTTTGTCACGGAGTTCTGCGAACGCTTGAGCTATTACGTTGTTGGGGGCTCCTCATTGTTGCTCTTCCAGTCGCGCCTCAATTACACCAATGCGCAGGCGGACATTTCCTATGCCATTTGGTTGGGGCTTTGTTATTGCGCGCCCTTGCTAGGTGGATGGCTTGCCGATTCCTACCTGGGCCGATTTAAGACGATTGGCATCTTTAGCGGCATTTACTTGGTGGGCCTGCTTGTGTTGATTATTGGTGTCTTGCCCCGCGACCTGACAGATGCGATGGGCGGGGGCGCGGCGGCTGCGCGGACCACGACCGAGGCCCTAGTGTACATTGGCATTTACACGTTGGCTTTGGGGGATGGGGGGGAGGCGGAGGGGTCGAAGGGATAGCTGCTGTTGCTGCTGCTGCTGCTGCTGCTGGATATGGGCGGACATGGACGGAGGGAGGGCGACGGAGGGGAGGAGGAGGGAGGCCACGCTGGTGCTGCCTTGCGGGCCCGTCACCGCATGTACAAAGTCGACGACGTGCGCGATGAAGTCACGGGCCACGGCCGCGTGGCTCTCGACCCGAGGCTCCTCTGTTTCTGCTCCTCCCTTCTTCCCTCCTCCACCTCCGTCACCAGCTGGGCGCCCCGGGTCTTGATGCCCTCGATGGCGTCGGCCAGGCTACTCATTTGTCTGTGTTGCTTTGTGTCGTGTGTGTGTCGTGTGGGTGTGGGAGCGTATCGTGGCGAGTCGAGGCGGGAATCCAAGATCAGGAGAAGGAAGGGAAGGTACCGCTGCGGCAGCTGCTGTTTTGCGTGAGTGATGAGGAGGACAGTGGCTCAAAACCTTGGCTAACAAGAGAGTAAAATGACTTGTGTGGCTGGTAAAGGTTCGGTCTTCATCTTTTCCCTACTTAATTTATTTTTGTTTCCTTTTTCAATGTAATCAGGAGAGACGTTGCCTACTGTCCCGAAGCAGGACTGAGCCAGCAGCCTCCTCACTCGTTTGCCTTATGCCATGTGTGTGTGCTGGTCTTCTGTTGGCTACGACTCTGTTTGGCTGCCTCTGACCCTTATTGCCCTTCCTCCTTTCCTCTTGGCACACACAGCAGGCACAGCAGGGGCCATGCCAGCAGCTTCGACCCTGGAGGAGGAGGAGGAGGCCCGGCCATCCCAGCATCCTCCCCTCTTCAACACCAGCAGCGTCACCTGGGCCAGCGAGCAAGATCCCCCAAGCCTAAGCCCAATAAATTGCGTTTGATAGGCGGCGCCTGGCTGAGCAAGGGCGGGACAAACGCGGACGCACGAGACAGAGGAGGCCGCGGTGGTGTCTTGCTGTTGGTCTTGGTAGTGCGTGATGTTGTGCCTCGTCGTGGGCCTGCGGCAGGGGCAGCAGGAGCGGAGGCGGGAACGGCGTTGGCGCCCTGCTGCGTGCGCCTTGAGGCGGCCGCCACCACCATGACTGGTGATCGGACGAGGCCCTGGGGTTGCTGGGCGCCCTGTGCGTGGTGGGGATGCACTGTGTTAGCTTTTATAAATGGAATTGAGGCCTTTGTCTTTGTTTGCTACGTATGTCGTCAAGTTGGCGCGCTCGCTCGCTGCCTCGCGGACTGCAAGGACTGCGCTTCAATTTACCTCGACCTCGAGACCACGACCACGACCACCACAACCCTAGACCCGCTCACGCATTCACCTCCCTCGTCAACCCCAACCCCCCCCTTGGGCATTCCTGGCCTGCAACCTGGCGAGCATTCGCTTAATATTCCATTTCGGGATCACATTCTTATAATTCATATCCGCATTAGTAGAATAAATCCCCAAAAGCCGCTATTGTACCTGCAAAGACCGTTTAAACGTATCCAACTGAGTCAAGGACACGATGTTGTGCCTCATTGTGAGCATCACGCAGTATGGCGTGCCGTGGTTGGGTGGGATGGACTATAGATTCGCTGCGGGATTTAGCATTGCCGCGCTTTTCACCGCGGGTGGGATTGGTATTTTTCTCTCTGGAAAACGACGGTATAAGATGATGCCGCCGACCGGGAGCGTGTTAGCCACTTCTCTGAGGATTATCTGCCAAGCAGCAGGCAAGGGTCTGCGGGCCTGGAGGGTGCGTCGGGGGTGGGTGGCAGCAGCAGCAGCAGGGGAGGAAGAAAACGGGAGCATTAGTGGTAGCAGTAGCAGCAGCGGGGGCAGTGGCACCAGTAGCAGCCATTTGCCTGTTATTGCTTCTGATGATGAGCCTTCGGCTTCGCCGTCGTCGTCGTGGTTGGACCGGGCGAAGCGTTCGGAGGGCGGTTCTTTTGCTTCTGTGGATGTGGAGGGCGTTAAGTGTGTTTGTCGCTTGCTGCCGTTCTTGTTTTTCCTTATTCCGTATTGGACTTGTTATACTCAGGTAAGGACGCGCGGAGGATTGGGCTGGGTTGAAAAGCACGAGGCAAAAATTGTCTGTTTGGTTGATATGTTTCTCTCGCGTTATTTTATATCATTATATGTCGCTCTTTTGTCAAGGCGCTTTCTCTTGGGTCACAATCACAATTTCCCTATGACCTCTCACCTCCACCTACACACAACCCACAATCCCAATCCAAAACAAACAGATGAGCACCTCCTCCCAAAACCAAGGCTGCCAAATGGACCTCTCCCTTAAGCCCTTCCTCCCTTCCACCAAAATCGCCGTCTCTACTCTCAACCTCTTCGATACGCTCGGCATCATCCTCCTCGTCCCCTTCTTCGATCGGATCGTCTATCCCTTCTTCCTTCGTCACGGGCACCCCCTTTCACAATTGCAGCGTTTTGGCGCCGGCTTCATATTCGCGGCCCTCGCCATGGTCGCTGCCGGCCTACTCTATCGCAAGAGCCAAGCGCCGTCCGAGTCGCCCTACCCCACCAACAGCACCGACACCAGCACCATTTCTTTTCTGGAACAACATATCTCCGCCTGCAAAAACCTTGATGACATTAATCCCTTTGCGTACCAAACCTGGTTTGCTGCTGGGGGTTCCTGCTCTACCACTCCCCCTTTGGCTGCCTGTGTGCAGATCGGTCCGTCCTTATCGGATGGAACTCTGCCCTTGGCTTCTATTTTGTGTGAGGATGTGCCGCTTGTTTCCCCAGTGAGTGTCATTTGGCAAGTACCTCAATTTCTCTTGATCGGCATTAGTGAGATCTTGGCAAGCATTACCAGCTATGCATTTTTTTATGCACAAGCCCCCCCCAACATGCGTACTTTTGCCGCGTCTCTTAATTTATTGACCACGGCGTTAGGCACGTGGTTGTGTATCCCTCTTGTTGCTCTAGCTAATTCAGGAGACGTGGAGTGGGTGCCAAGCGATGTAAATGAGGGAATTTTAGCGGCTTTCTTTTTTTTTTGGGCCGGGATTATGATTTGTATGACTGCGGGGTTTGTGTTGCAGGCACGGAGGTATACGCCGGTGGTGCTGGTGTCTGGGGAGGGGAGTGAGTTAGAGTGGTGTGCTTGTTTGCTTCAGGGGGGATGGATTTTGTTGTGTATAAAAATGGAGAAGCGGGTGATTGAAAATGCAGCATATGAAAAACACTGTATATAAAACATAGTAGAACAAGATATAGGGATTGTATCAGGGGGGAAAAATGTATGAATAATCAGTATTCTTGCTCGCCCAAGGAAATGAGACGCCCTGACGTGTGAGTGTAAAGTGCAAAGCAAAAGTGACTGCATATATTATCAATGGGCAGATTTTGAAGAACTAATGAAGAGAAGAAGAAGAAATGATAAACATTTGTACAAAATAGATAAAGTGAAAGCAATTCCCTTTTAAGTCCAGCTCGAATGGCCCATGGCTTCTGTTCGCGCAATAACTTCTCGAAATCGTCATCATCGCCGGACCTCGATGGTCTTTCCTTCCATGCGCCTTTGTTTTAAAAACACAACACACCAAGGCACAATTAATTATCACCACACCTCTCAACCACACACACGTACAACACAGACCAACCCTACCCGCGCTGGCCGCTGCTTCAGCCCTCGCCAAATCCGCAAGTTACGTTTCAGCGAGAGCGTCCAATCAGTCCAGCGGCACAACCACCTTAGCTGTGTTGCTCACACAACCATCCCCCCCCACACACAGGCAAACCCCCACACACAACCTAGGGCAAGCAGAGCAGCGGCACATCACCGCCGCAGCATGCACTAGACCCCACCAGGACCCGTACAGCACTCTTATGAAAAGGAAAGCCTCGACAAGCACCAGCAGGACGCGAGAGACAGCAGCAGGGTTAGGGGACGGAGACTCCCATTCCAAGATGCGCAAGACCACCAGCACCACCGACGACGACCGCCAGCCCTTGAGCTCGCGGCCTACGCGCGGCGCGGCCAAGTCCCGCTTTGGCTTTGTCATTCCCCCAGCGGGGACGGAAAACCAAAAGGGCAGCAGCAGCAATGCGCCCGCGGCCGCCGCCGCCGTGGCAAGCAGCACGGCCCAAGCACCGCCAGCCAAGCTGCCAAAAGCCAACACCATCAAGGGGGCCGGAGTTGTCATCCCTCGCCGTCGTCCGGCTGCAGGAGGGGTGGACGCTGGAGGGGTGGTGGCAGCGGCCGCGGCGAGCAGCAGCAGTGGCAAGGGAGGCTTGGTGCCGGTGGAGGAGGAAGAGGTCTACCAGCAGCAGCAAGAGGAGGAGGAAATGATCAGTGCCATTGAGAAATTGGCGTTGCAGACATTTGGGGAGGAGGAGGAGAAGGCTAAGGTGGAAAGGCTGGCACGAGGGAAGTTGACCATGAGTAATAAGTGGGATTTCAAGGAGAAGATCTCGAAGCGCGATGAGGCCATTCGTGCTCTGAGGCAGGGATACTCCAGCCTGCTTACCCAGAAAGATGATTTAGTCACTGCGGCTGTGGAGGTGGAGATGGCGTTGAGGACTGATTTGCGGAAGGCGAGGATTGCTCAGGCTTTAGTGGCGGACCTGACGACGAGGAATAGGACTGTGGAAGCTCAATTAGAGACTCTGAAGGCCGAACGTAATGAAGCCGTCAAACAAGCAGCAGTCCAAGCCGAGGCTAATGACAGCAAGGGCGAGGAGGTCGAAAAACTCAAGAGCGAATTAGACGAGAAATTGAGTGCTTTGGAGAGTACTCGAGCAGAAGCAGCGGCGGCGGAAGCGGCGCGGGCAAGCCTGGCGGCAGCAATGGAAGAGCACGCGGCGCAGCAGCAGGCGTTGAAGGAGGGGTTGGGAAAGGAATTGAGTGAGGCGAAGGCTGCTTTGGATGCTATGCAGAGGGAGAGGGATGGACTGAAGGAGGGTAAGGCGAACTTGGAGAGGGAGGTGGGGGAGCTGAGGGGTAGTTTGAAAGAGGGTCAGGGGAGGTCAGCGGCGGAAGCAGGGGAGAGAGCACGATTAGAATCAGAGGCGATCAAAATGGGGGAGGAGCTGAAGACGTTGCGAGAGACCTTGACGACGCGTGGGGAGGAAGTAGCGCAGGCACGGTTGGAGGCGGAGAGGAGGGTGGGGGAGTTGCAGCAGGATTTAATGGCGAAGGAGGGGGTGAGGAGGGAGGGAGAGGTGGCTCGGAATGCGGCTGAAGCGGAAGCGGCGGCGTTGCGGGTAAAGCTCGAAAATATTCAAGCGACAGTGGAGGAGAAGAATAAAGAGCTGTCGATGGCTTTGAAGTACTTTGCGGACATGCAGCGTTCGGCGCAGGAGAGGGAGGGAGAGCTAAGGCAGGCGGGGAAGGATGGGGAGGAACGCGTGCTACGCGCAGAGGCCAAGGCGGCCGAGTTAGAAGGAGAGGTGGGGCGGTTGCGTACTGAAGTTGCTGCTAGTGCTGGAGAGGCGGCGGCGCTCAAGGTTGAGCTGGCGGCGAAGAGGGAGGAGCTCAAGACGCAGGCGAGTGCTGATCTGGAAGCAAGGGCTGCATTGCAAGAGGTACGGGCTTCCCTTGCTGTAGAGAAGGAGTTGAGGGCAAGGGCGGAGGGGAAGGAGGCGGAGGAAAGGCAGGAGAGGGTGGCGGCGAATGCCCAATTGTTGGCCATGCAGCAGGCGCATGCGGTTGAGATGGAGGGACAGCGGGCAGAGAAGGTGGAAGCGCTCAAGGAATCCGAGAGGAGGGCACAGGAAGGGGAGGCGGAACGTGTGTTGTTACTCAAGGAGAATCGAGACGCCCAAGAAGCAGCCTTGACTCTAGAGAGTGAATTGAAGACGCTAAGAAGGGCGTTAGGTGAGGCAGAATCCCGCTCGGAGCAGCTGCAGGAGTTGGCGCAGGTATCGGGGGAGGCGGAGGTGCTGCGGCATCGCTTGCTCGAGGCTGATAAGGATAGGGAGATGGGTGCCAAAAAATACGGGCAGCAGGTAGCGGAGCTGGAGAAGGCGGTGTTGGAGGGGGAGGTGCAGAGGAGGAAGATGCATAATTTGATTCAGGAGTTGAGGGGGAATGTACGGGTTTATGCGAGGGTACGGCCTTTCTTGCCTTCGGATCAGATGGACGCTAGTGCGGAACATTGTATTAGTGTTAGTCCCCACGATGATTCTCTGGCGATTGTTAAGAAGGATGGGACTGGGCCAGGGGGGAAGGCGTTGGAGAGTCATGGGTTTACGTTTGATCGATGCTTTCCCCCCTCGGCGGGGCAGGAGGCGGTGTTCACGGAGGTCTCGGAGTTTGTCCAGAGTGCCTTGGATGGGTATAATGTGTGTTTGTTCAGCTATGGGCAGACTGGAAGGTGAGTGATGGAAGCCCCGATGGGCGGGAGGGAGGGAGGGAGGGAGGGAGGGAGGGTTTGACTAAAAAGGAGGGGGAGGGTAATGATGTGTTGGATTTTGTCTGTTTCTTCACCAACCATCTCTTTTTCTCTCTCCTCTCCCCTTTCCCACTCTATTACTACAGTGGCAAGACGCACACGATGCAAGGCTTTGGCTCGGGTCCCATGAAGGGTATCATTCCCCGGGCCATGGAGCAGGTGGGGAGGTACAAGACAATGCTGGAGGGCCAAGGGTGGGTGTACGAAATGGAAGTCTCTTTCATCGAGATCTACCAAGAGCAAATCAAGGACTTACTGCGGAGCTTGGGGGAGGGCGGGAAGGAGGGAGAGTTGACTTACGATATTAAGAAGGACGTGAAGGGGAATATGTTCGTCACGGATGTCGCAATGGTGGGGCTCGATCCGAATGACCCAGCAGCAGTGCAGCGGATTATGGACGTTGCGGGGAGGCATCGTTCTGTTGGGGCCACTTCGATGAATGAACGTTCTTCCCGCTCTCATTCTGTCTTTACCCTGCATATGCGTGCTACTAACAAGGAACGCCGCTCGCAATTGAGTGGTAAATTAAATTTGTGTGATCTCGCGGGCTCGGAACGCTTGAGCCGGTCCAATGCCACAGGAGAACGATTGAAGGAAACCCAAGCGATCAACAAGAGTCTCTCTGCCCTAACCGACGTTTTTGTGGCCATCGCGAACAAGCAATCCCACATCCCCTACCGCAACTCCAAGCTCACCTACCTCCTCCAGCAATGCCTAGCCGGGGACGGCAAAACCCTCATGATGGTCAACCTCTCCCCCACCGAACAATCCTACTTCGAGTCTCTCTGCACCCTCCGTTTCGCCAGCCAAGTCAATAAATGCGAGCTCGGCCAAGCTCGGAGGAATGTGCAAACCGTGGGCCAGGAAGGCAAGGAGGGAGGGAGCACCAGTGGCCCGGGGGCGACTACTAGCAGTGTGAGCCGGGCGTCGACTCTGATGGCGGCGACGGGGGCGTCGGCCTCGAGGGTGGGGAGGAAGTAAGGGAGGAGGGAGGGAGGGAGGGAGGGAGGGAGAGAGAGAAGGACGGCGGTAGTAGCAGCAGTGGGGCAGGGGGGAGGGCGGGAGGGAGAGTAGAAGCGGATGGTATTTTAATTGTGTAATTATGCTATATGAGGATAAACGGCCGTAAAGCGGATAAAAGGCGCGTACTGTGTGTGTGGTGTGGTTTGAGAAGCGTGAGAGTGAGAGAGAACGGAAGAGTGAGAAGAGAGAAAAGTTATTTGAAGGTGGCAACAAAAAGAATGAGAAAAAGGAAGGAGTGAATTGAGTTGATAAGGTACGAGAGGCGAAAAGAGAGAAAGAAAAAAACGAAGAAGAAGGGGTCGGTGTGTGTGTGGTGAAGGAAGCAAGCAAGAAAAGAAAGGAAAAACAACGCTACAAAACAACCCCTCCCATCAAATCAATCAATGCTTTTACTAATTTATTCTTTTGAAGCAAGTCTTTTCTCTTTATTATAAACACACAGAAATCCTAGTCTTTACCTCCGTTTGGCCGCCGCCCCAAAAGTCGCCTTCCTCCTCACCGGCTCCTCCTCCCCTCCTCCCCCCCCTCCCCCCCTCTTCTCCTTCCTCCGCTCATCTGGATTGTACGTCATTTCTCTTACAAATCCTCCCCCCTCGTGCGCCTTCAATTTTTTCAATTGCCCCCTCGTCGAGCCCGGTGCCAACTTCCCTCCCTTCCCTCCCCCCGTCTTCGTCGTCGTCGTCTTTTTCACTCGCTCCGACAAGGGCAAACGCTTCTGTTCCAATCGAGCCTTCGCTCCCACCTTCCGCTCGTGATCATGCAAAAGCATCGCCCGCCCATCCTCCTCCACCGCCTCAGCCTCCATAAAACGAGGCCGTCTCCCCTTTGCTGCTGCAGTCTTAGCCCGCTGCTCCTCCCTATACTCTTCCTTCGTCTTCTTCTTAAACGTTTTCTTCGCAACCTTCCCTCCCAAGCTCTCCGGTCGAAAATCCACCTCATTCTCATCGCTGTCCTCCCCCCCTCCCTCACTCTCGTTCTCCTCCTCCACCTCCCTAAAATGACTCTGCACCACCGCCAAATCATCATCCGACCCCTCCTCATCGGACCCCTCCCTCCTTCCCCTCCTCGCCTTCCTCCCCCCCGGAAAGGCAGTAACCCCATTAGGATTCCTCAATTTAAACTCAGCACTCTCCTCATCCACCTGGAAATCCGTCCGTGTGAACAAAGTCGCAAACCGATCGTCCCCCAATGGATTCTTCCCTCCCGCCGCCTTCCCTCCATCCTCCTCCTCTTGCTGCTCCTCCTCCTCCTTCTTCTTCGTCCCACCCATCTTGAGCAGTCGCTCAGCCAAGGCCCTATTGACCGTGGGTAGCTCTTTCTGGAAACTGATCCGTGAAGTTCTCTTGGCGTCTAATCGTTCCTTGACCTTTGCCTTCCTCCACTCCTCAAACGCTGCGGGCTGACTCACCGCTTGTAGTTTCGAATACAAGGCAGCATCCACAAAAAACCCATGCATATACCCTCTCAACAACGGCGTGCCAATCAAATTACTCGCATTCAACTCCTCCACCTCCTGCCTCGTCACAAACTTATAATCATCATACACAGTCGCCATCCCTCCCTCCCCTCCTCCCCCCCCTCCCTCCCTCCCTCCCTCCCCCCCTCCCTCCTCCAATTCCTCCGTAATCGAGTCCAAAAACGAACACCACCTAGGCGCCGGCCCCAACGCAGGGACATAGTAAGTCCTCACCCTCTCCCACCCCCCCGCCAAAAGCAACAACCCCGAATCCTTCCTCCCTCCCTCCCTCCCCCCCCCTACATCCGGGACAATACACACATCATTAATCGCAGCAGGCGTCTCGATATTCGTCAAGACCACCCCTCCCTCCCTCCCTCCCTCCCCACCTCCTTCCAACCCCTCCCTCCCCCAGACCTTCAACACTTTTGAGTCCGCTGACAGGATCTGCCGGGCGGTACGGTGAAATTTGACCGCCACGATAGGAAGGCCATATTGGTGTTCTTTCACACACAGCGGACGGGAAGACCTCAAGTCATACAGTAAAACATGTCCCGAGCTCGTACCCACCACCATGCTCAATCCATCCCCATCAAATTCCACCGCCGTCACCGCCATCCCTCCCCTCCCTCCCTCCCTATACCCCGCCCCAGCCAAGGCTGTAGGCATGTCAAGCACACTCAACCCCCCCCTCGTCCTTGGATCAATCAATTCCACCCCTCCCTCCTCCCCTCCTGCCCCCAGCAGAAAATGAACGGGGTTCAACGCGAGGATATTCACACCACTGGTAGTAGAATGACAAGTGACAGGAGCACGGAAGCGTCCTTCTTCTAAGTTTAACCTATAGATATCAGGGCCTGCGGCTGCGATGTAGAGGTCGCAGGAGGGGGGGTGATAGGCGAGAGACCGCCCGAAGGTAGGGATGCGCATGGAGTAGTGCGCGCCGTAGGGGGCGTGAAAACTAACAGTACGGTCGTTTTGGAGGAAGCAGAGCTTGCCGACATCCTCAGAAAGAATCAGAAAATCAACCACTTCTGCTGTGAGCCTTCTCTCGAATTTCATACTCATTTCTTGGACTTCGTACACGCGGACAGCGGGGGGATAAGTGCCAGAAGCAACGATATATTGACCGTCTGGGGAAACGCGCAAGCGCTGGGAGGCTGTTGGAAATTCGAGATCTTGAATGAGCTCCACCCGACGACGGTAGTCGTTTTCTTTGCTGAGTTGCCGGCGTTGTTTTTCCGAGAGCCATTGCGGGACGGATTTGCCTGTGGTGGGGAGGGAGGGAAGGAGGGAGGGAAGGAGAGGTGAGTGGGAGTATGTGTGGGTAAAGTATTGTGGAGAATTCGAAGATTTGAACGCTTGACCAGAGCGGCACTGTGCCCGTGGGATGGCTGGACGGAGGGAGGGAGGGAGGGAGGGAAGGAGGGAGGGAGGCGAGGCAAGGAGGCACGACTCCCTGCAGATGGAAGGCTGATCAATGGCAAGATAGTGCGAGACCGAGGTAAACTCACAGGATAAGCATGCCCAACCCAGGGAAAAACGTGCCGGCTTACAAACACAGAGGTGGGGGGGGAGGAGGCAGGGAGCGGCGGTTGGCCATATGGATGGAGCCGCAAGACCAACGGCCAGAATCGAAGGGGCAACAAAAATACTTAGGCCTCGAGTCCACACCAAAACGTACCTGCACTCAGATTGTAGACCTTGCAGCCCGAGAACGTCGCCACTTGCATGCGCGACATGGCTTTGTATTGTGGGTGGTGGTGGTGGACGAGGAGGCAAGAGGCAGGAGGTCGACGAGAGAGGCAGGAGGCTAAACTCTGAGGCTTGTGTTTGTTGTGGCTAATGAAGTGGCCCTCCTGTGTTGTGTTGTGTGTGTGTTGTGGTACGAACTCGTTAGATTGATTCATTGACGGGGTACCAGTTACAAAGCCGACGTAGGCCAATGTTTACAAGCAATCAAGCAATGCACTAGATACTCGTTGCGCGAACGCTGTGCTCTCCCTCAGCAAAAAATACGGGACTACACCCGGGACGGCTTGGACCCGCAATATTAGGCCGCGCTGGTTGATGTCTCATTTTGGGTACTGTCCGCCTTTCTGACACACCCCACACATACACACGTTGACAGGGGCGAGAGCGGTGGTGCCAAAGGTGTGGGTGGTGCCCTTGGTCCGCAGTCCAAACCCCTAGAATCTCTTTCCGAGGCAGCAGCATCAGAAATCAACAGACGATGGAAGAGCTCACCCCAGCGGCAAAAGCGAAGCCTTTTAGCCCGCGGGGCGGGGGCGGGGGATGGTTCAAGACCTTCTTTCGCACCATGTCGAGCTCATCTTTGAATGGGGAGGAGGTGCCCTCCAATGGCAAGCCACCTCTCTATAGCAAACAAGAGAGCAGCAGCAGCAGCTCTTCGTCGTCATCGTCACAGAACAAAGACATCACTTGTACGTCGTCGGCGTCTCGATTTAGGACGGGTGGGGTGTCAGGCAGGGTGTTGACGTGCCTTGTTCGTGTGTGTGTGTGTGTGGGGAAGGCCGGGCGGGG
>Ga0105055_10009427_pt1 | contig 12481 bp, 10 predicted proteins | sample BON03_FD_78090 | JGI IMG/M metagenome (GOLD analysis project Ga0105055, IMG submission 78090) | Freshwater microbial communities from Lake Bonney liftoff mats and glacier meltwater in Antarctica - BON-03 | ecosystem: Environmental > Aquatic > Freshwater > Ice > Glacier meltwater | place: Lake...
TCGCGCGATGGGAGGGCCCATGCACCGGCCAAACAATATAAATTTCAAATAAAGGAAATTTTCGTTGTCCTTTCTGCGCCCATCCTGACCCAAGATAATAATAATAATAATCGAGATATATATTACTCTCCAGGAAATAAATTCCTGATAGGTATCTCTTGAAAAATTAATTGATTTGAGTACTTCATGCTAGATGTGAATGAACATTCTCGAGAATCAACTCACTTCCTGATGAAGAAACTATAGCAGAGTCCAGCGCAAAGGACCATGAGGATACACGATTTCATGGAAGCCCGTGCACTGAAAAGATGAAACAGAGCTCTCGAATTTACATATTTACTTGAATGCACATTCATGAGATGAACGAAAACCTTGGACTCCTTTTACCTGATGCAGGGCCCCTTTAAAATTACAAAAAATACACAGGTCGCAATCAATTGTGCTCATTTTCAGGTTTCTATGAATTTAATATCACGAAAGAATTGGAAATTGATTTTCAAATGAGCCCTCTTTTCTTACAATAACTTCCAAGGGATTTGTTTTTTTGTTTTCAAGAAATTAGTGAAATATGGAAAGCTTCTTAATTAATAAAATGATCCCCTACTCGACTCTAGTTAGTTGAGTTGGGTTTCGATTGGTACTCGAACTCAAAAGTATTCTAGAAAAAAAAAATAGGTTCGAGTTTTAAAAAAAGTTATGGGTTTTTAAAAAAACAAAAGCACAAATAAATCCAATTTTTGTGGTCACACACTGGCTAGGTGTACCGTTAAATGGGGTAAATTAACGGTCACAATTCTTGGAATTGACCATATGATTCTCGTGTGTCTCCAAACTCAAAACCGAGTACCACGTGACTCATGTCTCTCTCTCTTGATATCAACCTCATTGTGCTGGTGGTATTTCTCTTTGTTGGCGGATTTCTCCTCTTCTCATCTCTGAGGAAAGGAGTTCAAACATCCAGACTCATTGTCCGCATTGCTCGTAACAGCTGCGGAGATACCAAGCTGATCAAGCCGATTAAAAAGAGAAACTACCTTTTTCCTGCGACTTTCGGTGTGATGGTGAATAGCGTGAAGACTTTCGCCATGCTTCCGCCTTCTGCTCTGAGTAAAATTCGAACCGCTATCTCAAGCAAAGTCAAAAGCAGGATAAGTCCCTCGAAGCCTTTATCCAGCTGGAGAGTACGCATTGTACAGAACGCTGTTCCGTACCGATGGTTGTCTCGTATGTGGGGAAAGCTTACCCATATCACCTTGCCGTTTTACTGGTTGAAATATGTTGTCTATGTCGGTTGGGCAAAGATGTACAACTGTAAATTGGAGGAGATGCGATTTCCATTGGAAACGTATCGAAATCTGAGTGAGTTTTTCTTGCGCCCTCTTGCGGATGAGACCAGAACGATCGACATGGCCGCTGCAATGACAAGCCCTGTGGACGGTAAGATTCTTCATGTGGGTTCTGTTGACATGAGTGATTTATCCAGCGTTTTCTTGGAACAAGTGAAAGGAGTAACGTATTCGTTAGAAGATTTTGTTGGTCCATATCCTGCTGGATTCGATGCCAAGTCTTTTGACTCTGCAATCAAGCTACACTCGGTTAAAGAATCTGTGTCTACCCATCTCAAGAACACCAAGCTTCAGACTATTGTTATGTACCTGGCACCTGGAGATTACCATTATTTTCATTCTCCTGCAGAATGGACTATTCATGAACGTCGTCATTTCCCTGGTAATTTGATGCCGGTGCGTCCATGGGCGGTTGAACAAGTTAAAGGATTATATTGTATGAATGAAAGGGCGGTATTGAATGGCACGTGGAAAGGAGGCTACTTTGGATTCGTGGCTGTAGGAGCTCTTAATGTCGGATCTATTGACTTGGTGTTTGATCCTGAACTAGAAACGAACCAAAATTCTTCCTATCCGTTTCAAGCTGCTCCAACCGAATGCAAGGAGAAGATTTATGAAACTCCAGTTGACCAAGTGCGAGGGCAACTCATGGGAGATTTCAATCTAGGCTCCACAGTTGTTCTTATTTTTGAAACCAGTGAGGATTTTGAATTTGATGTCAAGGCAGGTCAAACGGTAAGAGTAGGTGAAAGAATTGGGTGCGAATCTTCCTACCTTGAACCTGATTCCGTTTCCTATCCCCGCAATGGAGAATGGCCAACTGCTACCGAAACAATTTAGAGTATCATATAGAGAAACTCTTTCTATATGTAAAGGAGTTTATTATTTAAATTTATAAAAATATATATATTAGTGTAGAACACCAAGTTGCCTCATCAACGATGCGGCGTTCCAACTCATCTCTAACTCGGCAATTTTATTCGTGGCTAGATTGAAACTGACGAAAATGGTTACATTGAACTCATAGGGTCTCGGATTGCTAGTGAGTGCCCCTGTATACATCCCCTTCACCAAACAGCCAAACTGCAACGTAGCATCAGCTGTAGCAGGTATAGTATCCTCACTCTGCTGTTTTTTACCTTTGGATTTCTTTTTCTTAGCCAATCCCACAAAGTTATGCTTTGTCATTTGAAGTGTAGAAAAGGGTCTTCGCAGTCGCCTTACATAGTCTATGAAGCCACCTGGACCAAAAGCTGCCCCTCCCATATTGGCATCCTGCGAAACGCACTTATCATCCATCAGATCAGCAGCCAGATCCAACCTCTCGTCTGTGCTATCCGATTCAAAGATACGGGTGAGATCAATGCACATCTTCTCTTTCAGCTTCTGGTCTAACGGTGCAAGGTCGTCGGGTCGAGGTTGCAAAACAGGCGGTGTCTTCTTCGAGGTCCCTTCCACCAAAACATCTTGCAATGTTGTCATCCTGTCGCCAATCGACGAAATAGAGGAGCCTAGAATGCCTAATTGCCTCATTACCTCCAGTGCAGCCCAGCTAACCATCACTTGTTGGATCTTGGCGCTTCCTGGGACGTACTTGAGGGCGATGACCACCTTGAAGGACACGTGCTTGCCTTCTTCAGGAGCTAACTTGGCTATATGAGATCCCCTTTCAATCACTTCCCGGTCTCTTTCTGACAAAGTGGTTTTCTTGGATCCGAAATACTGACCACTAATAGTCCACCGACCGCGTCCGAGATTCTTGCGTGTCATGAAACTCTCTTCCTTGGCATCGAGACCTGAAAAAGAAAGTCGAATTCTTTTGATGTAACTTAACATACCATTGACCCCCTTAATGACACGTGCCTTCGGAATATTCGGATCGTATAAGTGAATGTCAGAGGCGAATGCACCGTTAGCATACTCCTGCAGTTCGTCCTCGGACTTTTCAAACAATTCCCTCAACACACGAGCACTGACATGACGTTTGCGACTGAGAGCGTCGTCGTCTTGAGTATCTGTTTCATAGCTTGGTCGTCTAGCAGAAAGCAGCACAGAGGCGGAACTCGGATTGTGGACGATCCAATCACCAGCATGATCGACATGTTCTTGGTCTACTTCTGGGTCAAAGGCCATCAAAAATCTTGCCCAGTCTGTATTCATTAACATCAAGTGTTTCTCTTCATGTAAGAGTGTTATAAAATGAGCTCGCTGCTCGACCGTTAACACTTTGCAAATCCCATCAAACAATTTGACCATATCCTCGCTGGCCTGTTTTTCAATGATATTGGTATGCATGAATTCCAGTTGTTTCAGGATTGCCGCGATATCTTTGCATATTTCCAGAGTACCGGGTTTACGGTTCTTTAACGTCAGTTGCTGTTCATGCGTCAGATTCAACTGCGAACCCAACTGGTCCCATAGTCCTCCAGACGATTTGAAGTATGCATTACTTTGAGTCATTTGCCATAAGTACATCTTGGTTACATGAGTTGGTTCTACTTGCCGGATGATACGAGAGAGAATATGTTTCGTGGCTTCCTCTCTATTTCGAGTCTGACTGCCATGAATGCCCAGATACGTTTCAAGGACCTTTCGATACTTTTCTGGGTCCTGCTTCTGGTCAGCACTGGTTTTCAATGAATCTGCCAACTCCAAGCATTGAAGGCGCTGCTGATTTTGCATATCTTCAGACCCCAACTTAAGTTGAAGTTTCAATTTAGAGTTTTCATCTTCGAGAAGGGATTCACGCTCTTGCAACTTTTGGGCATATTCGCGTTTTCGCTTCCTGCAATTTCTGACTGCTTCTCTATTCTTCTCACGTTGCGCTAACGATTTAGGAGACATTGGTTGCCCATTCTTGTGTCTATTTCCAACTGAACCAAGCCCTAAGGCAGGACTGCTTCCATCATCAGAACCGGATTCAACAGCTTTACTTGAGTATTTATACGGTTCACGGTATGCTTCCTGGTTCTGGTAATAAGTAGACGATTCTCTTCTACGACTCCCACCTGCAGCTTCGGATGCAAATTCTTGCATGGCGTTGACTTGACTCACATTGAGTCCGTCGCCACCACCCATGACAACATCCATAGCCCCCAAAATGTCATCCGTTAGTGGATAAGCATTAGCGTATTTCTGCTTCGATATCAGTCCATCCGCCCAGTCGAATGAATGATCAGGCATGGTGTCCAGGTCTAAGGGATTGGTATCCGCGAAGGATTCTGGGAAAGGATTATCTTCGTTCATCAGCCATGAAAAGATATCCGGGTCTTCCGAAAACGCCTGTTCCGGTATCTCATCATTAAACAGATCCATCACTTCAGAACGATCAATCTTGTCACTTCGTGCAAAAACAACAAAATTTATGAGGGAATTTTTATTTTTTTTCATTTTCGGAACCAGTTAAAATGGTCAAAAGCAAAGGAAGAGGTCGGGTAGGGAAGAAAAACAAACTGGTGAAACGAAGAGCAGAGCTACGATCTAACCATGGGAAGCCAAAGAAGAATGCACCAGAGACATCAAAAATAAAGAAGAAGAAGATAACAAAGAAGCAAATGTACACACCTGAAATGAAAATTCTGCTAGTTGGGGAAGGAAACTTCTCTTTTGCACGGGCATTAATTCGAAAATGGGAAAAGCAAAGACCGAAGGTTCAAGAAGATGCTGAAGTTAATGAAGAAGAATTCGTAGGTTTCAAAATGGTGGCCACTTGTTATGATTCAAAAGAGGCGCTCACGACTAAGTACCCCGATGTAAATGATATTGTAAGGGAAATTAAAGCTTATGGTGCATCCGTACATGCAGGTATTGATGCCACACGGCTGCTTGACAGCAAGAGAGTTGTCAAATCGCTCTCAGAGATATGCGAGTTCGATAGGGAAGAATCTGACTTTGGGTTTGATCGAGTAATTTTTAATTTCCCGCATTTGGGGTGTGGCATTAAAGACACAGAAGCCAACAGTAAGCAACACAGAGATATGTTGGAGAAGTTTTTCGCTAGTGCTCATGGTGTGTTGGCTGTGAACGGACAAGTTCATGTCACTGTCAAGATAGGCGACCCTTATGACTCGTGGCAGGTTCCTAAATGTGCATTGAAGACTGGCTTATTAGCAGTTCATTCATCAGTTCCATTTGATCCTATTGCATGGGACGGATACCAGCATCGAAGAACTTTAGGAGCTCCTACTAATGAATTACCTTCTAATAGGGACATCGATTCCGACAAAGCTTCTGCGCGGACTCTCGTATTTATAAGCTCGAAAAGGAATGATTCGAATACGGAACAAAATCTAAATCAATCGAGTGACTCCGACTAAAAATTACCGGTATTAAGTAAATTTACTAATTATGTATTCAGATTCTTAAGTTTAATTGATTTCTTTTCCTCCAAAACCACGAACGCAAGAGGCATTATAGAATATAGCTTACAGTGTCGATGGGGTCAGGAGTGAAGAATGATTTGTCATTCTTAGCTCAAAAGTTAAAAACTAATGAGTATGCGAATACTAATAAGCGGTCCGACTGAACCTTTGTTTCAGTGTCGATGTATGCTCCGCAGAACACTAGATCAGCCTCGTTGATAGTTTACATCTCGGTAGGATATTCGAATCGTGAATTCAAATGTTTTCTACCTTTCGTCCTAGAAACGCTGGAGATTTCAAACACTTAAATCTTTCTTTCCTCAGGATGAAATCTGCAATTAAATCAAGAGGCGTGAACGATCAAAGTTCGAAATCGTGATTTAAATTTTGAACCTCGTTTCTTATCAGTTTATCGTGACTCAACAAGTTTTAAAATATGTCATTGGAATCCTAGGCCTATGTCTTCATCTACATATATGAGGTTCCATCCTACACTTGAGAAACTCATCGATTACTATTCGTTGAGTGACCTGCCTTCACATCTTGTAAAAATTTACAATCTATTTGGCCGAAGAGCTGTGGTGCAGATTCTACATCGATGGTTACCATAAAAACACAAGGGGTGTTCTTTTTCGGGCTTTCTACAAGGCGATTCCCAGGAATAATATATGCTTCCAAGCGATCTGACACGGAGACTGCACCAGACGCCGTCGTTTTTTAGTGTGTGGCTGGAAATTCCACAATGAGATCACCACTCCAGCACTTCGCTTTGTAATCTTTTTGATGGAGGTGTAATGAAAGAGCCGCAAATATAACTCAGCCCATCTCTTTGTGTTAGACACCCGAAGAGCTGAACTAGCTATTTTGTCGTCCCTGTTTTTCATGTACAAAAGCTCGGAAGTGATGGAACGAATAGTCTTTCGTTGACTTGGCTTCGTTCTGAATTTAGATTGGCATAAGGTCAACAAATAATCTTTCCAGTCGTTGTTTTTCCTCAAGAAGAATAGACAGTCAGGGCCCATAAGTGAATCTGGGAAGCAGAAAGGTGGCACCACTCCATCGAATTGGCAGTTCAAACTGCTTTCAATCCATTCCATGGTTTCTTCTGCGTTGAACAGCGATCACACACCATATGAAGATCTTTCAATCCGAAAATCATCTGCAAATCTGGAAGGCAAAATAGTCCTTGCTCTGTTTTCATAGAATTTAATATATGAACAAAACGTTCCATAGTAAACGGTAAACTCCATGATTCAAAAGCATACCCGCTGCTTAATGTTTCAATTGCATTCGATGCCAGTCTATCGTTCAAAAATGATAGCGGTCCTCCCAAGAGACCCGCTTCTACAATAAGTGGTTCCTCGAGAATTAATGTATTGTTGCGTGACTCAGAACAAAGACCTTGCTGAACACCATATGAAGTTCTTCGGGCAAAACAACTGAATTTCCACTTAGAGCATATTCAATAACAGCTCGCTGGTCCTCTTCTCAATCTTGCATTTTCAGGATCAGAAGAAGTCAAATCAAATGATTTACTAAATAAAGCAAACGCAGAACAACACTGCAGCGAATCTGCCAATGGAGTATTATTGATTTCTTGATGTACCAGTTAATCACCTTCAACAATCTGGAAGATCTAGGGTTTATTAGCGAAGCGACATATGTCGTAAGCGCTTTTTGTCAAAAAAATGAGGGATTTTCGGCAAAACATCCCGAATGATTTGACTGATATCTAAACTTTTGGAGCACACCGCCGTGATTGACCGCGAAAGGAATGGTTGGTCTTTTTTCGCACCAGCAAAAGTGGCGACTACAAAAACACGTTGCATGTTTTAGTTTAGCCAAAAAGATGGGGCTCATTATTCTTTTTCTCGTTGGGTGAATTCTCGTGTGCCTTGCATCCAGAAACTCAAGAATGTTGCAGTCCATCTTGGTCTTCTACGGAGCCATTAGCACACATGGGCCACTATGTTGGACTATTCATAGCCTAGGTCTACAAATATGCTCATGTACTGCTTTACACCGTCAACACATAAGGGATCAAAATCAAAAAACCTTATATTTTGCGATTTCTGGGGTTCCTTCGCCGCAAAACTATGCATAGCCTCCAACAAACTATCGCTACTCATACCAGTACCAGTAAAAACAGAATGATAAAGCGCTCCAGATTCGGTTATCTTAAAAACCCTAGTACCACAGCTGACCGAACGCGCTCCTGTAGGCTTTAAACTACGAAGTATTTCGGGCAGGTTTCCAGCAAAACTTGAGCTTCGTCTACGAAACAATGAAATACGAGAGATATCTTCTTGGACCCTTCGCTGAGCATATCATCAACTGTGATCAAGTCACATTGTCTTAACACTTTTTCATTTATCGTCCTAAATATATCACTTCCAAAAACAAACGTCGCATACAACTGTGCCATCATCCATTCATACGGAGTCATCTATCTATCCATGATATTTCCTAAATGATGAAATATCACCATCCTCACCAAAACCACTACGCGTACGCGTTGCCTCACATCAATGTAATTTCCTTTTTCAGAAATTTTAAAAGATTCTTGAGTTTGTCGATGATAAAATTCATGTCTGACGATCCTGGGTTTCTTGGAGAAGTTCGTGCCAAAAAATACAAGCCATATTTGTGGGACAAAAACTCCAAGATCCCATATAATGCGCGAGGGCCTTGGGCTGCCGTTTCTAAGATATACCGGGTTAACCGACTATTAGAGTTCTTCGTGTTTCTTAGATCGTAAAAAAGCATTAAGGTATATCGACCTCGGGCATCTCTGGAACCTTAAGTTTCTTATTCGCTTTTCTGAATTCTGAAGACGTCACATTATATTCCTTCAATTCAAATTCTCTCGTGGGAGTACCTCCGCCAAGATTCTAGAACAAAGCCCCTCTGTAGCTTCATAAGCCAGCTTCACTGATGATTCTTTCTCTGCCACATACTTTTCAAATAACGTATTGCTAATCTCGAACGGAACTCAATCGGCTGACAACAATTTTTAGAATTCTTTTTTGTTGCCACTGATACTTTTCCGTGATTCCAGGGTGACGCCCCCGGAGTTTAATCAGTCCAACAAGCACAAGAAAAACAGCTTGTGGGTCCAATTCATACTTTCCCTCACGAATCAAAGCTTCGATATCAGCTACTAAGACATGCTTTTCAACGGCTTCCGTCACGGTAGCTTCGATAACGTACTTCTGAAACAGCAAGTCGCAAATTGCGTCTGGAACTCCTTCGGCGGATGACTTTGTTGCGAATTTTTCATCGTCATCACTGATGTTCCGGCAATCTTCTTCCTCTCCGACACCATAGGCAATTAATCCTTTCCGAGAGGTAACCAGCAAATGCTGCGTTCGTTTATTTCCAAGCAGTACCCCAATTTCATCAAGCAAAGGGGTCCAAAAAAACCTTCCGTGTCTCCCCATGTTGCTTTGATCTCCAATTCAAATGATATGCCTGTCTCACTTGGCATCTTTTGAAGGACATGTTTTTTGATGATTTTGGGAGGTGACTAGTTTCCGTTTTTTGATGACATGTCATATAATCCATCACTCTACACTGATGAAGTCCATGTTGATAAGGAATGCAATAGAGATGAAATGAGGGACTGGTGGAGAGAAAAGTGGAAGTTGCCTAAAGGACTCTTCCGGGAAGAAATCACCCATGCTGCTGGTGAGAAATTGAGATTCGATGTGGCGGCGTTGGAGTTCGAAGCGTGGTTGAAGCGCAAGGACGAAGATCGAATGTCCCAGCAAGAAAATCAGCTCGAGCTAGAAGCCCAGACCGTCCAAGAGAGTAAAAATCGAGCGAAAAAATCGAGGAAGGAAGTGAAGAGATGGATGTCTGAAAAAGATCGGCTTTTGAAGCAGCAGCGCCAGGCTGAGGCGAAAGAAAAACGGTTAAAAAAGAAAATGGAAAAGGAAAAGATGCACCGAACCAAACTCGCGCTTGAAGAATATAAAGTAGCCTTGACGCAAAGATCCAGAGCTGAAACTAGTGTAAAGGAAACAAGTCCCATCCAGCATAACTGCAATCACGCATTTGAAAGATGGTTGGCTCGCAAGAAAACACAAGCTGTAGAAGAAGAAAAAGTTAAGGCCATTGAAAAGGAATCAATAGAAATTCAAAAACGACTTGAAAAATCTAAAAAATGGCAACGAAAATCACCATCCAATCTTCTTAGTTACTCGTCTATTTTAATAAGTTAGATAAGATTTGGAAAAAACAATGATAAGACTACGGGCTATGTTTTTAATGAGCAGGCAATTTGGTTCGTTTTTAAAAGCTACTTCAAACAAATTGAACAACCAGGAGAAGACATACACGTTGTAAGTGGAATTAAATGGAGTCATCGATGGACCCTGAATCTGAATCCGAATCATTTGGCTCATCATTGCTAGCTAGAAAAGCGGCTAGTTTGTTTGGACCTGGTTGCATTTTATTTACTACCTCCTGTTTCTTCGGCAGATCATCTGTTTTCTCCGCTTCCTCCGTTTTACCTATCGCGTTTTTCGCTTCCATCTCTTTTCGTCGCTGCTGCTTCTCCAAGTTCTTTGCTCTTCGTTCCTTAAATCCTGATGCAATTTGATTTCCTAATTTGGCAGTTCCGAATCCTGCACCGTAGGCTCCACCTCCTGCTCTCTTAGCTACGTTTTCCATGCGGGTTTGAATATCTTCATCGAAAGGTCGTGCAATGGATTCTTCTTCAACTCCCAACATTTTAAGGGCCTTGGCTGAAGGCTTGGCTACTAGAATCGGTATCAAATTTCCTTCTAGTCGAATAGAAGCAATGCGCTGTTTTGCTTCGGGGTCTAATCTACCATAGTCATTTCCGCGATAACTAGCCCTAGATTGACTTTGTATAGGAATCCTTACCTCTTCCGAGTCTTGATGAGAAGCTGACTCGCCTGAATTCGGTCTTTTTCCAAAATTAGCTATCCCAGCAGCAGGTTTTGCACTGTGCTTGTCGATTAGTGTTCTTCCGGAAGCATTAGGTTGCCATTCTCGAGCATAAGGATTAGCTATCATGTGAGGTTCTGCTGCGAGCTTCTTAGCCTTATAGTAGCATCGACATGTAAGAACTAAGAAAATGAGCACCACCAATGCCGAGCTGTAGACCACATAAGTGAACCAAGGAGGTAAGCTAGGAATCAACCAAGGCTGTGAGGATGAAGTAGGTGCAGAAGTGGCTAAAGGAGATGGAGATGATGTGATGATCTGAGACGCAACCAGCTGAACTAATAGACATGGGACAAGCTGACGTATCATGGATGGATCAATGCTCCTCGTACACACCTATTTTAATACTGTGTGCACTTTCGATTAACGATTAAAATCAAAAATACAGGTCTCCTTTTTCAGTGGGACCGTTAAATTAACGATCAAAGGAGTATGCGCCAAAAAAGTGCCAAAATATCGCCGCCATTTCTGCAGCCACGTTTTCCTTTTTCTGTGGGGAACTTCAAATAAAAATCATATTTTGAATTCAGAATGAGTTAGAAGCCGCGTCTTCATTTGTGCTCTTGCATCTGTTTGGAAAACGAGTCAACCTGAAGACTACCATCTTCTACACTTGGAGCACAACATGCAGTGCACAGATCATCAAATACTCGATTTGATTATTAACACCTTCATTTCAGAACCATCATCAGTCCTCGACCCTAGCCTTTTTTAATTGTCTTCTGACGGGACTGATGCTGTTCTGTCATCAATTGGATTTAAATATACACAATAAAAGATGCTAGGGTAGCATTGGTTGGTCTGATTGGAGTTGTGGATAATCAATCTTTCATTTGCTTCTGATTCTGAATCGCAGACACTATTATGCAGTGAATTTTTACGTATCGAATATCGTTACAAAAAAACGGCTGGCAGAACATGGCATCACGAGTAAGTAGGAATATGACGCTGGTAAATCCAGTCTGGTGGTTTCTCTGCTGCACGAACTAACAATTTGCTTGCAGAATGATAGCAGTAAGAAAGACGAATTTAGAAAGTATCTTGAGAAGTCGGGTGTGATCGATACTATTACAAAGGGTAGGGAAATACAAGTTAGTTTATTATTCCAAATCTAAATTTGTTTATTTCAGTACTGGTTGCGCTCTATGAGGAGCCAGAGCGACCTGGTAATGCGGTTAGTTACATCAAAAAGTATATGGGAGCACCTTCAAATCAAGACAGTGAATCTATGAAGAGGGAGATCGAGGAATTGAAAGCACAAGTGGAAGATTTAAAGACACAATTGAAGCAGCAGACTGAGTAATTAGATGTAAACTAACTTAACTTCTTAGAAAAAGGGTCTTTTTTCATTTTTTTATGATACCTTGGTTTCCACGTTTCCGACTTTTGATGGTTAAATCCAATGAACCGTCATCAAAGAATATCAATATCTTGATTTTTAATTTGATGAAAACGAAATAATTCGCACAAGTGTTGTTTAATTAAATGACAAGTTTGGAGTTTCCTTGAGAGAATAATTTGAATGTCAGAATTGACTGAAAAAAATATAATTACTTCGTTTTCTCAAAAGATAATTCAGAGTTTGAATGGAGATGCTTCTGAATTGATTGAAGAGGCGAACGAGAAGGCAAAAAAGATCCCCCAGGGTTCGGTGCAACAGCGTATTTGTGTGGAAGAATTAGATTTAATTCGGTTGTTCCAATCAGGCCGACAAACCAATGCGAGGTCTCTTTTGTATCTTTCGACTTCGAATGTGCAATGCCGCATCAGTAATGATGATTTTCAGTTGTACTTCAATCA
>Ga0105055_10009429_pt1 | contig 12478 bp, 18 predicted proteins | sample BON03_FD_78090 | JGI IMG/M metagenome (GOLD analysis project Ga0105055, IMG submission 78090) | Freshwater microbial communities from Lake Bonney liftoff mats and glacier meltwater in Antarctica - BON-03 | ecosystem: Environmental > Aquatic > Freshwater > Ice > Glacier meltwater | place: Lake...
CGGTGTCTTGGTGTGTTTCGTGTGTGGGGTTTGCTGCGGGGGTGCTGTGGGGGTGGGGGGGGGTTGGGGTGGGTGGGGGGGGGGGGGGGGTGGGTTGGGGGGGGGGGGGGGGGGGGGGAGGGGGGGAGGGGGGGTCTTTTTGTGTGGTGCGTACAATTACTTCTTCTTGGTAGGAGAGGGGGGAGTGGGATCTTTCTTTTCTCTAGTCACTCCCACTTTTCACTCACTTTCCTTCCTCTCCTTCTCGTCCACTCACTCGTTTTACAGGAGGATTGGATGATGAACGTGCCGGGCTCCCGCGTGCACCGCTCCTTCATGGGCGACTGGCGCCTCAACACCAAGTGGGCCAACTACTCCCCCTTCATGGGGCAGGTCGTCAACAACCAGGTACGTACGTATTGCTCTGCATCCCCTCCATCCCCCCCTCCCTTCCTCCTTCCCTCTTCGCTCTTGATTTTCTGAAGCTAAATTCTCCTTCCTCCTAGTCCTTCTCACCCTCCCTCCCTTCCTCCCTCCCTCTGCTCCGTTTCTTCCCTGCAGGTGCTGTTCATGAACCCGCCCTCGTTCTCGTACCGGACCCAGGTGACGTACAACACGTCCAACGCCGGGTCCACCCACTTCCTGCGCTATATCGACGGCATCACCTCCGGCTTGGACTTTGAGTTCGCCTTCAAGGTATGGTGGGGTTGAGGGGAGGGAGGGAGGGAGGGGAGGAGGGAAGCTGGGGAGTGACTGTTGAGTGGTCTGCTAGCGAGAGAATGACCAGTGTGTTGCTTTGCATTATGTGTGTTTAGCTTCTTTCTTTCGCTCTGCTCGTCCTCCACTTACTGACTCAGTCTCCTTCCTTCCTTCCCTCCCTTGCAGGTGGACGACGACTTTGGAAACATCTACGAGGCCTGGCGCGTGATGATCGAGGAGAGCGAGAACATGTGGCGCGAGAAGGACATGATCCCCCTCAACATCTTCTCCGCCATTCGATGGGTGGGCGCCTCCTCCTGCCCCTTGTCCCACGCCTACGGCAAGCCCGGGGAGCGGTTTGCCATGTTGGAGCCCACCTCGTCCCACGGCACGAGTAAGTACTAGTAGTAGTAGCAGCAGTGCTTTCCGTGATTTGATTTTATTTTAAAGCTGAGGGGGGGGGGGGAGAATTTGACAAGCAGAAAACAATGTCGATAAAGAAGAACAAACATACACACACACCACAAATAACTGATAATCTCCCTCCCTCCCTCCTTTCCGCCCCTTCCCCCTTCTTCCCCACAGCTGGCTGGGAGGAGTACCTGGGGCGCGTGATGGCCCGCTGGACCAAGATTCGCTCCAAGGACGGGAGCCTGCCCAAGCCCCACTGGGCGAAGTGGGACAAGGAGTGGACGCCGCAGATCATCCCTTACATCAAGGAGGTGTACGGCGCGCAGATGGATTTGATTCGGCCCGTGGTCATGAAGCAGGATCCGGCGGGGATCTTTAGAACGGAGACTTTGTGCGATTTGTTTGGGGTGCCCTGCTTGCCGTGCCGCAAGTAAGGGAGGGGGGGGAAGTTAAAGGGGTGGAGGAGGAGGCTTGCCTGTTGTTTTGGAAGGAAAGAAAAGAAGGAGGAGGACAAAAACGACAAAAGAAAAACCATAGCATTCATATGTGGTCACCGATTTCTTTATGTGCATTGTTTCTCTCAATTTTCCTTTCAACTACTTGCCAATTCTACTCCTCTCCTTCTCAATTAGCCAAAAACAATCTAGCGCATCTTCACATATATATTTTTTTATTTCGTAGTATTACAGCAAGTGACTTCAAAATTTGCCGCACTCCTCACATGCCCCACTGCTCCTTGTCTCTCACGATATAGTTTACAGACACACATATGTTACCTACAATTTACATGCCACCTCCCCTTGCCGCTCGTCTAGTACACTCACTGCTATCTCCAAAGCTTTAGAGAAGTGCCGTGCCTCTGCTAGCTAGAGCTTCAAGAAAGCAAAATCTTCAAATCTCCCTCATAAAGTGTTTCGGCCTGGTCCCAGTGGATAATGTTGAACGCGTCAAGAATACGCTTGTCGCGATTAATGCCCACGTCAAGCAGGTAGGCATGCTCCCACAGGTCCAGGGACACTAACGGCACGCCCTGGCCGAGACGGAGCGGGGTGTCAGCATCACCGTTCGCCACCACAACCAGCTCGCCGTCGCAGGCTTGCTTGACCAGCGACACGTAGCCCGAGGCGAAGACAGGGCGAGACTGTATGGTGGTGGAGGTGTGGTTGGGGAAAATTACAACGATTGAGTGAATGGATGGATATTTTGTCTGTTCGAAAGGGCCCGTGGAGAGGCGGCAAGGGAGGAGGTGAGAATTAGAAGGGAAAAGACAAGACACGAGAGAAAAAGACACACCTTATCTTCATATCGACTGAACATGTTAATCTACCAGAGAAATCTCACTACCTCTCCCGCCATTCTCTTCCTAACCTCTGCCAAGAAGGCCTCCTTCAATCCCTGCAGCGACCCAAAGGTCTTGTCGATAGCCAGGCCCAACTTCCCGTGCGGGGCACCGCCAACCCCCATGCTAGGAGCGCCAACCCCCATGCTAGGAGGAGCGAGGATTTGCCATTTAAAGCTGTGGTTGTAGGCCTGCGAGCTCATATTGTACAGCTCGCTCTTGTACGGCGCCGTAAGGACGACGGCCTGGAGAGGAAGTTTGTCCAGCACTGTGCCTTCGATCAGTTCATTGGTTCGTCGCACGTACCAGGCGTGGAGGGCGAGATGCTGCTCCAGGGAGTGCGCGGAGATGTAGGGCTCGAGGGCGTTGTGAGGGTACGCAGGGTAGATCTGCACGACCTTGGCCGAGGCAGAAAAGAGGGAGGAGACAAGGACGGCGGACGCGAGGAGGGACAGACGCATGGTTTCGGGTGGAGGGATGGTGGGGCCGGGGTTGGCTTGGTTGCTGTGGTGGGGGTTCGGGTGTGGGTTGGTGAGGGTGTGTGCAAGTGAGAAAAGGGGACAAATACGACAATAGGTATTTTAGAAAACAAACGATCAAAACAAGAACACAATACGCATATTACGCAAATACGGAAAAGCCCAAAGCCTGTCCTCCGCCTACTCCTGCTGCAAGTGCGCCGTCCTTCGGCGCTGTGCACGAAGACAAAGCCTGTTTCGCACCTGCTGCTCCTTCAAGAAGACGCCGTGACCTTACCGCAGATAAAGCATGTATGTGCCGTGCATCGAGGCGCTTTTGGGGTCTAGGGGAGGTTGCTCTCAATCTTAACTCTCAACGGCAAAGAAAATAGCGGCTTTTCTGCGCCCTTTCCTCGTCATCACGTGCACACAGAGAAGCTCTAAGCAGTGCAACGGAGCTGGCAACATTTCCCTGAGCACACTGGGCTTGTGTCATTGGTAGCGCTCGGCTTGTGCAACCACTCTGTAGACCGTGGATTAGACAAAACCGAACATCTCACGTTCCCGCGCCTCCATTATTCAAATCCCACAGCACACAAAGCCGCATGGCCTCGTCTTACCAATCCCCTGCGTCGGCCTTCTCCTCCGTCGCCCAGCAGCAGCACCAGGATTACTATGCCGGGCTTCCTCCAAGCCGGGGCGGCAATGGTCTGTCGGACGCGGAGTCGTTTGCCTCATCGACGGAGCCCTCCCCGCTCCGTTCTCATCTAGATGGAGGCGGTCCGCCCCGCTCCCACCTTGACTCTCCGCCGCAGTTCCAGAACGCGATGGATTTAGTCCAGCGCTTGCAGGCCCAGCTCAAAACGGTCCGCTTGGATAAGGGCCGCCTCGAAGAACGATTTTTTTTGTTGGAGCGTGAAGTGAACGACATCAGTCGCAACCTGAAGCACCCTTCCACTCCCTCTTCTGCTTCACCCATGCCGACGCCCTACACAGTCCCTCCCCCTACCACCGCCACAAGCGCCCGCAAGCGTGGACAGTACAAGCATCACCATCACCATCACCACGAGCTACAGCAACTTGAAAAAGTCTTAACCGAAGAGCGGGCCACCAGCAGCGACTTGCAAGCTCGCCTTGCTAAGGCGGAAGCTCAGCTCAAGAGCCGCGACAAAGAAGTGCATTCCCTGAAGGACCGCCTCCAGAAATTTCAAGCAGCGCTACGAGAGGCGGAGAGCAAGTTTCTGTCGGACTTGTCGAGGTTATTCAAGGAGTCGGCGCACCCAGAGGAGGATGTAGGGGAGCGAGCTAAGTGGGAAAGGGAGTTAGGGTTGGCCTTGCGGGAGGTGGGGAAATTGAAAGAGGAAGTGGCAGACCTAAGAGCAGCAGGAGAGGCGGGGGAGGAGACGCGGGAGGGTAAGGGTAAAGGAACGACGGCTACTACCAGCACGACTACCAGGCCGTTGACAGGAGAGAAGAGGACGACGAGCAGGAAGAGCAAAAGCAGGGAGGAGGAGAAGGAATGGGCGCACCTCCAAGAAAAGGTGGTGCGGCAAGCAGAACGAATCCACGCCGACAAGAAGGTGATCAAGCTCTTGAAAAAAGCTTTACGTCGTGCCCAAGAGCAGGAGGGGGAGTGGGAGGAGCAGCTGCAAGCGTCGCGGGAGGCACAAAAGGGGTTAAGAGAAGAGTTGGCCTCCTTAGCACAGCGGCATGAGGACTTAGTGAATCAATTGCGAGAGCAAGTGGAAGCGATGAGTGCGGCGCAAGGGCTGGGGGAGGAGGAGGGGGTGGACGAGGAGAAGGGAGAGGGGTTGGAGGAAGGGTGGGTATTGGTGGATGTGGAACGAAGGGGGGAGGAAGGGGTGCGGCGGCGACGCAAGAAGGAGAAGAAGGAGAAGGGGAAGAAGGGGGGGCCAAAGCACGACGAAGGGGTTGTGCATCACCACCATCGACGCCACCACTACCATCACCATCGCAAGGTGGAAGAGGAGCAGCAAGAAGCAGCAGGCCAGCACCACGGCCGCCGCTACCATCATCACCACCACCATCACCATCACGAGCAGCACCCGGAGCACGAGGAGGAGGAAGAGCAGGAGCAGCAGCAGCAGCAGCTGCAGTCCCCTCCTCAGATTCGCAGGAGACACAAGATCAAGATGGAAAAGCCTCGCACGTCTTCCTTGTCGACGCCGCCGCGGGCCAAGCCGCAAGCATGGGAGATCAACTTTCCTCCAAAGAAGGAGTACGAGGTGTCGCCGCTCATTCACCGGTTTGAGACGTACGAGGATGGGAAGTAAGTACATAAGTATTTAAGTAATGAGATGAAAGAAGGAGAGTGGTTAAGTTAGGAGACGAGGAAATGCACAGACTGAAGACAGACAAGTAAAAGAGCGATCCGAGCGCAAGTCGCAATTGTATAAAGCAACACAAAAAAGTAAAGCACAACCACCGATTAATTAGAGATGATGCGTCTTCTTTTTCTTATTCATTTCTTTTGTTATTTTACTTTTATCTGCTCATCGTTTTCAAATTTTTTGAATACTTTCGCTTCTTTACCCTTCCTGCTCCTGCTTTTGCCTCTCCTCTTCCGACATCACCTCAATGTTATAATTCCAATCCCCCTCCGCCCAAATAAACTTCTCGGGCAACCCACACTGCGTGAAAAATCCTTCCAGTGACCGCTGCACGACGTTGCGGCAGTCCCCTCCCGTTGTCCTAAGCTCGAGCGCCACTTCTTGAAAGAGCCCGTCGTCTTTTGTCTTGAGGTAGAAGCGGTAGGCATGCAAACCAGCGCGGGGCGGAGCCGTGTTTTTATCCCGGACGTCGTCCAGAAACGCCTGGAAGCGACTGAAGGACTCTTGATTCACGTGCTTTTGCGTCGGGTAGTGCGTGAAGAGGTCGGGGTGCACCTTGAGGTAGAACTTGCGGAGGGTGTGTTGCAGAGGCGGGTGGGCAGCGGCGTCGCCGTCGGGCTGGAATCGATTCCACGACGGGGCCGGACCCCCGCGTTTCCGTCCGGCGCCGCGCGATGGCCGGGCCGTGGACAAGTTGTGGCTGAGCATAGTAAGGACAGGAAGAAGAGGACGGAACGACGTGGTGGAGATGGAGGGAGAAGCGGAGATGAGGCAGGAGCGGATGCGGCTGGCCATGGTGCTGCTGGCGCGACGGAGGGCTGGGGCGTTCATGCTGCTGTGCGTGGGTTTGGTTTGCCTATTTGGGGTCGGAGGGGTGGGATAAAGGGATTGATGGTGAGATGGACGAGCTGCTGTAAGACGTGAGTGCATGCATTGAATGTGCTTTGGGTAGCAAAGGGAGAAAGGGAGGAGTAACACCCGACCCCCCAAAATGTCGAAATCCTTGCTGCCCCACCATTCTCATGCCCCGTCCGCTTTCCCAAGCACCTAAAACCAAACCCATTCACATTCACATTGCCCTGCTCCTCGTACAGAACCACAGCCATGCAAGCCGTCAGCATTACCACCAGGGGCTTGTTGCGTGCCGCCACAGGGGTCGCGTCCAAGGTAAGACTAGAAGGAGGAGGCATCCGACGCAGCGCAGCAGCAGCAACGTGCACATGCATCACATCGACTCACTCATACATCGCATGCCACCGACAGCCCCCCACCTCCCTACGACGCCTCACGGCCACCGGCCCCTGCTGCCGACCTAACACCCTGCTCCTCTCCTTCCCCTCCCTTCACCCTACGGCCGCCGCCCACCGTGCCTTTGCCTCCGCCCCGCCCTCCGGGAAGGACGACTCTCACGACGACTTTAAGCCGCAGAAGGCCGCCCCTCCCGCGGACCTGGACGGGGCCATGAAGATGATTGCGGAGCAGCTGAAGAAGCACCAGATTATGCTGTATATGAAGGGCACGCCTGCCCGGCCGCAGTGCGGGTTCTCGGCGCAGGCCGTCCGGATTCTGCATGCCTCGGGGGTGGACTTTGATTCGGTGAATGTGTTGGACTACCCCATGATGAGGGAGGGGGTGAAGAAGTACTCGTAAGTTTGTGCTGTGCGAAGGGCGGGAGGGGTTGGGGGTGCGGCTTGGTTTTTGTCTATTTGTGTAACAGTCACACAGCGCGCGCTGTCTCGTCCCACTTTTCTGTGCAAGCACATTACGAACGTTACTTCGCATCTCATTTCTCACTTCCTCTCCCTTCCTTCTCCCAAATCCTATCACTATAAACAGGGAGTGGCCCACGGTACCCCAGCTGTTCGTCGCTGGTGAGTTTGTGGGCGGGTGCGACATCATGACTTCTTTGTTCCAGTCGGGTGAACTGGCTCAAATTCTCGAGGAGACGGTGAAGCAGCAGAAGGAGCAGAAGAAGGAGGAGGGGAAGGCGTAAGCAGGGAAGAAGGAAGATAATTTTGCTGAATGATTGTCGTAGGAGTCATAGTTATGGTTAGGGGGGGGATGTTGGTGGGTGTATGGCAGAGGGAGAGGCGAGAGGGCGGAGGGGTAGGTGAAGAGGGGAAGAAGTCAAATCCGCGAAAGCGAAAGGAAAGATGAAGTATGAAAAAAAGAAAGAAACGCTTCCGAGCCGAAGCCGAATGAAAGAGTTTTTGCCCGTTGCTGTCGATGGCACATTTCCCAAGCTCCTGCTTCTTTTATTGTTGACTTCATACATACTGCTGTGCTGTGTTTTTGTTGTTGTTTTTTTCACTACTCCTCTATTCCTCTCGACCTATGTGTATGTCAATCCCTCATTCCACTTCTTTCTCTTTCCTATTTCCTCTAACCATTCAATCATCATCGCCCCCATCCCTCCACCCCTTCCTCCCTCCCTCCCTCCTCCCCAAGCCCCAACTTCGGCAGCATTTCCAGCAGCTCTTTCACCCGCGGGACAACCACAAAAGTCTCCGCCGGCTCCTGTATCAAAGGACACAACGACTGCGGCAAGTACCTCCCACACTCCTCCCAAAACCTCCCCCTCTCCCCCTCCTCTTCCTCCTGCTTCCGTCTCAACCGCTCCTCCACCTCCTCCACCAAACGCTCCATCTCGGTTAACCCTCTCCGACGGCGCGCCACCTCAGGCCCCAATCGCGCATAGGCCTTCAAAAAACTCGAATAAAACGAAGCCAAACTCGCCATCTCCCCCAACGCCCCCTGCACCTCCTCCCCTGACACGGCAAACCGTGCTTGTCCTCCCTCCAGCCCTCCCACGGAGGCGCGGGCTTCTTGGGTGATGGTCAGAAGGTCGTCCTTGGAGAGGTGAAGGAGGGATTGACGGAGGACGTGAAGAAGGGAGGGCACCTCTTGTTCCATCTGGAGGTGTAGGGCTTTCATGCGTTCGATCCCGGATTGGAGCAACCTAAGGAGCTCTCTCTCTTCGGTGGCGGAGGAGCGGGGGGGAGGGCTGGAGGGAGGGAGGGGGGAGGATGGGTTGTGCTGCTGCTGCTGGTGGTGGGAGGTGCGGGTGAGACGGGAGTAGGCACTGGCGGCGTCTAGGAGCCCGGCTTTCATTTTCTCGATGATTGCTGCTTGTTCTGCCACATTTCCTTCCATCACCCTGCACAACCAGGTCTTGTCAAACCTCTCCTCTCCCTCCTCCTGCCCGTCCTCCTTCCCTTCCTCCTCCTCTACTATCAACCCCGTTTCCTCCCTCGCCGTCCTTAGAGCCTGCTGTAGGTACAGCACACGTTCCTCCATCCCTGTCTGTGCCCTGACCCCCCTCTCATGCCAGGCCCACATCTCCTTTAGATCTCCCTCTGCTTGCGTTTTAAGCGAAGACAAGGAGGCGTCATCAATGAAATCAAACAAGGTATGCCCCTGCTCTCCTGCAACCAACTGAGGATCCACCTGTGTCTGGCCTAGTTCTTGACAGACGGAAGCGATGGTGCGGAAAAGCCCTTCTTGCAGCACCAAGAGGGTTTCGAGACGCGCGGCAAAGGCGTTGGTGCTACTCCAGACCCAGTGGAGGAGGCGGGTGAGGGAGTGGACTTGCCCGGAGAGGAGGGAGAGGACGTGGAGGAGACGTTGGCCTGTTTAGGTAAAGTGGTGGAGAGGGGACCGTAAGGAGTGGGGAAGGGACACGTTTAAATCTATGGCAAAAGCATGGATGATTGTGTTATGTAAGCGACGCCGTCATGGGACAACACCTGCCGCATCATCTGCTTCTTTCCAACTTTCTAAGCTCGCACTCGTCCCCATCCACGCAGGCCTCCGTCCCCACCCTCCCCTCCCTCCCTCCCTCCCTCGTCCTAAACCACAATACACGCACGTACCTTCCTGACGAAACATGTCCAAAAGCTTGCGGGACCGGCGGAGGGACAAGCGGGCCTCGGCTAGGCATCTATCACCATCATGCAGCAAGGACAAAAGATGCTCTGCCTCGGGCGGGGGCGACCCAGCCAGGGGGTAGGGCTGCTGCTGCTGCTGCTGCTGCTGCATCTGGGAAGTGGTGGTATGGCGGGCCTAGCTAGAGAAGAGCGCAAAGGCTATTCAGCATGCCCGGTGTAGGGTGGTACGTCGTTTTGGGCGATGACGCTGATGACGATGATGCAGCGCAAATGGCGCCGGGCAAAGCACACTGACCACGCCTCTGGCTACGAAACGGTGGGCATGACGACAAGGTGTAGGGGGAGACGCGCCACCTGTGGGAGTTGTGTTGTTTGGATCAGGAGTATTTAGAAGCGACGCTGTCAAATCAAGAGGCCTTCTCTCTCATCGCCCCCGAGATCGACTCAGTCAGTCCGTCCTAATCCCATTTCCACTACACACACACACACACACACAAAACGCCACAGGCAGCTTCCTCGCCTCGCCTCCTTCCTTCATCCATGTCGTCCACAACGACCCCCATCGTCAAGCCGCCCTTGCCTCCCGAGATCGAGGAGCTCCATGCGTCTGTGGTTGCCGCCGGACAAGAGACCTACACCGACCCTGCCACAGGCTACATGGTCATGAGTGGTCTGTATCACACGTACGTAATAATTCAGAAAGGAAAGATAGGGGAAGGGACAATTTTCGTGGGTCTTTTTATGGCTTGCTTTTGGACTTATTTTGCCCTGCCCACCCACACCACGCACGCACCACCCTATGACAGGCGGCGTGGCTACTGCTGCGGGAATGTGTGTCGGCACTGCCCTTACAATTCCATGAACGTGGGCAAGAAGAAGGTGGACTGGCTGATGGCGGACGGGACCAAGTACACGGCCAAAAAGGCAGCGGCCTTGACGCGGTTGGCGAAAGGTGATGAGGAAGGGGGTGAGTCACCAGGAAAAAAGGAGAAGGACGAGGACGAGGACGACAACAACGACGGCGGGGCAGGGAGCGACGGCAGCGGCAGCAGCAGCAGCGGCACTGGTGGCAGTTGCAGCAGCAATGGCAGTAGAACTATTGCGGCGGAGGCCACCAAGGCGTTTGTTAAAATGACGACGGCTACCGAGATCACGACGACGAGTCTGCCGAACGGTGGTAGTGCGCAAATTCTACCAGGTGAGTTAGTGGCATAGAAAAGGAAAAGAGGGATAAAAAGCGCGACGGAGAACGATCAACTCAATCTTGTCATTTTTAACTTTCCAAAAAGGGACTGGTCCGTTGCCCGGCGCGAGTGGTGGGTGCGTGCTAGCGAGCTTGCTGATGGTGCGGCCGGCGGCTCTCTGGCACGTCGGCGGGATTGGACCACGTATTAATGATGGTGCGGCAGCAGCAGTTTCGCCAAGCCAAGCTTTGTGGATGGGAGGCCGATCGTGGGCCATGGCGTTGCGGCAGATGTCTGGGACTTTTCGGTACGTACGTGGGGTATGAAATGAAGGGAAAGGGGACGAGTGTGAAATTTTCTGTTTTCGTGAGATCAAATACGTTGATGACAAATTTACAGCGTCACTCAGCAGCAAGAGGCATATGTGAATACGTCTTTCGAAGCTCACCACATCTCTCTCCCTACACCCTACTCTTCTCACCACAGGTCGGCGCGGTTTGGAGGAGGGTTAGCACTGGCCTTTATGCTGCTGCATGAGTGACACACAATTTTTGAAAAGTAGATAGAGTAGAATACAACAACAACAGTAGGGATTCTTTTTGATGAAAGTAAACAAAAAGAAGAAAGAAAATGAAAGATGAAGAAATGGGCAGCTCGGCTCGTCGACGTTCGCGCAATATCCAATATCGTGTGTGGCGTTGTGCATTGTGCGGCTAAAGAATGTTCGACGCGACAGCTTTCTATCCGATTTTCTGCGTAAGTTTTGTGGTTCTATGCATGCTTTTCTATGTCTACCTCTCTGCCCACGGCACCCACGGCACAAGACAATGAAAGCAGCATGTGCTTCTGCGCCGTGGCCTCTTTTTGTGGACCGTACAGCATACTCCTGTAGTCTGGCGAACGGGCCAACGTCATCATCACTCTTCTACGGCTGCGAAGAACCCTGCATGAGCTTCTTCATACTCCCTCCACACCCACACATGTCAGGCCACCCACCACCACAGCCCCGCGCTACGTGCTCCCTACCCTCCTCATCATCCTCGCATGGCGGGGCCAGTGCAGGAACGAGCGCACGCCCAGCTTAAGAACGACACAATTCTTCATCCAGCAGAGAATGCTGCGTGAGTGGTTGTGAAGCTGCGGAGGGCCAGCGTCATTTTACGATGCCTTGGCCTGCATGACACGCTCCCGCCACGCCGCTGCCCGTCGACCACACAGTCCACGGGCGAGTGGTGACGGCGCTGTCTGCCGCGGCTGTTGTTTGCAGCGTTGACATTTCGGCTCGTCTTGTGAACCACAGAAAACACACCGAAGTTTCGACAAGACGCTCACCCCCTTCTTCCCCGCACACACACCACACAGCAACAACACCAACAACACACAAGACCGCAATGGCGTCTGCTGTCGATGGCGAGTCCGTGGGCATTGACCTGGGCACCACCTACTCCTGCGTGGGCGTCTGGCAGAACGATCGAGTGGAGATCATTGGTACGTACTCCGGGGAGGGATGGGAGGGCATGCATGGGGCACAAGCAAGGGAATTTGTGCGTGAGGTGTGCTGTTCCTTCGTCTGTAGCATTCGTTCCTTCCCCCCTCATCCCTACTTCCGCTCACCCCTCTCGCTTCCTCCCTCCCTCCCACCCCATCACCACCACAGCCAACGACCAAGGCAACCGCACCACCCCTTCCTACGTGGCCTTCACCGAGTCCGAGCGCCTCATCGGCGATGCGGCCAAGAACCAAGTCGCCATGAACGCCAGCAATACCGTCTTTGACGCCAAGCGTTTGATCGGCCGTCGGTTTTCGGACCCGGTCGTGCAAGCCGACATGAAGCACTGGCCTTTCACCGTGGTCCAGGGCCCCGGCGGCAAGCCCTTGATCCAAGTGACCTTCAAGGGGGAGACCAAGACGTTTGCCCCCGAGGAGATTTCTTCTATGGTGCTGATTAAGATGCGCGAGATTGCTGAGGCTTACCTTGGTAAGTCAATGAGGAAGAGGGAGGGAGGGAGGGAGGGAGGGAAGGAAGGGTACGGCTGGTCGTTCATGACTAGATTTGTTTCATTTACTCACATTTTCTCCTTTTTCTCTTACTATCACAGGCAAGGAGGTGAAGAACGCCGTCATCACCGTGCCCGCCTACTTCAACGACTCCCAGCGACAGGCCACCAAG
>Ga0105055_10009433_pt1 | contig 12471 bp, 5 predicted proteins | sample BON03_FD_78090 | JGI IMG/M metagenome (GOLD analysis project Ga0105055, IMG submission 78090) | Freshwater microbial communities from Lake Bonney liftoff mats and glacier meltwater in Antarctica - BON-03 | ecosystem: Environmental > Aquatic > Freshwater > Ice > Glacier meltwater | place: Lake...
ATATATATATATATATATATATATATATATATATATAAATACATATATACATATATATATATATATATACATATGTTAAGCTCCCCAGATGCCTAGTGTGCGGGGGTGTGGAAGTTGAATCTGGCCATTTCCAGGGAAGTCTTCAAAGAGTCGGCGAAGTGGTCGCAGTCAGCTCTTTTGATGGAATGGAGGAGGGCCTTCTGATTTATATTCCATCAAAAGAGACAATCTGCCCATTGGTGGAGTGGTCAAGAATCTTGACCACTCCAGCAAAAATGCTCCTCAGTATAGTCAGTACATGCCTGATACATGTTGTGGTATCATACGATTGCAGAGTGGTTACAGTCAGCTCTTTTGATGGAATGGAGGGGGGTCTTCTGATGAGAAGAGTCCAAAATGGCCAAAGAGTCTTTCGCGGAGCGGTTACAGTCAGCAGATGCCTGATACATATTGTTGACATTTCAGACTCTCAATACATCTTATCAAGAGACTCCAGATGCATATTACATATTATTACCAATGCTCCATACATGTTATTACGCAGTGGTTACAGTCAGCCACGGTAGATGCCTGATACTTATTGTTGACATTTCAGACTCTCAATACATCTTATCAGAAGACTCACAATACACACTATTACCACTGCAACATGATGCATATTATCACCATTTTGGCAGAGTGGTTACAGACACAGACTGTTATAATACTATTAGCATTGTTTGGATTTTTTGCATGGCTTGGCAACCATTGGCTCCCTCTATTCTTCGTTTTTTTTTTTCAAAAGAGCCCTATTCGTATTATCAGTATAGAATGCTTTGACAAGAGGGACCTAGAAATTTTGGGAGCCTGCAAATTGTTGCCATATGGCGACAACACCACCTGATGTTATCACACGAATCATTGTCATGCTGTGTCTATGTCTTACCTGTTGCTTGTGACCTGCGAAAATGTCTGGAGCCGACAGCGAAATGGAATCGAGCGACCGCGTAATGCACGTCAACGTGGCGAGATTCTACGCCACGAGCTGCTGACAATGCTGGGCCCATGCTCCGATATTATTACAACTTCCAATACCAGCGCAGGCACGCACAGCGACCTCCAGATGCAGGAGAGATTCTACTGAAGCAAGCGGACTCTTGGTCCTCGTCGCTTGTATTCTCTCAGGACAAACATCCGACGACGCCCGATTGCCAGGCGTTTTAGCAACGAAAGTTGGAGTGGCTACCGCATGATGGTAGCCAAGACGACTACAGTTGACTCGGAAATCGCATCATCCTCCACTTGCCCCCCCCCATAGATTGACTCATGTCGATTTGCAGCAATTGCAACTTGCTCACTAGTCGCTGCACCTTGCTGTCGGGCACGTTTTCCCAGTGACGCGTGCTCAAATCTTGTATTGTAGATTTGAGATTATCGGTGGTTTGCGTTCAATGTATATATACACATATATATACATATATATACATAAATTTGCATGTATATATATATATATCCTCGCTGTCGTTTTGGTTGTCCCAGTGACGCGTTTTCCCGGTGACCCACTCGCAGTGTTTCTCAGGGGATTTGCTTGCGTCAGCCCTAAACTAGGTAGGCTCTGGTCCTCCGGTCCGGGACAGTTTTTTGGGTCCTACGTGGTCAACCGGGTGCTCACCATCCGCTTAGTCCAGTGATTGGAGGGTATTCAACATGCAAGAAAGAAAGAAAGACAGGCTACAATCAATGAAACACTGAGGGACACCAAATATCAAGATATCTGGAGCATACAGTGAGAACTGGATTAGGAATTCCTATTGTGGTTTTATCGAGTCTGTGGCAGGGGAAGCTACGCAGTCCGGCTGGATACACTCCCAGGGGTTTTACTTCCCTCCCAGAGCGGGAGGTGGAGTATGGATTTCGGGGTTTTATAACAACAAACAGACAAAAAAAGAAAAAAGGCTTCTGTTGCGTGCTTAGCGCCCATTTGCCAGGTATTTGCAGCACATCGAGCCAACCAAGCAGTGATGATAAACAGTACAAGTAGACATACAAAAACGCCACCTTTGTGATATGTATTTTCAAACTCTTTTGTGATGCGTGATTTTGAACTAGATTTGCAAAAGGAAAATATGGTTGATGTTGCAAGCGATAGTCCAAAAAATGTGTATGCGTGTGTGTGTGTGTATATACACACACGCATAAAACTTGGACGATATACAGGCACCTACAGAAATCAGGGTGACGATCTTTGCTTCAAATTTCATAAACTTTCCGCAACTCATTTCCAAAATTGCAGTCGAATTCAATAGCTGGTGAATGTATGTTTGTGAATTTTTGTATGTATGTGTTTGTTTGTTTGCATGTATGTTCGTACGTACGTATGGATGTATGTGTCTATGTATGACAGTAAGTAAGTAAGTAAGTAAGTAAGTATGCATGTAAGTATGTATATATGTATTTATGTCTGTATGTATGTATGCATGTATGTATGTATGCATGAATGCATGTACAAGTAAACAAACAGACATGCAAGCATGTGTCTATATAGTATTTTCTACGTACCAGCGTATAGATACCAAATACTGAAAATCCACTCTCAGTCGTATGCGCAATATTTGCATTCGAAAAAGTGCAGAGGAAAGCTTCGCTGTTTGAACGAGACAATCTTGGTGTTACCAATCTGTGTTGGCTCTTCACCATTCTACGTCTTCGTATCCTTCAATGTAAGGTGCTACCTGACAATTCGGTCGCCTACAGATGGCACATCGCCATTTCGGCCGCTGAGCTCGCTTTTTGCGAGCAAGCTCAGACTCCATTCGCTTGGCCTGCTCCCACACGTCGTGGATTTTGCGGTGCCACTCCTTAACCAAGTCGAAGTTCTTTCCAAATTTTGCCAATAACTTTTGGATATCGAAGTTCGCCACATGTTCCAAGTTATTCACGTCAACCCCCAGTCCCTCCAAAGCCTGCTGAATGCTCAAGAGGAAATCTGTGTCAAACTTCACAAAGTGATTCAGGACTTCCTCGTCCAGGATGTCCGCACACGCGAGCGTCTCAGGTTCCAAAATTTGTCCCAAAGCTTGTGGCACCGCATCAGAAAATTGTGCAACCGACGAAACTGACGCAGTGGGTGGTTCAACCATGTTTTGGGTCATTTTGAGCTGATCAAGCTTTCGCATGACTTGGTCAAGGCCAGGAGGCTCCATGGTCAAGCTCTCTTTCTGATCGATCATCTCGTGGAATGCCGCCTCGATTACAGAAACGTGGATTACGTTGTCATCTGTGACTCCACTGCCGGTCTGCTTGGGTGTGCTACTGGACCCAATAGAAGTTGTTGGCGAGAGAGAGATGTCATGCTGTTCATTATTACTCGCAATAACCTCCATGGTGTTGCTCGATTGCGACATGATTATCCACTGAGCGTGTTTTTGGTAGATGTTCGTGGCCAATGTGTCGACGTCTCGGCCGTTACTCCAATGCGGCGCAACCACAAGTTTTTCACACAGCTCCCGCAAGCGGCCATCTTCAAGCTGCGGCGATACTTGAATCTCTTTCTGCTGCAGCTTCTTTCTCAGATATATCTCAGAGTCTGTAGCGTTGAGCTGTTCGAACTTTACAGTTGTCTGGATACGGCTCTTCAATCCCGGGTTAACCTGGAACAACATGGCCATGTCTTCTTCGTAGCCCGCGATGATCACTGCCATGTTGTTTTTGAAGTCTGGCTCAGTTAAAATTTGCACAACCTCGTCTAAAACCTCCCGCATATAGGGGCCGCCTTTCTCGGGATGCAAACGATATGCCTCATCGATGAATAGTACACCGCCCAAGGCTTTGCGAAACACCTCGCGCGTCTGCTTACTCGCTTGCCCAGCATAGCCCGTCACAAGATCGGAGGCAGAGCACTCTGTGACTTTTCCCTTCGCCATCAGACCCAGCGCTTTCAGCAACTTACCCATAATGCGAGCCACTGTCGTTTTACCCGTGCCAGGTGGACCACTGAAGAAGAAATTTAACTCGATATTCGAGAGCGGGTCATGGCCCTGCTCCTGGGCAAACGCGATTGTGCTAATGAACTGTTTCACTGTGTTCTTCACGGAGTCGCACCCGATGAGTCCTGAAAACCTTTCATCGATAAATCCACTGGGATCTTGTAGGATTCGATCCAGAGAGTAATTTACTGCCCCTTCAGTGGAGTCCGACGACGGATAAAAGTCGCTCGCATGCAATTTGATACCAGCCTGCGCTATCTGCGACGTGGTGCATTCTTTCATCCGAGTCATCATCCCCTGCTTTGCCGATGATAACAAATTGTCGACTGCACCAGCGTTGCCGAAATGCAGCTCCGTGCGTCTCTGGTCGGCCAAAATTTTGACCACTTCCAGTGCCGTGCCGAGGTCAATATCCATGTCCAGTTGCTTGACTTTCCCTCTCAGGATATTCAGTAAATCCTCATCGTTGTAATCCTCGAAGTGGAACGCGTCTTGCAGGTTGAACCTCCGTGCTAATCCCGGGTTCGCGTTGCGCATCATTTCTTCCATCTCATCTTTGTAACCTAACAGCAGAACGCACCGATCGTCCCCCGGAACGCCCTGGACTTCGGCCACGATCGTATTTACGACGGCTATTTTGTACGGGTCGTTCATATTTTCCCCCGAGTGCAGACCGTAGGCCTCATCGATAACAAGTACGCAGCCCTTGGCGTTGTCTAAGATTGCCTTGGTCTTCGCTTCGCTCTGCCCCAAAGCCTCGCCTATGAAATCCTGCGGGATCTTTACGATCACATCTCCTTTCGTGAGTAACCCCATGGCTTTCAGAATGCCGCCGTAGATTTTTGCGACTGTGGTCTTGCCAGTGCCTGGGTTTCCGAAAAAAACTTTGTTCAAAGTCACATCGAGGATCTTCTTCTCCTGGTCCTCGAGCTCCGCGTTCGTTTCTACTAGCTTGATGAGTTGCTCAACGGCCTGCTTCACCATGTTCAAGCCGTACATCCCTTGAAGCTTTGCTAACGCCTCACACCTGCCAACATCAAGACCTTTGGGCCCGAGCAAGTCGCTACGCTCAATCAGGAAAACGTCTGGACTGAGGCCCTGCTGACGCTCCTCCAAAACGCGGGCGGCCTGTCGTTTCAGCGACAGATCGAGCAAATTTCGCATGGCACGTGCATTCCCAAAACCGATGGTGCCAGATTGACGAGCCATCCGCCGAGCTGCAATGCGTGCGTGTTTCTCATCCGCAAGCTTCCACTGAACAGACCCCTCTCGCACCAAATCCGTCAAAATTTGAAGCAACTCCTTCTCGGTGTAATCCTCGAAGACAAATTGCTCCGGAAACCGTGATGGCAGCCCCTCGTTAAATGACATCAGATCGTCCATGGGCTTGCTATAACCTGCAATCACTACAACCAGGGTGCCTCGACGGTTCTCTATCTCCGGTAGAAGGTAATCCAGGATTTGCCCACCCATTGGATTTGTCTTCGGATTCAGTTGGTAGGCCTCGTCAATAAAGAGTACGCCGCCAACCTTCATCTCCTCCTCGATCAGCTTCTTCAACTTGTCACCGCCGTCGGCGATAAGCTTGGCCCCGCTTGTGTCTCTAAATATGGCGTCAGTGCCGAGGACTCCTTTCTCCTTCAAAAATTCACCATAGATGCGCGCGACGGTGGTCTTTCCAGTACCAGGGTTGCCACAGAATTGCATGTTCATCTGTTGCTTCTTGACGTCAACGCCACGCTCGCGATCGAGGTCGATTCTCGCCGACATCTGTGCCATAAGAATTTTGATCTTTTCCAACCCAACCATATTTTCGAGGGCTGTCAGCGCTTTACTACGACGAGCATTCATTCTGCGCCGCTCCTGTTGTTGCTCCACCACTGAAACGGTGGGGGTACCGTTGGCACTCATTTGTGTGGGATTCCCATTGACTATCATTACGTCCACGTGCTTGCATAGATAGCCCACACAAAAGTCAGTGATTCCGCTGAGCCTCTTCATATCGGGATGGAGCATTAATTGCAATGCTGCTTTCAAAGCGGCCAAGCTGGGCTTGCCCTGCGACTCGGCATCGCTCAGTGCGGCAGATAGAAGCAAGTACACAACAGAGTTCCTCGAATCGGGCAGAACCTGTTGTGGAACAGTGCACTGCTGTTTCTTGTGCTTTACCGTGATAGAACCACTTGCACCTGCGTACTTTTTTAGACAGTCGCGACACTTCGCGAGCTCAGCATCACTGTGTGTTCCGCTAAAAATTTGCAACGTGACGAAATGATGAAACAACTCCAACTCTGGATCACAACTTGCACTGCCGCTGAGCTGGGGCTTGATACGACGCAGCACCTCAATCCAACCCTTGCCACCAGCCACATCATCCAACAATGTCTGCATTTGCGTGTTGTGCTTGCCAGCTTCCTGCTTGGATTTGAGTTCGGCAACACTGCGCATTCCCAACCCTTTTGCCAAAAGGTTCAGTGCTGAAGAGTGGGAGGATACATCGAGAATGGTCTGGATAAGATCGACCTTTTTTCCAGCAGTCACGCCTTTTTTCTTCAGGACGTTTGTGATATCAATAAACAAGGGAGCTAGGTCTTCTGCACTCACTTCGGTGTCCACAGTTGCTTGCCTTGAGCTTTCCTCTCCTCGTAGCTGGGCCTCGTGCATACGGTTGTGCAGGTGCTGTTCACAGCTGTCCCGATCTTCTTCCCGCTTACAACGTTGCTCCTGCAACTCCTGCACCTTCTTTGCCAAGGCATCGCTCTTCATCGCAATTTGACGCTCGCTTTCAGCCAAATCCAGCTCCATTTGTACCTTATCTTCCCGGACCAGACGCTCCAGCTCGTCATCCCGACAGAACTCCTCAAGCTCACGCTCTCGTTTGATCTTCTCAAGCGAGAGGACCTGCTTGTCCCGCGCGCGCATGCGCTCAGTCGTCTCGCGCGTTTCATGCAACCGCGCTCGTTCCTGCTCTATCTCTCGTTCTGCAGAGGCTTGCTTTAGATCTTCCTGCCTGAGCTTCTCCTGCCCTGCAGCCTTTATAAGTGCGATCTCTTTCTCCGTGGCCTTTTCAATCCGCGCAATTTTATTACACACCTTACAGTAGTCGCAAGTGACATCTGTTAAATCTCTGCTGCCTTCACTCGTGTCGACTTCCGAGCAGCCCATCTCGGCAACATCGGAACAAACTCCAAAAACCTTGTGTCCCTTGCGGCACGTAAAAGACACCTGCACCTTGCAATACACACTTTTGTGTTCGGAATCAAATCCATGGCATTTCAACGGGCATCGGTGACCACAGGCAAGTTTGGCTGTGCATTCAAGCGTGCAGCCACCATTTGGTGCGATCTTCTCAAAGTCCTCCATCTTCTGCAGCATGTTGCAGTGCTCGTGTGACGCACACTTGACTGGCAGGCCCGGCCCCACCTGACCCTGCTTCTCCATGAATGAGAGCAAGCGGTCCCACAATTCGGCTCCCTTCGCGTTCTTCGCATTGCGAAGACACTCGCCATTCCCGATCACAATTACCTGGCACTGCGCCCGCGAAAGGAGCACGGTCAGCCTCTCCGGCTCCTTAAGGAACCCAATCTGCCGCTCGACGTTGGAGCGTACAAGCGAGACCACAATGATCTTGTTCTCTTCGCCCTGATAGTTATCCACTGTTGACACACGGATATGATCATCTGCGTCACCATTCACAATAGTAGCAGCCACTCTGCTGTTTTTCTTTTTGTTCGGCCTCTGACCACTCCTGCTCTGCACTTCGACATCAATCCCTCTTACCATCAGATCCTTCAAGTCGCGCTCATCGATGTCAACAGGGATGCGCATGACCTTGCTGAGCTGCTGGTTGATCTCAACAACCTGTCCCACGTATGTTGTGAGCACCGTGATTTCCTTCCCCTTGTAGCCCTGCTGAATTAGGTAGCGGCATATGTAGGCACACATCTTTGCCTCGTGCATGTTGCTATGGGAAGTGTCAGTCTGTGCCTTCCGGGCCTTTTGTTGGTGCTCCATTTCCCGGTGGTCGATAAAGCAGACACGCTTCGCAACACCCCGGATGCGTTCGCGGTTATCTGTTTGCGGATAGTTGATCAAACCAGGATAAATGCCCAACTCCATAATCAGCGCTGCAATTTCTGGGTGCATGCGGTGTTGTTCGAGAAGTGTTGAGTGTTGCAGCCCACCACGCACAAGGCGCTCAAAGAGGCTGTAGTCAAGGTCATGCCCGTTGCCACTCACTACGCTCAGCTTGTGGTTCTCAATCTTGGGGCGCAGCTGCTTGTGGTCACCAATGAGCACCATGTGTTTCGCGCTCTTGTGCGTCCCCGCCAGCACGAGCGCCTCCAAAAGCTCCCCTGCCTCCTCGACTATCACCACCCCAGGCTTCACAGTAGCCAGCATGTCTGCGTAAAGGCTGGCACCAGAGGAAGTGATGCCGATAATGCGCGTTTTTTTGTCCAAAAGAATCTCATACATGGGCTCTTTATGCAACGTGCGCAGCTCCTCATCAATTTCACGTATTTCCTCAAGCAACACAGCCAGGGAAACCCGATCTTCTTCAGTGACACTGTCAACCCAATCTTGGATCTTGACCAGGCGCTGTGTCTTGCTCAATTTCCAAATTGAATCGGGGCTGTGGGCGTGTTTGAATAGATTCTTATTGTAGTTCTGCCCTACAGGTTCCCCCTTTCGCCACAGGTCCCACAAATAACACGGTTTTATCCGCTTGCCGTCCTTTCCCACCATCTGAAACCCATCGTTTGAACCGCCACCACAGTGATGTTGGCAGTCCAGCTCCTTGAAATCCTTACTGAAATTTGTTCGCAGGAAGTCAGACATAACATTCCAGCTGGCACTTTGACTGTTCATATTCACCCTCTTTGCCAGCTCCCCAGCCTCTGTCTCAGCAACTTCACGCTTCTGGTACAAGGTTGCGGCTCGTCTCTTGAAACCACTTGGCATTAATGCCTTGCGCGTTTCAACCAGGTTCCGAATGTTGAACGGTTCCAGCCGCTTTGACTTACTGCGTCCGCCTATCCGCACAATCTCTGTGATGCCTTTGTCCAACAGCCCTTCAAGGACCTGATCCAGGGCGTGATTCGTATATGCCTCCAGCAAAATCACTTCGTTCGTGTGTTGGTAAATGAGCTCAATGATAGCGCGCTCGATGTAGGTTTTACCCGTACCTGGGGGACCCTGCACAAGTGCTAGTTCAGAGCCGAATGCGTTTTCCATGGCCATCTTCTGCGACGGGTTCAATGTTGTCGGAAACAGTGTCTCCAAATTCCGCACATTGTTGAGGTACTCCGGCCGTTTTGGATGATAAGCGGAGGGATTCAGGATGATATCAGCTAATGCAATCTTATCCTTCTTTTGCAGGACCTTCAACACTGGCGCGTAGAAAAAGAAGTTGGAGGTGATTAATACCATTTTGCACACAGGCCCACGACCTACAAACTTGAGGAAACTTCCAATCAACTCAGCGCCACAGTCTCCTTCGGCTTCCAATCGTAAACCAACACGCGGCCGGTAGTCCTTATCAGACCCTGCTAGTTCGCAGGCCTCCCTGTGGATTACAGTCGCAAAGACCTCTGCTCCGTCGGGTCCGACCATCAACACCAAGGAGTCAATCTGCAGCATGCCTTTCGAATACGTCTCCCAGTAGGCCACACGGTCCTTCAAGGCCGACATGGACAAGGTTTTGTGCCCATCAGCGAGATCAAAGCTGGCAACTACTTGTGCCTTCTTCTTTTTGTCTTTGTTGTTCACGTCCACACTCTCAAGTGCCAATCCAACAAAACGCTTGCGGGGGTCACCCTCACCCCTTTTCAAGCGTTGCAACTCAGTGCGCGCCGGTCCGACAAGGTCTTCACGAAGAAGCCGAAAGTGTCGTTCGACGTGCGAGCTGCACGATGACATTGCCATCGCTGGTCCTGCAAGATACGGACGATAGTTGCAATTGATTTCTTCCACAGTGGGCATAACACTAACGTCACGGAAATTGGGTAAATCATTGTCGTGCCTACCACCTGCCATCGCCTTCAAGTCCTCGATAGTCTTCGCGTGTGATGCCTGTTTGGGTTCCCCTCCTCTCTCGCTAGTTGATTTACCTTCCTCTCCTTCCGTTTTATCCAACCCCAAAATAATCTTAAGGTCTTCGCATAACTCCACCACGTGTTTGCGCTTGATGATCCGCAAGGCGATTTTGTAACAATCGTGTTTGACCTGACGCGCTTCTGGAAATTCCATGCAACACAAGTGGATGAACCACGCCAGGCACAGCTCTTCTTCCACCCCACCTTGGCCATCAATCTTGTCCTTACCGATGACGTTTTCCCTGTACGCCCTCCTCAGGTGCGAGAACAGCCCCGGCGTGTCGAACAAAATCTTTGCGATGTCGCACACCTGGGGCCGACACATCATGCCACACAGTTCGTCGCTTCCCAACAACACGAAGAGAGGCAACACGTACACTGATAGATCCGACATTTGCGTAACAGATCTGGTGATAGCCTTCTTCAATACGGTCGGACCCTCGTCGTTAGTCAACTTCATCAACAGGTCCAACTTGTCGTCGGAATTCTTCACCGCACGCATGAAGCGATGCGGATCTTTGGGTTCATGAAATTCTCCGCTGCGCACTGCTGCGTCAAAAAACCTGCGTTCAGGGTCGCCACGTCCTCTGCCGCCACGAAAGCTGCCGCGACCACCAAACGCACCCCCCTTACAGAAAACTGTTTGGGGCGCAGCTGCGCCATCACCCCTGCCTCTTGCTTCTCCTCCCCCACCTCGCCCTGCAGCGAATCCTGCTCGCCCACCTCGCCCACCTCGCCATCTACCACGTCCTCCTCCGCAGTCGCCGTCGTCGCTGCCACCGCCTCCACCTCCTATGCGGGTCACACGAATGATCAGCAAGAATGCATGTGTATGTATGCAAGCATATGTGTATGTTTTGGTGTATGTTAGGAAGCATGTGTATGTTTGGGTGCATGTTGAATTGTGTTCAGGTCACAAGCATGATAGCAAGAACTCCTCCTCCTCCACCTCGTCCTGCCCCACCACCTTGTCCTATCTGCCCTCCGCCACGTCCTTTTTTACTGCCGCCGCCTCCACCTTTTGTGAAGGTCACAAGCATGATCAGAAGAATGCACACCGTGCCAGCTGTGTGTGATGTATATCTGTTTTGCAAGAGCAGACGAAAGACTTGTCAGTCATGGAGAAAGCTAAGCGAAGTTTGAAGACAAAAAATGGCTGCCATGGAAGGAGGGCGGGAAAGAGATGCAAGAATGTACGCGCTGCGGAGCTAGAAAACGGTCTAGTACAACTATGCACCCATGCTAACTGAGGATATACGCGCCGCCAGAAAGGGACGCTTACTACATCTATGCATCCATGCTAAGTGAGTAGAGCCGCCCACAATCAAGCTGATTCCCCCAATTCATAGAGTGCACAATGATTGTGCAAGACCCTCTTTCTCACCTCTTTAGTTGCAAAGCACCGACCCGTAACGGATACACCCTCCGGAGACCCTCAGGAGAGGTGTGATGTGCTGGATTGCACATCTGATGTGCTGGATTGCACATCTGTAGCAGAGGCTCGCCAAAGCCTCTGTCAGAGTGTGACATCTGACCGTCGATAATTTCCATATGGAAGAGCTTTAGATCGTGTGACATCAGGATCTAAAAGAAAGAGAGAGAAGAGAGAGAGAGAGCGCGCGTGTGCGCGCGCGTTAGCAGCTTCGTTAGCATGCTGCACATCGTGTGACATCAGCACCTTTTTTACAAAAGGTGACCTTGAGGGCGAAAGAGACAGAGACAGAGCGCGCCATAACGCGAGAGACAGAGAGAGAGAAACAGAGAAACAAAGAGAGAAAGAGCAATAAAGAAAGAGACAGAGAGAACAAAAGCCATTTGACCAAAAAGTTGTCCCTTCCCGAGGGTGTTTTGCATGATACGTTTTAGCACTTTCTGTACGGAAACGCATTTTCCGTTTTTGAGTGCTTTGGTCAGACCAAAAAATCTGACCAAAGCACTGTGAGAATTGGCGTGTGAGTCTGGTGTAGAATTCCACAAAAATCCTCAAATGTGCGAGCGAGGTGAGTGGCGAAAACAACTGCGAGATTTTGTCACTCAAAGTTTGAAATAAACCCCCCTTGGCTCAAGTACCTTTTCCTTTAAAAAAGACTTTTTTGGTCTAATGGGAAAGAAAGACAAAACGATCGAGAGAGAGAAAGAGAGAGCGAGAAAATATAGAGATATGCTAATCTCACAAGTGCCCCTAGCTCTTTGTTCTTAGAGAGGAAGGGAGGGAATGAGAGAGTAAACATGTAAGTGTGCTCAATGCCAGTTAGCTTTTTATCGAAGCCGATTTGCACATCTCTATGTTTGCCCGCTATGCACACACACACACACACACACACACGCACACACACACGCTCACACATTTGTGTATGTATATATATATATATATATATATATATATATATATATATATATATATATATATA
>Ga0105055_10009439_pt1 | contig 12467 bp, 8 predicted proteins | sample BON03_FD_78090 | JGI IMG/M metagenome (GOLD analysis project Ga0105055, IMG submission 78090) | Freshwater microbial communities from Lake Bonney liftoff mats and glacier meltwater in Antarctica - BON-03 | ecosystem: Environmental > Aquatic > Freshwater > Ice > Glacier meltwater | place: Lake...
CGTAGCTGCGGCTTGTATGCCTCCCCCCCCCGTTGTGACTGTTTGCTCGGAGACACGACCCTCATTCCCCCCCCCCCCCCCCTCACTTCGCACCCTCTCGCTTGCCACGATCACTTTATAGGACTACAGAGATATGCGTCTACACCACCTTGTACAGAATTTTCACCGTCTCCCCCCCCCTCAACTATTTGTTTAGAGTTAAGTGTTATGATACGCGTCTATTTATATAATAAAAGCGATTTACGGGATTCAAATCTTCAGGCTCCTGTCACAAAACTAATGTGAACGCTTCTGGTATATAAGTGAAGCCTGGTCTGGTTGGTATCCCGCTACGTTGACTTTGGACTTTCTCGGTGAAATGCATTTTAACGAATATTATCAAAACGCGTTTGATGACTGGACACCTGCAAGTCAAAACAGGAGCTACATCACGTATGTGCACGATGTGGCTGAGAATATTTCGCATTTTTTCGCCATTGACTTGTTGAGTGTTCTGCCATATACAAAGCACAAGACCCTCTCGTACATTTACGATGCGCTGAAACAAGAAAGCGCTCACGAAGAGCACGCCGCCGTACTGCCTCCGTTTCTGACGTGCGAAGCGTCAGGATCATGCAAGCTGCAAGCCGATTCCGGCAAGTGGATGGTCAAGATTGCAACATTGTGTCGTACTAAAAGGGACCTGGAAGCATGGACAAAAAGCACAAAGTGCCGACAGCAAACACAATTTCTCAGCCTGGCACTGACAAAAAATGCCCACTTTCCACTTCCACTAGACATCGCCGAAAACATCCTCCGTGAAAACACCATAGACTCGTACAGAAAACACCTGGCTTTGACAATGCCGAATCATCCGTTTATTCACTCTATGAATGTCAAGGACTATTGTCTACTCACGGTTTTTCCAATGCTCAAACTTTTTTCTGATGTAATTCGTCGCGCCCTCTTCATATACGAGAGACAACTGAAAGAGTTACAACACGTCCCTCTCTCTCAAGACGCAGTGCTCCTTCGACAAAGAATCGACTATCTGCACGCTGCTTTCCGTCACTGTATCCGACCCGACTACATGTCTCTACACTTTCCTGTCCTCTTTTGTCAAGCCTTTTTTGCTCCGCTTATTTTGCACCCGTGAAGTGAAGTGAAGTGTGGTGTGTGCGTCTTTTCTCTTAGGGAATATTCCCAGATTGAATATTATTCGTCTCAAAAAACAACAGAACCCCCACAATATTGCCAAGACACACAACTCTGCGATGGAGCTTGTGTGTCAGGATGCTAAATTGCAGTTGAACGCGGCTCGCAACAGCTTGGAGGCACGGGTCAAGGGTCTAGACAATCTACGGATTTAGAGTACACAGAGATTTATTAAAGGGCAATTAACTATATCATCTGCTTCGCTCTGCACGGGGACGTCGTGCTTCTGCTGAAGCACGACACCAGACTCGAATATCGCCTTCACATATGGCCAATCTGCGAAAGTTTTTCGTATTGGGCGGCATTTTTGTAGAAGGGGTCCTTTGCCTCCAAATACCAGGGCTGAAACATGCACCACTCGTGCGAACTCTGCACCACAGCGTGCGCGTGATGCACTAGAGACATCATGCGAGTCTCCAGAATAATCTGGACGCACATGGCACTCATCTTGGCTTCAGCCGCCGTGAGATGGCACAACAGGTCCAACGCTGCGTAAACGGTGCGCACTTTGGCAGAGCGCACAACGTCAAGGTCCCAGTGCGCGGTGATGCCCACAACACGGAGCGAAAGATCCTCGAGTACAGGTTCCATCTACAGCACCTTGCACGCTGCCACCCCACTTGCACTGTAAACTTTACAAGGTTATATTCCCAATGAAAGAATTTCGAATTCTTCGTCATTGATTTGGTGAGTCATTTTGAGTCTGGAAAGAATTATTTTTTGTTGTGTTCGGATGTGCTTGAAATTGGTCTTCATGATAAGCACGCCGGAGCTCGGCTGTGACGGCAAGATAGCAGGGTGCACGGGTCGTGCGGGTATAATCGGGACAACGAATGCAGGCATAGGAAAATCAATTTGATCAGTGGCTTTCTGTGCTTTCTCTGACAGTGATACATTGAACTTACTCTTACCCATCTCCCCACCAACGTCGTTTAAAAAAGCAGATGAAATTGTGAGTGCTGCATACGCTTTAGACAGAGCAATCGTGTTAACTATTTTTTTTTCATTTCGTTTGAGTGTTAGCGTGTAGGATGGGTATTTGAACAAGGTGGGTCCTGTTGGAGTGACCTCAAAAATCTTATCGCTGTGAGACAAGTTTTCGATTTCGATTTTCAGCGAATTCCCGGCTGCTACGTGTGCAGTGCAAAAGAAATGGGGTGGGCACATCTCCTGCGGACACACGACCGCAGTTGTCAACTTGTGTGGGGAAATTTCACCGTGCGTGTCTAGTTCTGTCAAAATATAGTGAAAGCCACGTCCTGGAATGATATTGGGTATTGGGGGATAGTGGTCCAACATGCCATTAATTTGCCGCCGGGCAAACGGGTTCGCATCTGGTGGGTTCAGTGCAGAAATCTGCTCGAAATGCAAACGGGGCAGGGCAAAAATCGTGGGTGTAGGCTCTTTGCCGCCTAAAAGAAACCGCTGCAGGCTGATTGCATTGTACTGGCCATGCTTCTTGAGCGTAGCAACACGGCCAAAGGTACAATCGTCTTTCGAATCGTCGTAGAATATCTCGTATGTCAAATCGTCGCCTACGACCGTAGGAGTTGCAGTAATGTCGTTTATGTGATCACTCATGCGATTGGTTTTTCTCACTTCGATGTCAAGGACATGCCCCTCTGCTATGTCAAAGAGCCACATGTTTTTTTTGTAATTCGTTACTTTTATCTCCTCCGGCACAATTCGTCCATGCTGGTCCAGTACCGTGCAGGTGTATGTGTTTTTGAATTCTCTGATAGGAAGTTCCCACGACATGTTTCCACCGCTGCACATACACGCTTATATACCATTCAGGTCGCTTGACACGCCCATAAAGTCAGGCGTTCTTTCTGATGCTTGTGCAAAACAAGCCGGTCGTCCCGCGTGATACAGGCTGCAAGCAGGCAAAATGACAAGACAGAATGCTTGCAGTGGCCCCTCTTTTTCACATTCATTATATTACGCTCCCGGGGGGGGGGCCTGCAAGCGTTGCTTTTCTACTATTTTCAATGATTAGAGTGATATAAGGTGGTTTCTTTTTGCAAAACGGTTATATCCAATCACAGGGTGGGTTGGAAATCAAACTGACTTATGTATGATAGCACATTTTGTCGGGTGCGATTGAGGAAACGGTGAGCGGTCTCTTGGACATACGTCAACAACATGGTCTTGACCAAATATTTCTGTGCTTCATTCAGACGGAAAAAGAATAGCATGTGCAACAATTCACACAAGTCATTTTCTCTTGTTTCGCAGTCACAAGAGCGCATATCGAGAGGGTCTTGTGTATTCGTAAATGCCAGGAGCCCCATTCGCAATAGCTCAAAACTGGCGTTGTGAGAGCGGAAAGAGTGCATGTTAGCGTTATAAACAGCAGTAGAATCGGAGAATTCATTGTGAGTACACATTTTAGACAGCACGACTGTAGCCAGTTCTGCGATGTTGCAAATCGGAATTCTATGATCGAATCTTGTTTGGTACGACGAAACACCGAGTTCGGGAATAGCAGGAGAGTACTTGTCGTTTCTCGCAGTACCAGGGAATTCGAATGCGAAGACGCTGCGGGAATCGGCTGCCAATTCTAGCGTGCGTATGACGTGATCCAGCGCACCTGCCTCTGAGAACTGAGAAACGCAATCGTCCACATTTTCTGTGGACAGCATTTCGTAAATCAGCAAATAGTATGCGAATTGAACGCGGGTACAGTCGCACGCCTCTTCGTCGTCCTCTTCATCAATCAAGCCAATCAATACGTTTGTTGCGCAATGGTTATTGATGGAGATTCCCGTGACGACTAAGCTGACTATTCCTGATTCCAGCAGGTTCTGCCTCGCATTCGTGTTCATGCGCATTGCTCGTGTTAGAAATGTGAGTGCAAGCTTTTGTAAGTTGTGATTGCCATGCACTTTCTGCGCAACACACTGGACCAACCACTTGATCACCTCACTGACCACTGCTGCAAGAAGATCCACTGTTCGACACACACTCAGATCGCATAGGGCATCACTGATCATGAGCTGGGCCATTTGTCCTGTATCCATGACAGCACCCTTCAGCCCGGTGCCTCGCAGAACTAGCATAGCATCCTGGATTTGCTGGCGGATTTCGTCCAGGTCGGAATACAGCTCGTCATGCAAGCGGTCCATAGCATCCTCCTCGTCTGTGGCCACAAGGGCCACCGGATAAAGCGCGATTTGTGTGTCAATAAGAATCTCGAACCAGTTTTCCTGCTCATCATACTCACTATTCATCGCGATACTTTCATTGATTATGCCATGGAGTATTTTGAGATGAAGATCGAACTTGACTGAAACCTTTTCCATGCAAGCAGAGAACGAGTCCAGCAACAGAATACATGGCGATACCAGTGCACAGTTACGATCATGCTTACACATGCTCTGTGCAATGACATTGAATATACCGGCGTTCAGCATACTTGCAATGACATGTAAATTGTGCCGACTCTGTGGCACATTATTCGCATTCTCAACACACTGTGCAAAACTGTGATTGCCCTGCATTAGCGCAGCATATTGCCGCGCGTACCTGGTGTGTGGTTGAACATACAATCCCATAATAGTCGAAACAATCACTTCCCCACTCATGATGTATTTGTTCCAGTTTATAATCATACGCACCCATTGTTTTTGTTGGATCAGGGTCATCAAGCTTCTTTTCACACGACCCATATTGACATTTATCTCAGGCTTTAATACTGGTGGTACAAGCGACAGGTACATTTCAATCCGCTCTACCAATTTTCGCACTTCTTTTCCTGTATGCCTAGTTGCCCGCATACTACATCGCAAGTTATAAAGATTCCGCAAACTGTCTTGGTCTGTATTACATATCACATTTCTGCCGATTATGTCACTGATTTCTGCCATATCAAATACTGCTGCCACAAACCTTCCTACAGCACCCGGCACAACTCTTACAGCAACCCCCGTGGGCGTAGGGGGGCGGGCCCTTCTTGGCGTGGAATGCAGATCTTGCGTCACTACACCTAGAGTAGCCATATTTTCCCGCTCAAAACACATACACTACTTTTTTAATCCTCGTTGATTTCTATTTCACGTGTGTACAGTGTTTATATACCAGACAAGTCGACCACGCTGATGCTGAGATGTCAACGTGACAGCAATCGTTGTCATGTACGTGTGGGTGTGAGTGTTAAAACGTGTGGGTGTGAGTGCTAAAAGCATGTGTCTACTCTACATGCATGCAAACATACACTCAGTCACCAGCGAACAGTATGCTTGGCGCTGCGTGACGCTCTCGGCTTCGCACTACCGGGATAAGCCCAATTGTTAAAGGGGAAGGATCAGGGATCATCGTAGGGCGTCCATGTCACCTCTTGTTTTGGCCAAGTTCTGACATCAACTGGTTCCTTGGGTCCTTACCACCTACCTAGTCCAGTGATTAAGGCAGGGTTGGTTGCACAATGTCATAGATTGTGTACACAATCCATGAATATATATAAAGGTTGTGCGATAAAGACTGTGCTACAGGTCATTATCCGCAAAAGAGTCCGATAATTAATGGCTCCTTTTGCCCCAAAGGGGCCTTTAGGCGAAACATGACCTGCAACTTTAGGCATCCTATGAGTCTTCGCCACACTGTATAGAGTCATGGGACGCCTTATCTTTATAGGTGATTTTCCGTAAAAGAGCCCTAGAATTTGTGGCTCTTTTTGCCCCAAAGGGGCCTTTAGGCGAATATGACCTGCAACTTAAGGCATCTTATGGGTCTTCGCCACCCTGTATTTGTATTACTGTTTTGTAATGCAATGAAACGGAATCCGCAGCGACTGTATATATATTTCTTTACAGCACTGCTGGGGCTGAGCTTTATTGTGCAAATCCGACGGATATTCTCAGAACCTGTACTTTTACCTCGGTCCAAGCGACATGAACACATTTTTCCCAGCGAAACGAATTTGCTAGCGCCAAATCCTGTCGAGAACGCATCATATGCGTCTGCCGCACATTTGCAACGCAAGCACATACACAACAGCAGAAAAGCTTCCAACACAAGCCTTACAAGCAACATCACAACAAGTGTAGAACATGCTGCACGACCTTTGTCCCAGCGACATCAACACATTTTTCCCAGCAGAACGATTTCGCCAGCGCCAAATCATGTCGAGAACACATCATATGTGTTTGCCGCACATTTGCAACGCAAGCACATACACAACAGCAGCAAAGCTTCGAACGCAAGTCTTATAGGTAGTCTCACAAGGAACACCACAACAAGTGTAAAAGATGGTACACGGAGAAGTGTCATTATGGCATCTCCGATGAGCGCAGAACTCGATATTTTTCATGTAAAGTTGAATCTCCTGTATGAACACATCGATCTCTTTATTGTGTGCGAGTGCATGTTCGCCTTGAATGGGTTGCCAAAGGTGCTGCACTTTGACACTCGCAAAAATGAAACGCGATTCGCAAAGTTTCTTGACAAAGTGGTCCACCTTGTTGATGACAGAAATCCGCAAAAGACGGGCTCGGCGCTGGGATGGGAGCAACTAGAGCGTCCCAAAATCTTGCTGGGAGATTACATTCTGCAAAACGCATACAGGTGGCATCCAGAATCCATCGTCTTCATGGCGGACATGGATGAATTTCCAGCAGTTGACACTCTACTATGGGCGAAAACCCACGTGAACCAAGGACAGACTGCGGTTTTCGACACGCGTTATTTTCTTTACAACTTTCGCTGGCTATTCGCACCAGTTTCCAGAGCACAAATGACAGTGCGGCAGCTGCGAGACGAGACGCGCTATTGGACCCATAAAAAAATTAATGGCAGAAGCGAATTCCCACAGCATCTCATATCGCCCCCTCCAAACGTGCAGTCCGGGTATCACTGTGGTTACTGTCAAACATCGGATCTCAACGTACTCAAGTTGAAATATTCCAACGTCATTGATGGTCCTCCTTTTCTAACAGAATATTTTTGGGACGTTGAGATTTTTACCAAGCTGCGATCTTGTGGTGTGTCACCACGATGCACCAAACTAACACGCGCGCACCAAGAGGGCGACGCCTTCTCCCTTTATGTGTATGGAGACGGCACACAGACGGACACATGCGACGTTATTCATATCTCGCTGACAGATTGGCACCGCATCAACCCCGAGTTACAAACATGCCAATATGTACAGTGGAACATCTCACAGAATTAACATAAAATCAGAGCACATCGGGGTGAGTTTCTCAACGAAAAGACAGACAGATGGGCTGATGAAGGTCGAGTGGACATCGACAATGTACGATGCGATGGGCCTAGCCTACAGCCTACTTTCTCGTGGATTGAGGGAGGAGTCGAACACAGGTGCCCCATGAATAAGACCCCTCGGACCAGAGTGCAATTGAAGGTTTCTGAACTACAACTGATGTAACTCACATAGACACGACCGAGTACGACTGAGAGGGGGTGCCTGAAGCACTGTTTTTATTAGGGATGCAGACGTTCTATAAATTCAATACTTCCCAAATGAAACCCAATCTTAAGAATATACCTGCGTTCGGCATACCTGCAATGACATGTAAATTGTGCCGACTCTGTGGCACATTATTCGCATTCTCAACACACTGTGCAAAACTGTGATTGCCACGTACATGTTTCTACTCTACGTCTTCATCAGCCCATCATCTGTCTGCCTTTTCGTTGAGAAACTCGCCCCGATGTGCTCTGATTTTAATAAACATGGTGAAGAGGCTCAGATTTACCCTCTGGTGTAGAACCTTGACGATATGCGCGAGTATATCTCCGTCAGGGGAATATCGCAGAGGGGGTCCTTGCCCCCCCCAACCCAGTGCGAGGCTACCGTCATAAGCATATGTCTACTCTACGTGCACGAGTATACCCACATCCAGGGTCTACTGTATCTTTTACTTGTCTATTCTAGCTTTGAACACGAAGCGTGTGGTAATCCAACTTTCATCGGCGGGAGTCAACTCTAATTCGTGCTACAAAATTCTACAAGTTGGGTGATTTGGTCACTTTGCTTAAACTGAGCGAGGGCAACTTGCACCGATGGACGCAGTTTCTTCGTCTTGGCGTCTTGGAGTAGAGTCAATTTTGCCTGTTTAGCAGCAATGTCATGCGTCAATTTGTCCTCGTCGAGACGAGCTTGGGTGTTGATGGATCCGTTTAGTCCACATTCGGCAATAAACAAGCTATCTTTATCTTGATCTACCATGAGACACAGCAATGCTGCAATGTCTTTTTTTTCGTCTTTTTCAACCTGTTTCCTGGCGAGAAGATGTTTGTCAATCACTTTGTTGATCTTACGTTCCGCAATTTTGTCCTCTTCAAGTTGCTCTCGAGTTGCAGATTCGTATTTTCTGCGCAAAATTGCGGTTGGAAGCATCTCCTTTTCTTTACTACACTGGTCGATTTGCTTGCTAATGTCCTGCCTTTTCACATTGGCGGCTCTTTCGATTGCTTTTGTACGTTTTGTGTACTCAGTGCTTCCTTTCACTTTTCCGGCCTTGTACGCCTTTTTACTGTCCAACAATTCCTTAGTTCGCTCGCGCAATTTCTCCACGGTTTCATGCAATTCTCTCGTTGCCAGCACTTTGGCCGCTCTCGATTCAATGCAGTTCGCTTTTAAGATGCTATATGCCTCCTGTTGTTCTGTGGTCCATGGCGAAAATTCGCCTTCATTTTGAGCAGAGTGCTCTCTGTCTGCCTGAGACTTTTTCAGCTCATTGCGACGTGTAACTTCTTTTTTGTTATCTTTTTCGTTTTGTTTTTTTGCAAGTCTCCGTTCTCTGTCAGCGCTTGTTTCTGTGAATCGTTCATGTTGTTTCTGTTTCGTCACATTCGCACAAGATGATAAGAGTTTGTGACCTGGGTAGGACTTGTCTTTCTCGTCACACATGCAATACTCATTGTAATAAGACATGTCGTCGTCGATCTCACTCAACATTACATACACATATATACAAAATGCCACATATATACAAAATTCGCAAACATGAAAGTACCGGATCAACGAAAGCACAACCAAAAAAACTCGCACTGACAATATTTGCAGGATACATGAAAATTTATTGGCAGTGTGCCAAACGTACGAGTCTGTCTGCCGTCCCTCGCTCGCCGTGGTGGCGCTTTCTTTAGGAGTGGCAGGGGGATATCGATGGCATTGCACTCGACGCACCGCACCTTTGTCCCCTGTGCTGTATTATGCGCCGATTCTGTGCACACAGTGCAATTGTGTATACGCGCCGGGCGCGCACCATCACTTCCACCCGTCTATATTTTAATTTCTCAAAAAACTATGTTATCCATCTCTGCATCCGTCTCTGACTCTTCTGCACCTGTTACGCGTCAACACCTGCAATGGCTTCATGGCACACAGACGCGATCTACTTGTTTTCGTGTGATTTTATTGAAAACAGAACGCCTCTCGCACTAGATCCTCGTCTCTAGAAAACACCGAGCACGGTGAAAATTGTATACCACAGTATTAACACAATGCAGAGAAATAGAGTGGTAGGCTCGTCTACGAGGGTGGTCACGTGTGCTTCTTCCTCATGGTCCTCATCGTCGAGAGGAATATCATCATATGCACTGCCCACCATGGTAGCATCACATGCATTGCCCAGCACCGTCACGATGGGTGTATCATCATCATCTGACATAGCAGATTCCTGCTGAAAGAATTCTGCCAACACCCTCTCCGTGTACAGCTCCCTCTGCATCGCCTTCCTGCGCTCGCGCGTGGACAATGGCATCGAGAAATATGAATTATATTTTTTTTTTAATTTTAGAGTGTTTATTAAGGAGTAACCTCAGCAAGAGGAGCAAGAAACATTAAGATCGAAAGACACCCAGTTCGCAGCTGTTGAGCTCCCCAAATTATATACGAGTACTATAACTCTATGCTTGTATATATATTGGCTTAAGAAACTCGTGCTGGGCTGAAATCTCTGTTTTCTTAATGACTGTATCTCTTTTAGTAAACAGACAACAATTGTACGCCTCTTTTACCCCAAAGGGGGCCTTTAAGCCAGACGAGACCTATAAAATCAAGGCATCCTATGCTTCGACTCTACCCTTTATGCTCTCAAATAGAGCAAGCAAACGTTTTCGTCTTTGAAAATTACTGCTAGAACGGCGAGTTCCGGTCGAACCAGATTCTTAATCAAAATTTATTTTTGGACAAAAAAAAATCGGCAGGCAACTCTGTGCAAGTCGTATGTTATAAGTACTGACGAATTGGTTCTATCATCAGGATGTCTACAGCAAACCAACACAAACCAAATGAGCCTCCAGTGCATCCTGACCCCAAATTTTTGCCCTTTTCGCCTCTTGACGTTTTACACATCTCCCTCTGCATGGTGGCCTAGTTGGCGTAAGCCAAGAACTACGGTTCGTGTATCGCGGGATCGAGCGCAGGAAGATGCACAATTATTTCTTCTTTATGTTTTGCAATACACCTATTTCTGAAAACTGCTGCTAAAGGGTGCGGTAAAGCATAAGATGCCTTAACTTTGTATGTCTGTTTTAGTCCAAAGGCGCGCCCCTCTGGGCCCAGAAAAGACCTGCAAGGCAAGGCATGCTATGGGTCTACACCACCTTGTACCGTAAAGAATGATGACATAGAATAGACACATATGGACAGGCCCCCCTTCAACCAGCGACATGAAGCGCGAACGCATTGGGCAACATCCAGTTTGCACTCATTGCTCCGCTTAGGCCTTTCTTGGGACAGTGGGCCCGCAATCTTCACCCACTGACTTCGAGACAGTTAGCTAAACAAATCTCCAAGCACTGCAGCCAAAAGATGACTCTGGGCCCGACTACAAGCATTTGTGGCAACAAACTCATGCTGGGCTGAAGTCTTACTTCATGGTCGTGCATGACTGTATGGCATGGGGAGGCGAAAAACCGCGTTCTCACAGACCATACGTTGCATTTGCGCCATCGCTTGCAGCATCCACCTCGGGGGGTCGAGCTCGCCAGAGTCCACCTTTTGATCGACGAGCTCGGTGACGAGAGCCACCCAGCGCGAAATATCACGAATTTCGCCGTATTCTCTTAGAAAAAGAACATTGTGCCGGTAGAAGGCAAAGGTGAGGAGAAAGATGTCCAAGTCCGAAACAATGCCCACCAGCACGGCTTCGAGTCTTTGCGCGTGGATGTCCATCATGTGCATGATCTGGGCGCGGCGACGGTAAGTGCGGAGGGGCAGGAGCGCAGCCAGAATCTGCTCGCTCTTTTGCAACACGATGCACAGATGGGCGTAGTGCAGCATCGCTGGAAGCAGGCTCCACTTGCTGTCGGGATATAGGTCTTCGCTGACGGGGAGTCCCGAGAGCTCGAGCTTCTTGTATTGGCGCTCGGCGCGCTCCAGCCATTTCTGCGCTACCGTGGGCAGGCCCAGCCAGATGTGACAGAGAGACACGCGCTGACAGAGCCGACAGAGAAGTAGGATGATCGCATCGCTCTCATGTGGGGACTGTGCGGATAAAAGAGCCTGCTTCTTGGCTGTCAGGGCAGACCGAATGTGGCGCAGGAAGGACCACAGCTGGCGTGTGCGCACTGATGCGCGAGGCTCAGCGATGACCTGGGCGATGTCCTCGTCTGGAATTCCCGACTCGAGCAGAAAGGGCCCGATGATGCTGCACGATGTACAGCCCAGCTTGTGTACGGGCCAGTCCTGCTCGTGGCATATGCTTCCGCAATACCAGACGGTAAAACACTTGCCGCAGCGTCCGCCTTCCCCCGCGCGAGCATGTTTATATGCACATGTGGCGTTGCTGCACAGGCGCTCCTTTGTTTCCATGCTCTCGGGGGCCATGCACTGCAACATTTCTCGGCCTTCTTGTGCGTCCCAAGAGCCGCTTGCAGCACTGTGCGACAGGTTTTTCGCCCACGTCGCGCGCGGTTTGAGGTCTGGTATACCCCTGCAATCGTCCATGCGTAAGTCCGACATGGGGCGTAGTTGCAATCAAACCGTGCGGGAGATAGAAAGCGGGACATAGAAAAATGCGGGACACCTTTTTTGATTTTTTTTTATAAAAGTCGAACCGACGACCTAGGCCTCCAGGATTTAGACAGTCGCAGCCGTACATTTGAGAGCCTAAAATTGCAGGGGCGTAGCAATTTTTTTTCAGATATTCTAGGTATTTTTTCGCATATCAATCAAGTCATTGCAAAGACACCTCCGTACATTGAATCAAAAAAAATCATCGTGTACCGTGCACTATGAGCACTATGAGCATTCTAGAATGCAAGTCGTGTGGGGTCCAGCAGAACGAGCAGACATTTTA
>Ga0105055_10009440_pt1 | contig 12467 bp, 12 predicted proteins | sample BON03_FD_78090 | JGI IMG/M metagenome (GOLD analysis project Ga0105055, IMG submission 78090) | Freshwater microbial communities from Lake Bonney liftoff mats and glacier meltwater in Antarctica - BON-03 | ecosystem: Environmental > Aquatic > Freshwater > Ice > Glacier meltwater | place: Lake...
CAAGGTGCAGGCCGCCGAAGTGGCGTTGTACAAGGGGCTGGGTGCGCTGGAAGTGATTCCCAAACCCTTTGATCCGATGGAGCTGTCGGCGCAGATCAGCCGCATCTGGGTGGCGCAGGGCGAATGAACCGTTCCCCGGCGGGGACCTCTTTTAAAGCTGCATCGACAGCAGTGTTTGTTCTCGAACAACGGGTTGCCAACGGCAAAGCCGCGTTAAGCTTCGGGTATGACACCTGAACAGCTTCTGCGCCACTACGACCACGCCAGCCTGTGGCCCGCTGCCTCTGGGCTGGACGTGCCTGCCGCCTATCAGCGCGCGCTGGCCGTGCGCCGATTGCGCATCGCCCGCGGCGAGCAGCCGCGTGGCTTCAAGGTCGGCTTTACCAACCGGTCCATCTGGCCGCGCTACAACGTCGATGCGCCGATCTGGGGCACGGTCTGGAACACGACCTTGACGTTTTGTGCAGGGGAAGCGCAGATATCGCTGGCCGGCATCTGTCAGCCGCGGCTGGAGCCGGAGGCGGTTTTTGGCATGGCCGCCACGCCGTCGCCTGATGCCACCCTCGACCAGCTGCTGGCCTGTGTCGAGTGGCTTGCGCCCGGCTTCGAGATCGTCCAGTCACACCAACCAGACTGGAAATTCACCGTACCCGACACGGTCGCCGACGGTGCCTTGCACGCTCGCCTGCTGGTGGGCGCGCGCATACCGGTGGCGGAGGTCGCGCCAGACGCTCAGGCCTTTGAGCAGCGTCTGGCGGCGGCCCGCGTGACGTTGCATCGCGGCAATCAGGCCGTGGAGCAGGGCGCAGGCGCCAATGTGCTGGATGGTCCCTTGTATGCGCTCTGGCATTTTTTGCAGGAACTGCGTGGCTGTCCCGGTGCGCCTGATTTGCGACCCGGTGACGTGGTGACCACCGGCACCTGGACCGATGCCTGGCCGGTAACGCCAGGCGAGCAATGGACAGCAGCCTTTGATGCGCCTTTGTCGGGTCTGACGGTCAGGTTCAGCTGATGGCGGGTTCGGCGCCGAGTGACTCTGGTGGTTTTGGCGGAGCCGTTCCTCGTCGCATCCTGCCGGTGATTGTGCTGTCCCAATTCGCCGGCACCTCGCTGTGGTTTGCGGTCAATGCCGTGATGCCCGATCTGCAGCAGGCCTGGGGCTTGCCTGCCGGGGCCGTCGGCACGTTGACATCGGCCGTGCAACTCGGCTTTGTGGCGGGCACGCTGGTGTTTGCCTTCCTGATGTTGGCTGACCGCTTTGCGCCGTCTCGGGTGTTTCTGGTGTGTTCGCTGCTGGGCGCAGCGCTTAACGCCGCCACCGTGTGGGCGCAGGGCGATCTAACCGTTCTGCTGGCGCTGCGTTTTTGCGTGGGATTTTTTCTGGCGGGCATTTATCCGGTGGGGATGAAGATTGCCGCCAGCTGGTACCGTGAGCGCCTGGGTGTTGTGATGGGCGTGCTGATAGGCGCGCTGGTGCTGGGTACGGCCCTACCGCATGGCTTGCGCGCGCTGGCCGGAGACGCTGGGCGGGCGGTTTTTGCAGGGGGTGGGGCGCCCTGGCAGGCGGTGGTGCTGGGGGTTTCGCTGCTGGCGACACTGGGCGGCCTGGCCACGGCCTGGCTGGTCCCCGAGAGCCCCTACGTGGTACGCGGTGTGCGCATCACGCCCCGGGCGCTGGGGCTGATCTGGTCCGACCGGCGTTTGCGGGCTTCGGTGCTGGGCTACTTCGGACACATGTGGGAGCTCTATGCTTTTTTCGTGCTGGTGCCACTGATCCTGGCCACGCGGCTGGCGGGTACGTCCGTGAGCACGGCGGCTTTTTGGGTTATCGCGGCGGGCAGTCTGGGCTGCATCGGCGGCGGACTGCTGGTGCGGCGTTTCGGCAGCGCCCGGGTGGCACAATTACAACTGGCCATCAGCGGCGCCTGCTGCGTTGCGGCGCCCATGATGCTGGACGCGCCCTTGCCGTTGTTTATGGCCTGGATGCTGCTGTGGGGCACCACGGTGTCGGGTGACTCGCCGCAGTTTTCTACCCTGACGGCGCAGAACGCACCCCCCGCGGTGGCAGGCAGCGTGCTGACCTTCGCCAATTGCATCGGTTTTGCCATCTCGGTGCTCAGCATCGAGATCTTCGTCAGCGCGGCCCAGGCCTGGCCCTTGTCTGCGGTGCTGCCCTGGCTCGCGCTCGGGCCAGCCCTGGGCCTGTGGATGATCAGGCCGCTGCTGCGCAGGCGCAGCTGAACCGTCGTCAATGACGGGGTCGGCGGATGGCATGGCGCGCCCAATAATTCCTTTAACGATAAAACGCTTCGACCTTGCCCTTCAACTTGATGAGCAGCGGGTTGCCTTTGCGATCAAGCGTCTTGCCGGCGGGCACCTTCACCCAGCCTTCACTGATGCAGTACTCCGCCACGTCACTACGTTCTTTGTCATTGAAGCGAATGCCGATGTCATGTTCAAAGAGAGTTTTTGGGGTCAGAGCCCAAATTCGCCGAGCCTACGGCTCGCCCGGAGGGCATGGTGCAATGCACCGCAGCGAAATTGGTGTCTGACCCCAATAACTCAGTCGGTGGACAGGTGGTCGGGCAGGGCGGGTTTGGTAGTTTCGTCGTTCATGGGTGTTGATCTTAGCCAGCCAGCGCTACATAGACTTCTTGCACGTCCTCATTTGCATCAATGGCAGCTAAAAAGCTTTCCACCTCTGCCAGGTCTGACGTGCTTAAAGACGCAGGGTCAACCGGGTTTTTCGGCTTGTAGCCGAGCTTGACCGTGAGCACCGTAAAGCCATGCGCAGGCAGCGCGCGGCTGACCAGGTCAAGATCAGTCGGCTCGGTCAAGAACAGCGTGTGGCCTTCTTCTTCGCCCGGCTCAAAGTCTTGCGCGCCGGCTTCAATCGCCGCCGTTTCAGCATCGGCACTAGGCGCGCTAGGCGCGGCCTCAATCATGCCCAAGTGGTCAAAGTCCCAGGCTACCGAGCCCGAGCTGCCGAGTTGACCCTTGCGAAACAGCACCCGCATTTCAGGCGCAGTGCGCTTGACGTTATCGGTCAAGCATTCAACCATCACCGCCACTTGGTGCGGGGCAAAGCCTTCGTAGATAACGCGCTCATAGTGGACCGCCTCGGTGCCGATACCCGCACCTTTTTTAAGCGCCCGATCCAGCGTCTCCTTGGGCATAGACACTTTGCGGGCTTGTTCCACCACCAGTCGCAAACGCGAGTTGGCAGCCGGGTCAGCGCCGCTACGCGCCGCCACCATAATCTCTTTAACCAGCTTGCCAAATACCTTGCCCTTGGCACTAGCCGCCAGGTCTTTGCCTTTTGCTTTCCATTGCGCGCCCATAGGGTTCCTTTAAGTTTTTGTGGGGTTATTGGGGTCAGACGCCAATTTCATTACGATGCATAGCATCGTACCCGGAGGGCGGAGTTTTTGGGGTCAGAGCCCAAATTCGCCGAACCTACGGCTCGCCCGGAGGGCGCGGTGCGATGCACCGCAGCGAAATTGGTGTCTGACCCCAATAACTCTGACCCCAATAACTCCTGACCCCAAAAACCCGTTGGGGCACAATTCTAATTTTCCGACAACACTTATCCAAAAGAAAGACGCATCCCATGACCTCAAATGACAAAGCCATCCACAAAATTGCACTGGTAACCGGCGCGGGTACTGGTGTTGGCCGGGCTGCGGCGCTGGCGTTTTTGCGCCAAGGTTACAGCGTGGTGCTGGCTGGGCGGCGTGCCGAGCCGCTGCAAGCGGTAGCTCTGGAATCTGGCGCTGGCAGCCGGGCGCTGGCGGTTGCCACCGATGTCAGCAAACCTGAATCAGTGGCCGCGCTGTTTGTAAAGATCAAGGACGTGTTTGGCCGCATCGACGTGCTGTTCAATAACGCCGGCGTGACCGGCATTGGCAACGGCTTTGAAGACATCACTTTTGACAACTGGCAGAACATTGTCAACATTAATCTGACGGGTTCTTTTCTGTGTGCCCAGGGCGCTTTTAAATTGATGAAAGACCAGTTGCCGCAGGGTGGCCGCATTATTAACAACGGCTCCATATCGGCTCATGCGCCCCGGCCCAACTCCGCGCCCTACACATCGACCAAGCACGCCATCACGGGGCTTACCAAATCCATCTCGCTCGATGGCCGCAAGTACAACATTGCCTGCGGGCAAATTGATATTGGCAATGCCATGACCGAGATGGCAGAAAAAATGGCCAAAGGCGTGCCGCAAGCCAATGGCGAGATTGCTATCGAACCGATGATGGATGCGAGAGAAGTGGCTGATGCTGTGGTGCATATGGCGGCGCTGCCGCTGTCGACCAACGTTCAGTTCATGACCATCATGGCGACGAAGATGCCGTTTGTGGGAAGAGGTTGAGCACAAGCTCAGTCTAGTTTTCCCAACAGCAGGTACTCCATGAGCGCTTTTTGCACATGCATACGATTTTGGTTTCGGCACGCAGCCCTTGGCTGCTTAACGTGCGCTTTGCGCACATTAGCCTTCACCGAAACAGGATGTCGGCGCTAAAGCGCCGCTGCCCCGCATTTCATGCGAGGTGCCCGAGCAAAAGGTACTCCATGAGTGCCTTTTGCACATGCATCCTGTTTTCGGCTTCGTCCCAGACGACGGACTGTGGGCCATCAATCACGTCGGCTTGGACTTCTTCGCCGCGATGGGCGGGCAGGCAGTGCATGAATAAGGCATCAGGCTTGGCGGCGTGCATCATCTCGCTGTCAACGCACCAGTCGGCAAAGGCTTTTTTGCGGGCTTCGTTTTCAGCCTCGTAGCCCATGCTGGTCCAGACATCGGTGGTGACCAGGTCAGCACCCGCGCAGGCTTGCATCGGGTCTTTGAAAACCTTGTAGCTTTCAGCCGAGCGAATACCTGCGACGGATTGGTCAACCTCGTAGCCGCCCGGCGTGCTGAGGTGAACCTTGAAGTCCAGAATCTCACTGGCCTGCAGCCAGGTGTTGGCCATGTTGTTGCCGTCACCGACCCAAGCCACCGTTTTGCCCTTGATGGAGCCGCGATACTCGATGTAGGTGAAGATGTCCGCGAGGATCTGGCAGGGGTGAAACTCGTTCGTCAAGCCGTTGATGACGGGTACGCGTGAATGCTCGGCAAAGCGATTTATTTTGGTTTGCTCGTAGGTACGAATCATCACCAAGTCGACCATGCGGCTGATGACTTTGGCGCTGTCTTCAATCGGTTCGGCACGGCCGAACTGGCTGTTGTCGGTGGTCAGGTTAACAACCGTGCCGCCTAACTGGTACATGCCGGCTTCAAAGCTGACACGGGTGCGGGTGGAGGCTTTTTCAAAAATCATCGCCATCGTGCGGTCAATCAAGGGCTGATGCTTTTCGTAGGCCTTGAATTTTTTTTTGATGAGGGCTGCGCGTTCAAACAAGTAAGCGTATTCAGTCGCAGTCAGGTCGCTGAACTGGAGGTAATGTTTGATCACTTTTCCCGGTGTGGCGGCCGTGCTCATGCTTTTTCTTTCAGGATTTGCTTGATGAGCGGCGCCAGTATGCCGACCACTTCGTCAGCCTCGACAATCGTCATGGTGAGCGATGGCACCAGGCGGATCACGCTGTCATCCGTCACGCTTAACAGCAGGCCGTTGTCTGCCGCGCGCTTGAGCAGCTCAGCGCAGGGCACTGTCAGCTCTATGCCGAGCATCAGGCCACGACCGCGAATCTCCTTCACGCCAGCCTCGCCGGCAAGCTCGTGCGCCAGCGTTGCGCGTATGTGGTCGCCGACCTTGACGGCATTGGCCAGTAGGCCTTCTTCTTCCATGATGCGAATGGTTTCAACCCCAGCGCGCATGGCCAGCGGGTTACCGCCGAAAGTCGAGCCGTGGTTGCCGAGTTGAAAAATATGTGCGGCCTTGGGCCCTGCCACCACGGCCCCAATCGGCACGCCAGAGCCCAGGCCTTTGGCCAACGGCATCACGTCGGGTTTGATACCAGCCCACTGGTGCGCAAACCATTTGCCGGTGCGCCCCATGCCGCACTGCACTTCGTCAATCATCAAGAGCCAGTCGCGCTCATCACAGAGGGCACGCGCGCCTTGCAGATAGCCGTTGCTCATGCTGTGGATGCCGCCTTCGCCCTGGATGGCTTCAAAGAAAACGGCAACCACGTTCGGGTTGTTGGCAGTGGCGGCCTTGAGCGCGGCGATGTCGTTGATCGGCACCCGGATAAAGCCTTCCATCAATGGACCAAAACCGGCTTGCACCTTGGGATTACCGGTGGCGCTGAGGGTGGCAATGCTGCGACCATGAAAGGCTTTTTCATAGACCACGATTTCCGGTCTTTCAATGCCCTTGTCGTATCCGAACTTGCGGGCCAGTTTTAGCGCAGCCTCATTCGCCTCAAGCCCAGTCGAGCAGAAAAAGACGTTCTCCAAACCCGACAGTTCGATCAGCTTGGCGGCCAGGGTTTCTTGCAGCGGCACATGGTAGTAGTTGGAGCTGTGGATGAGCTTGCCGATCTGGTCTTGTAGCGCGGGCACCAGTTTGGGGTGGTTGTGGCCTAGCGTGTTGACGGCAATGCCGCCGAGAGCGTCAATATAGGCCTTGCCGTTGACATCCCACACGCGGCAGCCCTGGCCGTGCGACAGCGCTATCGGCAGGCGGCCATAGGTGTTCATCACATGGGGTGAGGCGGCTTCGATAAAGGTGGGCAAGGCAGCGGTCATGGGGAAACTCCGGACTAAAAATAAAATGTCGCCCCACACAGGGCTTTTAGCGACTTTGAACTGATTTTAGGTCACCTCTATAAATTCATTTTTCAGGCAAATTGCTGCGTTGCGCGGTGCTCGCAATCCTCATGTACCTTAAGTACATTCCGGTTGCTCCGCTCCACGCGCCTTGCACTTTATCTTGAAAATCTGAATTTCTAGAAGTGCCCTTTAGGCGCAGACCTTGGGCTGAACGAATTCGGAATCGGGTTCGGGTTCGGGTTCGGGTTCGGGGAGGTAATCAGTTGGGGACAGAGCGACCGGGGCTGCGCCTGTCGGTCGGTCTTTCCCCAAGGTTTTCGGGTGCAAGTGAAGCTGCGCTCTGCGCGGTTTGGCTTCGCCAAACAAAAAAGCCGTCGAAAGACGGCTTTTTTGCTTCACTTGCAGCGCACCCTACAAAACGGCGGATTCCTGTTCAGGAGTCCGGGCGGTTTGCCTAATGGCTTAGGCGGCCTTTGCGGGGGCCAGCGCCAAGGCTTTCACCTTGGCAGACAGGCGACTCTTGTCGCGCGCTGCCTTGTTTTTGTGGAAGATGCCTTTGTCGGCAATTGTGTCCACAATACTTTGAGCTTTGGCAAACAAGTCTTTGGCCTTGTCTTTGTCACCAGCGAGAACGGCTTTTTCGACGTTCTTCACAGCGGTGCGGTATTTGGAGCGCAGCGAGGTGTTGGCAGCGTTGAGTTTGATGTCCTGGCGGACGCGTTTACGGCCTGATGCCAGGCGCGGGTTCTTTTTCTTGGGTTTGGCGGTTGCCATATATAAATTCCTTTGATCCGGGGAGGAGTATGCGGATGTTGCAAGCGAAGCCTTCGATTATAGCGCGCTGGGATAAACTCCCCCTTGTGTCACTATTCAAAGCTGCCTCCACGGTTTCCCTTCTCACCCTGGTCTCGCGCATCACTGGCTTGGTGCGTGAGATCTTGATTGCCTCGACCTTTGGCGCGAGCGCGATGACCGATGCCTTTAACGTCGCGTTTCGCATTCCCAACCTGTTTCGCCGGCTGTTTGCGGAAGGTGCGTTTAGCCAGGCTTTTGTACCCGTTCTGGCAGCCAGCAAGGCGAAAAACGGCGAGGCCGAAACAAAACTGCTGATTGACCGGGTTGCTACGCTGTTGACCTGGGCCTTGCTGTTGACCTGCGTACTGGGTGTGGCGGGTGCGCCGGTACTGGTCTGGCTGATGGCCAGTGGCCTTAAGCAGGGCGCTCCCGAAGTGCGCGGTTTTGAGGCTGCGGTATTTATGACGCGCTGGATGTTTCCCTACATCGGTTTTATGTCGCTGGTGGCGCTGTCTTCGGGGGTGCTCAATACCTGGCGGCGGTTTGCCGTGCCTGCGGCTACGCCTGTGCTGCTCAATCTGGCCATGATTGCTGCCGCCTGGGTTGCTGCGCCATGGTTTAAAACGCAGGGTATTGAACCGATTTATGCGCTCGGCGGCGGGGTGATGCTGGGCGGTATTTTGCAACTGGCGGTGCAGATTCCAGCGCTCTTAAGCCTGGGTTTATTGCCAAAAATAAGACTCAATTGGGCTGCAGTGAAGGCTGCATGGGCAGATCAAGCTACCAAAAACATAGCAAAACTGATGCTGCCAGCCCTGCTGGGTGTCAGTGTCGCGCAAATTTCTTTGCTGATTAACACGCAAATCGCCTCGCACCTGACACCCGGCAGCGTGAGCTGGCTGACCTATGCTGACCGTCTGATGGAATTCCCGACGGCCATGCTGGGGGTAGCGATTGGCGTGGTCTTGATGCCGCAACTGGCGGCTGCCAAGGCGGCGAACGACGCTGATCAATACTCGGCCATGCTCGACTGGGGCCTGCGCATGGTGGTGCTGCTGGCGGTGCCCTGCGCAGTGGCCTTGCTGACGTTTTCCCAGCCGCTGGTAGCTACGCTCTACCACTACGGTGCCTTTACCGATAGGGACGTGTTGCAGACGACTACGGCGCTCATGGGCTATGGCGTTGGCTTACTGGGGCTGGTCGCCATCAAGGTGTTGGCATCGGGCTTTTACGCCAGCCAGGACATCAAAACCCCGGTGCGTATTGCGGTAGTTGTGCTGGTCATTACGCAACTCCTGAACCTGGCGTTGGTGCCGCTGCTGCAGCACGCCGGGCTGGCATTGGCCATTGGTATTGGTGCCTTGATCAACGCGCTGTGGCTTTTGCTGGGTCTGCGGTGGCGCGGCAGTTACAAGCCCGCGCCGGGCTGGGCTGTGTTTGCATTGCGGGTAGCGGTGGCGAGTGCGCTGCTGGGGGTGTTTTTGATCTGGGCTGCTGGCAGTGTCAACTGGATCGGCCTGAAGACCGCTTATTTTCAGCGTATAGGCTTTATGGCGCTTGTTCTTATTGCATCAGCTGCTATTTATTTTGCAGTGCTCAAGGTGTCTGGGCTGAAACTGCGGCAACTGATTAAGCGTTGAATAACTCTCTGATTTGTGAGAAAGTAGGGCCATGGAATTAAATCTGGCCGTACCGTCCCCGCTGCAGTATTTCTCCAGCTTGGTGCAAAGCGACAAGTATTTTCCCCTGATGGAAGCCGCCATCAGCCTGGCGCAAGACGAATACCCTGACCTTGACATACAGCAGGTGCTGGGCGACGTTGACCAGTTGCTGGTACGCCTCAAGCGCCGCCTGCCAGCCGATGCGCCGGCCCTGCAAAAGCTGCGTTTATTGAACCAGTTCTTTTTTCACGACCTGAGCTTTGGCGGCAATATCAATGACTACTACGACCCCGACAACAGCTACCTGAATGCGGTGCTCAAGACCCGCCGCGGCAACCCCATCACACTGGCAGTTTTGTGGCTTGAGCTGGCTGGCGGGTTGGGCCTGAATGCGCGGGGCGTGGCTTTTCCCGGACACTTTATGGTGAAGGTTAATCTGCCCAAAGGACAGGTGCTGATAGACCCGTTTACCGGCCAGTCATTGAGCCGCGAAGAGCTGTCCGAGCGGCTGGAGCCATTCAGGCAAAAAAACAGTCTGGATGACGAATTAGACACGCCCATCGGGCTTTATCTGCAGTCGGCCCCACCGCGCGACATCATCAACCGCATGCTGCGCAACCTGAAAGAAATCTACAAGACGCAGGAAGACTGGCAGCGCCTGATTGCGGTGGAAGACAGGCTGATCGTGCTACAGCCCGACGCATGGTCTGAATACCGCGACCGTGGCCTGGCCTGGGCGGTGCAGGGGCATGCAGATCGCGCCGTGCCTGATCTTGAAAAATACCTGGAACAGGTAGAAATCGCGAACGATCTGGATGCAGTTGCCGAGCGGCTTTCACAACTGCGCAGTCAGTGAGTTTTTGGGGCCAGAGCCCAAATTCGCCGAGCCTTTGGCTTGCGCGGAGGGCGCGGTGCGATGCACCGCAGCGAAATTGGTGGCTGACCCCAATAACTCTGGGGGCTAGCCGCCACGTTTTAGAAACTGCGAAATCTGTAGCCCGTCGGGCGAGTTGACGTTTCGCGTCATCACTGGTTTGTCGTTTGACACAACCGGCGTGCTGCGGAGCCTCCCCGTGCCATTGATGGATAAACGGCTGCCATGCAGCATGGACTCTTGTGCCGGCTTCAGGCTGCCGGCTAGTGAGCTACCGAGCCGTTGCGCCAATGGCAATGTTCGGGCTGTCGTGACAACGCTGGGGGCTGGCCGTTGTACTGGCAGTTTGGCAGGCGACGCTGCCACGGGGCGGTTCATCTGTGGGTTATCGGATTTCGTCGCCTGCGCTGCGTCGTTCGCCGCTTGTGCTGGATAAAGCAAGGGTTCAAGCCATTCAAGCAGCGGCCCCCATTGCTGCAAATCAGTGGCAGCTATGGCTGGTGGCAAATCAAAAATAGTTATGCCACGTTCCAGGCTACGCACATAAAGCTGGGTTTCGCGCAGCGTACCCAGAAACGGCACCCCTAGACCTTTAGACCATTCACTCAGGGTTTTGGCCGCACTGGTGCGCCCGTCAATCCGCATCCCCATGGTTACCAGACGGCAGCGGCCACTGGTTATGCGGGGCAGCGTCATCAGTTCGGCATGGCAGGCGGTGGTCGACTCGCGGTCAAACATTGAGTTGCAGACCGGCATGATGATGGCATCGGCAAACATCACCACCTTAGCCAACTCAAAGCCGCGCAGGCCTCCAGGCGTGTCAAGCACGACGTGCGTGATGCCGGTAGGCACGCGCAGCATGTTTTTCTGATCCGCGGCCCAGGGTGTGATGGTCGGCAACGACGCATCGCGGCGTTTAAGCCAAGCCCGTGCAGATTGCTGGAAATCCAAGTCACCCAGCATGACCGAGCTGCCACGGCGGGCAACCCAGGCTGCAATATGCGCGGCCAGCGTGCTTTTGCCACTACCCCCCTTGCGATTGATGACTGCGATGACTGACATTCATGCTCCGTGAGCGATTCAATGAAGTTACAAGCGCACAGTTTGATACAAATTCAATTGAATGTCCAGAGGATATAGTCAATACGGGCGTAGGTAGCTATTATTTTTGTAGCAAAAAGGCCCCAAAAACGCTCAGGCAACTAGCACTGCAGGACCGCCAGCCATCGGCGCAATCACGCCAATCGTATAAACCTGCTCGCCAGCATCACGCAAGGTTTTTGCCGTCGCTTCAGCATTCGCGGCATCAACAACAACGACCATGCCGATGCCGTTGTTGAAGGTACGGTTCATCTCTAAATCGTCAATGCCAGCGGTTTTTTGCAGCCAGGCAAACAACTCGGTTTGCGGCCAGCTGCCTTTGACGAGGTGCGCCGCCGTGCCTTCGGGCAACACGCGTGGAATGTTCTCCAGCAGGCCGCCGCCGGTGATGTGGGTCAGCGCCTTGATCGGGTGCGCCGCCAGCGCCGCCAGCACGTTTTTGACATACAGGCGCGTTGGCTCCATCAGCGCCTGTTTAAAAGGCTTGCCGTCCAGGGTGGCGGGCAGGTCGCTGCCAGCGCGTTCGATGCATTTGCGCACCAGGCTAAAGCCGTTGGAATGCACACCGCTGCTGGCAAGGCCCAGCACCACGTCGCCGGGCAGCACGTCTTTGCCGGTCAGGATTTTTGATTTTTCAACTGCACCTACCGCAAAGCCGGCCAGATCGTATTCGCCAGCCGGATACATGCCGGGCATTTCAGCGGTTTCCCCGCCTATCAGCGCGCAGCCGCTTAACTCGCAGCCTTTGGCGATGCCGCCAATGACGGCTGCAGCGGTGTCTACGTCGAGCTTGCCGCAAGCGAAGTAGTCTAGGAAAAACAGCGGCTCGGCACCCTGCACCAGCACGTCGTTGACGCTCATGGCGACCAGGTCAATGCCCACCGTGTCGTGCATATTCCACTCAAACGCAAGGCGCAGCTTGGTGCCTACGCCGTCGGTGCCGCTGACCAGCACGGGTTCTTTGTAGCGCTTGGGTATCTCAAACAGGGCGCCGAAGCCGCCAATGCCGGCCAGCACGCCCTCGCGCATGGTTTTTTTGGCCAGTGGCTTGATGCGTTCAACCAGGGCATCGCCGGCATCAATGTCAACGCCGGCATCTTTGTAGGAGAGAGGGGAATTCGTCATGTCGGGGGTGGGTGCAGCCAGATAGAATTGAATGCTCGATTCTAAGAGTTATTGGCGTCTGACCCCAATAACTCTCGTAGAGCTTCGCCAAGCATCTTCCACACAAGGCTTTATGCAATTTACCAACACCCAAAAGCGCGCGTCGGCCTGGTGCCTGATCACAGCAGTGATCGTTCTGGCGCTGTGG
>Ga0105055_10009446_pt1 | contig 12465 bp, 10 predicted proteins | sample BON03_FD_78090 | JGI IMG/M metagenome (GOLD analysis project Ga0105055, IMG submission 78090) | Freshwater microbial communities from Lake Bonney liftoff mats and glacier meltwater in Antarctica - BON-03 | ecosystem: Environmental > Aquatic > Freshwater > Ice > Glacier meltwater | place: Lake...
CCCCGCCCCGCGCCCGTTTTTTCACCCCCCCCCCCAAAAACCCACTCCGAAAAACGCAGTCATCCCCCAGTTCATGCTCCAGGGCGGCGACTTCACCCGCGGCGACGGCACCGGTGAGTCTTTTGTCGTGAGGGCAGTGTCGGCTTGGCGCAAACAAGGGAAAAGGCGAGGCGCCGCCCGGCGTCGCCCGGCCCGCCGCCGCGAAAACACGGCAAACAAAAAAACACGCGCTCGCGACAAGAACCAAAAAACAACAAAACAAAACCAGGCGGCGAGTCCATCTACGGCGAGAAGTTCGCCGACGAGAACTTCAAGCTGAAGCACAAGGGCGAGGGCTACATGTCGATGGCCAACGCGGGCCCGGGAACCAACGGCTCGCAGTTCTTCATCACCACGGTGGCCACGCCCTGGCTCGACGGGCGGCACGTGGTGTTTGGCAAGGGTGAGAGAAGACGATTTTGGTTTTGTTTTTATTGTGTTTTGTTTCTTGTTTTTGTTTGTTCCGGTCCGTCGGCGCGGTCGTTATTTTGGTCGTCGTTGGTTGGGTTGTGTCGTTCGCCTCGTGGACTGCAGCGGGCTTCATGCGGTGCCGGAAGGCGAGGGAAGGAGGGGCTGGCACCAGGCGGAAGAGAGCGAGGGCGTCAAAACGCCGCTGCGGAGGAGAATCGTTTCTCACTGCCCGCGAACCCGTCGTCGCAATCAAAAAACAAAACAACAACAAAACAGTGCTCGAGGGCATGGACGTGGTCAAGAAGATCGAGGCTTTGGGATCGGGCAGCGGCAAGACCAGCAAGAAGATCACGATCGCCGACAGCGGCGAGCTGCCCGTGGACGCTTGAGACGGACGCAGACCCCCAAGAAAGAGGGTGCATGCGGGGGCGGGCGGGCGGGCAGGGCCGCCGCCGAGCCGTGCGTCGTCGCTATCGCCGTTCGTCGGCGACGGCAACGTTTCGCTCCGTCTGCATTCGATCGCCGAAGGGCCTCTCTGTTCTTTTTTGTGTGTGTAAGAACGAGCGATCTGGGTCACGAGGGTCTCGAGAGTACGGCCCCATGCGCGGCCCCATGCTGGGCGCCCCATCTCGTTTTAAAAACGGGTTTCGCTTTTTGGAGAGAGGAGAGAGGAGAGAGGAGAGAAGAGCAGGAGCGCCTCCAGGAGCGCCTCCTCCCTCTTTCACGTTCACCAGGCCTTGCTTTCACGCGGCCTGTTTCAAAGCCTTCCCCCCAAGCTCTCCCCAAGCTCTCCCCAAGCTCTCACCAGCAACCCCCCTCTCCCGCCCCCAAAACGTGAGTCGACGGACGGGCGCCCGCCGTCTCTCTCCCCCCTCCTCGAGCCAAACAACAGCTTCCCTTTGCTCACGCCTTTGTCGCCCGCGCGCGCCCCGCCCCCCCGCCGAAACACCCGCACAGCTCGCAATCATGACGACCGAGACCGCCTACGACGCGCGCGCGTACGATGACAAGATGAACAGCTTGTGAGTGGCGCTCGAGCGAGAGAAAGCACACAGAGAGGAGCTTGTCTCGCGCCTTCGGCGTGCGTGGCGGCTCGCACGGGGCTTGGATGGTTCAGCACGCCCTCCGGACGCGCGCGGCGGTGCCTGCCATGCGCTCGCGCGCGCCCTGCGTCGCCCACGGCGAGCGAGGAGGGCGCCCGCGCGAAAAACCACCACCCTCCTGTTTGTGCTTGAAAAAGCCGGCGCTGATTGCGGCCAACCACGAACGCGGGAGAGGACGAGCCCGGCGGTCGGCGGCGCGCCGCACTGGGCACTGCGACGGCACCGGTGCTGATCGGACTCGGCGTCCGCGGTCGTCGCGGCCCGCGCGCGCGCTGGTCTCGCGCGGCGTCCCTCGAGACAGAGACGCCCGAAGGCCGCCTCTCCTTCCCCCCTCTCCTCTCTCCCCCCGCTCACGCCGCCGCCGCCGCCCGCCGCGCTCCCCCCCGCCTCTCTCTCGCCCCACACAAAATTACAACCCACAACAGCCTCCAGTCCAAGGAGACGGAGGAGCTCGAGGAGTGGAAGGAGGTGTTCGACTCGTTCGACCAGATGGGCCTGCACGAGAACCTGCTGCGCGGCATTTACGCGTACGGTGCGTTTTTCTCCCATCGTTGGTTTCCGCCCGCCCGCCGCCGCCGGCGCGCGCCTGCGATCCCGCGCGACCGCCGCGCGCCGTGTCGTCGCCCGCAGCTGCGGCTGCCGAGCCTGCGCGCTCCCGGCGCCTTCTCTCTCGCTCCGCCCCCCCCGCCCCCCCCCCCCTTCCTCCGCCTCTCTTTCCTCTCTCACGCGACCCCATCCCACTTTTCGCACGAAACAAACCCGCCCTCTCTGTCTGGTGGGTTTTGCCGCCGCCGCCGCCTCAAAACGACTGACAAACGCGCCCCCCCCTCTTTCGAAACCACCAACCCACAAAACCAAAACACAGGTTTCGAGAAGCCCTCGGCCATCCAGCAGAAGGGCATCGTCCCCTTCACCAAGGGCATCGACGTCATCCAGCAGGCCCAGTCCGGCACGGGCAAGACGGCCACCTTTTGCGCGGGCATCCTCAACAACCTCGAGGTGGCAGCGACGCCGGTCGAGTGCCAGGCGCTGGTGCTGGCGCCGACGCGCGAGCTTGCGCAGCAGATTGAGAAGGTCATGCGCGCCCTGGGCGACTACCTGCAGGTCAAGTGCCACGCGTGCGTGGGCGGCACCAGCGTGCGCGAGGACGCGCGCATCCTGGGCGCCGGCGTGCACGTGGTGGTCGGCACGCCCGGCCGCGTGTACGACATGCTGCGGCGCCGGTGCCTGCGCGCCGACGGCATCAAGGTGGGTCCTTTCTTTTGGTCGGCGGCGTCGTCGCTCGTGGTGGTTGGTTGACGCCCTCCTCTTTGGCCTGGGTGCTTTTCGCGGGCGAGAAACCAAGACTAGAGAAAACTCGAGGAGAGGCGCGCCGTCGCTCGCTCGCGCGCTCGCTCTCCCTCTCTCTCGCCTGCGACCAAACGCCAACCAACCCACTAACCAAACCAACCTACCAACCAAACCAACACAATTAACCAACCAACCAAAGATGTTCGTGCTCGACGAGGCCGACGAGATGCTCAGCCGCGGCTTCAAGGACCAGATCTACGACATCTTCCAGCTGCTGCCGCCCAAGCTGCAGGTGGGCGTGTTCTCGGCGACGCTGCCGCCCGAGGCGCTCGAGATCACGCGCAAGTTCATGAACAAGCCCGTGCGCATCCTGGTCAAGCGCGACGAGCTGACGCTCGAGGTGAGGAATGGAGGGACGACGGGAGGGCGGTTTCGTGCGGGCGTTTCGTGCGGGCGGTTTCGTGCGGGCGCCGCGCCGCCGCCGGCAAGGGCAGGTTGGGGCGCCACGCGTCGTGACTGAGGGACCAGGTTTTCGGGGTCGGGAGGCGGGCGTTCATCTCAGGGCGCGCAGACAAGCGTGGCGCGAAAGGGTGCTTCGAGGGAATCGAAAACGCGGACGGACGAGAACAGAGAAACTCACGCGCAAACCCCACCCCCGAAAACACCCCCAAAAACGAAAAACGCAACAACGAAAAATTGAGCGTCACAGGGCATCAAGCAGTTCTACGTCAACGTGGAGAAGGAGGAGTGGAAGCTCGACACCTTGTGCGACCTGTACGAGACGCTCGCGATCACGCAGAGCGTCATCTTTGCCAACACGCGCCGCAAGGTGAGAGCAATGGAGAAGGGCAGAGAGAGGCATAGGGCGCGAGAGAAAAAGAGCTGCGCGCGGCGCGTTCCCGCGGGCAGTGGCCCGTCTCCCCGCCAGCCAAAACAACACGACCGGACCGCAAACCCACCACGCAAACGACCCGCCCGCGCGAAACCCACCACCACCGTCGCGCCACTCATACACACCACCAAAACCCACCACTCAACAACCAACCTAAGCAAAACAACCCAAAACCAACAACCAAACCAAAACCAAAACACAAAACAGGTCGACTGGCTGACGGACAAGATGCGCGAGCGCGACCACACGGTCTCGGCCACGCACGGCGACATGGACCAGAACACGCGCGACGTCATCATGCGCGAGTTCCGCTCGGGGTCGTCGCGCGTGCTGATCACCACGGACCTGCTGGCGCGCGGCATCGACGTGCAGCAGGTGAGAGCGGAAAGATGCGACGCACGGGGCGCTTCGCGAGTGCTTGCGTCGGCGTCTCGTCTTGGAGCCGAAACAACGACGGCGGCGTTCTCTCTCGCCCCACACGCGCAACCAAAACCCACCACCATCACCACCACCACAACAACAACGAAACAAACAAAAACACCAACAAACAACAACAACAACAACCAATAAACAGGTGTCGCTGGTCATCAACTTTGACCTCCCCACGCAGCCCGAGAACTACCTCCACCGCATCGGCCGCAGCGGGCGCTTCGGCCGCAAGGGCGTGGCCATCAACTTTGTCACGGCGGACGACGCGCGCATGCTGCAGGACATCCAGCGCTTCTACAACACGGTGATCGAGGAGCTGCCGAACAACGTGGCCGACCTCATCTAGGCCGGCGGTCCCGGCGCTCGGGTGTCGTTTTGGCGCGCGCCGCCGCGCGCGCCGGCCGCCCGCCCGCTCCCTCTTTTCTGCCCCGCCGCGCCTCGCCGCCGCCGCCGCCGCCGGCGCGATTTGTTCCTCTCTCGGACCAAGGGGGGGATGCCCGAGTGGAACAGGCGTGCCGGGGTGGGGAGAGGATGATCGCTTGAGGGGATCTCCGGACGGACGGGGAGGGGGGGAAAGGGGAAACAGCTCACGAGTGCTTTCGAGAGAGAGAGGAATTGAGAGATTATTTTCGCCCGCCGCCGCCGCCCTTCGTTCTTTCTCGCCCGCGCGCACGCACCACCAAAGAGCCCACTTTCCACGCGTTTTTTTTCACGCTACCGGCGAGCCGCCGTCTGACGACGACGGCGACGACGCGCGCCCTAGCGACCTTCCTCCAAAAAACCTTTATCCCCCCCGCCAAACCATTTAAAAGAAACACGAAATCAAACCCGTCGTCTGTGTGGGGAGAGAGCGTCCGTCGCCGTTGCCGTTGCCTCGTTGCCGCCGCCGACCCCAAAACCGCCGGCGCCGCCCAGACTGGGTCTTCACCTCTTTTCATCATTCTTGAGTAAGGAAGGCACGCCTACCTGGCTTGCCGAGCTCGAGCACAACAAGGAAAGACAAGCAATCATGCAGATCTTCGTCAAGGCTGGTGCGTCTCTACGCGTTTGTGCGCGTGGAAGGAGAGAGGGGAGAGCGACGGCGGCGAGAGAGACAGACGAGGAGCTGCAGCAAGGCAGCAGCCAGGGCACTCTCTGCGCGCGCGCGCGCCGTGGCCCCTGCGGCGGCAGCGGATGTCGCGCGCCGTCGATCTCGCCGCCCAGTACGAGCGCGACCGCGTGGGCTGGCGGGCGCCGCCGTCTTGATGGACGGGCGAAACGGAGAGAGCAGAAAATGAGGGGAGGGAGGAGGAGGACGCGCGGCGTCCTTTGTTCCCGACTCGACCGCGCGCGATGCACTCGTCAGGTGATGCGCGCGGATCAGGCCGTCTTCCTTGCCGCTCGCTCCCGTGCCAGCACGAACGAGCGCAACGGTTGCTGTATCGTTGTCGTTCCCTCGGCCGCCGCCGCCGTCGCCGCCCGACCGCGCCCCGATCGTCGCTCGCTCGCTCACACGCCCGCCGCCCTTAACACCAAAACGCAAAACACACAAAAAAACAGGCCGGACCCACCTCCTGGAGGTGGGCGCCGACGCCACCGTCGCCGATGTCAAGGCCGCCGTCGAGGCCCGCGAGGGCCTCCCCGCCGCGTCCCAGCGCCTCGTGTTTGCCGGCCGCGACCTCTCCGACGACGGCCTCACGCTGGCGTCGGCCGGCGCCGACGAGGCCTCCACCCTGTGGGTGCTCATGCGCCTGCTCGGCGGCGGCAAGAAGCGCAAGAAGAAGACCTACACCAAGCCCAAGAAGCTTAGCCACAAGCACAAGAAGGTCAAGCTGCGCGTGCTGTCGTACTACAAGGTGGACGACGCGGGCAAAGTGCAGCGGCTGCGCAAGCAGTGCCCCGCCTGCGGGCCCGGCACCTTCTTGGCGTCGCACGTCGACCGCGTCTACTGCGGCAAGTGCGCGGCCACCTACCTGGTGGACGCGGCCGCGGCGGGCGGGGCCGGGGGCAAGGGCAAGGGCAAGAAGTGAGAGGGGGGGGGGGAGGGCAGAGTGGGCGTGAGCGCGCTCTTGCCCCTCGTCGTTTGGCGTCGTCCGCGGCGTCGTCCGTTTTCCCGTCTTCTCTTTACTCTTTCTCTTTCGTCGAGCGCATCATGACTCGTTGTAAAAAGCGGCGACAGAATTCCACCTTGCGTTTCTCTTCGATTCGGCGCGCGCGAAGCGCTCGGCGTCCGACGACTTTCGGGCCCACACAGAGAGCGGCGACCCCGACCCGACAACGCCGACCACCGCCGCCGCCGCCGACGGACGCCCCGACCGCAAAAGAACAAGGCGCCACCTCCCTCCTCCTCCCGGCGCACAACATCTATCCATCTGCACATCGCGCCGCCACCACCACTGCTTCGCTCAGACTGCAGCAAAGTGAGCGCGCGAGAGAGAGAGAGAGAGAAGCCCCACCCACGCACCTTCCCCCTCAACCACCACCCGCTTCCTTGCTTCCGCGCGCGCCCGCCTCACGCATCCCCGCGCTACCAATCCTCGCTACCGGGGTTTCGGGGACCCAAGAGCCGAATAAGGGTCACCGGCCCGCGCGTGCGCGCGGTTCTAGCGAGGCGAATAGAGGTCGACGAGCTTCCATCGCCGCCAGTCGCCGCTGCCGCCGTCGCCGCTGCTGTCGATTGCAAAGCAAACTAAAACGGCCATGCCGCACGCCCACGACTCCCCCCGCGCCGGCGGCGGCGCCGCCGGGGGCCAGGCCACCCTCGCCGACGTCGCCGCCGTCGCCCGCACCCGCCGCGCCCGCCGCGGCGGCTGCTGCCTGCTGTTCCCGGCCGTCGCCCTGCTGTCGGCGGCGGCGCTGGTCGCCGGCGCCGTGGTGTGGGCCATCTACACGCCGCGCGCCATCGACGCCACGCGCCTGCTGCTGCGGCTCCTTGGGCCGCAGAGCGAGGCGGAGAAACCCCTGCCGCCCTTCAACTACGCGGACCCGACGAAGTGGACCAACACCTTTGAGGGGATCGTCGTCGGCATCGCCACCCGCGCGCAGGTGGGCGGCATGGCGGCGGTGATCGCGCTCGCCGGCGTGGCCGTGATCTCGGCCGTGCTGACGGTGGCGGGCGGCGTGGCCGAGCGGCGCAGCGGGGTGGGCACTCCCGGAGGCGGCGGGGGCAACTGCTGCTCGTCGCTGCGGGCGGCGGCCGGCGCGCACGGCGCGCTGGCTTTGCTGTCGTGGCTGGCGCTCGTGGGGTTTGTGGCGCTGTTCGCGCTGTACGCCGCCTGGCTGGGCAGCGCCGTGGTCGGGGACGCGGTGCTGGGCGCGTCGGGCGCCTTCGCGGGATTGCTCGAGCAGGCGGCGGGCGGAGCCGCCCTGGCCGACGCGGCGGTGGGCGGCGGCGGCGCGGCGGGCGTGGAGTGCGCCCCCGGCTGCGTCCCGCTGCTGGGCGAGGCGGCGGGCGCGGCCGACGCGCTCCCCTCGGCCTTTGTGTTCAGACCTGTCAGTAGCCCCGACCCGGCGGTCCGGTGCATGTGCGCCGCCGCGGGCCTGGCCGCCGCGCGCGCCGCGTCGCGCGCCGTCGCGCGCTCGGCCGGGCCCGCGCTCGCGGGCGTGGCGCTGCTGGCGGCGGCGGCCTCCTGGCTGTACGGCGGCAGCACGGCGGGCTGCGCGCGCACGGGCGCCACGGCCGAGATGGCGCTCGAGTGGGACAAGATGGCGGCCGAGGCCGAGGCGGTGGCGGCGGCGGGCGGTGGGGGAAACGTCGGCGGGTACGGCGGCTACTCGGGGCCGGGGGGCACGGGCATGGGCGGCGGCGGCATGGGCGGGGGAATGATGATGGGCGGCGGCGGCGGGATGGGCGGCGGCGGCATGGGCGGCGACGGCGCCCTGGAGGGGCGGGCGCCGGGCACCGTGCCGCCCGCGGCGCTGGGCGGCGGCGGGTTCAACGGCTCGTACACGTACGAGGCGCCGCCCTACGCGGCTAACGGCAACGGGGGCGGGCTGGGGTGGTCGCCGGCGGCGGTCGGGCCGTCGGCGCCGCCCCCGGCCGACGAGGGCGGCGCCGCGGCGCTCTCGGCACTCCGGCGGGCCGTCACGGGCACGAACACGCCTAGGTACGGATGATGCATGGCGACGACTCGGCTATTTGAGACTCCGGTCGAGCTCGGGCGGGGTGGCCGGTCGCGTGTCTATATAAAACCTCTCTTTGCAAAAAACGACGAGAGACGCCGCTGTCGACCAGGGCGGCCGACGGGAAGAGCGCGCGGGGGGAGCGTCGGGGGGAGACACATTTCCAACGTCGGGGGGAGACACATTTCCAAACGTCGGGGGGAGACACATTTCCAACGTCGGGGGGAGACACATTTCCAACGTCGGGAGGATGAGGCAGGGAGGAGGCGGGGCGTGGTGGAAGGAGGGGAGGACTCGTGGAGTGTCTGTCTGTCGCGGTGCACTCGAGACGAATGGTGGGCGATACAGCAGCACGAAAAAACACAAAACAAAACAAAACAAAACGATCTCACTCACTTGCGCTTCAGCGCTTGTCGGACGGGGCCAACGCCGCCGCTGCCGCAGCGGCAGCAGCCGCCGCCGCAGCCTCTTGCGCCGCGCGCAGCCTAAACGCCGCGTACCGCTGCGCCGTGGTCGACACTCCCGCGAGCGCGGCGGGCGACCGCGGCGGAGGCGAGGACGGCAGCGGCGAGGGCGCCGCCGCGGCCGGCGGCTCGACCGCGCGCCGGCGCGACACGGCCTCCGCGACCGCGCCCAGCGGGGACGGCTGGTGCTGCTCCCCGACGACAGCGTCGGGCAAGCGGGGCGGCAGCGGCGGCGCGGCGGGCGGCGGCGGCGGCAGCGGCGGCGAGGGCGCGGCCGCGGTGGGCGACGGCGAGCGCGCGACGGCGGCCGACCCGCGCACAAACGGATTGAGCGTTGCGTCGGGGGGCAGCGGCATCTCGGTCGTGCGGACGATGATGCTGTTGTTGTTGCTGTCGGCCGCAGCGGCCGCCGCCGGAGCGGGCTCGGCGCCGCCGGTCGCGCCGCCGCAGCTGGCCGCCGCCGCGCCGCCGCCCGCGTGTGGGCCCACGAGCGTGATGCGAACGTCGGCGTCCTTCTCGGCGCCGGCGTCGCGCGTCGAGCGCCGCACGCCCAGCAGCCAGCCGCCGAGGCCGCCCCCCGCGCCGCCGCCGCCGCCGCCGCCGGACGACGAGCGGCGGCCCCCCGCCCGCCCGGGCGCGGCGGCCGCCGCCTCCTTCTCCTTCAGGGCGATGGCGGCGGCCGCCGCCGCCGCCGCCGCCGCCGCGATCGCGCCGGCGCCGCCGCCTGCCTCGTGGCTCGCGTTGCGGCCGCCCGTGCCGTCGGGCGCGTCGCGCATCATGGCCTCGTGGCCGCCCTCGACGGCGTGGCGGGGGGCGCGCAGGGGCCCGACAATCCCCGTCCCCCATCCGCCGCCGTCGCCGGCCGCCGCCGCCGCCGCCGCCGCCGCCGCTGCCGCCGCCGCCGCCGCTGCCGCCTTTTTCTCCCGCCGGCCGACCTTGCTGCCGCCGCCGCCGCTGCCAGACGCGTTGCTGGCGCCACCGCCGCCCCCGCCGCTGCTCCCGCCCCCAGCCCCGCGCCCGCCGCGCAGGTAGTGCAGGTCCCGGCGCACGCGCGCCGACCCCGCCGCGCCCGTCGCCAGCAGCCAGCTCGCCGCCATGCCCACCGCTGCCATCGCCGCGCAGGACCAGACGAGCGCGGCAAAGCAGTCCTCGGCCGACAGGCGCGCGGCCGCCAGGGGGCCCTGCTTGAGGCACACGCACGCCGAGGGCAGGCCCGCGGCGCGCGCGAAGGAGCCCAGGCTCAGGCAGGTGGCCGGGCACACGGCCACGGAGAGGGGCCACTCGCCGTCGCCGCCGCCGCCGCCGCCGCCGCCGGGCGCGAGGCGCGCCGCCAGCTCCCGCACGGCGCGCGGCGCCGACGACGCCGACGCCTTGCCCGCCATCGCGCCCAGGGCCTCGAGCGCCGCGGCCGCCAGCGCGTAGTCGTCGGCCGAGCGGTCGAGCGTGCCGGCGGCCAGGGCGCTGCCGGCCGGGGCATCCGCGTGCGCGACACCGCCCGGGCCGAGCGCCGCGCGCGCCGCCCAGGCGGCGCAGAGCCATGCCGTCTGCGCGGCCAGGCACGCCCCCGCGCTGACCGCCAGCGCCCACACAAGCGGGTTGACCACGGCCGCGCCGATCAGGTACAGGACGTAGGCACCGCGTCCAGGGGCGGAGCAGCGGCCCGAGGGGGCGCCGCGCTGGCGGGCCGCCTGGTGGCAGCGCGCGGCGCCGAGCAGGGCGGCGCAGCCGGCGAGCGCGGCGACGGCGACGACGCCAACGCTGGTGGCCCACTCGACCGCGGCCGAGAGCCACGGCATGAGAGCCGCGGGGCCCATGCTGCCGGGCGGGTGCAGGGCGGCGTAGGGCGCGAATCCGCCCGGGGACGGGTCGGCGGTCAGGCGGAGGGTGGGGCCGGGCGTCGGCGTCAGGGCGGCGCCGCCGGCGCCGGCGCCGGCGCCGGCGGGCGGGGGCGACGCGTCGGGGCTCGGGCGCAGCAGCAGCTTGAGCGGGGTGGCGGCGGACGCGACCATGGCCACGCCGTCGAGCAGGTTTTGGGTGTGGACGAGGGCCGAGCGCGTGTACACGGCCCTGATGTTGTTATTTTTTTGTTTTGGTGGGGTTATGTTTTTTTTTGGGGGGGGGATGAGGAGGCGCCTCGTGGTCGCTCGGCAAGGGGAGCGGGAGGAGGGGGGCGGCGCAACACTCAACAAAACTCACCAGAAGGGCAGGCCGGTGCCGATGAGCAGGACCGAAATGGCCGTGACCCAGGGCGTCACGCGGACGCAGCAGGCCAGGCCCCTGCGGTTGGTTATTTTGGGGGGAGCAGTAATTGCGATCGCGCGGCGTTGGCGTTTGCTCTCTTTCTTGCTTGTCGTCGTCGCCGCCGTCGTCTGCGGTTTTGCCGACCCGTTCCCCTCTTGCCCCGCGCTCTCACCTGCAGCAGCTGCCGCACCCCTTGTTTTTGGCATCCTGGGCGTCCTCCTGGTCCTCGAATGGCCTGAAGTGTGTCGAGGGTAGGATTTCGAGCCATCGTGAGAGAAAAACGGAGAGAAGAGGCGGAGAGGCGCCGCCCCTTCCTCGCCGCCCGCCGCGATGCGGCCTCTCCCCTGCTTTGCATGTGTTGCGCGCTCTCTCCGCTCACCGGTTGTCACATTCGAGCTCGCGCCCTCCGTAGCTATTCACCATGATGGCCGACGCGATTGCGATCGCGCGGTCTCCTGTCGGGGGGCGGGGTCGTGGTCGGTTGGGGCAATCCGTAAGGGAGAGCGGCTTCTTTTTTTTTAGCAACGCTGTCGCGCCGAGAAACGCGCGCGCTCTTTTGTTAGCGGGGGCAGCAAGCCGCTGCTTTATCCCCCCGCTTCCAAGGCGGCCACGGGGCCATCAGATGCATGCCAACACGCGTGCCCCGGCCCCACCGCGAGCGCCTCGCGTGCGCGCGCACCAGCCCCCCCCACGAGAGAGCGCGCGCGCGCGACCACAACAAAACGGGCCTTTCTCCGTCCGTTTGAGAGAACATCACGCGCGCCGCTCGAGGGTACGGGGAAACCAGAGCTCCGGTCGTTGAGAGTCACATCACGAGTGCTTTCGCGTGACGCGTGCGGCGTGGCGCGAGCCTCGCCAGAGGCGGGGTGAGGCGAAAGACAACGAGCGGCCTCTCCCTCGGAAGGTGAAAGAGACGAGCGGGGGGGGAGAGCACGTGAGATGTGCGAAGGGAGAACGCACCTGTGTAGAGAGAGAAGAGGAGAGCCCACTTGCTTTCCAACAAAGCTTGAATCGGTCGGACGAGAGCGGGCTCGGACAGCCGAGCTCCTTTGGATCGCAACGGCGTCATCGTCGTCGCCAGAAAGGCGGCAGCCAAGGCGCCGGCGCCAACGGCAGAGACACGCGGCGGCGCTCGTGTCGTCGGCCGAGCAAGGAAGCAGCGCGCGCTTTCCCTCTAGCTCGAGACCACCACTCCCTCGCCTCGCGCGCCCTCCGTAAGCACCCACCTTTCTCATATTCGCCACTCGATCGACCTAGGGCAAACGAGCCTCCTCGGCGCGCGGCATCGCTCCCCCCACCTCCCCTCACAACCAACAGAGGGAATATGGCCGCGCCTCCGCCCCCTCAGTGTGAGTGCTGACGCGGCGAGCATCCACGCATGATGTCGTGATGATCCCCGGAGCCGCACCCGGCTGACTCCCTGCCCCCCCCCCCCCCCCCCCCCGACCTTTTTTACAACAACAAAACCAACCCAACAAAAAGGGGGCGGCCCCCC
>Ga0105055_10009452_pt1 | contig 12459 bp, 14 predicted proteins | sample BON03_FD_78090 | JGI IMG/M metagenome (GOLD analysis project Ga0105055, IMG submission 78090) | Freshwater microbial communities from Lake Bonney liftoff mats and glacier meltwater in Antarctica - BON-03 | ecosystem: Environmental > Aquatic > Freshwater > Ice > Glacier meltwater | place: Lake...
GCTTCTATAAAATACAAGCAAGTAGAATATATGAGCTTGCAAGACCGCAATGTGGTGTATGACGGTGTGGTCACTGGTATTACAGATTTCGGGATTTTTGTGGAAGTGGCAGAAACGGGCTGTGAAGGAATGGTAAGGCTGGCAGACCTTAACGACGACTATTACGATTACGACCCAGACAATTATAGAATAGTAGGTCAGCGAAATCGCAGAATCATTGGTTTTGGAGATGCTGTAAAAGTGACCATAAAAGCGACTGATTTAGAAAAACGCAGTATGGACTTGGATTTGGAAGAAGCGGAAGGAAAATCCTTTATTAAGTCTAGTAGACGTGGAAATTTCTCACGCGGCAGAAGCTCCGCTCGAGGTAGAAGCTCTGAAGGAAACAAAGGTTCAAAAAGCAAAAAGGTAATACCACCTAAAAAAGGGAAACGAAGAGGTAAAAGGTAGGCGTTTTAAAAGAATAAGTACTTACCTCTTTTGCTTTGTTTTTAGAGTAGAATATGTTTCATATTGCTTTACAAAAAAATCCCAAAATAAAGGGATCTACTTCAATGACGTATTTAAACCTTTCAGAGTTTATCAATTGTTGAAGAATATTTGAATTGATTAACAGAAGAAAAAAGAAAATTACATCCTCTTCACACTATCGTGTTCAAAAGTCATTCTGCCTTCCGCAGAATATTCTCTTACTACTATTGACTCTTTTTTGTCGTAACAGTCGGCTGGGTGCTGCGTCTCTTTTTTTCTTCTATTTCCAGATTCATAATATTCTACCCATTTTCCTACTTTCACGCCATCGTCATATTTTCCTTCTTCGGCTAGAGTTCCTTCTTCATGAAATCGGTAGTAATCCCCAGTTTGTTTACCATAAAGCATCGGTATTACTTCCTTAATTTTCTTTTGACTTTCGTCATAATAGCTTATTTCAGCATCTTTAAAAAAGCCTCTATTGTAATATACTTTATCTTGAAGAATGAAGTCCCTGTCGTACGTTTCCCATCTGGCATCCATAGTGCCTAAGTAATAATAGCCTTCTTTAATTAAGTTTTCACCATAATACTCTTTATACGGGCCATGCATGAGATGGTTTGTTCTTTTATCACGCGAAATAGCCTCCACTATCCTCTTGGTTCTTTCATCATACCAAAACACCGATTTGGCATAAATGTTAGGTTCCTGAAAGTCTTTAAGGGTATAAAACTCAATATATTTCATTCGGCTACCAGTTCCCCTTTTGTAAATGTTTTTTTCTACCTCTATGCCCTCATATTTTTTGCCATCAAATATTTTGGCTTTTGCTGCTGCAATTTCCTTTTCCTTTTTTTTAACTTTCGCCCTTAACTCTTTCCCTTTGGCACCATAACCGGGCAATGTTTCCTGAACATACTTCTTAGCATCTTCTACAGAAGTGATTTTCTCTGCCCCCGGTAACTTAACTGATACTGAAGGAAGCGTTACATCAACAGGAAGTGTATCTTCAATACGCTCTTCCAAAGTCATTTTCTTACGTTCCATTTTTCGTTCGGCTTTGGTTTTGGCTTTTGGAATAATTACATCCTGAGCTATCAACTGACAGCCTATCAATAGTAAAAAACCAGTTATGAAGAATCTTAATTTTAATCGCATAAATAAGAACGCCCATTTTTTTAATGAATGAAGCATTGTACTTTCGTGTTCAATTAACCTGCCACTCTATTTTACAAAGAGCAATTTAATGGCTGGTTAGTATTTTGAAAACGTCAAAAATAGGTAAAAATTGGAGAAAGGGGCTAAAATATACGTGGCTGGGCATAAAGGAATGGTGGGATCTGCCATTGTGAGAAAACTAGAAAGTGAAGGCTACAAAAATTTAATTACTCGCACTTCTAAAGAATTAGACTTAAGAAACCAAGTGACTACCCAAGCATTCTTGGAAGAAACTAAACCAGAATATATTTTTCTAGCTGCTGCCAAGGTAGGAGGAATAATAGCCAATAGTACCTATAGAGCAGATTTTCTATATGAAAACCTTCAAATTCAAAACAACATTATTCATGGAGCCTATTTAGTGGGCGTGAAAAAGTTGATGTTTTTAGGCTCGTCATGTATTTATCCAAAAATGGCCCCTCAGCCATTGAAAGAAGATTATCTATTGACAGGTGTTTTAGAACCAACTAATGAGCCATACGCTATTGCCAAAATTGCTGGTATTAAAATGTGCGAAGCTTATAGAGCACAATATGGTTGCAATTTTATTTCTGTGATGCCCACAAATCTTTATGGGCCAAACGACAATTACGACCTTCAAAACTCACATGTGCTTCCTGCCATGATTCGTAAGTTTCATGAGGCCAAAATAAATGGTTCTGCCGCTGTAGAATTATGGGGCACGGGAAAACCTATGCGTGAGTTTTTGCATGCCAATGATTTGGCCGAAGCTTGTTTCTTTTTAATGCAAAACTATGATGATGAAACTTTGGTCAATATCGGCACGGGTGTAGACGTTACTATCAAAGAACTAGCCGAAACCATTCAAGAAACAGTAGGATACGATGGCAAAATAAACTGGAATACTGACAAGCCAGACGGTACACCAAAAAAGCTTATGGACGTATCCAAATTAAATGGGTTGGGCTGGAAACATAGCATAGAATTAAAAGAAGGCATAAAGCTAGTATACGAAGACTTTAAGAATAACGCTGTTAGAAAAATGTAACCCTTGAAAAAAGCATTTAGAAAATACATCAGTTTTCCTGTCATCATTTCTTTTTTTTTGATGGCCATTCCATTATTGGCCACCTCGTTTTTGTCTGTCTTTTTTGTTAAAAACGAAGCCTCTTTTACAGCCTTTACCACGCCAGAATGGCTAGGTTTTTCTTTATTGGGTATTCTTACTCAAGCCTTTGCTATTACCCCTCCTACTTTTGCGGCATTGGTCTTAGGTTATTTTTGGGGATGGAAAACACTACCGTTGCTTTTTCTCATCAATATGCTCTCTATTTATGTTGTTAATAGAATTGTGATTCGTTTAGATCATGCTCGGTTTTTGTCCTTTTTAAATCAAAATCCAAAAACCAAAAAGTTATTAAACAGCATTAAACAAGACGAACTGAAGATTATAGCCTTTGCGAAATTGTCTCCCATTCTGCCTTTTACATTAACTAATGTCCTTTTTACGCTATCAGGTGCCAAGCTCAAAAACATACTCTTGGGTGGGTTTTTGGGAATGATTCCTCGTACTATCATGTCTGTTTGGGCAGGTACTCAAGCGAAAGAAATAAAGCGTTTACTAGACGACCCAAACGCCAATAATACCCAGCAAATTTTACTAATAGCCTTAGTTATTATTTCTGCTTTTGGTTTGTTTTACGTGATTGGCAAGGCGGTTAATCGAAGCAAAGATTAAACTCAGCATACTCAATTTCTGAACTCTAAAATAATCAGATGAAAAATTTACTCATTTCAACCCTTCTCTTTCTTTCCCTTTTTCAAAGCTTTGCTCAAAAAAGCAAAAAAGACAAAGCAAATGAGGCAGCCATCATGGCCAATTTACGGAACAAGAACGAAGCTGGTCTGCACATGATTTAGAAGCTTATGTGAAAGCCTATCATCAATCTCCCAAAACAAAAGCTATAGGCAGCAAAGGAGTAACTTATGGTGTGGATAATATCTTGGCCAATTATAAAAAACATTATACTCCTGAAAGCATGGGGCGGTTATTCTTCGACAATTATATTCTAGAAAAGCTTAGTCCAAAATGTTATTATGTGATAGGCCGATTCCATTTAGATTACGGTAAAGACAAAGATTTGCGTCAAGGTCATTTTTCTATCATCATGAAGAAAATAGATGGGAAATGGCTTATTGTGAACGACCATAGTTCGTGAGCTGAATAGCTAACACTAAACCACAAAAAAGCAAAAACCCATGAACAGAAACGTTCATGAGTTTTTTAATGATTGGGCAATTATATTACTCTCTCAAACCTTTAAGATAATTTAAGCTCAAAGGAATATGCTCTACTTCATACTCACTTTCATCCTCTATAAAGAAATGTTTGATGCCTACTTCATTCGCTAGTTTTATAATTTTATTCCAGTCTGCCTGACCAGTTCCTAATACCACATCGTTTTCTGCTGGAGTTCCGCCTGTACCATCACCTACTACACCTTTTTTAAGATCTTTTACGTGCATCAGTTTCCAACGGTCGCCATACTTTTCAAGCAACTCCTGTGGTGCAGTAGCCCCACCGCCATGAATAGTCCAAAGCACATCCATCTCGAATGAAACAAACTCAGGATTAGTGTTTTGAATAATGTAATCCATCAATGTGCCTTCGCCTTCTGGATTTGGTTTAAACTCGTAACCATGATCATGGTAACAGAATATCAATCCATTATCTGCCAACACTTTTCCTGCGGCATTGAAAACCTCCACTGCATTTTTGGCTTCTTCTATGTCAAAGCCATCTTTGTGAGGAATCCAAGCACACATTACGTATTTAGCACCTAAAGCTTTTGCTCTGTCGGCTACGGCTTGTGGATTCTCAACCAATTCTTCAAAGCCGCTTCCTGTAGATGGAATACTGATACCTCTATCAGCACACATTTTTTTAAAATCGGCTGGCTCTACACCATTTGGTGCTCCGCCTTCTAACTCTGTAAAGCCCAACTCAGCTATCAAATCTAGGTTTTGGTCTAGCGTTCTGGTGGTATCTTTAAATTGGTTTCTGAAGGTATAACCTTGCACACCAAATTCAGCTTTAAAAAGGGCCGTTCCTGTTTCTTCAGAAGTATTTGACTTACACGCAAACATTAAACTGGCTAAGCCCAGTATAGCTAAAGAGTAAAATTGTTTTTTCATTTTTTCGGGTTTAAATTCTTTTCAATATAAACAAAAGTAAAGTTCAAAAGTTGATTATAACATAATAGTTCGACCTTATGTAGCTGAGCCAGTCGAAGCTATAAATTCTTTTTATTTAATTCATCCGCTGCGAAATTGGCAGCTCTAGCAGCATACGCCATATAAGTCAATGTTGGGTTTTGGGTACTTGTGGATGTCATGCAAGCTCCATCTGTCACAAAAATATTTTTACAAGCGTGCACTTGGTTATGCCTATTAAGCATGGAAGTTTTAGCATCATGCCCCATTCTAATTCCGCCCATTTCATGAATATCAGAACCTGGAGCAGCATGTGAATCAGAAGCTTTAATATCTTCAAATCCTGCTTTTTCAAACATCTCTGTCATGGTCTCTGTAAAATCCTTCACCATTTTGTCGTCATTCTCTTGCCAGTCGCAGGAGAAAACTATTTGAGGAATTCCATATTTATCTTTTAACGTTTCGTGAAGTCGAATGTGATTTTCTGCTACGGGTACCGTTTCTCCCATCATCCAGCCAGAAATATTCCAGCCGCCTAATTCTCTGCTCAAAAGGTTATTTCTTAGTTCGTCTCCTATTCCACTTTGTGGAGAATATTCTCCTCTACCTCCACCTATTCCTGTGGCATATCCTCGTAAGAATTTTTCTTCTTGCTTATAAAGGTTTCTAAACCGAGGAATATAAGAATGGCTAGGATGTGCCCCACTCGTTTTTTTATCTTGAAAAGCACTATGCCTAGCAGAAATTCTTCCTCTATAGTTATGCCAAGCAATGTACTTTCCTAATACTTCAGCATCATTTCCCAAACCATTCTCAAAACGAGTGGAAGTTGAATTCAATAAAATAGCATTGGAATTGATGGCAGAGCCATTCACAAAAATCACTTTGGCATAAAACTCTACCATTTCATGGCTGGTGGCATCTATCACTCTTACACCAGTAGCCTTTTCTTTTTTCTCGTCATAGATTATAGAGTGAACTACCGAGTGTGGCCTTAGCGTCATTTTGCCTGTTTTTGCCGCCCAAGGTAATGTGCTAGAATTGCTACTAAAATAGCCGCCATAATTACAGCCACGGTTACATTGCCGCTGACTTACACATCGGCCACGACCTTGATCATAATGTATTTGCTGTGGGTCGGTAAGGTGTGCACATCGTCCAAAAACCAAAAAACGGTCTTTATATACCTTCTCTATTGTTTCTTTGAAATGTTGCTCCACACAGTTTAAATCCCATCCGGGCTGAACTATACTATTTGGCAAGGCATCAAGATTATCATTAAAGCCAGCAATGCCCGCAAACTTCTCTACATGATCATACCACGGCGACATATCTTTATATCGAATAGGCCAATCTACCGCAAAGCCATCTCTATCTGGGCCTTCATAATCATAGTCGGACCATCGTTGTGTTTGACGAGCCCAAAGAAGCGATTTGCCACCCTCGTGATATCCACGAAACCAACGGAAAGGTTTTTCTTGAACTATAGGCTGTTCATCATCTGGCAATGCCCAATGAAGTGTTTCCGCTCTCATGTATTTGGCCATTTCAAAACCCTTTTTCTGCTCATTGGTTACACTTCCCCTAAATTCAAAATTCCACGGGGCTTTTGAGGCCGTTGGGTACTCTTCAATATGTTTTACGCCCCTACCCCTTTCTAAAACCAATGTTTTTAGTCCTCTGTCGCAAAGCTCTTTTGCGGCCCATCCTCCACTGGCTCCAGAGCCAATGACGATAGCATCGTACTTGTGCTTTTTCTTTACGTTTAAGTTTAGGTTTGCCATGTTTTCAAGCGTATTTCAATGTTTCAATAAAACCAATTTAAGATGCTGATACATCTACACATCCATTGTAATAGCCTGGTGCCATTTCATATTTATAATGGTTTACCATCACATATTCTGAAGTGGTGTATCCTCTAATAGTTTCTCTTCGCATGGTGTCATAAAACCATTTTTTATGGTCGTCGATAGCTTCCGAAAACCCGATTAGCAAGCTTTCTCTCTGATCATGGGTGCAGTTTGAAAAGCTCATTTTATAAATCCTATTAGCTGATTCGCTTAGCAATTTTAAGCCCTTTTTAACTTTAATTTGGCCATTTAAGTCATAACAGTCTGCTATTAACCTATCTATAAATTTGTCAACTTCTAAACCGACAGCACCTGGCTCTGTTTTTCCTTCCGGGATAAAAGTACCTACTACATTAGAAAGTAAAGAGATTTCAGCGTCGCTAAAAAGACCTGAAGTCTGAATGTTTGCACCAGACCATCCATTAGCCCATGACGGTAAAGCCAAAATGGCCCCTGAGCCTAAAGCTAGGTTTTTTAAAATATCTCTTCTTTTCATAAGTTCTGCTTGATTTTACACCCTAACAAAGTTATATTTAATATTGGAAAGATATATTTAAATGGCTTTTCTTTAGATAAAAGGCAGGTCTCCAAAGACAAAATTTAGTATCAACCCATATTCAACTGGAATTATGAAAAGAAGGGCATTTACGAATACAATAGGGTTATTACCATTTTTATCTATACCTGATATTAAACAAACACTAAAGAGTCGTTTACCTATCTCAAGTAATGAATACAACTGGCGAACATTCTATCAGAGAGAAAATAAAGATTGGCTTAAATATCGTTTTGATAATTTGGTGGGCTATAGAAAAACAGGTTTAATAGCCATAGAACCTAGCTTAGACAAAGCCGAAGATGTTTTTTTGTTTGACAGGGCTCAAGAAGTTTATGGTATTCAGGTACCATCTGCCTATGTCAATTCTCTTCTTCATGAAAAAGACCAGGCAAATAAATCTATAGAAACGGTATTGGCAATAGCCGAAAACCTAGGAAACTTAGAAACCAAGATTCTGGTGACCAATCCCAATCCAATTAGCTGGGGAGCGAAAATAGCTAAAACAGATGAGCAGCTAAAAGTACAACTTGATAACCTTAATAAATTAGGTAAATACCTTCACCAAAAGGGTATTCAGTTGGCATATCATACACATGACATGGAAATGCTAGCTGGAGCTAAAGAGTTTCACCATATGCTTCAAAATACTGACAAGAATTATGTCAATTTCTGCTTTGATCTTCACTGGGTTTATAGAGGTTCTGGAAATTCCGAATTAGCGGTTTTTGATGTATTAAAAATGTATGGAGCCAGAATTATTGAATTGCATCTTAGGCAGTCAAAGAATGGCGTTTGGCAAGAGACCTTTACAGCAGAAGGAGATATTGACTATAAAAAGGTAGCTCATCAATTATTGGCAAATAACATTAAGCCCCTTTTGGTTATTGAGCAATGCGTAGAGATGAACTCTCCTCATACATTAGACGCAGTAAAAGCACACGAAATAGATCTTAAGAATGTGACAGATTTGTTTAATAATTAATCCATTCCAATAAAGTTTTTAAGAATAGCTAAACTTTCTTTTGGACTTTCTTCCATGGGTACATGCCCTACATTCTTCATTATAACTAAAGTGTCGTTTGATAAATCTTTCTGAAAATTATATGCATTAGAGACTGGAATCAATAAGTCGTTTTCACCCCAAAGTATTAAGGTGGGTTGTTTTATGTTTTTAATTTTTGAAAGCGTACTAAAATCCTCATTCCCCGTCAATCTATCTACCAGAGCCTGTCTGTTTCCTGCCCTAAGTGTAAGCTCAAAATAACGATTTGCTAATTCGTCCGTAACTTTAGATTTGTCTGCATATACATTTTCAACACTGCTTCTTGCCATAAATTTCGGTGTAATAAACGATAGCATTTTGTTTACTACTGGCAAACGAGCAAATAGAAAAGCAATTGGAATACTTTTTGAATCTATTGGATATCCTGCGGCATCTATCAGTATAAGCGACTGTACTCGGTTTGGGTATTCTGCCGTAAAATTCCAAGCGATTTGACCACCTAAAGAATTGCCTGCTAAAATGCATTTTTGAACTCCAATTTTGTCCAAAAAGTGTTGAATAAAAGTTACATAATTTTTAATGGAATAATCTCTTTCTGGCATGGTACCCGTTAGCCCAAAGGCAGGAATATCCATTCTAATAATTCTTCTATTGCCTTTCAATTCTTCTGTCCAAACATCAAACGTATGCAAACTAGAACCTGTGCCATGAATCAGAACAATGGGCAAAGAATCCAAAGGGTTTCCCACATCATTATAGTGAACATCCATGCCATCCATTGCAATAAACTGAGACTCCTCATTGGAATATTTAGCCTTTAATTCATCCATAGGAATATCCTTATAGCCGAACAGGATACAAACTAGAGCGATAATTGTCAAAAGTAAAATGACGGATATTTTGATGATTTTCATGCACGAAGTTAATCAACCCATTTCAATTAATAAAGTTAACATTTCTTACCTTTTCCGATAAATATTCTTATTTGCTAAATCATTTTCAAACAAAGTAAACTTATCCTTATAAAACTTCATAAAATCTGGTACACTCACATGCCCGGGAACAGGTGCATAATAATGTGTTTCGCTACCTATATCGTTTCTCCAAACTAAGACATAAGCAAGCCTAAGTTTCTTTGCTTTCATTACTTTCAAAAGCGTGCCTGTCCACCATGTTTCATTCGGAATAGACTCCAGACCAGTTTCTGTAAAGGCAGACAGCTTTTTATGTTTTCTGCCATAATCCGATACAATTTTTAGTTTACGTGTGGCAGCTTCTAAGTCATATCTATTTCTTCCCATGTCTCCATAATTATCCATACCCACCATATCTACCCATTCATCGCCGGGGTATCTTTCTAGGTATTCGGCTTCTGTATTAAACTTGTTATCAGGAGAAAATGCCCAGATAAAATTGTGTACATTTTTCTCATCTCTTAGATAAGTAGCTGTAAACTTCCACAGTTTTTTAAACTCATCTACCGTACAATGTGGTGCCCCCCACCAAAACCAGCCACCATCAAACTCATGATATGGACGGAAAATCATAGGTATTAATTCGCCGTTAGCACCTCTACAAGAATTTGCCCATTCTGCCACTTCATCTAATATTTCTTTATACTTTTCATGGCCGTCTCCCCCTGGAATTAACCTAGACACTACTTTTACGGAGTCTGAACCGGCCCAATAAAACCCTCCCCTTCCCATTGGATTATAAAAGTGCCAAGCAATGGTAATGGCACCTCCACGGTTATATTCATCTTCCACTACCTTCTTTATTCTGGCTTTATATTCCTCAGGGTTTCTTCCAGTAAAGCCACTTAAATCTACGCCTATCATTCCGGGATGCGTCCCTACTACAGATTTTACGTCAGAGCGGTCTTCGTCTCCCGACCATCCTCTACCATATTCCGTGGCATGTTGGTGAGCAAAAACTGTTCCATTCTTTTGAATTTTCTTCAGGGCTTTAAATAGGTTAACCGTTTCTCTTGTAGCGTTTTTGTCCATCAATTGAGCAAAGCTCAAGTTTGAGAATAACATCGCTAATGCCATTGTTAACGTTTTTGTCATGCGTTTACTTTGAATTAAATATTGACTTCTTTTTAATAATTGCCAGCCAGCCTCCTCCACCAGATACCAGTTTCACTTTGTGTTTTGTCATTGTGCTTACTTCCTCTTTTTCAATCTTACAATCTTCTACATTCCTGCTGGCATCAATTTCATCTTTGAAAATTTCAGCCTCAACATTTCCTTCCCCTAAAAAAGAAAACCCTATTTCCAATTCTCTTTCTTTCCATGGCTTACATTTCATTATTTAGCACTTCTGAAATGTTTTACATAAGAAATAAACAACTTGTGATTTTCAGAAAAATTAAAATTCGAAAATTCATTTTCTATCGTTAATATGCCTTTTTTCTACGTGTAAAAACGATAGGCCAAGCTATCATTGTAAGCTCTGAACATTACGCCAAATCCTTTTTTAGTACTTAATCTTAACTGATTATAATGATCAAGAACCTTTGCCTTTTAGTAAAATGATGTTTCATAAAAAACCTTTTTCAGACTTCCTTCTTTCAGAAACAAAACCAGTAATTCTTCCCAAAAGTGACCCATCTGGTAGTTGTATTCCCACTTCAGAGACTTCTAAAACTGCATTCTTACTGTGTTTTTACAGACCAAGAGGTATTTTCGCCCGTTTTGATAAAGATCTTGATGTTTTAGTTTGACGAACTGATTTCAAAGCTTTTTTGAGCGTGCGATATGGTGCTCATAAATAAGACAATTAGTGTGAAAAGTAAATTTTTCATTTTAATATTGTCAACAATGAGTTATAGATTCACAAACAAAAGAAACCTAAGATAGGTCTTATGCTGTATATTTTAAAGTCTTGACTCCGTAAATTAAAAAAATGGTTGAACTAGAACAAGTATTAGATAAATATGGCCTAAATGGCGAGAAAACTGGCTGGCCTTTTGTCAAAATAAATGCCGAAGTGGCACAGTAATTAAAGCCAAATACGAAGAAGTCTTATCGCCTTAAAGGCTATATTGACGAAGTTGAAATCAAACAAATTGCTCTAATTCCAATAGCTAAAGTAGTTTCATCATGCCAACTAATGTTACCATGCGTAAGCAATTAGGAAACGTAGATGGACATAAGGTTTTGTTAAAAATAACAAAAGATGTTAGCGAATTTGAGTTTTCTTCTGATTTTCTAGTTTGCTTAGAAGATGAGCCAAAAGCGGAAAAATATTTCCGCACATAGACCCTTGGGCACAAACGTTATTTTTCAAATTGGATTGAATCTGCTAAAACTATTGAAACCAAGTCCAAGCGTATAACTTCGACACTTTGTAGTCTATCAAATGGCATGGTTATCCCGAAATAGTGCGCCACTTTAAAGGTACACAGAAAATTAATCCTTTAAATATTCGGTTTTATCTAGATTGTAATACTTATCTAAATCGTCTTGAATAAGGTCGTAAACCTGTTTTTTTAAGTCCTCAATATCCTTTGACGTTTTTCCTTTTGTACAAATAGCATGATTGATAATAACTTTGGGGAAGCCCCATTTAAAAAGATTGGCAGGGTTTAGCTCGTAATTATTCAAAAAAGTAACTGGAATAATAGGCACCTGATTTTCTATAGCCATAATGAAAGCTCCATCTTTAAAAGGTTGTTTCATTTTTGGTATTTCTTTTGAAACTATCCCGCCTTCTGGCATAATGAAAACACTTTTCCCTTCCTTAAGGGTTTTGATACTCCTCCTAATTGTATTAACCCTACTGTTTTTATCTGACCGATCAACAGCAATGTGAAGCTTTTTAAACATATACCCGAACATCGGTACCTGAGTAACAGAACTTTTACCCACAAACACCGTCTCATTGGACGCCAATTCAACACCTAATGCTACATCAAGATAAGTAAAATGATTAGCCACAAAAACATAGGGCTTGTCTTTCTTTGGCTTAAATTTCCAGTTTTTTTCCACCCACATACCCGTGATTATGAAAAAAAGCTTACTCCAAAAGCGAACAACTCTTCTTCCAAACTTATGCCATTTTGGGTTCTGAATACCCAAATAAATTAAAGGATAAAGAACAAAAAAAAGGATAAAGAATACCAATGATACCCATATGGTATAGACAATACTTAAAAGCTTTTTAATTAGCATAAATTATGA
>Ga0105055_10009455_pt1 | contig 12458 bp, 12 predicted proteins | sample BON03_FD_78090 | JGI IMG/M metagenome (GOLD analysis project Ga0105055, IMG submission 78090) | Freshwater microbial communities from Lake Bonney liftoff mats and glacier meltwater in Antarctica - BON-03 | ecosystem: Environmental > Aquatic > Freshwater > Ice > Glacier meltwater | place: Lake...
AAGAAAGAAAGAAAGTGTGCCACAAACATTGTGAACTGTTTTACCCACTAGTGGGTTGGCCTGACCCTAGATCAGAAACGGTCTAACGATTCCACGGGTGCGCACCACCTGCTTAGTCTATTGATTAAGTTGGGTCTTCGAAACCCCAGGAAGAAAGAAAGAACGTGTTCAGGTTTTCTCTTTTTACCCTCAACTTGAATCCTGTCGGCCTTAAACTAGGTGGGCACTGCTCTGGGACTGTTTCTTGGGTCCTTCGTGATTCAACAGATGCCCACCATCTGCATAGTCCAGTGATCATGTTGGGTATTTGCCACTCAAATGAGAAAGAAGGAAAGAAAAGTGTATGAGAACAGAACAGAATAGTCGTGAGGTCCTACGAGGCTAGCGAGTCGGTCTTAAACTACGTCGGCAATGGTCACGACAGTCCGGGGCAGTTTCTTAGGTCCTCAGTAGCTCATCAGGTGCTCACCACCCGCTTAGCCCAGTGATTAAGTTGGGTCTTCGCCACCCAAAAAAAACAAAAAAAGAGGCTAATTGGGCTTGGGTCCACACCACTCACTTAGTACTGTGACTAGGTTGGGTATTCACCACCCAAAAAAAAGGGGAAAAGTGAGAGGGCACCGGTTGCTACTACAGCGTTCTTTGGTAGTCACAGAAAGTTGGAACCTATTAATCTGAGGATGCATGCCAGCCCACATTGCGAACTGTTGTCATCTACTAGTAGGTCAGCCATAAACTAGGTCGGCAAGAGCCAGGGACAGTTTCCGTGGTTCTACGTGATTAATCGGGTGCGAACCGCCCGTTTAGTCCAGATGATGATGATTTTATTACTATAAAAAGTAGTTTAGTACCCTTGATTGAGGGTCTATGCGCTCAAATCTATTTTAGATTTGTCATTAAGTTGTGTGTCGCCACCCAAGAAAGAAAGAAAGAAAGGGTCGAGGATGCATGCCAAAATGCCAGCCCACAAACATTGTGAACTGTTTTCAAGTTTATCTGCTACGCGGGTCGGCCATAAACTAGGTTGGCAACGGCCCGGGACAATTTCTGGCTAAATTGGGTCCTACGCACTTAATTAGGTGCTCACCAACAGCGTAGTCCAGTGATTAGGACAAGGTTGGGTTTGCCGGGTTCGAATGAATGTACGTATTCAGTGAAATCTAGTTTAGAAAGCATTTCATCGACATCGTTTTACTGTTTGGTATATATTCAAACGTGATCTTGACACGGCAAACCTGCGGCCAGCGCTCGAGCATGGCTGCGGGAAGCAATCACCAGGCGCTAGCAATTTATTTTTCCGTAGGAATTTGCTACATGTTTCTGATCATGATATCAAAATGTAAACTCGGAGCAAAGTCAGATCAAGGTCTGTGCATGACTTCGGGACTCGCCAAAAAAATGAAGCTGCGCAGTTGCAACTTCCGATTTAAAAAACGTGTTTGGCCGCAAAATTCGTCAGAAAACCTCAGATGCACGCTCGAAACAATTTGGACTTTTGAAAGAGGGTCAACAAACTTCAAAATCAAGTCTAGCAAGAGGTTCGCCACTGAAAGACTTGGACCCTTGACTCCTCCAGTCTATCCCTCGGGGTTTTCGAATCTGGGCTGTCAAGGCAGGTATGTTTGCCGTCTGAGTATGGAGTTGTACCGTCCACAAATTGCTGATGATTACTCACGGTACCAGATCACCCCCTCCCAACTTTTTCCATCTTTCCCTCTGTGGCAATTGCACTGGAGGGAGCTGAGTCACTGGGCAGTGGTTGTATGTGAGTGATATGTGCGCTGGTTTAAATTTTTCATCTGAGGACGTCGAGGACAAACTTCATTCTCCCGCCCGATCCTATGGATCACAATTCTCTGTGACACAAATCTGCTGCAGATGTGACTTCAGGGTCCATTTCGTGGTCCTCTCTATCTCCACAAACCCCGAATCGTGGTGCCCTCTGTTTCCGCAAACTCGAGAGTAGTGGTAATCTCTGTGTTGCGAGTTCGTGAAGGCCCAAGTCTCCATGGCCTCAATGAGTCAACTACTACGATAACCACAAAGACATACATCTGCCTAGAGCTCGCGGAGGCCCCGCTCTCAACGGCCTCTACTACCACAACATAAAGATACCATTTCCTGACCTCCCTGATCATCATGAAGTGTGAAATTCATCATGATCCCCGGGCCCGCCTTGAGTTGCTACTGTGTTAATTGTACCTAAGCCGCGGGGGTGCTGCTTGTCAGTGGTCGTATAGGAGGAACAGGTTTATCTGTTGTTTTGTTTGTGAAGCCGCCAAACCGGTAAAAATCCCGAATTGCAGAAGTTCAAAACGTATAAGGGTGCGCTGATTTATTTTTTCCATCCGAAGCCATCTAGGACCAACCACACTCTCCGAGGCTCCCTAGCCGGCCTGATAGCGCACTGAGACATCGAGAAGTAGTAGGTTTCCCTGAGGTAGCGGATTCCGTAGATGCCAGAATTTGCCCCTGAAAGATAGCTGACTTCAATGGTCTACGCTGCTCCCATGATCACTGACGACCCACTCTACAGACTTGGGCCTGTCCCAGTATGCGAAACCAAGAGCATTACACAATGCCTAGCATACTGCTGACTGGTGTCTGCCAGGGACTCCTTCCTAGGTCCCCTGGAACTGGCGAGGGCGGAGACTGGTGGAGCTGAGCTGACCAAAGAGAGGAAAACTTGAAGGGAATTCCCAGGGTTAGCTAGGGCGACTGACCAAGCAACCCCCGCATCAGAGTCTGTGAGATACTCACTATCAATTTTCACTAAAACTCTATTCTCAAAGAAAGGTCCCCAAAATTGTTAAATTCAGGGTTTCTTCCACCAAGGCACAAAAAAGGCTGAAGCGCAAGTCTGCACGATGTCTTTGCCTGACTCGGATCAAGAAAGCATTTAAAAGGCAATGTCTTGACGGACACCCCTTTCATGGTACCAAAGTCGAAAGTCAAAAGTTAGGTTCTACATGATTAATTAGGTTCTCACCACCCATTTAGTCTATTGATTGAGTTACGTGTTCACCACCCAAGAAAGAAAAAAGGCCATTTATTCTAATGATTAAGTTGCGTATTCACAACCCAAGAAAGACAAAAAGGAAGTCAATGGTGCCTTTCCAACGGAAAGGGCAATAGGGGGGGGGCTGCTACATTCCTTAGTTTTGGAGTCTTGCTGGTTGAGACCTTATAGGCGGAGAATGCAGGCCAACCAATAACATGTTTACTGTCCTCTCCTAGCGGGTCCCCCAATAAGTACTAGTAGGTGGGCAACAGTCCGTCGTCACTGACAGTACCTTGGGTCCTGGGTGACAAAGTCGGGGTTTCTCCACAGAAAGAACGAAAGTGCCTGTGACACTTCTCCCATATTCACTGCGACAGTGCACGGCCTATGGCAGTGGCTTTCCGAGTTGTTGATAGCACGATCTTTCACTCTGTGGGCCAATTCCAAAAATATAACCTGCGTCCTTGCCCTTGGGATACCCACTATCACTTTTCAAAAATCTATTCTCACAGCTTCAACAGACTCATCTGTAGCACGGAGCAACGGCAGCCCTAGTAGTTGTTGCAGGCTCGAGTTTGTAATGGCTGATACTCGCAGGCACACCGTGACGCAGACCAAGATTAGCACCTCACAAGCACACCAAAACAATAATCTGGATCTCGGCCACCCCAGTTGTAAGCTTTCACTTGCGCAGCCAACATGAAGGCGAAATGACAGCGCGAAGTAGACGCAACATGGCCTTCCTCCGAGCACCTTCTGTATGCGTTGTTCAATGGACATACGCACAAACACAACAACAGTGACAAGACAGAATGACACAAAGACAGTAAAACAGAACGATAGACAAGCGCGCACAAAACTGCACACACACTGCGTTGACATCCGCCGAGGCAACTCTCTTCGTCGCTCATCACACGTGATAACACGGACCTGACAACCCCAACGTCACGGACCCGGTAGTAAAAAGAAAAAAATTGCTAGCAAATCTGTTTCATGGGCCAACATGTACTCTTACGATCATGTTCACAGTTCTAGACTGAGAATTCCTGTTCCTTTGATACTTCTATATGGAAAAGAGAAATTCAAAAGAGTCACTGTTCACTGTGACTAGGCCACTTCCACGGACCAGACCAGTTCGTCTTTGGAATCGTACTACGGTAAATCAAACATTTATCGATTGGGGTCCGGGCAAGCCTTGAAAATTTATTCGAAAATGATTGGTGTCTTGGTGATACTAATTTCCAATTTTATTCGAATCATTGAAATTCTAGATGACCACTAAGTTTTTAGTACTACGGTTACGTATTTGCAATGTCGATTTAAGGGCTGATCTAGGCACAATGTTTCTTGGAAGTAAGGAGGTCTTGATTGCAAGGAATCGATAGCCCGAGAGTACAGGCCAACTCTCAAACTTGTGTCTTGGAGCCACCAGCAGCCCCCCAAACTTGACAGGGGGTTACGGTCTGCAACTCAGAGAGTCAAGTTCTACATGAATACGTGGGGATTCCTTCCCCAAAGACAGAAAGAAAGAAAGACATTTAAAGAAAGAAAGAGCATATCTTACTTATCTCAGCAAGTTGCCAGTGTCACGTTATCACGACAAATCCCGGTGAACAAAAATTCGCCCCGGAACACGCTCGCAGCGGCTGCTGCCTACATCACCAAGAACTGGCCCTACAAGGCCTTCTCCAACGATCGACTAGAGGCCGTAAATGGCTCTCTGACTCCCACTAATACGAAATGAGCACGAGCTATCAAGCCGCACCTGAATAAACTCCGCTTCTCCCTGCTCTCGAACCTACCTGAATACGCCACTCATTGCAGTGCATTGCTTCTCCGCCTGGAGGAGAAGCACAAAAGCTTCCCGAGGATGCTTTTTTTGTGGTTCTTGGATTTTTTAGGGTTCTGTTTCGAGTCGCTGTGATGGTACAACTTCCCATAGAGTGGAATTGATCTTCACTTCTACTACTACTGTGTGAACAAACTGGACGAGTGGTGAGTCGCCTGATTTATGTGACATGTTGACGAGCCGGGCTAGGGCTGGTGTAGGGGTTGGACGAATGAGCGGCCAGCTGGTCCATCAGCAGGCCCACACGATCCGCTCCTCCTCACGCACACAGAAGCAACCTTGGATCAAACTGAGATCACGAGTCCAAGCTCTAACCCCTTTAATCACATTCAAGAACAGACCCCGACGCAGTTTGTGCCAACCAAAACCCAATCAGTCGAGGCGTGACTTCCGAACTCACGTGGTTACATTTGCTCACACTTATATCCCAACACTTCCAACCTCATCAACATGTGTATGCACACTCGTCTCACCAAAAAACACTCGCAGCAACGATTTCGCAGCCAGCCCAAATTCCGCCCGAACCCGGTGCAGCGGTCACAACCACAACACGCTGTGGTACAACCGAAGCCCTCTTAGGCGACGTGACGCATTTTGGCAACATTCACCCTCCAAGCCGTGAAGCTACCGCCATTTATACCCTGCAAAACACACATTGAGACCGTCAGACTGTGAAAGCTGCCTTGCAAACTTGTCCAACACAACACAGCACACATAAGGTGCAGAGATCAGGAAGAACATTGGGCCATGACAGACAGGTTGGCACGTACTGTAGAGTCGACGTGTCGGCCTGCTGACCAACTGCCATTGTCTGAGGCGCTTGCCCCGCCACCGGGACCGGCACTGCCACACACCACACATAAAGCAACCCATATCAGCTACACACCGCCGCGAGTCTCTTGACGAAGTGCAGCAATCTACGAAGTGGCTAGAGGGGGGGGGCAGTCAATACAAACTGCACATCAACATACAGTTCGCTCCATAATTATGAAAGCGCGACGGCAAGATAGCAACAGCAGCACTTACTCTCGTTGTAGGCGCCGGGGGCAGAAGACGGCATTGCTGAAGCCTGCTGCGAATTTTTGAGCACGGTCCAGTCATAGACATGGTCATACTCATAGCCTTCGCGAGCATAGATATCGCGAAACAGCTTGCGCAAGTAGGCGTAGTCGGGCTTATCGTCAAAGCGCAGTGCGCGCACGTAATTCAAGTATGTAGTAAATTCCTCAGGATAACCCTGCAATGCCACCAAATGTCAATTTCACCAAGGATGAGCTGTCAGCATGTCACGATTCTCCACAGCACAACATATCGTTGCACAGGCGACACGTGGAAGACAGCAAGGGCAAGCCGCTTTAAGAAGACGAGATGGAAAGGAGACAGACAAGAGACCTCGCACAAGGTTTCAATCGGAATGGTTAGCTTTTTCTGGCTGATTTTGTCGTACTTTTGCTTTTTGTTGGCCGCCCGAAGACCCTGCCATGGCAGACTGCCGCGCAGGAAGTAGAGGAAAACATAGCCTAGCGCCTCAAGGTCGTCGCGGCGGCCCTGCTCGATCCCGAGATGCGTGTTGAGCGAGGCGTAGCGCGCAGTGCCCGTCAAGTTCTTGTTGGTGCGGTAAGGGATGTGTTGCAGCGTCTTGGGGTCGCGGTACTTTTTGCTCAACCCAAAGTCAATAATGTGGACCATGTGCAGCTTTTTCGCTACTCCCATCAAAAAGTTGTCTGGTTTGATATCTCTGCTCCAAGTTTGCGGCGCATGTCAGACCTCTGAGGACCCGCTCTACCCCCAATCGCACACAGTAATCTCACAGTAACCTCACCAAAGACACTCCGGACCACAAACGAGACTCAAACATACCCTGCCGCAGACGAGTCTCCACAATTGTGAAGACTTGTCTGCGGCGAAGGACACTGCAGCACAACAACCAGACCCAACCACCACGTGAGAAAGACTGACCTGTGAAGAAAGCTCTTGGAATGTACGTACTCGACACGACTCAACATCTGGTCCGCCAACATCAGCACTGCCACCGCACCCACAGGACAGTCAGAGAGCACACACATCCGCCGCATCGACCCAACCACCATGCAGCACAAGACTTGGGAAATAGAACAGCGTCCGCAAAGGGAAAATAAATTGGGGTGTCAAGCGGAAAGCAGATGAACACGAAACAGAGAGAACACGAAGAGAGGAGAGCAGCAGTCAGCACGAGAGATGAGTGGGCTGCAAGGAAGCGCCCCCCAAGGACATTAAAACACACGGTAACAAATGGAACCTGTTTTTAGCGAAAAGCGCCGGTTGCAAAAGTTGAACAAATCTTCCAAAGAAGGCCCTAGTAAATCGATCACCATCACATTGTAGTCGCCCTCCACACCGTACCATAGCACTGCGCACTCAATCCATTGTCTTTGTCACGTTCACATAATACATTGCAGGGGCGCGCGGCGGAGAGGTGAAAGCTACGCCACTCGCGGCCCCTTGTGCCTAACTACTAAACATAGCACACTACTACGTAATACATTAGGGCAACCCCACTGCAATACTTCAAAAAAACTACTACAGTACTACAAATAAACCCTGTACTTCTTTCGGTTATAATGCCCCGAGGGGCGGCAGCCGCCGCCCCTCACAAGCTGAACGCCCCCTGAACTCAAACCAAGCAGTCGATCGGAAAACACAATACCTTCTGGCAGACCAACACCGCCCTTGAGATATCTCAGCACCTTGGACTCATAAAGGAGCTGGGGGTGCTTGCTTCGCACTGATTCCAACTTGATCGCTACCTCTTCGCCCGTTCCAATGTGCACTCCTGCACCAAACCACAAAGCCAATCATGGTCTCCAAAACACACCACCCCTCTTTTTGGAAACGCTCATGCTCGGAATCTTATCAATTTTTCTAAAAAGTTTTATTGCGACCTTTTCCCGCTTTTTCCCCCGCATCTGAAACACCCCGAAATATCTGCCCCACAACAGATCCGGGGCGCGCAGCAGCGAGCCGCCGGAGCTAGTGCCATCCGGTTACGCGCAAGGGGGGGTAAATGGACAGTGTTGACTTTTCAGGTTGATTATCACATATGAATCACCTTAACAGTTCTTAATCAGAATCGAATTTCATACAATAATCTATTACTTCAAGTCAACCTTGCCCATTTTTTCTCCCCTTGCGCGAAGGTAACCGGATGGCGCGCGGCAGCTCCGGCGCGACGTGCCTAGCTGCCGCGCGCTCAGGCAGGACGAAGGCAGGAGGAAAGAAATGAATTGGGCCCAAGAGGAAAAGCGGGATGGGTTTGGTTGCAAGGTGTGGCAAGCAATGGTTCCAGTGGCATTTTTCGGGACCAAAACCATAGCAAGAACATTCCGCTCACCATGTAACCTCACGCAAGACTACCTTCCTCCAAACTTGACATGCAAACACTATGTGCAGCTCGCTGCCAGGTTCGGATAGGTGCTCTCGAGTGTAATGAACGAAAGTGCTAGAAAGGAGCAGAGAAAGTGCCCAGCAACGAGGTGATGTGAAAAAGGCTGTATCTGCACGGAGAACTCGCCAGATGAGATTGCCATGTGCATGCAGGTTACGACTGCCCACACCATGTCTTCACCTGACTGGCTTGCCCACTACGCGCTGCATTTGTCCTGCTGGCACCTAGCTACGCCGCTTAAATTACACCCGACCCCTTAACTCACCATGGAAAATATCTCCGAAGGAGCCTCCGCCAATTTTCTTGGAGAGGCGGTACTTCTTGCCCACTCGCAACTCCATCCTGGCATCCACGAACGGTTGGCCACGCTTGTCCCTGTTTTTCCTGGGCAAAAAGGCACAAGCCGAATGACCCAACATGTGTTTGCCACCCTGTTGAAAACTGGTTGCAGCAGAACAAAAGCACGAAGACGCAAGTCCAGCGCACAGCACAGCAGGGCGTGTGCCAAACCACAGGGACAGCCACAGCACCGCCTCTCCCTCGCCTCGTGATGTCGCCATTTGCATCGCCCAAATGTGACATTTTGTTTGCGAATGCAGCAGGAGGGAACAAGTGTACGGGCCTGTATGCACGGCAGGGTCTGCCGTAGGAGCAATGTTCTGCAGCCGCACAGGTTCACTGTTGCACGTCTTGCTGTTTGCTGCCGCCAGATTGCACGGGGCAGCCAGTGCCATCTGACCCTTTTGGCGGTGAGATCACACATTGACTTTCACCAAGAATAGAACTCTATACACGGCGCGACACACACCGGCGGTGAGAAGACCGCAATCAGAAGCGAGGTGTTCGGCAAAGCTCTCCTCTCCTCCACGCCGAACCCTCGATTTAAGGAACACGCGCCTACAGCTGGGTATCTCCCGCGTCACTTTTCCAGCCAGCGAACCCAGGAGCTTCAAAGAAGGTGAACACATGCACATGAGACAATGCTTCTGCGGAACAAATCACTGCTACGTGTCTAGATGTATTGACCCAGCCACCCCGACTGGAAATCGCAACCGGAGCGCGTGCATTTTCACCCATGGATAGCTCCACGCGAACCCGTTCGCCGTCCCAACGCAGAGAAAGTTGGAGAATGTGAGTGGATGGGAAGGAAATATTTTCGCGTGCGCGTGGATAGGAAGGACCTCTTTGGGCGTTCGCGCACTCTGTCTCTGTCTCTCTTTCTCTCCTTCTCTCTTTCTCTGTTTCTCTGTTTCTCTCTTTCTCTCTTTCTCTCTTTCTCTGTTGTGCCATTGGCTGATTCTGGCACCTAAACAGCAGAATCTAAGTGTGGCAGACTCTGCTGGGCGGGGGAACTCGCCATGGCGAATTCGCTACCGTGGCATATTGTGTGCTCGACGCTCGAGCGCCTGCCCAAGCAGAAGCGAGCAGAAAAGAAATCGAGTCTGGAGAAACTCTTTGAACACCACCGCAACATGGACCCCGAAGTTAAAGCAAAACGCGCCACGGTACCCTCGGGGCAGCACATGTATTCCCTCGTACGCCTCATGCTCCCGCAGATGGACCGCGACGAGAAAGGGGGCAATGTTTTGTACCACATGAAAGAACAAGGCATCGCCAAGGCCTTTATCAGAGCACTAGGCCTCGAGGGCACCGCGAGCAGTACAAAGTTGATCAACTGGAAGAAGCCCGAGGGCGGCGAGGGCTTTGGGCATTTTGCAATCGTTCTCTACCACCAGCTGATCCTGCCTGGCCGTTCGCACGGCAAGGGTTTGCTGGTCACAGTCGCCGAAGTCAACACTTTTTTGAACTGCATGGCCGAAACAGCGAGCGACAAGGAAGCGCAGAATCAGGTCGTGATCAAGATGCTCAAGCTGGCCTCGGCTTACGAGCTCAAGTGGATCGCAAAGGTGATGCTGCGCGAACTCCGCGCGTCGGCTACCGAGGACCTCGTCCTCTCCTCATACCACCCGGACGCCAACGAGCTCTACAAAGTTTCAACACGCCTGCGCGAGGTGGTGGAAAAATGTTGCGACCGCAACAAGCGGATAGGCGAGGCGTGCATCCAAGTTAACAACCCCTTCAAGCCCATGCTCGCCGAAAAGACCCAAGAACTCGCGAAAATCCCGAAAAACTTCAAAAACAAACCCTTCTGGATTGAGACCAAGCTGGATGGAGAACGGCTGGTTCTTCACATGCTCGACGGCGTCATGCAGTCTTTCTCACGCTCATGCAATAGCAACACCTCCCTTTATGCACCCCTTCTTGAGAAGCTCAAGCCATTTATTAAAGCGAAAACGTGTATTCTCGACGGCGAGGTACTGGCCTGGAACACGGAAACCGAACGCTGGATGACCTTTGGCAACAATGTCACGGTGGCGCTTATTATGGGTGGAACGCTGTCGGGGGGCAGGGTGAGCGACCAAGGCAGCGCCAAGTCTGCAGGAGACAAAATGAAAGACGACCCCGCGCTGAAACACGCGACGCTGTGTTTGGTTCTCTTTGATGTGTTGCTCATTGGGGACGAGAAGCTCGAGCAGCAGCCGCTCTACGTGCGGCGAGATCGTCTGCTGCAACTGATTGACATCGACGGGCTCAAGAAGGCAAAGTTGGATAAGATGCTGCAAATCGTGTCGCACACGGTGGCAACAACGGTAGAGCAGGTCAACAACGAACTCGAACAGGGTATGTTGACGGACGCCGAGGGGCTCATGTTGAAAGACCCAGCCTCGATATACAAAGCTAACATGCGCGATAAGAGTGGCTGGTACAAACTCAAACCGGAATACATCCATGGCGGCATCCAGGAGTACGACGTCGTCATTATCGGCGCGTCTTACGGAAAAAACCTCCGCAGTGGCAACATGTGGACCTTCGCCTGCGGCATTGCCGTAAAGCCTCCGGACGGCCAGAAATACCCTACTGAATTCCTGTCGTTTTGCCGCATCGGCACTGGGCTCAAACACAAAGAATTTCGCGAACTCGACATGCATATGCGGCCTCAACTGCGCAAGTTTGATGTGAAAAAATTTCGCATAAATGAGCCGGCCTCTGTGGAGGGAGACATGACGATTCAGAAAGTAGAGAAGGGTGTGAGCGTCAAATTCAGCAAGCAAAGCATCGGCGGCGAGTCGCTGCCTGCTGTCACGGTCTGGTTTTCAGGCAGTTCGCAGGAGGAGGTGGAAGTGCTCTTTGACCCGCGCAAATCGGTGGTGCTGACACTCACTGCCGACTACCGCCTTGTCGACGGCGGTGTGTGGATGGCAGGCCGTGAGGACGGCCGCAAAGAGAAACGAGGATGGACGCTGCGATTTCCGCGCGTAAAGCCGCAGGGCATCAGACTGACAAGTCTAGGTGGGAGTGACAAGAGCTGGCACGATGTTATGGATACTGTCGAGTTTAATAAGCAAATACAGCGCTGCAAAGAGGGCAAGGAAGGAACAGCAAACGCCAAAAAATTCAGCGACGCACTCGAGAAGGGCGAAACTTTGATGATGGCGCGCAAAGCAGGCAAAGAGGGAGCTGTGAAACGTGGCACGGCTGTAGCGCAGGGCATTGCCGCAAGTTCCAAGTATTTCGATGCAGAAAGCACGCCCGTCATCAGTGATGTGCTTAATGGGTGCATACTCTGTATACTGCCTGCAGCCCCTGGCGTTGAGGGGGAGAGACGTCGCCTAGAGATTCAGACAATGGCGCATCAATTAGGCAGCCATTCTCAAAAGTCAGATCGATACTCACTTTTATTAGAGAATGACTGTATAGCCGACTTGTGCAGAAATGTTGGCGCAGGCACACACATAGACACACACACATACTGACCCCCACACGCACGCACAACAGGAGCAGCGCAGGTGGCCAACCATGACGACTTTACTACACACATTATTGCAATGTGTGAAGATCAGAAATTCGATAACCTCACCCGAACAGACAAGGATATTATCGATCCCAAGTGAGTAAGTCATGTCACACGCGTGAATGAGTCATTCCACACGTCTAGATGAGCTATTGCACACATTTGAGTGCATCATGTGCGCTTGAAAATCCAGTCGTGAAAATCTAGTTATAGATGACATATGATTCAAGTTCTTTGTGTGTGTGTGTGTGTGTGTGTGTGTGTGTGTGTGTGTTACAGATGACACATGGCCACGGTAAGGACGTCATGGCTCATGTGTGTGAGTCAAGGC
>Ga0105055_10009456_pt1 | contig 12456 bp, 12 predicted proteins | sample BON03_FD_78090 | JGI IMG/M metagenome (GOLD analysis project Ga0105055, IMG submission 78090) | Freshwater microbial communities from Lake Bonney liftoff mats and glacier meltwater in Antarctica - BON-03 | ecosystem: Environmental > Aquatic > Freshwater > Ice > Glacier meltwater | place: Lake...
CGCTCAATGCAGGGCACTGCGTTGCTACGAGCAATGCGGGCATCATGCGAGCTAGCCCCTGCCTAACACTACATGTCCTATACACAGCTCGCGCTCCAGCGGTGTGGATGGGACGCACGTGCAAGTGGTCCCAAGGGTAGCGCTCCGTGTTGCCAGTGCGCATGCAAACAAAATCAGGGCTAATGGTCGTCGTGCACCCTCCAGTGATCGCTCTACTCCCGACGCCCCCGGTAGCGGCCCCGGCCGGGCGCGCTTGCACTTCCACTACACTCACCTTTCACCATTTTGTGATCAGTCGAGTGACCATCGGGTCACGGTGGCATCACCTCCTCAGGAACCAAACAAAAGTATTCTGTTATCAAGATTTCCCGCGATATATAAAGAAAGCATTTTCCTTCTTTTTTCCCTTTTTTGTCTTTGAAGTAAAGTAAGTAACTCCAATCTGAATGGCGGCGGTGGAGGACGACGACGATGACGCGCTTTATGGAAGTGGGGCCGCTGTAGGCGAGGCTGGTGGCGGAGACGTGGGCCTGGGCGGAAATGCGGCAGTTGCTGAAGAGGCCGCGCTCGAGGACGAAGGTGCCGGTGCCAAGGCCGAGGAGGGCGGCGAGGCCGGCGCGGACGAGGAGGAAGAAGACGAGGACGATGGCGTCGATGTTATCATCGATCAGGAGGATCTTCAGACGCCGGGTCGCCCCGGGGGTGCTGGTGCGTGGGGTGGAGCGGCTGCAATGGTAAGCCCCTGCTACTGCGCTCTGCGGCGGCGTGCCATCTCATCTCCCGCCCTCGTGTGCTCACGCTGCCTGCAAATGCTTTCTGCTAGCGGCCCGCTGACGCGTGTGCATATTACAGCCAAACCGAAAGTATGTGCGCAAAGGAGTCGAGGTCAAGCTGGGCGAGCAGGCGAGCAAGGAGGGCGAGGAGGCAGCTGAAAAGTCCGGGCCCAGCGCCGCGTCAATCCAGAACCCCTTTGAATACGATATCTCGTCCATGGAGGACAAGCCCTGGCGTAAACCTGGCGCCGATCTGAGCGACTGGTTCAACTACGGCTTTAACGAAGAGACGTGGCAAGCTTACTGCCAAAAGCAGGTGGAGCTGCGCCGCCGCAACGCCATGCAGGCCTCGATCCAAGTGGTCGAAACTGACCGCTCCAAGGAAAAGAAAGAGCCCGATCCAGTCGCGCCCGGTGGGGGCGGCGGCGGTGGTGGAGGTGGCGGTGGTGGCGGTGGTGGCGGCGGTGGTGATCGTGGTGACCGGGGCGACCGAGGAGGCAACTATGGGAATGGCGGAGGTGGCAACTTTGGCGGCGGTGGGCCTGGAGGGCCTCCGCCAGGCATGTACGGAGGGGGTCCTATGTTTGGAGGGCCAGACGGCATGGGTGGAAGACCGCCGAATGACCTTTCACCCAGAGGTGGACCTGGTGGGATGGGCGGACGGGGCGGGCATGGTGGGGGAGGTGGACGGGATGGCGAAATGGGCCCCCCGCACGGGCGAGTAGGAGGTCCGGGAGGTATGGGAGGACCAGGAGGCATGGGTGACTTGGCGCCTGTTGCTGCCTTGCGCGAGATGGTTGGTCGCGGTCAGGTGCCGCCTGGGTTTACGCCTGACATGATGCAGCGCATGCTCATGAGTGGGCCGGCTGGCATGCCGCCAATGCAGATGATGGAAATGATGATGGGTGCAGGTGCACATGGTGGCCAGCCACCTTCTGGCGGGCCGAGACCTCAGGGGAGTATGGCACCACCCTTCCCCTCAGGTATGCCACCAGGTATCATGGGCGTGCCACCGTCTGGCGCCGACCGTGGAAGAGGTGGGGGGCAGTGGGATGGGAATCGGGGTCCTGGCAGCGCAGGTGCTGGTGCAGGAGCGGGTGCAGGGGCAGGTGGTGGAGCAGGAGGACGCGATGGCGACAGAAAAAGAGGCCGTGACGAAGATCGCCGCGACGATGATTCCAAACGACGCAAGGACGACGATCGCAGTCGTGATCGTCCTGCTCCTGGCGGTGGCGGTGGTAGTGGCGGGGCCGGGCCCAGGGATGATGGTGATAGGGACCGTGGAGGAAGGGGTGCAGCCCCTCGCGACAGGTACATGCATACACATATGCATATATACATAGAGCCTCTCGCAACAGGTAAATGCATACATACACGCATACATTTAGACCTCACGACAGGTACATGCATGATCATAAATGCATACATAAATAGAGGCCCCAGTAACAGGTCTCAGGTGATACCTCCTTACTTCTGCGCCCCCGATGTTGATAATACACTGTTTCCGCGTTGTCTCGTCATGTGCCAGCGTGTACCTACATAAATCTCATTCTCGGGTGTGTGGTGAAGGTGGCACCCATGTGTCTCCAGTCTACCTCTACACAGAAAAGACGTGTGATAGCCTGTATTCTCATTGCTAGTGTGATTTATACGTGAGCAGGGATCGGGAAAGAGGTGGTAGCGACCGCGATAGGGATCGGGATCGGAGAGACGACCGTGGAGGTCGCTCCACTCGCGACCGTGACAGAGATCGAGACGAGAGGAAGTAAACCCACATCTATCTATGTCAAGGCCAGTGGAAGTGAGAGATACTGCCGCCCTTTGTTGCGTTGATAGCATGTCTACCCAAGTTTTCTAGACGTTGATGGCGTGTGTGTGGTCTGTATCATGAGACGCCACTCTCCGCGCTGATAACAATGCCACTCTCCGCCGCTGCCTCCAACTTGTCCTCCGTCCCTACCTGAACTCTTTTGAAAGAGAGGAGCTAGAAAGACTAAGGCTGAAGGACGAGCAAGTGTGTGGTCGAGTGCTGGAACACTGCGACACAGAGATGGATAATGCGACACCTCCAGAATCCCTCCGCTTACCCTTGAAAGTAAACCTCCTTTCCACATGTCAAAATCTGTGGGAAAGAACTCAGAAGGTGCTTCGCGATGAGGTGCTTGACAAAGTTGTCGCCATGTAAACATGTCACCTTTCAAACATTCCTTTATCTATCAGGCGCCATGATTCATGATGCGTTCAAGATGCCAAAAGAAAAGTCTTGACCTCAACGCGCTGGCGTAAACCGCAAGGGTAGAGACTAGAGATTCAAGAAGATGGCGAAGACAGGAGGAAAGTGGCCTTCAACTTCACTCTCAGGAACTTGATTTAGACGGCTATCAGGCGCGACTATTAGGCGCCGCTAACGACATGAAAAAAGACCAGGATCCATAGATTGGATTTTACCCAAGAATCTTCACGTGAGGGTTTTATTGATGATAATTGCTTTTATTCTTTTCAACAGTAGTTTAGTACCCTTGATTGAGGGTTGTATGTAGTTTAAATCCATGGGAATTTGAGTTCTTGGGTTTTAGACGGAATCGAACCGACGACCGGGCGCGCAGCAAGCCCCAGAGCCGCCGCGCGCCACTCGCAGTCAGCGAAAGCCCAAGGGCGCGCGGCGGCGGCAGGCTTTAGCCCGACGTCGCCGCGCGCCCACTGGATCGGACCAGAGTAATGAGGATTGTTCAAATAGGGGAGAACAATAAACCTCATAGTAGAGGGGAGTGCATTGGATTTAGTTTGATCTCCCCTCTGGTATTAGTTTGATCTCCCCTCTGGTATTTGAATGCACTCCCCTCTGGTAGTTTGAAAGCACTCCCCTCTCCATAATTTCAATACATTCCCCGCTACGCAACAAAAATACAAGCAAAACAAAGCACAGTATTTGCAGGAAAAAATAGAAATTTAATAACTAGTAGAGAAATTCACCAAAAAGGAAAGTCCCCCAAAAACCATGGATCCCCCAAAAACCAAAAAAAACCAAAGTCCCCCAAAAACCATTAGTCAGCCAAACCCCGGACAGTCTCAAAAAAAACGTTATTTTTCACAAAAATCGGGTTGAGCCAGTGCAAAGGGGAAAAAAGAAAGGAAGAAAAAGGGAAGAGAGGATGAATCCGTTGGTTGCCCAAATAAATTTGTGGGAATTTGGGGACAATTTTGCCCCCTTAAAACAAATTCGGGTTGAGCCGGCCCAACCCGAATCTGTAGGGAAAGTGTAGAACTAAACGCGGTGGCGTAAACTGCAAGGGCAGAGACTAGAGAGTCGAGAAGATGGCGAATTCGGCATTTGGATTTTGAGAAAGTGCCTCTTCGTTTATGTGGAACACAATAATAAATTAGAAAGGGGTCTTTGGGGACGTGACATCTGATTCGTGACTGAAGTTTTCTACCAACTCTGCAGCGTTTTTTTGACAACTTCTGGGTTCAGCCGGCTCCACCCGATTTTGAAAAAGGTGAATTTCAAAATCAGTTGTGGTGGAAATTGGGCATGTCCGCACTTCTGAAAGGGTAAATCGCCGAATCTGTTGTGGAGAAATGGGGCATGTCTGGATTTCAGCAAAAGTGAATTTCAAAGTCTGTTTTCAATCAAAGGTGGCACCCCGGATTTCAGGAAAAATTGAATTTCCATATCTGTTGTGGCTGAAATGGGGCAAGTCGGGATTTCACAACAAAGAATTTCTACATCTGATGTGTTGGAAACGGGGCACGTCCGGACGCCAGAAAAAATAATTCCCACATCTGTTGGGATTGAACTGGGGCACACTGGATTGCAGAAAAGGGTGAATTTCAAAAACAGTTTGGGCAGAAATTGGGCATGTCTGCATCTCAGAAAAGGTGAATTTCCAAATCTGTTGTGTTGGAAATTGGGCACACAGGAATTGAGAAAAATTGAAATGCCGACTTGGTTGGGGTTAGAATGGGGCATGTCCGGATGCCAGAAAAATTCATTCCCACATCTGTTGGGATTGAGAGGGGGCACACTGGATTGCAGAAAAGGGTGAATTTCAAGAACAGTTTGGGACGAAATTGGGCGTGTCCGCATGGCAGAAAAGGTGAACTTCTAAATCTGTTGTGTTGGAAATTGGACACTCCGGAATTGAGGAAAATTGTATTTCCAAATCTGTGGGGGTGGCAATGGGGCATGTCCGCATTCCAGAAAACAGAATTGCCAAATCTTCTGGGGTTGACAGGGGGGCACACTGGATTTTTCAAAAAGGTGACTTTCAAAAATCAGTTTGGGTGAAAATTGGATATATCCGCATCGCCGAAAAGGTGAATCTCCAAATCTGGTTTGGTGGAATTTGGGCACGCCGGATGTCGGAAAGAATTCGAAATCGGACAATTTTTCCTAAATTCCTTTGAGATCGGACAAGGTTTTTTTTGCATTTTCTGCGTTTGCACACCCCATGTTACCCGTTTTTCTTGAGATCGGACGTCTCCCACCCAAAATTTTCAGATCGGACAACTATCTCACACTCTCATCACTTCGCAGTCTTTTCCTTATTTTAATGGTCGGCACTGTTCCAGTGGGGTTCACAGTTTTTCGATTTCCACCAAAACAGACATGGAAATTGAACTGTTCTCAAATGCGGACGTGCCCCATTTCCATCAAAACAGATTTGAAAACTCAATTTTTCCCGACATCCGGTGTGCCCCATTTCCATCAAAACAGATTCGGAAATTTCATTTTTTCCGACATCCGGTGTGCCCAATTTCCATCAAAACAGATTTGAAGGATCAATTCGGACAACTATCTCAAAACAGATTTGAAGGATCAAAAAAACGAGGAAAACTGGGTTTCCCCAAGGATAACTGTCCGTATGGGCTCTGGCTGACTGCCAGTGGCACGCGGCGGATCCAGTTCTAAAGCCCATCGGCTCGCCGCGCGCCCGGGATTAAAAGTCCCTTGTTCTGACCAACTGAGCCACGCTTGCATGTGAGGCAGGCTCAACCCAAAAAAACAGGAAAAACTGGGTTTCCCCAAGGATAACTGTCCGTATGGGCTCTGGCTGAATGCCAGTGGAACGCGGTGGCTCCGGGACTAAAGCCCATCCGCTTGCCGCGCGCCCGGGATTAAAAGTCCCTTGTTCTGACCAACCGAGCCACGCTTGCACGTGAGGTCTAAAGATTAAACTAGAATTAAACAATCTGAACTCAGTCTTGTCACGGTCGACCGTGACTCCATTTTTTCCTCTCCCCCTGGCGCAGACGTATCACGTTCGTGGGCGGCCCGTGGCGCGCGACGGCAGATGCTGTTCGTGGGCGTGTCGTCACTATGCTTTATCGCTATCGATGCCGTGGCTGAGTCATTCATTTACAGCAGTGTCTATCTCAAAAATCATATAAAAGAAAGGAAAATAGTCGAGGAGGGCAAACAAAAACAACAAAACTTTTGAATTTCAGCGTCGAGGAAAAGGAGAGGGGGTACAGGAAAAAGAGAGAAAGGAAGATCTAGCCAACCAGGTTGGGGGAAGGCTGGTAAGGGCAGCGTATGCCATGCATGAAGGGGGCATGCTTTCTTTCTTGCTTTCATATCTATGAAATGGAGGCTGAGGCAGGCTTTTAGTCAAGGTGTCACCTACATAAGGGGACCCCAACAGTTATATAATTTGATTTCTCCGGCATGTACTCGCTGGCGGAGGAAATGAAATTTCACGTTGACGTGACTGATGGTTGCGATCACGATTGACGGTATTCTCACTCATAAAGATACATGCAGCATTGTCTTCCCACACGCGTGTGGGGACAAGAGGGGCGCAGTAAAAGTCTGATAAAAGAACGCGGAGGTTAACAGTTTCCTGGGTGTTGCTTTGTTTTATCAAACCGATATTGGGGAATCGTTATGTACGGTCCCGGGGCTTGTGAGGTGACGGCGCTGACAACAACGTATTCAGCTTCACTGGAGGAGAGCATGACGCCCCCTTGGCGGCAACTTTGCCAATTGATAGGATCACCATTGAGGAACATGATGTATCTGGTGACACTGCGACGTGCGTCAGAGTCAGCAGCAAAATCACTGTAAACACACCCTGTCAAAACGTTGCGGTTTTGGCGCCAGGGTCGCAATAAGACAGGCCTTGTTCGTGAGTGCCTCACACGTACGAAAGAGTACGTTCGGCGGCTGTCAGTTGGACAGGGACAGAGGTATGCAAGACTTGAATAGGCTGAGTTGACCATAAGCAAAAGCCACGTCACATCACGTCATCTGCACCAAACAGTCAATGCTACCTACAATGTTACAATACCTGCGCTGTAGAGTAGGGCTAGGGGTGTCAAGGTAATCTGCTTTAACCAGGTGAGTGCCTGGGAGCATAGAGGTATTGATGGTATGAACTTCATCCCACATGTCAAAGGTGTGGAGGAGGCGTTCTGTCTTCAGTATAGGCTGTTTGGTATAGGCTTAGTGGAAGGCTTAGTGGAGAATCTTTCGTTTTTTAAGGCTATCACATCCGCGGGCCCCTCTCAAAAAGTTTAGTTTAAACTCTGAAAAACATAGTGTGATGAATATGGCATTGGGGCATTTGGGGCAATTCAACGAAAGTTGTTGCAATGACAGACCACATAAAATTCAGTAGAAATGTACATGAATATCAGGACTATTTTGTTGTTTTCATTGTGTATTGATCTTTCAAACACACATCCTCAATTCCACTTGTGATCAATTTCCCTGAAGTGTTTTGGGTAGTGTGGGACCTTTTATGTTTTCCTTTTCTGCTATTCTATTGGGGGACGTGATATCCTAAAAAGACGAAAGATTCACGAAGAGGCTGTTTGCACGAGTTGAGAGACACGATTGAGTCAATCGAAAATGAGCTGGCATCCGAGATATTGTGTGTCTGGGTCCTCGTCAGTGCCAGTAAAGTGCTGGAGCAGAGCTGATTTGAAATTGAATTTGTGCATGATAGAGAGAGATAAACAAGCAATGAGGATACGATTGACGTGGCAGCTGATTACAATATCAAGAGAAAAAAGAGACTTTATAAAAGAGTAAAAAGAGCACATACAAGAGCCATACCTTTCCTATGATTGTTGTAGGCCAAGTACACCATATCGTGTTCTCGACATTCGTTGTTGTCAAAATCCGTATAATAAAGCAGTGCAACCAACAACCCCAGGTGACTTTGTTGCTCTTGCTGTTAGGTTAACTTTTCAATCACGACCCTTGCATTGATACCCCGTAGAAAGCCGTGGTTCCTACGTGAGATAGTCACGCAGTAGCTGTTGACTCAGGCTCGCTCATACATGAAACAATCACGCAGTAGCTTTGTACTGACTGGTTTCGGTTTTGCTTATCTATGACTTAAATACTTCGCACACTCCTGGGAACAAAGGGTCCTATTGATGTGTACGGTTCGATTCGGACTCGAACCATGAACTGACTGATTTGGAATAAGTCGGGATTCTACGGACCACCTTAAATTGACTGCGGACCATCCGTAAGTGTTCCTGATGTACTAGGAGGGTAAGCGTGTGTGGTGGTTACAATAAACAAGGTTATAATAAACAAGATTATAATAATCAATACAAAAATGAAGCGTATTTAGCAGTGGCAGGGCGTCGCCATACAAATTCTTCGAACCCTGCGTTCATAAACCCCTCACTTTTGAAGTAACAATCAAGTGTTGTGTGCAGGGCGTGCGGGCTGGAGGAGACACCATAGAGGGGTTGGAGCACTTTGTATACAATACCAGAAGTGTTGGCGTGTGGAGAGCCTGGAGGGGGCGAGATGAAGAATCAGCCATTGACGCCCTCTGGCAGACGATCTGCCTGAATGAATGCCTGTGTAAAGTCAACACTGTGAAGTTCCAGACCCCCTGTAGTAGCAATGGAGATGATTGTCCGAGTGGCTGTACTGCCCTGCGTGGGGTTGGAGGTGTTGTTATAGTTGATGTCTTGCTTCACCTTGAAGCCCTGTATGATGACGTGAACTTTGAATTGTAAAACGTTAAATGAGATTGCATCATATTTGAGCTTATATACATACCTGCTTGTAAAGACGTGGTCGTCGGCTGCGAGGTCTGAACGATTCCAAACTTTGAATGTGAGAGGGACTCTGCTGGCGAAAAAAGAGTGGAGAGTGCACAGCAATATCTCCTAGCCACCAGTGCACAGACAGGAGCTGGAGCCCGGGAGAAATAGAACTAGATGACCAGCAAGGTGACTTTGAACCAAGCCTGATTTGAAGAGATCTGGGAGTGAGACAAGCGGCTGGCTGCGCGCAAGGAAGATCCTACATTCCAACTTGCACCCGAGCATTAAAGGTTGCGGGAGACGCTCAGAGCGCTGCGACTGAGGCACACTGCAGTGGAGGCAGCGCTTGTGGTGCTGCCTCACAAAGATCTGTAATCCTCCTGATCCCCTGCAACGCAGTGACCCAGGCTCAACAATTTGGTGTCCAAGGACCATCTGGTCCTACTTGACAATCTGTGGTGCTCAGAACGCAGCACACCTGGCACAATGCACTAGCAGCAACCAGACTGGGTGATCCACAAACCATTCCGCCCCGGGTGCCTTCCTCTGTTCCTTCTGCATGTTTGTACAAAAACAACTACTCATGTTTGCGCAAGAACGTTAGCTTGAGTGGCGAATCCACCAAAGTGAGCGTGCATGTGTATTTATGGGGATGCATGTGTGCTTTACCCGGTGTGGGTGCATGCGTGCTTCCATTGCACAGTGTCCAAAGAATCTTGGGGACTCGTGACACTGCGCGCGTACTTGCTCTGTTTATCATACATGTGTACACGAGCACATTTGCTCATGTTTGCGTTAAACCATTTGTTCGTGTTGGTACCTGCAGACATGTGGGTGCATGTGTTTTGGTGGGTTTACAGACGCGTTTCATTACATTTTTTGGTGCATGTGTGCTTCTATTGTGGTACATACACAAAATGTTGGGACCACAAAATGCCTTCTTATGATTATTTGTGCGGAAATACTTTCACCACTCACAAAGCCCCTTCTCTCCCTCTCTGAGGCTTCTGCCCAACCTCCACTTTCACCCCTCTTACCAGACAGAAGCGCGCGGAGGGGCTCTTTCCCTCCCATCTGCGCCATATTCTCTGGAGCCTGACAATCTCCATGGCCTCCCTTGAACCACGTCGGGGATTTGTTTATGCTTGTTTGGATCTCGAGCATTTTGGTTGCATACCACATTGCTACCTAAATGTATGTTTATGCTCAGCTCTGACATCCCCTTTGGAACCCACCAAGCGCCACAGCCTCCCTTTGCTGCCACGTACAGGGTTCTTGCCTGTTTTCCGTGGCCTTTTTTTGTTCCCACCTTCAACTTGTTGTTATGCTGCCCAATCCTTCGGGTGCAATCGCGTCTCTCAGCTTGATTCTACAATTCCTAATTTGTATATATATATATACCAGCTTGACTAGGTCAGGGGGGACCCATGCGTGGGACGTGTAAGGCACTACACGTTTGTTTTCTTGGGACGGCTTGGGCCTGGATTGTGTTTTGTGTTTATATACGTTGTCCACTTCACATGCATCATTCCTGACAAATGAATGTCATGGCTGGCTGTTGGTTAGTTCGTATATTGGCCCTCTATGTATCAGAGCTTAGACGTACAGCAAATTGCCAACCTGGTCAGGTACCACCCGCTCAGGTCAGGTACCATCCGAGTTGGCATTAGATTGACACTGCGTGTCCACTGGACACAAATGGTTCATCTTATTTGAATATCAGGGGCGTTGTTGATGTTTGGTACAAAAACCTGGCAGCAGCCTGTCAATCTCCTGTTGATTTGCTTTGAGTATTGTAGCCCTCTAGTGCAATGAGATTGTACTGTGACAGATACACTGTGATTAAAGTCCTAAAAGAAACAATTCCGTTTCCACAAACCACCCAGTCCTCCTGCTCAACTGTGAACAAGAAGGGTTGGGAGTTCGAGGCCATGGCAGCCTGCGGCACCCTAGTGTGCTGGATCTAGTTGCAGCATATCAATGCTGTCAAGTAGGTTAGTATCGACTTGTGAGTCCCTGATAATAGCTAGCCACACTTTGTTAAAATCGGCGTCTCGGAAGGGTACTGAGGGAATGTTTCTTGGGAGGATGCACTGGTAGAGCTTGTCTGAAGAATGCTGAGGGAGTTTGCGTTTGCTGTTGAATACAATTGATGGTCTGCGGTGTCACTGCAAGGTGTACCCGGTGTCGTATAGTGGCGTGGCAAGCGTTTTGCCAGGTTGTGTGGAGTTCTGTGAGGTGCGTGACTCCGGGTGTGCCTGCTTGCTGATCCCAATGTCAGCCAACGTTTGCGGGTGAGCAAAGATTGCATCTAGATGATTGTGAATAGAGTGAGAGTGCTTAGCACGAGGGGTATTTCCAAACCTGATGGGCACGTGAAATTCTGCAAGATCATCTTGCAGAAGGGTGACCGGCCCTCTGATGTCAGCCGGTCGATACACAAAGCCTTTGATTTTCAAAGTTGCCTTGGCAAACAACTGTTACAGCTTGAGTTGCATAGTTGGTGTCGGGGTGTTGAAATACCCCGCAGGTAGCTCAAGCATATATTGATGATGCACAAGGGCCATGCCTAGTTAGATGTCTGACAGTAATTACAATTCAGCGTGAGCTAGTACATGCATGCCGAGAGTCCAACCCTGATAATCTTTGCGCGTAAGCAGAGAAGGGGCAGCATAGATCTGCGTGGCAGATGCAGGCGAGGCAGCAGCGGCTAATTATGGAGAGTGGTGTGTGCTGCAGGCGAGGCAGCAGCGGCTGATTATGGAGAGTGGTGTGTGCGCGCGCGCGTTTGTCCTTGTGGAGCATTAGCATCACCTAGCACGTTAGATACGTACACTTGCTGCCGGCGCTAAAGTGAAGCGGCTTGGCTGCTTCACAACACAACTCATATTGCAGAACAGAGACATTGTCGTTGTAAACCCCGCCGTCGGCTTCGTGCCGCGTAGCACGAATATCCTCGTGTGAGAGATCACCTGGGTGCTGAAAGACAGAAGGGTCACGAAAAGAGCATGTGGGATAGAAAATGCCATCACATATTTCCATAGGGTTGTGCAATTTGAAACTCCACATCCAGAAGGTTGGCATACTGTTGTCGCTCATGAGGAAAGCCATCTCGGGGCCACAGTCGTCGGGGGTCGTGTTTTCCACGAGCTAACTTTCCTGAGGGAGATGTCCAATACTAGGCACGTTAGGTGCTGAAAGTATGGAAATCTCGATCCAGGTAAGCTGTGAGTTGACATTCCGAGCCGACATGTTGCAAGGGTGGGATGCCATTTGCTTTGGGTTATCACCCAAAGGTTCTGCAGAAATGTTGCAGAGCAAATGGCTACAGGCGTCTAGGAGCATTTGAGCTGAGGAACATACAGTGCAATTGTTCTTTTGTGATCCACACGTAGCATTCACTTTAAGAGTTGAAAGTATGATTGTAATTCACAGTAGTGCACAGCACATCGCCCTTAGCTTTGGCCCATGATTTGAAATGATCAGACTGACCAAATTACATAGCATTGTCAAACCTGATTGAGCGTACTTGAATGCCTGGGTAGTTTAGAAACTCCTGAATAAGTTCGTGGGGCTGATCGCATGAGGTGGTCGGAGCACACCAGAGCATCTCCACACCATCTGCATGAATGAGGGGATAATACTCCTCTTTATGGTATCCTAGAGA
>Ga0105055_10009458_pt1 | contig 12454 bp, 15 predicted proteins | sample BON03_FD_78090 | JGI IMG/M metagenome (GOLD analysis project Ga0105055, IMG submission 78090) | Freshwater microbial communities from Lake Bonney liftoff mats and glacier meltwater in Antarctica - BON-03 | ecosystem: Environmental > Aquatic > Freshwater > Ice > Glacier meltwater | place: Lake...
ATATATATATATATATATATATATATATATATATATATATATACATATACATATATACACACACATACATGCCAGTTACAATACAAAGCAAAGCTTGCCTGCCGAGCAGCACTCACGGGTCTTGCCGTATGTTTTGCGCTCGCAGGAGCGTCGAAGCTCGCCTCCAAGAGGATGGCACTTAGCCCGGACATGTGCGTAGCTCTACTGGCAGGCGCCAGCACGGTGAGTGTGCACCATAGAACGTCGCCAATGCTATCCTCATCTATGACCAATATTTGAGTGCGAATACTGCAGGCATTTTTCTGATGCAAATCTGCCAGCTCCTCTTTGGCGCGCAGTATGAAGCGCACAGCAGCCTGGCCGTGCTCAGGCAAGATCCAGTGGAGAAGATTTGTATTTGCGGGCCCACTCTTGCTGCTGCCCAGACACGCAAGGTTCCAGCGCTTGCGGAGCGGTTCACTAGTGCTCAAGATGCGGGCGCTTACAGCGCAGACGGTAAACACCTCGCGCTCGCGCTCATTTGCATGTGCGCAGGAGGGGCCTGCAGCCACCCAGCCTCCAGGCAGGAAAGGCAGGGGGGTTGGCCAGGTTGAGCCGCCTGCTTGTGTGTGTAAGAGAGGGAGAGAGAGTGTGTGTGTGCGCGCGAGCGTGTGTGTGTGTATGTGTGTGTTTACCAACAGCCTGTCCTAGCAAGCAGCCACGACGCTTCGACCCTACTTCACCGTGACTTGCAACCTGACCCTGTGGACCCAAAAATGCTACACGTTCGACCTTTAGCACACTTTCCTCCTCTTCAGACCTCGATTCAGTCTTCTGCCCTTACACCTGAGGCTTGGCGACCCCAGGTACTCTCTTTACTTGGAAGAGGCCACTTCCCCGCCCCGACCCCCCATCCCCCAACCTGTGTGTCACACACCTGCTGCAGCATCTTGAAGTCGCTGGCGCTTGGTGGCGGATGCGCCTGCAGAAAGATCCTGTCGGTGAGGCTCCGTAGGACGGAATTTACGGGCGCGGGGCTTGCCCACCTGCTCTCGGAACGCCCCATGCGCGTCAAGAAACATAGAAAAGGTAGCAAGCAGGCAAAACAAGAAGAAGAGGTGCAAGAAGAAGAAGACACAGAAGACGGCAGGCAGCAGCAGGACATGGAGCAGCAGATGCAAAGCAAGCTGCAACGTTTCAGCAGCAAATACGGCGCGCTGGCCCACACCATGTCTGCGCACGTCGTCGTCGTCTTCCTCTTGATGCAGCGGCTGCACGGTCTTCCGAGATCGCACTTCGCCTTGCTGTCGTGACACGCCTGACATGCCTGCTTGTGTTTCAGCACCTTTGCCTGGGTCTCCGCACCATCTTCCATAGTTCAAGTTACTGACAAGTACTCAAGGGCTCTCCCCCCGTAATGTTCGTGGACTTTGGCGCGAAATTTGATGAGGCGTGGAACAATTTTTTGAATATCTTTTTGAAATATCCCCACCGTTTGAAGCGATCAAGGCGGGTGAGAGAAGAGGCCAGCAAATGCCAAGGATGTCGGCAATAGCGCTGGACTCCGAGCTCAATCTCTGGGGGCAGGGGACGGACGCGGCTGCCGTGCGCGTCGCTGTACGAGTAAGTTGTATGTGTTAGCTGTTAGCGCCATGGCTTGTGCCATGTAATATCTGATGGCTCTCGCTGATTGGGGGCAACGGGTGGTCCACGCTGCTGAGTGGTCCCCGATCGGGGCATACTATGGGGTGCTGCACAGGCGGGTCGGGGGGCTGCTGCGTGGGTAGATCGGTAACCATGATTGTTGTTGGCGCAGGCACGCCCGCTCTCGGCGCGCGAAAAAGTCGAGGAGGCACAGGAATGCGCCAACGCCATCGACAACACCCAGCTGAAACTGGGCAGCAAGTTTTTCACATTTGACGCAGTCTACGATGGCAACTGTAGACAGGAGACTATCTATGACGACTGCGTGCGGGAGTTGGTCACGGGCTGCTTCAATGGTTACAACGCCACAGTCCTCGCCTACGGGCAGACAGGGTCGGGAAAAACGCACACAATGGGCAGCTCGAGCGTGGACACGGTGCTGCTCGAGGACCAGGGCATTATCCCGCGCGCTGTGCGGCAGATATTTGACGAAATCGAGCAGCGCAAACTCGCACAGCCGGGCTGGTCGTGTCAGGTCCTCGTGTCGTTTCTTGAAATCTACAACGAGGAGTTTAAGGATTTGCTGGACACGCAGCCACTAGTCGGCACCAAGGGCAGAACTGGCATCTCGCTGCAGGGCGCGCATGGCAGCATCCAGGTCATCGGCGCAAGAGAGGAGAGCGTGTGTGCATACGAGGACATGCTGCAGTGCCTCGAGAAGGGCACGGTATGCCGCAGTGTGGGCAGCACGTCTATGAATGCCGTCTCCTCTCGCTCACACGCCATCTTCACCGTCACGATCGAGCAGACTTCTGTCGACGCGGACCCCCCCGCCCTCTCAGAAAACGCGGACCCCAACACTGCCGAGAGCACAGGTGCGCACAGTGCGGGACACACGCCCACGACGTCTACCATGACGAGCAAATTCCACTTTGTAGATCTTGCGGGGTCAGAGCGTGCCAAAAAGACAGGGGCTGAAGGGGGGCGTCTCAGAGAGGGAATTAACATCAATTATGGCCTGCTGGTGCTGGGCAACGTGATCAGCGCGCTGGGCGACGAGACACGCAAGGGCAGCCACGTGCCGTACCGTGACTCCAAGCTCACACGCATGCTGCAGGACTCCATCGGCGGCAACAGCAGGACTCTGATGATTGCGTGCATCAGTCCCGCCGACTCCAACTTTGCCGAGAGCTACAACACCATCACGTACGCAAACCGCGCGCGCAACATCAAGAACAAGCCCGTCGTCAACCGCGACGCGCGCGACACCAAAATGGCCGCCATGGTTGAGCAAATCCAGCGCCTTAAGGCGGAGCGCGACGCGGCCCTCAAAAAAGCGGGCATCTCCGTGGCGGATCTTGACATCGACGGAGGCCTGCCGAGCATAGGCTCGCTCGGAGGATTTGGCTCGTCGGGCAAGGATTTCGAGGTGGAAAAGATGCTGCGGGCTGAGCTAGGCAAGCGGCAGCAGGATAATGTCAAGTTGCTGCTGCGATTGGAGGAGGTGGAAAAGCAGGTCAAAGTGCGCGACGTGGCGCTCAAGCAGAAGACCGCACACGTTACACATGTTGAACGTGAGCGAGATACGTACCGGCACCGCCTCGAGACGGCAACTGGTATGTCTATACATGTATATGTATACACATGTACATACATACATGTGTGTGTGTATGTGTGTACAACCGGCACCGCTTCGAGACGGCCACTGGCATGTGTATACATGTACATATATATATATACATGTGTAAGGGTATGTGTGTATAACCGGCACCGCTTCAAAACGGCCACTGGTTTCTATCCACATTCACATGGATATGTGTCCGTGTATATATACACACATATAATTACATACGTGTGTGTGGGTATAACCGGCACCGCTTCGAGACGGCCTCTGGTTTCCATCCACATTCACATGGATCCGTGTCGGTGTATACATATGTGAGTGTATGAGAGAGACGCAATGACTCATGTGGGATATATTCAGGTGCGCCGGCAGGCCTGGTCGATGGCACATCGGTGCTGGAGGAGAAGGATGCACAGCTCGAGGCAATGGCGCATGAGCTCGCGCGCGCGCAGGAGAAACTAGAGGAGATACGCTTTAAGAATCGGCGATTGGAGGGCGACGTGCAAAAAGACCAGAGCGTATTTAGCGTGCAAAACAAAAAGATCCACTACCTCTCCAAAAAGAACCAGGCGCTCAAAATGGAAAATGAGGGCTTGGCACGCATGTCCATGTCCCCCATGGTCAAAGCGCCAATGCAACGCACGCCGACCACGAACAGCCGGCCGTCGCTGTCGGCGCCTGCGGAGACTCCCTCGGGACACCCTGACGAGCAGATGCTGTCATGCTGCGACTCGCGCACCAAAGATTCACCTACGGTGATGGGCGAATTCCGGAAGAAACTCGATGTGCTGCTGTGCGAGCACGATCAAAAGCATTCGGATGCGCTGCAGGTGCTGCATGACTCCTTCGTATGTGCAACATATCTGTTTCATATGTGCCACATGACTCATCTACAGAAGCGCTTTGATGCGCTGCAAATTGTGCCTGATGTGATTGATTGATGTTGCTTTTATTACTTCCTAAGAAATAGTTTAGTAGCTTTGCTGGAAGCTCTATTTGCTCGAATCTTTTTAGATTTGAGATATCGGTGTGCAATTGTGCCTGATGTCATTATCTGAGTGAAATGCATGATGCATTCATGTGTACAAGATGATGGCTGATTCGTATTTGCGACGTGACTCGTTTACAGATGCACTTGAATGCGCTGCAAGTGGCGCGTGACTTGGCTGTCCGTTGTGATATGTATGATGCATTCATGTGTGCAAGATGGCTGGTTCATATGTGCGACATGACTTATTCACATGTGCGACATGACTGCTTTATATGTGCGATATTACTCGATATTACTCAGTCATATGTGCGTCATGACTGCGACGTGACTCTATCATGCTTGCGACATGACTGCTTCATATGTGCGACGTGACTTATTGACATGCGCGACATGACACATTCACATGTGCAACATGACACATGCACATGTGCAACATGACTGCTTCGAATGTGCGACATGACTGCCTCATATGCGCCACGTGACTTATTCATATGCGTGACATGCCTCATTCATATGTGTGACATGACTCGTTCATATGTGTGACACGACTCATTCATATGTGTGACAAGACTCATTCATACGTGTGACATGACTCATTCATATGCGCGACGTGACTTATTCATGCTTGCGACATGACTGCTTCATATGTGCGACGTGACTCATTCACATGTGCGACATGACACATTCACATGTGCGACATGACTCATTGACATGTGCGACATGACACATTCATATGTGCGACATGACTGTTCCATATGTGTGACATGGCTCATTTACATGTGCGACATGGCTCGTTCATATGTGCAACATGACTGATTCGTATGTGTTTTATGACTCATCCATGTGGAAGGAGGAGGACGCGGCGCTGTTGCATTCAGATGAGGAGGACGAGGGGCTGGAGATGCCCGAGGAGGTGTGCGGGGAGTCGAGCGATGTCGAGGCGGTGCTCGCAGAGGAAGAGGAACGCCGTTGGCGCCAGGGCCTGCTCCAGACTGAGGTGTGTGTGTGCGTGCGTGCGTGCGTGGTGCGTGTGTGTGCACATGTATGTGTGCGCGTGCCGTTGGCGCCAGGGCCTGCTCCAGACTATGGTGCGCGCACGTGCGCGTGCCATTGGTGCCAGCGCCTGCACCGGACTGAGGCGTGCAGGTATGTTGTGTTTGCGTGCGTGTGCGCGCGCTGTTTGCTGCAGACTGGAGTGGCTATGTGTATATACATATATTGGTGTGAGTGTGTGTGTGTATGTACATTATTTGTGCGAGGACTTGCACGTTTGCGACAGGTCCTGCTGCAGACTGAGGTCGCTACGTATATATATACATGTGAATTTATGTGTGCGTGCGCGTTTATGTATATCATACGTGAGAGGACTTGCATATGTGCGACATGACTCGTTGATATGTGTGACGTGATTCATTCTCACGTGTGACACAACTTATTGATATGTGCGACATGACTTATCAAAATGTGCGACATGACTCATCAAATTATGCGACATGACTCATTGATACGTTTGATGTGTCTTATTGATATGTTTGGCGTGCCTCCATATGTGTGACATGACTCGTTGATATGTGAGACATGACTCATCGATTTGTGCAACATGACAGGTGGAGCTGCGCGACTGGACGAGCGCGCTGGACAGCAAGGAGAAGTTGCTGCTGCAGTTGCAACAGGAAAAGATGGAGAACGAAAAACTCAAAAACAACTACGAAGTGCGCATGCAGGCGTATGAAGAGGCTGTGAAAAGTCAAGAGAATGTCGTTGAAGTCGCCCAGCGCAAGCTGCGTGAACTCGAAAAGGCTCACGGCCGTGATGAAACGGTTGGATATGTCGTTATTTGTTTGTGCATGTGTGCGTGCGCACATGCGTATGCACATGTATATATATTTATATATACATACATATATATATATATATATATATACAGGGCAAGTGAGTTGAGGCAAAGATCACGTGTACAGTTTCTTTCAAGCACACAGACCACATGTATCATATGCAAATGCATATGCATGTTTACGTGTGCATATGTATACATATATATATATATATGAATATATGCATATAAGTAAAGGTATATATATATACATAGAGAAAGAGAGGAAAGGTAAAGATCGTGTCAATGTACCTTACACACGCAGTGATATTTACAAGCATATGCAGTGATATGCAGTAATAATACACTTCACGCACCCCGTGTGCATCTGCAGCTGCATACATGCACAATTTCAGGCAGAGGAATAGAACATGTGTGCATAAACACAAGACAACATCAACAAAACAAAACAAAGAAGGGCATCACCATATTCGCGCACAATTTCAGGAAGAGGAATACAACATGTGCGCATACACATAAATACACACACACACAAACACAAAACAGGAAATCGCCAAACTCACCAAGGACCACTCGCAGCGCGTTAAGGAGCTTGAACTCAAAATGTCCAAATTTAAACGCGAAGAGCGCGAGTATGCCAAATGGCTGCAGCAGGTGTGTGCAGAGTGTGTGTGCCAAATGGCTGCAGCAGGTGTGTGCAGAGTGTGTGTGCCAAATGGCTGCAGCAGGTATGTTTGTGTGTGTGTGGACGAGAGCGAGTTTGCAAAGCGGCTGCAGCAGGTGTGTGCAGAGTGTGTGCGCGCGCGCACGCGTGTGGGAGTGTATAAGTAAAGTGCACAGGTGAGAATTCACGGGCACAGAGACCAGTGTCATTGGCCATGGCCGACGACACAGATCTGTGTGCCTGTGATTTCTCACCTGCGCACTTTACTTGTGCACATACATGCGCACATATACATACACGCGCACACAGCATGACCATGCTCAAGAGCGCATCCCCTTGCTGCAGTTAGACTCACACACACACACATGCAAATATATGCACACTCTCTCTTTTACACACACACACAGCATGACCATGATCAGGAGCGCATCGACGTGGTTGTAGTCAGAGACACACACACACATACATATGCACACCCTCTCTCTCTCACGAGTACACACAGCATGACCGTGATCAGCAGCGCATCAACATACTGCAGTCAGAGACACACACACGCATATACATACATATGCACACTCTCTCACACACACACACACATAAACGCATACACGCAGCGTGACCGTGATCAGCAGCGCATCAACGTGCTGCAGTCAGAAATCGAAAAGGGCAAGCAATCCAAGGTAGAATTTCTCAAAAGTCGGCTCACTACGGAATCTACCATACAATATGGCTGAAGCGCTAACTTTTGAGAAATGTCATCAGTCGGATTTGCTGCGCAAAATGAAAGAGGATGAGACCAAGTACCGCGAATGGCGGGAGAGACATCACCGTGAGGTGCAATCCAAAGAGCCCTATACACACCTAAAAGAGCCTTGTACACACCCAAAGGAGCTGTGCTGGAGAGACATCACCGTGAGGTGCACTCCAAAGAGCCCTATACACACCTGCAAAAGACCCCCTGTACACACCTAAAGAACCCTGTACACACCGCATAGACCCTTGTGCACACCTCAAAAAGCCCTGCGGGAAAGACATCACCGTGAGGTGCACTCCAAAGAACCCTGTACACACCTGAAAAGGACCCCCTGTACACACCTGAAAAGGAAACCCTGTACACACTACAAGGAGCCCTGAATCCTAAAAGAGCCCTGAGACATCACCTCAAAAGAGCCCTGCATCCTAAAAGAGCCTAAAGACTCGTAAAAGAGCCCTGAGACATCATAGTGAGGGGCACTCCAAGAGCCTTGCGTAGAGTGTATGCATACACTCACACGCGTGTACACATACATAGACATCACCGTGAGGTGCACTTCAAGAGGCCTGTGCACACCCCAAAGAGCCCTGCGTAGGGTGTATGCATACACTCACACTCACACATACACATGTATAGCTACAACAGCATGCAGTACATGTGAAAAGACAGCAACTGCTGCACATGTGCTTTCATATGTGTGGCATGACTCATTCATATGTGTGGCATGACTCATTCACATGTGTGGCATGACTCATTCACATGTGTGGCATGGCTCATTCACATGTGTGACATGACCCATTCATATGTATGACATGACCCATTCATATGTGTGGCATGACCCATTCATATTTGTGGCATGATTTGTATATGTGTGTGGTATGACGCATTCAACTTCAGATGCATTCTGAGATTCTTCATTCACGCATGTGCCATGCATATACATGACGTATATGTCATTTATACATGTATGACACATCTATCATTCACATGTGTGCATATATACACTTCATACATGTGACGTGCATAGCAATAATGAGATGAAAAGATAACATCCATTCATACATGTGATATGCAAGCACATGACATATATATCATTTATACATGTATGACACATGAAGGTATATCCATGTGATGACCATTTACAGTCATACATGATACATGTATATCATGTATGACTGTAAATGGTCATCACATGGATATCACATGGGCTGTTTGGAGTGTGCCTTCAGGTGTCATACATGTATGAATGCTATACATGTATGAATGATATGTATCGATATCACATGGATTTCACATGGGCTTTTTGGAGTGTGACTGCAAATGGATATCACATATCATTTATACATGTATGACACGTGAAGGGTAGCGAAGACCCATAGGATGTCTGATCTATATAGGTCATTTTCCACAAAAGAGCCCGGGGCGCGCGGCGATGGAGCGCTTTAGCGCGCAGTTGCCGCGCGCCCACTGGATCGGACCAGAGTAATGAGGATTGTTGAAACAGACGAGTGAAGGGGGAGTGAATACACTCCCCTGTTTCAATACACTCCCTTATTTTCCGCAACAGAGGGGGCAATTAGTGGCTCTTTTGGGGACAATGACCTGCAACTTGCAACATCCTATGGGTCATGGCCACCCTGTATATCATTTATACATGTGCATATAAATCATTCATGTGACGTGTATAGCCATGAAATGAAATGCAGGTGACATCCATTTATATGATATGACATTCATATGTTGAGACATGTGACATGCATGTATTTGACACCATACATGTGACGTGCATTTGGATGTATGCCCATGGATATACGTGCCACAATAGCTGCAGTAGTCAATTGATCGTGCCAAGACGAATGCATACTTTCAGACATGTCACATATATACATATGATATTACATTCATATTTTCAGATATGTGACATGCGTGTATTTGACACGACTTAATGATATACGTGCCACAACAGCTGCAGGAGCTCAACTGATCGTGACATGACTAATTCATATATTTCCAAAAAATATGAATGGGTCATGTCACGATCGAGTGAGTCATGTCATATGATCGTATTGAATGAGTCCTGGCATGTGCGAATTGGCCGCGCCAAAAATACATGAGTGAGTCATGTCACGATCGAGTGAGTCATGTCACGATCGTATATGAATGAGTCATGTATGAATGAGGAATTAAAAAGAGGAATGAGTCATGTCACGATCGGATATGAATGAGTCATATATGAATGAGTCCGTCATGTGTGAATTGGCCGCGCCAAAAATATATGAGTGAGTCATGTCACGATCGTATATGAATGAGTCGTATATGAATGAGGAATAAGAAAGAGGAATGAGTCATGTCACAATCGGATATGAATGAGTCATGTATGAATGCGGAATGAGGAATTTATGAATGAGGAACGAGAATGAGGGATGAGTCATGTCACGATCATATATGAATTAGTCGTTTATGAATGAGGAATGAGTCATATATGAATGAGGATGAGGAATGAGTCATTTCAGGATCGTATATGAATGAGTCGTATATGAATGAGGAATGAGTCATATATGAATGCGGATTGAGTCATGTCACGATCGTATATGAATGAGGAATGAGTCATGTCACGATTGCATATCAGTGAGGAATGTCGATCGTATATGAATGAGGTAGAATTTCTCAAAAGTCGGCTCACTACGGAATCTACCATACAATATGGCTGAAGCGCTACCTTTTGAGAAATGTCATCAGTCGGATTTGTATATGAATGAGTCATGTCTCGATTGTGATATGACTCATCCATATACCTTATTTTTGGCACGACCAATTCACATGTGACATGACTCAATTCTATACATGCCACAACAAATACAGCAGCTCAAGAAATCGTGACATGACCCATGCATATACGCGACATGCGTCCATTCATATGTTACATGACTCAATTCTATACGTGCCACAACAGGTGTATTAGCTCGAGCAATTGGAACAAAAAGAGACGAGTTGATAACTCAAGGACAAGTTATCACTATATGACAAAAGAGACCTCTTATATTGACAAAACAGACCAATTATGTTGACAAAAGAGACGCATCAACAGGTGCAGCAGCTGAAGAGATCAGCACAAAAAGCCGAGTACACCATCCGCAAGCTCGGTGAGTATGGAGTCACGTCACACACATGGATGAGTCATGTCACACACATAGATGAGTCATGTTACACACATGGATGAGTCATGTCACACACATGAATGAGTCGTGTGTATTCATTGTAATTGTGTATATGATTTAGTATGCATGTATGTGTAGGTGCACATCAGCATGTCACATCAGCACAAAAAGCCGAGTAACAAAACTGGCATGTAGAATGCTAGTTTTCCCGGGAAAGAGCCCTAGTCACAAGTTCCCCCAAAAACAGCCCTATACTCGACAAAGAGCCCTGTAAACGTCTGAATCATTTCATGTATTTTGAGTGCTGATGGCTTTATCTCCTTAATACTCACACACACACATAGTCTGAGATCCTCCCTACTACCCATCTATGAAGCGTGAAAATTCGACATGCAAGCCCGTGCTGCGGCGGCGCTATTCTTGAATATTGGTGATGTACATTCATATGTTCGACGTACGTACATTCACTTTACATGCAGTCTGGCGATTTTTGTACGTATGACATATGTATATTCCTTCAAAATATATTCCATTGATATTTGTTCAGATATCGACTCTATTATTTGTCTGTCAGAGGGTGAAAACTCTTGACGTGTACAAGCTCGTGCTGCTGCAGCGCGAGTCTTCAATCCAGTTTGTGTACGTACATATATTCCACCTATATACATTGCTCACACCCACCCATATTGTTTGTACATACAATCTGACACTATTTGTATAGTTGACATACATTTGTTCCTCATATATTCATATTTGACGTACACGTATTCCTGATACATAGATATCTTCAACATCTAGTCTGACACTATGTGTATGCTTGACATGCATACATTCTCATAAATGTATGTTTGACATACATATATATTCCTCATAAATGTATGTTTGACATACACATATTCCTCATAAACGTAAGTTTGACATACATATAATTCATAGCACATAAATTCCTTCGACATACCGGGGGTATTGTCTGACACCCACCCTGCTAATCTTCTATCAGAGCGTGACAACACGAAATACAAAGCCGTGCTGCGGCGGCGCGAAGAGGAGAAGGCCGGTACAAATTCCCAAAAGTCATCGCTCATCGCGCTACGAAATCCATCAAATATTATTACTACACAGCTGACTTTTGAGAAATTTTACCATGCAGCCACAGAGGAGAAGACCGATACAAATTGTCAAAAGTTGTCGTGCTCTGAAATTCACTCAATAAATCGGCTATAAAGCTGACTTTTGAGAAATTTCTCCAGACCTGTAGCATAATACGCGCGAAGTAGCTGGTGGAATGGCTGTAAAGTCGGCTCCAACGTCATTTGCTGTAGACAATTTGGTAGCGTGCTGACTTTTGGGGGACTTTACCAGCCCTGCAGCGGAATGCACGCGAAGTGTCGCTTGCCAACGCAACGGTGGCGAAGAATGACAAAACCGAGGGCACGCACGTGCACTCCTCTGCACTCACCGGTATGTTGTGTGTGTTTATGTGTATGTATGTTTGTACATGTATGTGTGCATGTGAAAGTATATGCATACATCTTTATGAACATGTATACATACCGTGCATGGACATGCGTGCATACATACACACCAACACACCAATTAACATACTTACGTACATGTATACATACATACATACATACATGCATACATACATACAGGCATGTGTACACCAGGCATCAAAGGAGCATACTTACATACATGCATGCATACATACATACATACATGCAAGCATACACACACGTACATATATGTGTACTTCAGGCATCAAAGGAGACTACGTGTATGTGTACATGTGAACATATATGCATA
>Ga0105055_10009460_pt1 | contig 12452 bp, 6 predicted proteins | sample BON03_FD_78090 | JGI IMG/M metagenome (GOLD analysis project Ga0105055, IMG submission 78090) | Freshwater microbial communities from Lake Bonney liftoff mats and glacier meltwater in Antarctica - BON-03 | ecosystem: Environmental > Aquatic > Freshwater > Ice > Glacier meltwater | place: Lake...
AAAAAAAAAAAAAATACAAAAACAAAAAAAAAAAAAAAAGAAAGAAAAAAGAGTTAAAACAAAAAGGGAAAGAGGGAAACAAGATGAAGGGGGGATCAGGGAAGAAGGAAAGAAAACAAAAGGAAAAGGACAAAAAGAAAACGAGGGGAATAAGGAAAAAAAGAAGAAAAGGAGAGGAAAAGTGGGGGGGGGGGCAAAGGAAAAAAATCCGAGACGATGTAAAACTAGCTTAGTTATTAATCTGAGACGACATAAAACTTGCTTAGTTGGTCAAAGCGCAGGACGGTCCGTCCCGAGGTCGCCAGTACGTTTCCGGCAAAAACTCAAAACAACGAGAACTCAAATCTACATTTGAGCATATAGAGCTTTCAGCAAAGCTACTAGACTATTTCTTACAAAGAAATGAAAGCAACATCAATCAATCTAGAATTTGCTTATGTATTTCGGCTTTCTGTCTCGATAAGGAAGGTTCGTAGCAAATATCCATTCTGTGTACTCATATACATGAATTCTCATATATTTCTCATTTGTTTCATTTGATTTATTTTCTTGTAAAACACGTATCTAGCATTTGATTGTATACGCTTGACGTCATCCTTGGCTGACACACTTGGAATTGCCAAATACACACGCACATACATACGAACACACACACACACACGCACCAAAAAAAAGGTAGAAAAATGGGAAGGGAAAAAAAAAGAGGAAAGGGAAAAAAAAAGAACAAGGGGGGTCAGGGAAGAAAGAAAGAAAAGAAGAGAAAATGGACCAAAAGGCAAAGAGGAAACAAAAAAAAAGGAACAAGAGAAAAAAGTGAAGCTAGGTAAGAATGTGAAGCTAGGTAAGAAAAGATGGAAAAAAATCAAACGCAATTACTACATTATTTCTCCGAGAGTGATAATAAAAGCAATCATCATAAGAAAACAAAACAACACTGTGAAACACGTTGCCACTGTCCGGTGGCCGGCTACTCAGCGCAATGATCAATCTTCGGAATCCTTTACTAGTTTGCATAACTTCTGATTAGTTTGCATAGCTTCTGGTCAGTTTGGCATAGCTTCTGGTTCCGAGCCCAGTAGCATATCGTTTTCTTTTGCTCAACAGAATTATCATTGAGAAGGAGGCACTGTAACACAGGTAGGTAAGTAGGAGAAAGATCTAAAATGTGATCTAAAACCGGAAGTTGAGGACTCGGTTGTGGCAAGCCCATTTCCAGATGATCCTGCCTTGCGCGAGAACTGAGGGAGAGGGGCGGGACGGGCAGGGGAGAGAAGGGGGTGGGAGAGAGAGGAAAGTGGAGGCTTTGTAAAATCGGACTTTTTGACTTTTTTTCAGATTTGTAGTTGACCGTGACATTAAGATCGTGACATTAAGTTAAGCAATTTATATGGTACTGAATGGCCTGTGAAATGTTTTCGAACCTCAAAAAAGGGAGGTTCGAAGGTAGTCCTAGGACTCACAGGACGGTTCTACAGGGGGAAATTTACGACAAATCTGGGCAAAGGATCCGACAGGTACAGAACACGACAAGTTGTCACAATTTTGATATTGAAAACCTAGATTAACTTAGTACTGCGCCCTGGGGGCTTGTACTAAACAAAGATCTGCTGTACAAATCCAAAGGGACTTGGTACAAATTCGAATTTGCTGAGCAACGCTCGTTGGAACCTTCATTTTTCCCCCGCGGATGTTACGTGACTAGGTGAATGTCGGAGATTCCCGAAGGTTGATGTCATGCCCAGAGTTGTGACGGTACCATAGATTTTAAGGTAACTTCAAGTTTATGGTAGTTGCACGAACCATATGCATTGGTGTGACTTCCCATAATTCCTGGGGATGATTAATTCCAGGAACGCTTACGGTAAACGTTGCGTTCCAGTAATTCTCATTCCCTTCCCCTTCCCGTGGCGACCCCCCTGTGGGGCACAGGTCAATTCTCATCGGTTCGAAGTCACGAATTTTTTCCCGCCGACAAAGCAATTTTCTCCCAAGGGTCAGAGGAATGTCGGACGATCCGGGGCCTCGGAGGGAAGTGTGGCTGGCGAACATGCGGGCCCAGTGGGGGGGGGAGCTGGGGTTGGGACATAGATTCTCAAACAAAGATTTCCTCCTTTTGGCATTGTCATCATCACCGTCGCTGACAACGAGCAAAATGCTATCGAGATCGACTCTGACTAGATATACACATGTATATATGTATAAATGACATACTATATATACATGACATACGTTTACATGTATATATTTACATATACACACATACATACATACATGTATAAATATATTTATGTATATAGTATACATATATACATGGTCAAGTATGAAATTTACACGTTTGTATACATTAATGTTACAAAAATGAATGTTGACTATCACCATCAAGGACACTTTCTTGTGAGCGAATACAATGATTGATAATATCAAAATACAGGGGGTGGGGTCAAGGTCATGATATTTTGAATTGTCCATCTAAAAGCGCTTGTTTTTAGAAGACCTGAACACCTAAAAAACTCGTCAATAATCCTCGCAATCACCTTCTCTGACTCGCTAGCGATTCTCAATTTTTTTGGCCAGATTTTTTTCATAGGATAATTTCCGGTTCCCTTCCCATTCTCATAATTCTGTCCACAACCCTCATGCATTCCCTTCCCGTTCCATTCCCATAATTTCTTAAGGGAAGTTACACCCCTGACCATTTGGTACCATATGGATTAAGGTAGGGTTGGGTTGGGTTGAAACGCACGTGCGTATTTAGCGGAATCCACTTTACAACGCGTTTCGTCGAATTCGTTTTTGTGGAAACGAACCAAGTCTTCGGTAGTAATCCGAGTCCAAACGGATCTTGACGCGGCAAACCTGCTGCCATCTCTCTGGCATGGCTGCGGGAAGTTAACGCCAAGCGTTAGCATTTTATGTTCCAGTACTAATTTGCTATGTGTTCCTCTTCTCGAAATGTAGAAGAGAGTGAGATCTAGGTCTGAGCATGACTTCGGGACTTGCAAAAAGAATGCCGCTGCGCAGTGGCGAATTCTGACGAATCTTGCGGCCAAACACGTTTAAAAATTGGAAGTCGGCACTGCGCAGCGGCATTCTTTTTGCAACTCCCGAAGTCATGCACAGACCTAGATCCGACTATTCTCTATATTTCGATATTGGGAAAACATAGCAAATTCGTACTGAAATATATGCTAGCGCTCGGCGTTCGCCTCCTGCAGCCATGCCCGAGCGCTGGCCGCAGGTTTGCCGCGTCAAGATCACGTTTGAATTACAACTAACAATTTGTTTCGTTTCGACAACAACGAATTCGATGAAATGCCTTGTAAACCAGATTCCGCTGAAAACACACGTTCCTTTCGAAAAAATATCAATCCTGCCTGAATAAGGTAATTTTATGGTAGGTATGGTTAACAGAAGGAGGACTCGCTGACACACCGTGACTCGAGGGATGTGACTCCACACAAAAAACCGTGTTCAAGCAAACTTGATTACAGTGTCCAGGTATTATGAAGCGTGACTCATTCCCGAGCACATTTACATTACGATGTGTATATAGACACGTACGTAGACAACATGTATTGACACACCGACACACGTGTGACGATAGTGTGCGAGAGGGGAGGACATTGGACATGGTTCGAGGAAACTCTTTTCATATAAACCTCAAACACGGCAGTACTTTCTGGATTGTCAAACTGTTTACCCATGTAGTCATGCACTCCTACTTGTCTTCATCCTCTACATCCGAGCGATTTCAGAGGATGTATCAAGTTGAAACATAACCATGATCGCATTTGCCAAAATACTTTGCTCATCCACCCTTTTCTGGTACTCAGTCAAGATTTCCAGGTTGGGGTGCATCTGTCTCTCTTCCAGAAAAGTCAAGCCTGAGTGTTCCACCCAGTTTTCCCATTCATACCTTGTAGACAATATGGTTGTCAAAAATAACACACAAACATATACAATAATTACGATGAATGTAGAGTCTGTCTTCCATGTGTTCTACTTTTACCTTGATAGCACGCATACCTGTATGTGTGGATGTGTGTAAAAAGTATGTTAGTTTTGTTGAGTGACAAACGTGTGTACCCCCTTGCTGATGACCCTGCAGCACTCTGCAGTGCTTGACGACAAAAGTTCTCGGGCTGGCCGTAAATGTTTTTGTTCGTATGAAAAGAAGTTGCTGCCGCGGGCGTGTCGTCTTTCCTGAGAGCTGTGGCCAGAAGCTCCTGCCGCTGCACATCACCAATCCGCTGCTCCATTGGAGGTGTAGCTGCACCACCTTGGCCTTTGTTTTCCATTCATTGAAGTCAAAACTTATTTTCGCAGCCTGCCCGCCAAGAGTGTAAAGTTAAGGTACCATAGAAATCTTATGGTACCTTAACCTATGGTACCTTACCTCACGGTACCATAAGAATCCCAGCGAGCAACCATATCGTAAGGTACCTTCTACCATATGGTAGGCATAGGGTATGGTACCTTCTAGGCTAAAGTACCTTCACAACTCTGGTCACGCCATTTGCAGGATCAAGTTTGTTCGAGAAAAAGTCTCGATTCTTGAAACTTTTTTGATTTTGTAGAAATAATCTCGAGATTATTTCTAAAACCCTTTCAACGAACCAGCTCATGGGATTTATGTTTATTACCACTAAATAAATGGTGCTGATGATAAATCCCATGAATCTCCTGGTACGCCTGGTACTAAATTCAAAGTATTTAGAAATAATCTTTCAAGATTCTGTGCCACCCTGTCTGCAATCAACTGAACGTAAAGGGGAATTCACGACAAACCTGAGGAAAGGATCCGACAGGTATAGAACACGACAAGTTGTCATAATTTTGATATGATAAATTTAAACCTGGATTGACTTAGTACTGGTCATAATTTTGATATGATAAAATTAAACCTGGATTGACTTAGTACTGCGCCCTGGGGGCGCTGTACTAAATAAAGATCTGCTGTACACATCCAAATGGACTTGGTACAGATTCGAATTTGCTTTTGAGAAACGCTCGTTAGAGAAGCAAACCAGGATTATATAATTCTTTGGTACAAAAATTGATGTTGGGATTCGAAATGTCGAAATTCTCAGAGTAACTGCATTCAAATTTAAAGCATAGGTCTCTTTTGGGGTCGGCAGTAATCCACAATTATCCGTAAGCGGGAGCAATCTTTGCATGAAAGTGCCAAAGATTGCAATTATAGTTGAACTGAGTTGAACAACGACAACGGCGAAACCATCCCACAGAGTCGCCTGTACCAGCCCGAGGCGTTTGAGCCATCCGGCCCGGGCTGGGTTTTTTTAGTGGGCCGGGGTATCAAAAAATCTGTTTTATTTTTCCTTTTTTGCTCAGTCTCCATCCCCTCGTTGGAACCTTCATTTTCCCCTGTAAATGCGAATGTTACTTGAATGTCGGAGATTCCCGGAGGTTATTGTCACGGTCGACCTTTTCAGTTAACTTTGGATTTTAAAACGAAAGAAAAGACTGGTTGCACCAAGAGGCCCGGGGCGGTGTAGGATTCTGGCGTAAAACCAAAACGTGCAGCCCGTACCGAATATATCCGATAGTTTCACCACCCCCAAACCACCCCCTTCCCACACACAACCAAAGGACAAACTATTAAAGAAAAAGAAGAACTGACCTGTATAGGGGTGGCAGTACATAAAACCCCCCACAGGTGGCTCAGTGACAAACAACACAAACAAGCCTCAGACTGTGAAGTCCGAACCATTCGTCAGGCGTCAAATATTATATTTCGCTCAAGAATGGAGTAATCGCACTCCAAACGCCACGAACTGAGTTTTGGCGGTTTGGTTAGTATTGTTATAGTACTAACCGCGCCGCTAAAATGAAATGACTTATTTTACTGGTACAGATAAGTTCAATCTGAGACGATGTAAAACTAGCTTGGTCGGTCAAAGCATGGGCCCGGGACTGTCTGTCCCGAGGTCGCCGGTTCGATTCCGGCAAAAACTCCAAAAATCTAGAACTCAAACCTACATTTCAGCACATAAAGCTTCCAGCAAAACTACAAGACTATTTCTTAAGAAGTAATGAAAGCATCATCAATCCAAGTCTACTATGCTTGTACACTTGAATTTATTTATAAAAGTGGCTGAAATATTATACTATTGGCTCTTGTTATTGGACTGATTGAATTTTTGTGAAACGTATTTTTGTACACATCAGCGGTTCGTGGCCAATAAGAGTGCAACTTCTCCATTCTTGGGCGGTTATGGAAAATCTCTTGGGCGGTTATGAAAAATCAAGTCTTTCATTTAAAAAACTACACTCCTCAACCAAAATATAATTGACCCGGTCTTGTGTCAAAACTCCTCAGAACCCCTATGTATTCTCTAATCCAACCCCCCCCCACATGACCCATATCCACCACTCCTACACTAACCTGGTCAATGACCCACTTTTTGATCCATTCACCCACCACACAACTAAAATCTACCCACGTGAAACTATCGGATATATTCGGTACCCAAAAAAATGAGACTCGAGATGGTCATCGTGTCACGATTGATCAAGCTTGATCTATTTTGACACTTCATCAAAAATGCCGTCAAGTCCGACTCCTACAGGGCAGGGAAGGCTGACACACCCTCGAGTATATTCACCGTCACACAAATGTCACATAAACACATCATTATTGAGGGTCAGATATCATAGTAAAAAAACGCTGAATAGTCACGTCAACACCTTCTACAACGCGCTATGACATTGTCACTACGCTCCCAACAAAAATATCCTTATGGCACAAGCCTCCAGCGGCTCTGTGAGGCTTCCAGATTAAAGCGATTATTCAAAACCTCTTCACAACATTTTTTTAAAAACCTGTACTGAACACTTTCACAACTTACTACATACTGCATCCTACATGGTATGGGTTGCACAGCTGTCATACCTTCGTGACATTCCTGCACTGTGACATTATCTGTGCTCGAAGCCAAAGCTCGAAGCCAAAGCTCACTCGTCCTGTTCCTATCTGGGACAGGCGCCATCCTGGATATATTATCCGTATACAACCTGTTCCTGAAACAGGGACAGGCCTTTAGCGTGGGTATATGACCTTTTCCTGGAACAGTGGACAGGTCTCTTTTGGCCTTTCCCTGTTCCATTGGAAATTGGAACATGTTTTGTACAGACAGCGTGCCTGTAGCATGTGCCTGTACCACATGGAAAATGCACTCTGCTTGTACCACATGGTACAGGCACTCTGTCTGTGCCAAACCCTTAGTCAGCACTTGGCCCGGTGTCTACATGGGCTTTCCTTATCAACAAAAAAAGGAGTCCTAATTGAATTGCGGGAATTCCTTATGAAAAAAACTGAACTGTAAACAAAACATACTCTTGTGTTTGGGTGTATGGTCATGATTGTCTGCAGTCTTTTTGTGTGGAATTTTCCAATTCCGAGTCAAAGGAGGGGGTTGACTGAACTCGGAAACACTGTGTGTCATGGTGACACAATCTGGCGGTTCGTAAATACCAAAGTGGTGTTAAGGGTGGGAAGAAGGGGTTGAGAAATCGAGGAATCAGGATCCACAAAAGACATCAAGCATTGACGCGGACTCGCTTGTCCAACACGATAATTGAAGAAATCATGTCAGGCAATTGTTTTCTTTTTCGAAATGTGGAATAACACAGGTGGTACAACCAAATGGAACAGGGTGGATAGTTGAAGTAGTTGGAACAGGTGAAACAGAGACAGTGGGATCTCCATTGTGAATGAAACAGGATTGAAGTGGAACAGGGGGGTCTTTATATTAGATGGAACAGGGTGGAACAGTGGACAGGACTCTGTCGAGCTAAACTAGTCCACTTGTAACCTCAAATCAAACCGAAGTGGAACTACATGGCCTTCAATTTACTGTCACACCTGTCGAAAACCACGAACCCACGTCTTACTCTCAGCGAGTGAAGCTCGTCGGTCTTGACGTGACAGTTTACAATAATTTGACTTTACCGCTTACAATAGTTACTGAAAAAAATGGAGAATCTCTATTTCAGTAAAATATCAAATTGGGACCACAAATTCACCTCGGTGCCAAATCTCAGTCTGACAGGCCCATACAATAGGTACCAAACCCAAGAAAAATGGCAACAATTCTTACACATCCCCGAAAATAGTACCAGTGGAACTTGGAGCAGAGAGCGAATTTATTGAATGGGCGGCGGGCTGGTTATTCATACAGTCATTATCCCTCTTGCATTATCTTTCCCGGTTGCGGGGTGCAGCTGTAGGTCGTGAGACAAATGATTAATAAATTTTTTTGGATCGCAATCGAGTACGACGCACTTTTTCCGGGTCATAATCGCATGGGTGATAATCAAGTGAGGGATAATCACGTGGGAGATGATCAAGTACGTAATGATAGGGGGATTATTTTGATATGATTTAGCGACCTCACGTGCAAGCGTGGCTCAGTTGGTCAGAGCGAGGGACTGTCAATCCCTAGGTCGTCGGTTCGATTCCGTCTAAAACCCGATACCTCAAATTCTCATGAAGTTGAACTTCATAGACCCTCCAACAAGGGTACTAAACTACTTTTGAAAGTAATAAAAGCAATCATCATCTTCATATTGAAAACTGGGTGGATGGCTTTTTTTTGTTCAAACGATTTGTGGGTGATTTTTCAGAATCACCAAAAACTGTAATAATTTGAGGGGGGGCGACTCGAAGACGGATGTGGTAATTCGTTGATGTCTGGTTTATTGAGATTCTGGTTTGGTAGAAACCAGAACCTACATAATCCACATTATACAACACTTGCAAAAGACTTGTTCATACCCCTCACTTGATTTTGTTTTTATTAATTTTGTATTAGATATTTTTTAGCCAATGGTTTTAATAGCTTGGGGCGTTCAGTAGTAATGGGAGATAATATTTGTGGGCAATTCTTGAAAATTTGTAGGTGGTTTGCGACAGAAAGTGTGTGATGAAAAAATGATGAATTTTAATACCCATTTTTTGAAATTATGACACAAAATCACCCGAAATCAGAAACCTGTCAAAATCTTACATCTGACCCATCAGATGTTACCCACCTAGTGGGGTGTTTTTGATGATGATGCTGTGATAATTATTGCCGTATGATTTGCATGCACGAATATCCCTTGACATGCATATGCATGTCAAAAAAATCTTCAAATTTTTCCAGTCCTCGTCCATTAGCGCCTGTTTTAAGTTGTAACATGTACGTCTGACTAATATGACTTTAGTCAGAGATTACTTCTCTTCTCGGAGCTGAGCAAGGCGAGCATGCACGACTGCAGCAAGCCAAAAGCTCACTCCTTCTTCGTCGACAACCACGAAACTAAGGATTTAGAGACTAAACCCTGTCCCTTCTTCGGCGGGATTGTGACTAGTGCTCCTGGCGTTTGAGAGATAATGTTGTTTATTGGAAAGAAACCAAAATGAAGATCAATAATGATCTCCAATACCTGGCGTTTTCTTGATTCGTCGGGGCTCATTTACATCCTTCACCCTTTAGACTTTTTCATTGTGGAGTATTTAAATCAAAATTCAATCTATTGTTGTTGTTTTCCCATTTTCCTTTTCTTCCGGTGGAAACTTGTCTAAGTCCCGTACCTACGTTCAAACCTCGACCCCCACCTTCAATGCACACACGCAATTTCAGTGCACTGTCCAGAGTGACTCAGTGTGTACGTGTACGTGTACTTGTCGAAACTGCAAGGGCAATGGTAAAACACGTGCAGTGTTGTTCTCACAAAGCTTGCCAGATTGGTCTTCGGATCTATATGGGGTGGCTTCGGTTAGTAGGCTCTCTAAAATTATAGGTCTCTTTTGCAAAAGAGCCCTATAAAAGAGACTATATTCTGCAAAAGAGACCTATGATTTTAAGGAGCCTACTAATCGTAGCCACCCCATAGTACCTGCCTGGCGAGTGCTCCTGATGTTTTGTACTTTGCGATGCTGTCTCGCAACTTCGGTAATTGAACCTTACACTGAAGTGTTTTCGCCTAAAGACTGATGTCAGTGATGATGTCGACATCACATCAATCCGAGGGCACTTTTCCTTCGGGTGCGGAAAGATCTTGCCACAATCGGATTCCTGACAAGGAGTTCTAAGCAGAGCAAAAGTCATGTAATAGCTCGGCCAATCTTAGACGACCTTGTCCTCGAAACACGTGGCAACTGTATCACTAATTACTTCTTTCTGTCACCTGCTTTGTCTCATTTTTGGTGGCAAATAGCGATAACAGCGCCCACGAACAAGATCTGCTGCCGCGCGTCAACTGTGCAACGCCCATGCACGAGATCTTGTCACAAAACATACGTTTGAACTAAAAGGGCCTAAACTGAACGTTCTTGTTCGTGACAAGATCTCATTCGTGGGCGTTGCTCACTTGACGCGCGGCGGCAGATCTTGTTCGTGGGCGCTGTTATCGCTTCGCTCAAATTTCTGTGATTTATCCAATCTTGGATCTGTCGTAAATTACACGAACGTGCAACCGCAGTGCGTGTCTGCATGCACGGCGTGAAGAGGGTTTTTATTTGTTTGTTTGTTTGTTTGATAAAATGTGTGCAAGTTGATCCATGGGTGTGTGCAAGTTGAAACACCTCTTCTGCGGATATTCAGGGCTCTTTTGCAGATATACAGGGCTCTTTCACGGATATACAGGGCTCTTTCGTAGATATACAGGGCCTTTTGACAGATATACAGGGTTCTTCTGCGGATAAACAGGGCTCTTTTGCGGACATAGAGGGCTTGAGTTGATCCATCTGCACGTCAATGTGTGTACGTTGATGCATCTGCGCGTCGTCTCTCAAGTTGATCTATCTGCACACTGTCTCTCACGATGCGCAGATTGATCGAAAGACCCCCTCCGGGGGGGGGTTTCCTATGTACCATATTCCCTGATCAAGAACCGGGAGGAAAAGGACCCCCCCTGAAGCATGCTTCAGGGGGAGTTCCTCCCGCTTCTTGGTCAGGGAACATAGTAAATAGGAAACCCCCCCGGGGGGGGGGGGTTCTTTCGATCGAGATAAATCAACGAGAGCAACTTCATCTATCTACGCATCGTCTCTCAAGTTTCAGAGAGGGTTCATGACCGTTTCCAGATCATCATATGATGATCTGGCCGTTGACTAAAGTCTTTCCGATACACTTCAAGAAAAAAGTGTAGGGAAAAATATTCAGTCAACGGTCTGCCTCTCAAGAATGCGTTAGGAAATCCTGGAAACAGTTATGAACCTCTCTGAAGGTTGACCCATCTACGCATTTATCCATCTGTGCATCCTCTCTCTTGTCGATCACGCAAAGTTGATAGATAACTTCAGTCACGAATTAGAAAGGAGTCTTTAGGGACGTGACGTCTGATTCGTGACTGAAGTTATCTAACAACTTTGCGTCAAAGTAGATAGATAACTTCAGTCACGAATCAGACGTCACGTCCCTAAAGACTTCTTTCTAATTCGTGACTGAAGTTATCTATCAACTTTGCGTCGATCTATCTGCGCAGTGCAAGTTGATGCATCTGCACGTCGTCTCTCATACAGGGTGGCGAAGACCCATGGGATGCCTTATCTCATAGATCACTTTCCGCAAATTAGCCACTAATTATAGGGCGCTTTTGCGGGAAATGACCTATAAAGATAAGGCATCGCATCTGCGCGTCGTCTCTCATAGCAACAACTGCTGCGTTGTTCGTGGGCTCCAAGAACTCGATGTTCATTCGCAAGGGCCCTACACACACTCCATGCATGGACTCAAAAGAGACTTATATACACTCAACCGATCGAGTGTATATTAGTCTCTTTTGAGTTCATATATGGCTCCTTGGTATCCATTTGTAAAAGCCCTACACACTCTCCAAAGGAGCCACACACGAACTCAAAAGAGACCTATATACACTCAACCGATTGAGTGTATATTGGTCTCTTTTGAGTTCACGTATGGCTCCTTGGAGAGGGTGTAGGGCTTTTCCGAATAAATACCAAGGAGCCACACATGAACTCAAAAGAGACCTATGTACACTCGACCAGTTGAGTGTAAATAGGTCTCTTTTGAGTTCGTGTATGGCTCCTTGGAGAGGGTGTAGGGCTTTTGCGAATGGATATCGGGTGCCTGTGACTTATTCACATGCGTGACATGACTCAGCCACATGTGCGACCATGACTCTATATATATAAATGTATATGTATTCACGTATGTGTATACATCTATAAAAAAATGTATATATAAGTAATAATATGTGTACTAAAATATGTATATATAAGTAATAATATGTATATACGTGGGAGACCATGCTTACTCTTGGCAACGATGTGTGGCCTCCCTGAACATCAGCCCGTGCTTTATCTATATATATGTACACAAACACATATATATATACACATATATATATGTATATACATATATGTATAACATACACACACATTTATATATATATATATATATACATATACATATATATATATG
>Ga0105055_10009461_pt1 | contig 12452 bp, 7 predicted proteins | sample BON03_FD_78090 | JGI IMG/M metagenome (GOLD analysis project Ga0105055, IMG submission 78090) | Freshwater microbial communities from Lake Bonney liftoff mats and glacier meltwater in Antarctica - BON-03 | ecosystem: Environmental > Aquatic > Freshwater > Ice > Glacier meltwater | place: Lake...
TACACACACACACACACGCACGCACGCACACACACACACACACACACACACACACACACACACACACACACACACACACACACATACGCACACACTCACGCACACACCCGACCAGGTACAAGCACACACGCACACACACGCACACACATTCACACCCACAGTAACACACACATTAAAAATACATATGAACACACACATTAGCACTCAACACACACCTGAACACACACATTCACACACACATCTACAGACATATTCGCAAACACGCACAAGCACATGCGTATGTTCATATATGTATAATTGTACCTGTACCAATATGTATACCAAAATGTATGCACAGTATACATAATTGCGCATCTGACCAGCAGGACCATAATGGAAATGAGAGCTCGGTCGGCCGTGTCTTCAGCTGTATCTAGAGGACCGGTGGTGTCGAGGAGCGCTATGTTGATTCCCACAAACTGAATCCACAATCAACCATAAACGATACATGAGAGAAACAAGGCACAAGTAGACCATCTAGGCAATATGTAGTAAGAATTCAGCAAATATGGGTAATAAAATTATGGTGGAAATTATGCCAGTATAAAATCAGGAGTACCAGCGTGAGGAATTGAGCGACAAGACCGACAATGCTGACGCTGTTGAGCAAAACTGAGGCATGTAATTACGTTAGTGATGTATCAGAATTTTCATACAAACATGGCTTGGCATCACGATCAAGGAGGAGTGTTACGTGCCTGTGCAATAAGGCCGAATTGACATTGTGAGTAAAAGAAAGGCAAAGGTAATCATGGCTCCTGCCGACAGCTGCCCGGGGGTTCCCGATTTGATGAAGACGAGCAACGAAGTCATCAAGAATCTGTATATTTGCTCATGTCAGAAATTTGCAACGCAACAAGTGCGGAGTCAAAGCGACCATTGCAGCCGTAGATAGAGAGTGCTGAAAAAGAATATGGTCAACAGGCTTACTTGCGCAGCATCTCAATTGACTCCCACCACCAATAGTCGATGCGATCTGCCCGCACACATTCACACACACACGTTCAAATGTCAGACTCATGACTGATTACATACAAATCTTGCTCTTACATAGATAATGTGCCACTACATGCCTAAAGATCTTACATGCCATAAAGAGGAATCCAAAACGATTCATGATGAGCTGATCTTCGAGAGGCTCTATATCGTCCTCGTTCTCATTTTCAACGGAAGAGCGCTGCCAAACTAGCGGAGGGATAGCGGTAATTTCATCCCGGATGAGTCGTCTCGCCAAATGGGTCACAAGCACGCGTTTTTCGTGCGTGAGCAGCTCCTTGATGGACATCTTCTTGAGGAAGCCGTCGACCTCAGCAGGGTTCTCGACGTACAGGGCCTCTGCTGCCTTAATGTCATCACACCAGCTTTGGGTCACGCTGACAACACGGCCAAATCCACCCATAGCACGGCTGCGTTTTGACTTTTTGTTCAAGTACAATTCCGACATCTGGCCTGATCGCTCGCGCTCCTTCATCTCCTCTGCCAATGCATCAATTTTGACCAGTTCGGGGTCGCTCCGATCACCACCAGGTAGCAGAGCCAGTGCTCTTTCGTTGCGATCACTGGAATCAATGTCGTCATTTCTTTCTTGCTTGTGCTCGTCAACGATTTCCATGATACCGCCTAAGCCTTCGCTGTGTTCAGTGTCTCCAGGTGCATTGAGCTTCGAGGGCCATGCACAGAGCAGTAGCTCCTGCATCTGCTTGTCATCCACATTATGCAGCTCCTCTGCGCCAGTAAAGAGGTTGGCCTTGGACCTTGCATCTTTGATCATTGCGCAAAATTCTGAAAAGTCCGTTTTGCCGTCACCGTTGGTGTCAAACAGCTGGAGACATTTGCAAATGGATTGCAAAGATGTACCAGCCATACCTCGTGCACCTGCATTGACCATTTTTGCAACGTTGCGCAACAATTCGAGGTCCAGCTCGTCACTACCATCGTCTTGGTAGGCAACTTGCAAAGCAAGAATTTTGTCAAACTCTTTCCGGGTCTGCGTGAAAAATTCTTGCTCGTCGTCATCGACATTCCCAACCAAGCGTGCAAAACGCTGCATCTCAATCGTTACGTACAGTTTCATAAAGAGCGCAAGGAGAGCGCGGAACTCTGCGTCTTCAACCTTGCCCTTCACCACCTTGACGATTCCTGCGCCCCGCAGCGCAAGGTGCATTGCAGTAGGGATGCCAATGGGATAGACGAACATACAGACAATCGAATACAGGCTTATGCTTGACGCAATATTCGGGCACACCACCCTGTAATCGTCACGAAGGCGGCCAACATTTGAGTCGCAATTCAACACAGACATTGTCACCATTGCGAGTGCCGGGTAGAGAATGAAGCCAATGAAGAAAGTGTTCGTGGCAAAGCGATCCTTTGTCATGCGATCACGCCGTGTGGCTGATAGATGCAAACCCCGGTACCTCGATGCTAGGATGGGCATTGCGAGCATTGCAATCAATCCAACTGGCGCTAAAGTATACGCGTACAGGTTTGTCTGGAAATTGATACCGTTCCACAAGCAGCTTATTGACGGGAGCTTCAGAATATTGAAAGTGAAAGTGCCCTTGATCCAGTTGATGGCGTTGCTGAACAAAGGAGGCCACACGATTCCAAACATTCCAAAACTGCCGAGGATTTGGAAGAAAGAGATATAGATCTTGGCAAGCTGTCTACCGTTATTATTCTGCCACCAGCTATTGCAGGCCTTCAGCTTGCTCCAAATCCACTTAAACCCACTAAAGACGGGCGCAATAAATTTTGTGGCGTCTTGTGTAAATCCCTGTGTGTCATCGCAGCACAGGCAACGTGAACCAATCAGAGAGATTGATGACAAGATGTTGGCAACCAACCAGTCTACCTCTGGCACTACTGGCCGCCAGCTCATGACAAACCATAGCATGAGCACAATCATTGCTCCAAATACTATCGTTACCATGCGCCATGGTGCGAGCCTCTCTTCTGTTGGACAGACATTGCAACCAGTAGTCGTCATCACATAGCCCTGCGAACAAAAGCCACATAGAGACCCAGTTCTGTTTTGGGCGCAAGTGTTGTTAGAGTCACACGCGCCGGGCATGCATTGATAGACTCGAGCTGTGCCATCGTCGTCGCGCGTGGTATTGGTATCGTCTATCGCAGAGCGTCGATCATTGAATCCTATTCTCATCATCCTCTTGGTGTTGGAAGGTCGCGCACAGACTAGGCCAGTTGAGATCCCTGGAAGTCGAGTGCAGCGCATCGGTGCATCAGACCAGGCCTTTGAGAATGCAAAATAGAACCCCTCGGGAAACAGGCATTCAGTGCTGTTCGTGGCGTTGATAGCCTGGCACACATCTGACGCACTCTCTAGATAATCGTAGTCCCCCGAGATGAGGGTCTGAAGACGCCAATAGTTGGCCTTGGCCTCGACCACGTTGCCTCCGGGGCAAGAAGCTCCTGTGTATGTTGGCGCGCGCGTGTGTTCGTGCGTGTGTGCGTGCGTGTGTGTGTGTGTGTGTGAGAGAGAGCGTGAATAATATTTCAATGTATGAATGCACGTGCGCGCATGAATGCACGCATATGAGTTTTTGTGTGGTTTGTATGAGAGAGAGAGAGAGAGAGAGAGAGACTTTGTGAATGTGTGTGTGTGTATGCAGGTGTGATGTGAAATTCCTTCTTGGGGTTACGTCTAATCAATACTGAATATCTCTGCGTGCTCGTGTTTGTTTGTGCGTGTGTGCGTGAGTGTGTTTGTGTGTGTATGTTCGTACTTGTGAATGTGCGTGTGTATGTGAATGCGTGCAAGTGTACGTATGTATGTGCGTGCATGCACGTGTGTACGTGTACGCATGTGTTCGTATTTTTTTGTGTTGGCGCGTGTGTGTTTGTGTGTGTGTGTGAATCTATGAATGTGCGTACGTGTATAATGTATGTATGCATGTATGTATATATGTTTGTACATAAATATACCCTTGGGGCAAGGATGACAATCTGGAAGAAGGCTGCTGTTACCCTGCCAGACGACAGGCGATAGGCGGTAGTAGTCTTTGCTGCATTTCAAGCAATTGTCTTGGTCGGGTGCTTCCTGTTCGCGCATCATTTTGTAGCCAGCAGGGCAGCTCAGGATTCTTTTCTGAAGCCCACTGAGGTCGGAGGCTTGCTCTTCCTCCCAAACGCTTCCAACTGCTACGCTGCGAAATTCTAAAGTAGAGCAGTCGGCTGCCTTGGGGCATTTCCGGCAATCGCGAGGAAAGCATTTGTCTTCTTCACAGCCGTAAAAGGGCGACAGCGTGTAGGAATTTTGCAGACATTGCACACACTCCTGGTCATTGAGCGACGAATTTACCAGCAGGAAGCCCATTCCGCAAGATCTGCCAGCAATACCACTCGGTGTCAATAAGGAGAATTTATCAGGAAAAGAATAGATGGACATGGCACGCTAGAAAAATGGCTCTTCTCTTCTTTTTCTCATTGCACCTGAGCATATATTGCCCGTCGATCTCAGACCAAATTCCTCCATCGTTTGCGCTGCCGGTACTGTCTTGCACCTCAGACGGAGGCGACACGGTAATAGCCACCTCAATGTTGTGTCTGGCATCAAGCTGTGCGGACAAGCCAGCAGCGAGCCTCACTGTATCTGTCAGAACCACTGAAACATGAGAAATCTCTACTGGGCTGCCATAGATCAAGAAGTAGACTGCCGCTCGACGAGCACTGCTTTCAATGACGATGCGCGACTTGTCGATTGCCAGTAAATCAGCTAAGACCTGCAGGGTGAGCTCTTGCGGGTCGCCTGAACCGGGCGGAAATTTGGACAGCTCCAACTGCGTGTGCGGTTGTTTATGTGCGTGTGTGACTGGTATAGTCAGCCCTGATCCAGCCTATAATATTCAGTGTATGTATTACTCACTGCACACGCACGATGCCTTTCATTGTTTCTTACCACACCCTCTTTTGTTTGCGTGCTCTTTCGATACTTATAAAGATCATATACATACATGTCAACTTTAAAAAAGTGGTAGCGAGATAGGATCCAGACATCCACATGTAGGTATACCGAGAAAGTCACTGCCTTGGAGTCAAAGATGGGAGGCCCGCCCCCAGGACAACGGGCTGGCAACTTTGGACACTTGGTACACGTGGCAAGGCTGCAGTCAAACGTAGAACTGCAGTACTTCGAATCAGCAATGTAGTAGCCCTCTTTGCATTTTTGGCATTTTTGAAGGTCCTTCGTGACGTTTTGGAGAATATGGCCTGTGGGACACGACACCAATGTCCATGTATTGTCAACAGGATCGCGCTCCCACTCGCCAACAATGCTGCCTTTGGCGCATCCATTTGTCTTCCATGTGCTCTTTCGCAGCCCACACGTAAAGTCCACACACACGCCACCGGTTGGGCACGATTCGCAGACGAATGTCGATGTGTTTTCTGCCTGAGTCGAATAGTAATTCTGCTGGCAGACACAGGCATCGATGCTCATTTGTCCTGTATCTTTAGTGCCAGCAAAGTCTGGACATCTCGTACACTTGACGAGGTCGGTGGCTCCCTCCTCCTTCCCATATCTGTTGGCCGGACACTGGGCACACGATTCCGAACTTACTGCGGCCTTGTAGTGCCCTGCTTGGCACAGGTTGCACGTGACGCACATGGAAAGAGTACACTCCTCGCCCTTGCCGCACGGCTCGCACCTCTGCATCGCCATGATTGAGGTGTCTCCCGGGGGAAAAATGTAGTTGCCAAATGGGCAACTCTGCAGTCTGAAGACGGCATACAAGCTGACAACCTCTTTCCACACCTCGCCAAGTGCCAATGGAGGGCTTACGACCTGTATTTGTCCCAGCACTGCGCCTAATGTGGTGAGTCGAGCAGCCAGCACTGCCATCTGTGCTGTCTCTGCGAAGAACTCAAATGTGATGTTTTGCACACCAGTCTCGAGCTGCTTCAGGACCTTCTTGGGTAGGACAATCGTCCATGCTTCCACTCCCAGTTTCGCTGCTATAGCGCCGCGTGCCACATACTCTTCATTACTGCTCTGCAGCAGCTCCACTGCAATCACTCCCGTCACCTTTGAGGCTCCAAACATTGGAGGTGCTCCATTGATACAGGTAGCTGATGGGGGGCAGGCAAGGCAGAGCCCCGACTCTGCCAGACTGACATGCTTAGCGCTATACGTATCGGTTCCGCAAGTTTTGCAATCCCACGTGTCTCTATCGTCATGCACCACTCGTCGCTGACCCGTATCGCAGTATTTGCAGATTATGCGACCCGAAATCTTTTCAATGTACTCTGCGCCCACGACGCGAATTTGAAATGACATTTCGGTTTGGCCAATGGCACACTCCAAATCAGCTTGAATGTTGCTGAGTCCTGTGATGGGGTCGAATCCTTGGTTGATGGCAGGGATGCTGGCGGAGGAAAAGGTACACACGTCTGCAATGCCTGTAACGGGGCAGATGAGCACCTCGATGATATCCTCAGAGCCAATAACGAGGCTGCCATTGCCCACACTATCAAACAACATTAGCGTCACTGCGAAAGGCTGTTGACCAGGAACAAGCACAATGGAATAGTTGGCTTGTTGGTGCCACTCCATGCGAATGGGCTTAGTGGCGATACTATTGCCGTAGGCAGATGATATGCTGCCCTTGAATTCCACCTTGGGCAATGGTGGCAAGACACCAATCGTGTTGGTTTCTGCAAACACCTCAGCGCAGAGGCCCATATCTTTGCAGTCGACATACACACCTCCCCCAGCGCTAGCCCTGTTGCTGTTTAAGAGCACTGCACGGCTAGATGAGAGGGCACCAATGCCCTGCATGAAACACACCGTGTCCAATCTGAAGCAGCTGTCGTAGTATATTGCGCCACCGTATCTCCCCGCGATGTTTTCACTCAGGCGCAGCGGGAGGTCACCGCATGCTGGGTAGTACTCCAGCACAGCTACAGTGCCTGCAAGGCGGTGGGCATTGGCAGCCTCCATATCAGACTCGCTGTAGGCATAGCCAGCACCCGGCAGACGGGGTTTGCTGGCGCAGTAGCCCCACATTTCTATGACAGATACGATTCAAGTTAGGAGTAAGATACGAATGGATTTGCGCATAGCACGGGAGCAAAGAGTTTGATGGATTACCTTGACTTGCCGTCGTCAGCGTGTCAAGCGTGTCAAGTGTGAGGCCGCCATCGTCATCCACGTTCACGCACCATGGAAGATACGGAGAGCCGTGCGCCGCGACAAAAGCTGAGATATGGTTGGGAGAAGCATCTGCAAAACCATTGACAAAACCGGCAGCGCTTGAGATTTTGTCGAAGTCATAACAAGCTGTGAGCTGCGCAGTAGAATTTACAAGGTCTGGACACCCCACGTACATGTTGGACAAAATATTTGTTGCTGATTGCTCTGAGATCCAGAATCGCAACTCGTCCATTGCCATGCAGCCGTAGCCAACATCACCCCCGTCTTGCCAGGCCGGCGAGCCTCGGCCAATGGCCGTGGCGTGTTCGCCAGATAACAACCGATTTTGTGTCGGCAAAGGATCCCACAGGAGTTGAAGGGCAGGCTGCTGCTGCGTGCCGTTGATGAAAAGTGCAGCGAGACCAGTTGCACTCACAGTGCAGGAAATATGGTGCCAGGATTCTGCCTGCAGGCCAATAGGTAGCGCTGGCGTGCCTGCATACGAGGCTGTAAAGCCTGGGCTTGTGGCAATGCCCCCTTCAAACTGTGTCAAAACCACTAGCATGACGGCGCTCGTTGACACAAATGGAGTGGGCACATCGCTGCCAGTGAAGGTGGTTGCGACTGACCTGGCCGTACAATTGGAGTCAAGGCACGAGTATAGCGCCAGAGAGTCTCTCGATGTCAGGAGAAACTGTGTAAAGATTAGCGTCACATCCTGGAAGCTGCCATCACTGCCACCCGGCGAGAGGATCCAGGAGCATGTAATGGGTCCAGATCTCGAAAGCATTCCCGGGCCATCCCCAATCGAGCCAGTGCCAGCAGTGTGTAACTGTGGGCCTGCAACACACTGTTGCGATGGAGCAGCAGTCCAAAAGAAGAGAAGAACGAAGGAGAGTGACGCACTCGAGCCACGCAGCGCAAGAGCATAGTCGTGGCCAGCAATCACAAATAAAAACGTCCTGTTGGCTCCAGCACATGCCATGGGCAATTGGATCCAACATTCCACCGTAAAGCCCACCTGGAGCTCATCTGGAATAATGTGAGTATTAATAGCCACGCCCACCCATCCATTTGGATGTGTGTTATTGTCTGCAGGCACAAGACGGAGTGCACCTGTACCCACAACGCCAGCACCCAGCATTGACGAAGCATCGGGAGGCGGTTCAGGCTGTTGGCAAGGGTTGCTACATCGTCCAAACCCGTCTTGGGAGTTGCCGCCTGTTAGAAACACAGGAGTTGACATTCGTTCCTGCTGAGTTGCCCTGATAGACGCAAATGCTGCCGCATCAATCAAAGGGCACGACAGCACATTTTCGCGGGGTCCAACGCAGAGATCTCGGCTCCAATCGCATGAAGCCGTAAAACAGCCAGGAATACACCCATTCACACTTGCAGCAGCGTTGGTCTGAAAATACGACGAGCACTGATTGCGATCACACGGACTCAGCGCGTCAGCCCCCGCTCTTTCCATCTTCTGTGCCACACAGATCCCTCCATCCCAGTTGCACGCGGCACTCATACATGCAGCATCACATTGTTCACCGGCACTTGCAGACGACCCGCAAGAGGCAGGACAACTTGTTGCCTCCAGCAGCGAAAGACGAGCGCCCGAAAACAGCGCTATGCCACCACCATCCTTCTCAGCCAGATTGTGCTGCGCAGTGAATTTGTGCATTGACTGCACTATCAAGGTAGCATCATACAGTGCCACTGCCCCGCCCCGTATTGCCGTGTTGCCCGTTGCGTTTGTAAGTCCTCCATGCCGCAAATTGATGTTGCTGGCGCTAAACATCCCGCCACCGTCACCTGTGAGCGCCGCGTTTTCTATGAGGTCGAGGTGCCAAAAGGCAAATCTATCAGTGCTACTGCATCCAGTGGTGTTTGAAAACTCAGTGGCTTCCTCCTGCCATGGGGAGACACTAACAAAAAGTCCTCCACCTCGGAATGCTGCAGTATTGCGAAAAATGATTACAACTGTGGCTCCCAGGTTGACCGTCGAGTCCCCAGATACTGAGAGTCCGCCCCCGTCGCTGCTGCTGGCCGTGTTGTCGCACACAGTCAGATATGTGCGCGAGGAAGGCTGGCCACCGTGACTGGAATCTTCCGAGTCAATGAGGCTGCTGGTCTCTATAAGGGCGAGTGCACCACCATATGCAGCAGTGTTGTTGACGAGGGTGAGCACACCTGTAGAGCCGAGTCGAACAGTGGATGCAGATGCCAAAATTCCTCCTCCTCCACCTTGGGGCGCTGAGTTATTGTAGATGCTTGTGTGACTCATGAAGGTCAAGATGCCTGATTGTCGAATGCAAATTCCACCGCCTTGACCGCTGATTGCGACATTACGCACTATGGATGTGTTGGCATCCAGTGTGATGGAGGAGGAGGATTTGGCATATAGCCCACCGCCTTCGTAGCCAGCCAAATTTCCATGAATGGAGGCGCTCGATCCTACAAGAGTGCTGGCTCCAAGGTAAATCCCCCCTCCATCATCTGCAGCCTTGTTTACATCGACAGATGCGCCCTTAGTGAGAATGATAGAGGATGATCCAAAACCATACACTCCGCCGCCTAGTTTGCTCAAGTTGTCGTTGATGGAGCTTCCTGAAACAGTCAGGGTTGATTGCTGGAGGTGAACTCCTCCTCCATGACGATTTCCAGTATTACCATTCGCAGTTGCGCCGAGACTGAATATACACGAGGACGACTCAATCGCATATACTCCACCTCCACCAAGTTTCGCTCTGTTGCCGTCGATGCTGCTGCCCGAGACAGTGAGGCTACTTGCTTGCAGGGCCAGCCCGCCTCCATCCACGGCAGTGTTCCGGTCAGCACGTGCGCCCTCACGAAACGTGATCAAGGACGATTCGAACACACTCAACCCGCCGCCTCGGTTGCCTGCATTATTGCTTGAAATGGAAGACTGGGCCACAGTCACACTGCTTGTGAAAGAACATATCCCTGCTCCGTTGCGGTCAACTATGTTGCTATCCAGTGAAGAGCCCTCTCTCAACTCTAAAACCGAAGAGCCTGTGACATACGCACCGCCACCATCGTTGGTAGCCCTATTGTCATTAATAGAGCTCCTTGAAGCATTCAGACTGCTGGCTTGGAGGAAAAGTCCACCTCCGTCTGTTCCGTAGTTCCCATTCGTAGAAGCACCATCTGCTAGGATGATAAATGATGATGAGAACGCACCAATTCCACCGCCTGCAACGCCTGCTGTGTTGGAGTCGATGCTGCTATTCGAGACAGCAAGGGTACCAGTATTCAGCATCAACCCCCCACCATAAGTCATGGCATCATTGCTTGAGATTGAACTCTGCATTAAATTCACGCTGCTTGTGTACGCATAAACTCCTGCTCCATTTTTGTCAGCCTGATTACCATCCACCCAGGAGATGTCTATGATTGTCAGAAGTGAGGAGGTCATGGCGCACACTCCACCACCATCGATTGCCCGATTGTCATTAATCGAGCTCCTTTTGACGGTAAGGGTGCTTTGCTGGAGGAAGGCCCCTCCCCCATATGGTGCACTATTCTCGTTCACAGACGCACCATCTGATAACATGATTGTTGACAATGAAGATGCACTCACTCCACCACCTGTGCTGCCCCCAGTGTTCAAATGTATTTCACTGCTTGAGACAGTAAGTTCACTTCTCTGTAGGAATGCTCCCCCCCCAAAAGTCTTGGCAATGTTGCTGGAGATGGAGGAATTTATTGCACTTACACTGCTGTTGGTTGAATACATTCCTCCACCCCCACCATTGACAGCGAGGTTGCCATTGATAGTGCTCCTGGAAGCAGCCAGACTGCTTCTATCTATATAAAATGCACCCCCATGAAATCTGGCCATGTTGCTGTTGACAAAGCTTGTGACAAGCGAGATAGAGGATGTTGAAACAGCCATGACTGCCCCACCTATCATTTAATTTATTGTCATGCGTGTGTGCGTGCACCTGCGCGCACGTGTGTGTACGTGCGTATGCATGTATGTATGCATGTATGTATGCATGTATGTATGCATGCATGTATGTATGTATGCATGTATGTATGTATGTATGTATGTATATGCGTGCGTAAATATGCGTGTGACAGCGAGTGCGCGAGAATATGTGAACGTGTCCACGTCTTTATGAGTGTGTATACGTGTATTCGCGTGTTGTACAATCATACAAATGTGTTGCTATATATGCACACACAAAAAAGTATAAACCTCTAAATGCAACGTTGGCGAATATCAAACTCGCGACCGCTGACAGGCTACTGGCATCCAAATAAATTCCACCTCCGTTATTGAGAGCACTATTAGTGCTGATGGACGAGTTATGGGCTTCCATGCGACTGCGATACAAGTAGATGCCTCCTCCGTCCAGGCCCGCACTGTTTTCGGAGATGACTGTGTTCTTGACAACAAGCGTGCTTCCCGAACCAACAGAAATAGCCCCTCCGCGCCCTTGGGCTTGGCAGTTTCGAATTTTTACATTGAACAGGGTCAGACTAGCATTCTGGCCCATGAGCACACAGCCCCCCCCTGCTGGTGCATTAGCAGAGACCCCAAAGGCGCGTCCATTTGCAAGAGAAAGGCCCTCGAAGTGCACATCTTTGATGCCATCTGCTAGCGTAAAGTGCCTGTTACAGTACCAGAGACACAGGAAATCTCATCAGATGAGATTGCTGATCTTGCATGTTTGTTTCCTGCATCATACGTATATATATGGTGTAAGACACGCAAATACCTGGCATTACTCTTGCAATCAATGGTGACGTTTGCTGCGCAGTTCATCGAAGATGCGCTGCCAGGTGGGCAGGACACAGAGTGTTTGGCAGCAAGAGTCACTCCTGCAGGAAGTGCAATGTTGCATCCGATATAAACACCAGCCAGAAAGCTAATGGTACTTCCAGCGGGCGCTTCCTCCACAGAACTCCTCCAGGTTGTGTCATCTGGACTGACCTCAATAGCCGTAACAATCGAGAGAGAGGCCAACCCAAAAACAAGGAAAAGCTGTCGAATAATTGAATTGCACTTCCTTAATGCATGTACACTAATCACAACTGTTACAAGCAGCATCACCTGAGATGTATGTTATTGTGTACATATATATATGAATATTTATATCTATATACACATATATGTAGGAATGTTTTCTCATATATATATATATAAATAAATATGATAATATGTATACATATACATACATATGTACATATATATTTATGTATGTATATATATATCTATATATACATGTATATATATATA
>Ga0105055_10009464_pt1 | contig 12450 bp, 17 predicted proteins | sample BON03_FD_78090 | JGI IMG/M metagenome (GOLD analysis project Ga0105055, IMG submission 78090) | Freshwater microbial communities from Lake Bonney liftoff mats and glacier meltwater in Antarctica - BON-03 | ecosystem: Environmental > Aquatic > Freshwater > Ice > Glacier meltwater | place: Lake...
CCCGCAGGGACGCGTTAGCGCACCCTGGCTTTAGTGCGGTCGTGGCGGAACTGGTAGACGCGCAACGTTGAGGTCGTTGTGGCCGAAAGGCCGTGGAAGTTCGAGTCTTCTCGACCGCACCAATATATAGATATTGTCCCGTTATTTCAGTAGTTTAGAGGCAAGGCGAAAATCCAAGCCACCCTTTACACCACCCTCAGCAGCGCGCTGCAACGGCCAATTATGTGCTGCAATGATCAGCTTCAACTTGCCCAACCACATTTTCCTGATAGCCTGACCGTTCCTCGGGGATTGTTGTAACCGGGGCATCGCGATGCTCTCTTTCAAGGAGACTATCGTGATGAGGATTCTTTCAAAGCGCCAGCTGAAGGAGCTTGTTCTGTATTCACCTCAGCATATTGCACGTCTGGAAAAGGTCGGCCTATTCCCCACGCGGGTACAGCTTGGCCCCAACAGAGTGGGATGGGTTGAGGATGAGGTGCTGGATTGGCTCCAGACACGCCTGGATGGCCGCGAAGCGCCTGTCCGACACTCCTGCTAAAGGAGCGGGTGGCCGGGATTGCAAGCCCGGTCACCCATTTTTCTATTCAATAATAGTTATTTCGTCGAACACTATTTTGCGAAATCCAAAAATCTTGCATTTTGTCAGCTTTGCAACCCAAGATTTGCATCCCCAATTTGTCTCTTTGCCATAAAAAATTGATATAAGTGGTGATGGATTTCGAAAATCTGAGTGACGGATCAGTTTTCTTGCCATCTTTTTGTCATGGCTGCTGGGAGCAGCGTAAGTAGCGTTGGGATGGCTGTGCCAATCTCCAACTATGATAGCCCGTCGCTTGGTCTCGCGATAATATTCTGCAATTTGTTCGTTCTGCCATTCGTGATCTGGCTCGAAAGAATAACGTCGGTGAATAGCATCTGGTCCGGGACCAATGATTTTCGAAATTGATAGATTGTGTGAATTGGTTCTAAACCCCAGAAAAAGTCCGCCGGTTTCCAACGGGTATTTCATTGCGCAAAGATCGACGCATTGGGCGAGTAGCTTTGCAGAGTCGATAAATTTCACGTGCACGAACAGTTTTTGTGATTAGAAAAAGGTTGAAACTGCCAACTGGGAAGGTTTTGTGATGGATCAGATGCAATAGAAACAGTTTTGATGGCTGATTCAGCGTTGGCTTCCCTTAAGGTCGCAACGATTAATCGCATCGCTTCCAATGTAATCTCTCCCAGATCAAAAGAACTTCCAGAAAATGTTCGTTCCGAACAACCCGGAGGTTGAATCAACCCCGTTTCTTTACCTGTTCCGGCAGGTTCAACTATGCTTCCCTCATAAAAATGATGCTCCAGACAAATTGGGCAGCCTTTTTTAGGGACATACTTTACCACAGCCCCGCCTTCCAAACTTGGGGTTGCCCAAAGTGAGATAAGCGTTTTATCATACTGAGCTGAAAAGTCATAAAGAAGAGCCGTCACACCAGAGGATGCGGTGGCATCAACAATAAGGTCAGCTTCAGATATGATTTTGGTAAGAATTCCATTTTCGCTTTTTTCAGAATTTATTCGTCCAATTCCGAGATCACACGGATGTGATGTGCACCAGCCATAATTCGAAGAGATGTGGTTCGATAGGGCGTCCACCTTTTTCTCTCCCCAGGCACTGGTTCCGAGAGGCCATCTAATCGAATTACCTGGCTCCACAATATCGTCGTCAATCAAATTAAGCTGAGCGCAGCCGTTTTTGGCAACTTCTAACGCGAGTGGACCACCCAATGCTCCCACACCGAATATCGCAATATTTTTTCCATTCAACACCGTGAACGCATTGGAACGTGCTCCGATATCAGAAGGGCCGCTGCGAAAAGTGGGAATGGTGTTAAATACGATCGGCCTAGCGCCATTTTTAAAGGCTCTTTTGGGACCGTGAGACAATCCAATCATCCACGCTGTTCCGTCAGACTGGAATTGGAGTTCTGATTGATATTGGACTGCAAACATTTGTCCACTAAACCCCGTCGCGAATTGCTCAGTACTTGGCTTCTTGGGCCAAGAGTCTCTCGCTAGCAACGCGTTCACTTGATTTATAACATCGTTGGGAAAAAATCGCTCTTCCAAACGAATCCATGGGATTTTAAGAGTTTTTGGCTTTCTCATCCATGCGTATGAATTTGGGTCAGCAGCGAACAAACTTTTTCTGTCTCGATCTTGAACTTCCGAAACTGCTGCCTTGAAGAAAGGCGACGCACCGCCCTTGGCCGAGTAACGCAAGGATAAAAATCCCGCATCAATGTCTCCGGTATCCCAGTCAGAGTCAAACAAGCAAAAGCTTCGTTTGAGTCCGCACATTGTATTCCACCAAAATTCGTCCGGCTCTCCTTGACGGTCTTCATTTTGGCTACCATCAAGCGCGTCGGTTAACTGCTCAGCTAACAATTGCGCTGCGGTCATGCGCGAACGCCACTGGCTACTATCTCGACCTAACAGACACAAAGTGCCGTCAGGAGCACAATGTCGCTGTGGGAATTCCTTAGCGTCCCCCAACAAGCACGCCGTTGGGCGCATTCGGGGGAAGCTGTCTGGGTATATGATGGATAGACTAATGTCTTGACCGTCCGATGGCCAAATGACTTTAAGTCTTAATTCTCCATTCGCAAGAAAGTCCTCATCAAGAGTAACCGTCGCTCCAGCCGTACGCAGAGCTTCAATCTCAAATTGAACTCGGCCCGGATACGCTTGTTCCCACGTTATATTTTTGAATTCGACAGTCGCCGATTCTTGCATCAACCAACCTTACGAGGCGGCACGCGTGGGGGATCTGGAGGGCCGGGAGGAATTCCATCAGGCGGACCATGCCCATTTCCGGGATCATCGGGCCTACCTTTGCCTCGATCGCCGGGAGTATCAGGAGGACCGTTACCATTCTCGTTATTCATAATCTTTCTCCAAAGCATTAGAGAACATAGCAGGAACCTCTTGGGTTGTCGAGGCCTATGTCCGAGTTGGGAAGCTTTAAGCCACTCTATCCCCATATTAATGCGAAACCAATCCCCATCCATAGCGAACCACTTCACGCCATAACTGAACAAACCACCCGATTTCCTTTTCGTGACTTCATAATATTATCTCCAATAATATTATGAACCCGTCTCCCACCCAAAGTGTTCCGACTCCGTTGAATCTCACAGGTCATCCTTTTTCTCCCTTGACGAATTATCCCTGCTCCCATTTTATGAGAACCATAAAATAACAGGTCGCATATTCATCTAAGCATCAAAAAGGGGGCAATAAATGGAACTGCTATTCAAAAGAGAACAGACTACCGGAAAAGTAGGCCGAGTGAACTTCAAGCTATGGGGCAAGCTCGAACTGGGCGAGGATGAGCAAGCCCTTATCAGCCGCTATCGTTTCGACGAATCCATTCTCATCGGCGCAGATGATCGGCACCTGCTGCGCGGTGCGATCAAGCTCGGCGCAATCGTGTTTGTCGTTGCCGCCCTTGTCCTGACTTATCTGTCTTCAAGCGGCACGATGGGATTGATCGGCGGTCTCGCCGCTGGCGGCGGTGCCGGTTACTGGCATCTCAACGAAAAGCGCGAGACGATCTTCGTCAAAGACCTGCTGCATGGCCGCAATTTCACCTGCGATAGCGTGGTCGATCTGGCCAAGAAGGAAGCGTATCTTGAAGGCGCTTGCGGAATGTTCCGTCAGGTCATGGAAAGCGCCAAGCATTGGGATGGTGTTGAGCGGCACACTATCGAACCGCTGCCAAAAGAGCTTGCCCGAGAAATGATCCTGAAGGCCTTCTGAGATGGTCTGGCGCATCGGTGCGCGCGTCCATGCCTTTGTGCATGGGTTTTTCAGGCCAAGCGAAACCGAACTCGTCCGTCAGCAATGGGAGGAAGTGGCGGACCTGTTTCGGCAGGCCGGATTAGAAGATGCGTCAGAACGGAATCAGCTCATCGGGACGATTGCTGAAAACGTCCGTCTGCGTTTTTCTGTCCCAGCCTTCCACGAGCAGGATGATTTGATCCAAGCCTTTGCTGCGCGGCTCTTTGATTACGAAACTCTGTTTCTTCTGCCGGAGGTCGATTGGGCGCGGGAGCGTTCCATCGCTGAGCTTTGGGATATTCGGGAAGAACTCACTCGGCAGCGCGGCTTGATCGAAGACTACGATGAGAATTGCGACCTCATTTGTGCCGCGACAGGCGCATTCCTGGAGCCGATCTATTCCGCTTGTCCGGCGCTACTGGATGGGTGGGAGGACCAAGATGGCATCAGCATCCCGACAGACCTACTCCGCAGCCTCGGCGATGCCGGTTCCGTCACTCAGGCCATGTTGGGTATTGGCTTTGCCGAAGAGCTGGCCGAGCGCGGCTTGCTGACCAGATTGCAGGACCGGCTTGAACGCAATCTCGTCGCAGCATCAGGCGGCAATCCTGCCGACCCGCGCGGTTTCAATCGCGCGCCCAAGATGCCCGAACAGTCTGATGCCAAGTCGCCCGAACAGCTAGTGACGACCTATTTGGCAGGAACGCCGCTCTTGGAGCTGCTTGACCAGAATTTGACTTTCACCATTCCGACCAAGGCTCGCTTTGAGCATCACCACATTGTGGCAGGTTCCGGCCATGGCAAGACCCAGACACTGCAATATCTAGTGGCCCAGGATTTAGCTGCGATGGAGACTGAGAAGCGCTCCATCATCGTGCTCGACAGTCAGGGCGATTTGATACGCAATATCTCGCAGATGGCCGTTTTTGGGCCAGAGGGACCGCTTCATGACAAGATCGTCATCATCGATCCGACCGATGTCGAATGGCCGGTATCGCTCAATCTGTTTGATGTGGGAATGGAGCGGCTGCAAGGTTACGCACCGCTGGAACGCGAGCGGCTGACCAACTCCATTCTGGAACTCTATGATTTCGTTCTGGGGACGCTGCTCGATGCCCAGATGACCCAGAAGCAGAATGTGATCTTCCGTTATGTGACGCGGCTCATGCTGCATATTCCTGATGCCACCATCCACACGCTGCGCGAATTGATGGAACCAAATGGCGACAAGAAATTTGCCGATAGCATCGCCAAGCTAACCGGCACGGCGAAACATTTCTTCGAGACTGAATTTTCATCCCGCGAATTTGAACAGACCAAAAAACAGGTCCTGCGCCGACTATGGGGCATTCTCGAAAACCAGACCTTTGAACGGATGTTCTCGCATCCGCGCTCAAAGCTGGACCTGTTCAAGGAAATGAACGCGGGCAAAGTGATCCTGATCAATACCGCCAAGGATTTGCTCAAGGAGCAGGGCACCGAGATATTCGGGCGCTTTTTCATCGCGATGATAGCGCAAGCTGCACAAGAACGCGCCACGCTCCCCATTCAAAAGCGCATCCCGACCATCGTCTATATCGATGAAGCGCAGGACTACTTTGACCGGAATATCGGGATGATTTTGGCGCAGGCCCGCAAGCAAAATGTCGGCATGGTGCTGGCGCATCAATATCTCGGACAGTTGGAGCCGAAGCTGCAAGAAGCATTCGCCGCCAATACCGCCATCAAGTTTGCAGGCGGTGTTTCTGCCAAGGATGCCAGAACGCTGGCACCGATGCTCTATACCCAAGCAGACTTTATCGAAGCGCAAGGCAAGGGTAGTTTTGCCGCGCATATCAGGGGCGTGACGAAAAGCGCCGTGCCGCTCCAGTTTCCGTTTGGCTATTTGGAAGACTTGCCCAAGATGTCGAAACCAGAGCGCCAGCAGTTACAAAACATCATGCGCGAACGCTATGCTGTGCATCATGAACAGCTCGGCAATGATGATGCGGAAGAGAGCGGAGATCAGCCGCATTCCGCTGAAGGGGAAGAGCCGGAAGACTCTCCGCCCAACAACACGCCGCCACCTGGCCATGTCGATATTGAACCGGGCGACGACTGGTAGAAACAAGAGGGATACTAATGTCCGATGATTTAGACTCAAACAACAAGGACAAAATCGTTGCTGCAACGCGGGGCGCATTGGCTGCTGTGCCATTCGCCGGTGGTTTGCTTGGGGAGTTAGTGACGGAAGTCATACCCGGCCAGCGGCAAGAGCGGATAGTCGCCTATTTACGTGCCCTAGAAACCCGCGTGTCCGCCATGGAAGATAGTGCTTTAAAGACTGCGCTTGAGCATCCTGAGAAAATCGATTTGATTGAACGAGGGGGCTTTCAAGCTGCCCACGCCACGACGCAGGAGCGTATCTCAAATATTGTAGAGATAGTTTCACGAGGTCTTGAGGGCGATGAAGCAGAGACCATCCGGCGTAAGCGACTCTTGGAAATTTTTGCTCAAATTGATGAAGACCAAGTGACTATCTTGACCGCCTATGGCCGGTCATATGGAGGTGGCGACCGAAACGCGTGGGATACAGTTAGCAGGCCGCAACCTCCCACACTTGGCTCCGGTCGGGCCGTCATCGAACAAAACCAACTTTACGATCTTGGTAAGGAACATCTTCTAAGATTGGGGTTACTCAAAAGAAACTTCGGGACAGTGAAGAAGGGACAAATTCCGGAGTTTGATACCAAAACGGGTGCTTTCAAAAGCAGGGTTGAGGTTTCCTATCTTGGTAAAATGCTGCTGCGAGAAATGGGCATTGAGCTACCATTTTCAGATTGATCCTGTTGGCCCGAAAAAATTATGCGCTTCTCAAGCCTACCCGCCCATGAAAACTGCGGAACATTCCTGAAAATGCCGCACGGATACAGGCTGCGTCTGACCGCCTAGATGGTTGACCCTCACCGCATGAGGATCGATATGGAATACGATCAAATTGGACGCCGAAACCGACTGAACCCTACTTCGACCGGCAAAAGTCTCACGCCACAAGCACGTGACCTACTTTGGTTTGCGAAACTGGCAGAACACGGCCCACTACCATCATCATTCTTGCTCGAATATGGCAAGCAGACCCACAAATCTACAAAGCGCGCCAAGGAACGGCTGACCGATCTTTTTAACGAAGCCGATACGCCGCATGGCGGACCTTATCTTCTGCGACCACCGCAACAATTCCGTACCATCGACAGCCGCTACAATCAGCTAGTCTATGATCTTGCACCAGCGGCCTTGGCGGCACTGGCAGATCAAGGCCTCATTTGCCGACAGACACGTTCAGGGCCGTGGCTGCACAGCTTCATGGTCTGCTGCATCACTGCCTCCATCGAGCTGGCCTGTATGGAACGGAGCGACGTTTCATACATTCCCCAAAGCCAGATTCTGGCACGCGCCGGTGTTGATCTGCGCTGGCCAACCCGCATCGCTGATCCAAAAAGCGGCAAGGTCTATCCTAAGGACTTGCTCCCTGACGCAGTGTTTGGACTGGACTATCGATCCGAGAGCGGCAGGCGGTTTCGTTTTTTTGCACTTGAAGCCGACCGGGCCACTGAGCCGGGCACCTCTGCTAATTTCAACCGCAAAAGTTTCGAGCGTCATTTGCTGCAATATACCGAATATGTCGAAGGCGGCGGTTACAGAGATCATCTGAAGCTCAGCGCCCCGCTTCTGGTGCTGAATGTGACTAGCGACAAGACACGGATGGAGCACCTGCTCAGGCTGACGACCGAGTATTTCCCACAAGGAAACAACTACCAACTGTTTCAATGCTGGGAAGATTTTGCTCCAGTCTTCAGGCCTCCCGCACCCAATCCTGCCTTATTGAAAGGCCATTGGGCACGGGCGGCCTTGCCGCCCGCGTCGATTGGAAAAATCGGTTAAGCTTCCCGGTCCTGATACCGGAATATCCCAAGGATGACGATCCGATCATCCCCAACTTCATACGCCACTTTGAAATGATATTTCATCGTCACAATCCGCCGATACTGCCGGTCTGGCACTTGGATCCCAGAATGCGGAAATTCCGTTAGTTGGTCGATGGAGCGGTAGATGTCGGAAAAAATGTTGGCGAGAGCCTCAGGCGCTATTTCCTGATAGTACGCGATAATGGCCTTTAAATCCGCTTCCGCTTCCTTGCGGAATTTGATTTCCGTCATGCCGAGAAGGGCTTGCCAAACAGCTTTGCAATGTCGTCAGGGTGAGCAAATTCCGGATCAGCTTTGTCTACACGGCTATCGAGTTCCGCCAGTTCTGCGGCAGTGAAATCATATTTTTCGGAATAAGATGCCATCAACGCCGCCAGATTGGCCTCGACAGACTGCAAACGGTCAGCGGGAAGCTGGTTGGCGAAAGATACAAATTGTTCGAGCATCGTCATGCTGAATCCATAGCAGAATTCGTCCCAAACGGAAAAGCGCAAATATGCGCAGAAAAAGAGCCAAGCGAGTTGCTTGGCTCAGTTTGGATATGTGACCGGGCGATCTAGCGCCGCCGATCAATATTCGGACGCGAGCATGATGGTGAGAACGCGCTTAGTGACACTTTCGTCAGATGGATCGTTCGAGCCGGAATTCATATCCAGCCCGTAGTAGTCGATCTTCCAAAAGACGCGTTGCCCCTCGACATCGACTGCACCAAAATCATGCTCTTGATACGGATCATTATTGGCGCTGAAATCGTCGAACTCCATTACCGCTTGTGCGATGGCTTTTACGATTTCCTCGCCCAAATCATGGATACCGGAGGTCTGCATGATCATCCCGCCAACACCTGTACGGCGCAGCCGGTCATTGAGCGCACGAATGCGTGCGACCTTCTCATTCGTCATCTTCATTCTCCTGATTTATCCGGTGGCAACAATTTGCAGCCGGAACGGATCGGGCGAACTTTGGAGATTTGAGAGCTGGGCTAGCTCGTAGACTGGCCTTGCGGCCAGCAAGCGCAGAACGCCTTTGGCTATTGGTGGCCAGTCGCCCTGCGCTTGCAAAACGACAAAGGGCGACGCCTCATTGCACCGCCCTTTCGTGAGGAACTGTCAGAGAACTATCCACTACATCTCTCCTGCCAAGCGGTCGGCGGGTCCGCTTGCAACACGGTCCGCAAGCGACAATGCTTCGAACAGCAACATCGCACGCGGCTCATGATCGAAGAACCGGCGCTTTACCGGTAGCCAAGGAAGAAGAGCCGGATATCGCTTCACAAGCGCCTCGGCTTCCTCATACTTGCTGGGGTACGGATGGCAGTGCTTTACCGCCACATCCAGCACGTAGTTTTCACTGGCGACCATTGCCATCGCATTGATGAGTTTGCGCGTAGCCTTGCTCTTATGGTGGCCCGAGACTTTCTCGGTCACCACCACGTCGGGCTGGTAGAAATTGATCATCTTCTGGGCAAATCCGGCGGCTTCAATGGATGAGCGAGCCGCCCGCTTTGATGTGCGCCAATCCTTGAGCCTGCCGTCAGCCAGCAGAACCAGTCCGATGCGGTCCGAAATGGCGGAGAAGGCCAGCACCTTAATCGGCATCATCGCGCGAAGCTGTTATTGCTAATCCCCGCTCCAACTTTTGCAGGCTCGCTTCGCGATTACTGGTCATCGCCAGACCGTCGGTTGAAGCGGGTAGCGATGGCAGGTTAAGGCGCAATCGCGCCCGCCCCTCTTCCAAAAGCTCGGCAAACAGGCTTTCAAATGAACGACCGAAGATCAAAGAGAACAAACAGATTTGTTCAATCGTCGGTAGCCATTTGCCATTTTCCAAAGCCGTAATGGTTGATTGGTGGCTGTCAATAAGTTGGGCAACGTCGCTTTGCGTGAAGCCGGACTTCCGGCGCGCAAGACGTAGGTCGAGGCCAAATTGTGTAGACATACAATTGATTGATTATCTTGATAAATCCTCTTCCATTGTACCCAGTGGCATATGCCTCTCTAGTCACCACTTTATCGGCACTGTCGATATTCACATCACTGCCATACTGACCAGCGCGCTATGGCCGTTCGAGTAACGGAAAGGTGAAACCTTTCCGTCTCTGCCATAGCGCGAAGGTGGTGATGTGACCGTCATTCCCTAGGGAAGAATATCGGCAATCACGCTACCCGCGCTAGAGGCCACCAAAGCAGCCAGACCGCTATTGTGGTGTCTATCTGACCTATCCGCTCTGCCGCACAATACGGCGATGCAGAAACGCTCCGCAAATACACAACTTGGCAATGCCTACCATCGCTACGGCGACCGGCCTTTCAGTATTACCGAGGCCGACCGGATGCATTCGCTATATGTGATTGGCCAAACCGGTACGGGCAAATCAACCCTGCTCTATAATCTGGCCATGCAGGATGCGGGAAATGGTCACGGCTTTTGCCTGATCGATCCGCATGGCGATTTGGCTGAAACCTTGTCCCGGCAGATCGGGCGCGACCATATCTATTGGAATATCGCCGATCCGGCTTGCGGCTATGGATACAATCCGATCACTCGCGTCTCCGCGCAGTTCCGCCCGCTGATTGCTTCTGGCCTAATCGATGCTTTGAAGAAGCAATGGGCCGATGCCTGGGGCGCCCGAATGGAACATTTGCTGCGCTACGCCTTACTCGCCCTACTGGAACTTCCCCGCGCCGACTTGGGCGATGTCACCCGCCTCTATGTCGAGCCGGATTTTCGGCGCGAAGTGATACCGCAAATAAGCGATCCGCAAGTGGAGATGTTCTGGACGCGGGAATTTGTCCGGATGAATTACCGCACCGCTTTTGACGGGGTGGCTCCAATCGCCAACAAACTTGGCGCACTACTCGCGCACCCGCTGCTTCGCACCGCATTGTGTGAACCAGCGAAGCCGCTCCGATTCCGGCAGATCATGGATGAAGGGCAAATCTTGATTATAAATCTGGCCAAGGGCCGGATTGGCAACGACAATGCCAATGTGCTGGGTGGTTTGATTGTATCCAGCCTGATGAATGCTGCCTTCTCGCGGTTTGACCTGCCAGAAGACCAGCGCCGCCCCTTTGCACTCCATATTGATGAATTCCATAACTTCACCACGGAAGCTTTCGCCTCCGCGCTGGCAGAGGCGCGAAAATATGGCCTGTCGTTGACCCTCGCACATCAGCATTTATCCCAACTCGAACCGGCGGTGCTCGATGCGATTTTCGGAAATGTCGGGAGCATGATTGCGTTCCGGCTTGGAGCAATCGATGCACCAATCTTTTGCCGCCAGCTTGGCCAATTGGAACCGCAGAACTTGATCAATCTACCCAACTATCACGTTTGGATTCAGTTGATGATCGCCGGTCAAAAGAGCCGCGCCTTTTCTGCGAAGACCAATCCAATGCCGCATCGGACTTTCTGATATTGTGGTGACTAAGCGCGGCCCGCGTGGTGTGCGGCAACCATCTGGTGGCAGCGACGAGCTGCGCGATTGTGGCGCCCTCGGGTCGCTGAAGCATTTGCAGCAACAAGGTGGATTTGCTGGACGGCTTGGCCGGCTTCGGATCAATCTTGGGCGTGGGCGTGGAGATCGGGATTTCCACTGCGCCGGTTGCCTTGGGTTCACGCGCCATGCGGTGAGGGCGCTTCGTGGCTGGATTAATCTCAATGGTATCGATCATCGGGTGGTACTCCATGGCGGAGCAGCACCTCGCTGCTCCCACCACCCAAGGCCCTGCCGATCGCGTCGGTCAGGGTAGCGACTCAGGTTCAGGACCGCGGTTCGCTGATGACACCAATGCTTGCGGTGCAGTTGAAGTCCAATGGAATGTCGGGGTTCGGGAGATCTTGCCCCGATGGCCGACCAACGTCAGCATTGCGCTCTAATTTCGGTCGTGACGATTGGCGGCAAGAAATACCGAAAGCTGCCATGATTTTAGATTGCAGAACATGTAGGGGAGCGACGATACCCGCGCGGCGACATTCCTTGGCCTGACTAGCCGTAGCTCTGGCTTACCGGCGGGGCTCGATCAAGACGAAATTTCTTATGAGCCAAATTGGTAATCTGTCCCTGCCTTCAGCGGGCAGATTAACGTCATGAAATTGGAGAACATCGATTCCCGGAAACCATCTGTATCGGGGATATGTGGGATCCCCGTTGCCCTCGAAGAGAAGGCTGCGGAAAGGACGACGGGGGCTGCAAGTAATGGAAATCTGGCGCTAAGCAAAAGCCGCCTTAACGCGCCTTGATCCAGCATTGTTATAGACTTGAGGAAGTTCTTCCGCCCTTCGTCTTGCGGCAGTTCTGACTGCTTTCAACTTAGCTGTTAAATGCTCGGTCGGATTGCCGACTGGCAGCACCTTTTGCTACTATGGCTCTTCTGGTGATCGCCATGTGAGCTGGGGAAGTGACTGGGGGTCGGATTGTTAACCGTCTTGTCGTCGACTATCGCAGATTATGGCGGCTAGCCTGTGGTGCCGGCCTCCGCAAGATCAAGTGCGCCGAGGTCAGCGAGGTGCGCTTGCGCTGTCAGAAGGATCCACGCTTTATGACGCACCAATACACGATCGATGATCCCCTTCATCCGGAGAATCTGAAGAAGAAGCAGCGGGAGCTGCGTGTAGCTTTTCCGCTACCGCTTACCCTGCGTGTGCACCGTGCCCTCAG
>Ga0105055_10009470_pt1 | contig 12443 bp, 16 predicted proteins | sample BON03_FD_78090 | JGI IMG/M metagenome (GOLD analysis project Ga0105055, IMG submission 78090) | Freshwater microbial communities from Lake Bonney liftoff mats and glacier meltwater in Antarctica - BON-03 | ecosystem: Environmental > Aquatic > Freshwater > Ice > Glacier meltwater | place: Lake...
ACCTCTGGTTTTTCGTCCGGTTTATCCTTAAAAAAATTATCTCTCCAGATACCGATAAACCGCTGCTTATTTTTGTGATCATCAGCAGTTACCTTAAACTTTTTTGAAAATAGATTACAAGCTTTGGCTCCAACGCCGTTCATACCAATTCCAACTCGAGCGACTTCGTCATTGTAGTTGCTACTTGACCTAAACTGGCCAAAAATAAACTCCGGCGGTGTGATACTCTCCTTCATTCCTTCTTTCCACTCGATCATAACTGTCTCGCCGTTTTTGGTGCGGATTCCCATCTTCTTAACCGGAATTGGAATTCCATAATTCTTAACGGAAATAGTAGTGGTATCAATATCGACTTCAAAATTACCTGGATCAACTCCTTGATTTCTAGATTCAACGACATTGTCACAGCTGTTTGAGATAATCTCTAAAAACACTCTTACCACACCTTCCGGTATGTTAAGTACTTTTTGTTTTGCTTTTCTTATATTATCGTCAATATCAATTGAAAGAATATAAGTATCAAACGCCTTTTTCTTATCGCTACCGATTAACATGCCCTGTCGAAGATATCCCTGAAGTTTGTCTGATAAATGTTTATAATCGCCGACATCTCTCTCAGTACGAACCTTCTTTTTTTGAGTAATACTTTCATCATCATCAGAAGATGACATGTTTTATACAAAATCTAACTTAAAATAATTCGATTTTGATTTATAGAATATAAAAGTATCCATCTACACTCCTTCCTCCGGTAAAATTGAAATTTTAGACATTTATTTATTTAAATAAATGTTATTACCGGTAGAATTAATTGAAAAGATATATCTCTATTTGCGAAATAAGGATGTTATTTCATTCTCATTAGCATGTAAATTACATCGAGAAGTGTTGATAAATTCGCCTTTTCTAAAGGGTTTGATCTCTTTGAATACCTGGAATTATGAAATATTTATATTTAATTTGCCTACAAAATTATTTCGGGTTTACTTAAACGATACAGTAATAACCGATGACGGTTTAATGTGTTTTCATGGTGTTCATACCATATATTTAAGCAATACAACAATAACTGATGATGGACTAAAATATTTAGCAGGCGTTCATACCATATATTTAAACAATACAATAATAACTGATGATGGACTAAGATATTTATCAGGCGTTCATACTATCAGTTTGGAAAATACAAGTATAACTGATGATGGACTACGATATTTAGTAGGTGTTCATACCATTCATTTATTGAATACACGCATAACTGATGACGGTTTAAGGTATCTAAAAGGAGTTCATACTATCAGTTTAGAAGGTACACGTATAACCGATGATGGTTTAAGGCATATAAAAGGAGTTCATACCGTCAGTTTAAGCGGTACTAATATAACCGATGACGGATTACAATATTTCTCTCGCTCAGCGAGCGGAGTAGAAGGAGTTCATACTATCTATTTAGATCATACAAAAGTAACCGATAATGGTTTAAGATATCTACAGGGTGTTTATAGCATTAATTTAAGCGGTACTAATATAACCGATGACGGATTACAATATTTCCAAGGAGTTCATAATATTCAATTATGGGGAACAAGAGTAACAGATGTCGGACTACAATATTTGAAAGGTGTTCATACTATCAATCTAGGTTATACAAGAATAACCGATGTCGGACTACAATATTTCTCACCTAAAGCCCGTAAAGCGGGTGGAGAAAATGGCGTTTATGATATCCAATTATGGGGGACAAAAGTAACTGATACCGGAATACGACATTTGAAGGGTGTTCATACTATTGATTTATATTGTACAAAAGTAACCGAACTTGGAAAAGATTTTCTAAGGAAAAATGGAGCGGTTAACATTGTGTGAAAATCTTTTTCAATAATGGTAGTCCCTTAGCAAAGTAATTTTTATTATTAAAAGTTAATCAAATTATCGTTATATGCCAATAACAACATTATAACTTTTTTATATTTATCTTTACTTATGCTAACTTTTTTATGAGCCCCAACCTCTTTGTTAAATCCTTGATACATTTCTTCAAAATTTTCATAACTCCCAACATCCATTTGTTGATATAAGTTCATAAATTGATGATCATCAATATTGAAATGATACTTAATTTTGTTATCTTGATGTTGTTTCAAATATCTTTGAATAGCATAAAATAATTTTTCAGATGTTTTATTATCAACTATAATATTGTAATGCATTTTATATTATAAAAACATTTTTCAGAAAGAGCTTGATATATATATATATGAGGAGTTTATAAAAATGCTCCTCGCAAACGGTTATGAAATTTATCTAAATCACTCTCTTGATAACGAGGAATAGGTTTGAAATCCTCATTTCGCATGTCGTTAACTTTGATTTCTCTGTCAATATGTGGGAAGGAAATAATATTAACCGGTCCTTTTATGATACTTTTTGGATCATACCGATTTCTGAGATAATGTCCATAAAACACAAAACAACCCATTAAAAAACCAACTACCCCAGTAACAATAGTTGTTATAATTAGTGTATCTCTGGTAGAACTACTATTAAATGCACTACCGTCTGCTCCTGGATGATTGAATGCGGCGGCTAAAATAACCGAGATGATAAAAGCGACCGATAGAAATACTATACCTGCAATAGTTACAATTTTAATATATTTTGGTAGTTCATATTCCTCGGTTAAATTCATATTTTAATTGGGATAATAGATTATTCGATAAAAGATGAAATTGATTACATTAAAAGATTTTACACTCAAAAAAGAAAAATGGGCATCGAGAGTTTTGGAACTATATTTTACAAGAAGAAATTCAAGGATGTACAGGTAAAAAAGATCCCTGGTTATGTTAAATCTTTATTTATTGATTGTAATGGTATTTTCCATAAATCAAAAGGATCTGTATTTCCAGTGATTAGCAAATACGGAATACCAATCCCTGAAAAAGATTTGGAGAAGATCAAGAAAAAATATTCAAAGAGTGGACTACGAAAGATATATCTAAAACACATTATCGATAGTTTGGATGAAATTCTTACCTCTTTTAAACCAAGAGATGTACTGGTGATTGCTCCAGATGGAACGGCCAACGCGGCTAAGTTAAGTCAACAAAAGGGACGTCGTTTTGGACTCAAAGAGGAAGAATTTTATACTTTTGATGGAAATAGCCTCACGCCAGGAACCGAAATAATGATCGAGATTGATAAGGAGATCATGAAATGGTTGAAGATAAGAAGAAAGGAAGGAAAACTTCCACCTATTACAGTTTATTCTTCTCATATGGATCCTGGAGAGGGTGAACATAAAATATTTCAGTATATTAGAGAAGGAATTGTACCAGTCTCTTCCGATGAGGAAGAAGAGGAAGGAGCAAATATAGTTTACGGTGCCGATGGAGATCTTTTTATTTTATCTACCCTGTCGTCGCTTGGTAATATTTATCTATATAGGGATAATTTCGGAACATTATTTTCAATTGAAAAGTTCAAAGATGTTATATATGATATGTTGTATTTTGATGGGTGCGATGAAAAAAGAATCTATCAAGATTTTTCACTTCTAGCTATTTTTGTTGGTAATGATTTTGTGACCAAATTTCCAAATCTTCCTGGAACCGGAGAAACATTGATCGATATTATGTTTAGAATTTACAATAAATCAAAAGAACATATTACCGATAGTGAAAATAATATTATCTGGGCAAACTTTCTAGTAATCCTAAAACGTCTCGGAAACTGGAAAATTAAGGGTCAAGATGACACTTATATATATGCATATAACAAACTTAAATACCCTGTAAGAAGTATGAAAGATTATATTACCGTCAAAGATCATCGAGGTAAGAAAGTTGATTGGGACAACGGAGATTTTGATCAGAGCAAACATACAAGAACTTTCGATCGTCAGGGATTTGAAAAGGTTTGGTATGAAAGTCAATTTAAACCTCGAGATACAAAATTTTATAAAGGAAACGAATACTATACAAGAAAAGATGTTTACAATATATGCGTTGATTATCTTAAAATTTTACAATGGGTACAATATTACTATACCAGAGGATATCGTGAAGTAAGTGACCATTATTTTTATGCCTATCGTATTACACCACTGGTACATAACCTATCATTTTATTTATCGTCTATTATTGATAGGGATGAAGAAAAGATATTGAGAAATGGAATTATGAAAGGAGAGGGAGGCGATTTTTCAATTACACCGATACATCAACTTCTTTCCGTACTTCCAGTCGAAAGTATCGATTTAATTCCTCCCCAATTCCGTCCAATTTATGATCATCTTGGAGTTATTAATCCGTCTGTTTATACATGTCCTCATCCGGAAAATACCAATTCTGCTTATCATACGTTTCCTCTAGTTCCTCCGATAAATCTTGATTTGGTTAACTATTATATAAAAGAAAGTGAAATTCCTATTCCCAGTAAATATAATGAAGTTGATAAAATTTATGGATAAAATCGAATATGATATGAAACGTTATATAAATAAAACATGTCTACATGCCCATATTGTAAGACAGTGATCGTTGAAAAAACGCTACATGCCTTGCATATTGCAAGGTGTTGCTATCGAAAGCATAAGTTAGGAATCTCTTGTCTGTATTGTGGTCCTCCTCCTCTCGAACCGGTGGTAACGGTGGTAACGGTGGTAACGGAGAAGACACTTACATCATTTGAGGCAATTGAGATCTTGCTAGATAAATGGATCGAAACTGACAATCTCAAATTTTAATTTTCATATATAAAAGATATGAATTTCGGAACAATTATCAATGGTGGATTGTATGTAGTTATAATCGGTTTAATGATTGCATCCCTTGTACTTGGAACTGGGAAGATTGAAAATTATAGAGATCTTGTTGATAATAGTGCAGAAGTAAGCATGGTAATGCTTATGTCTAGTTTCTATTCGGTAGTTATTGTGTTTGCTCTCTTCTGTGTCGCTCTTCTTTATATGACAAGAAGGAAAGGTATGTATTCAAATGATCGAGATTATCACGGATATTTCTTAACCTTTAATGCAATTATTCTTACTCTTTCTCTGTTAATGTTGTTTCCGACTATAGCAGCCGAAAGCGAGCTTGGTGAAGATTCTTATATTATCTCTCTATTGATTGGTAGCTCATTAGCATTACTTGTTTCATTTTTTAATATATGTCTCTGTTTGTATCATCTTCCGCATCCCGTAAACGGCGGTGCACCTACTCTTTATGTCGAACAAGGGAAGTCTATGACGAATACTGCTCATACGAGCGGGGTTCCATTTGTAAAATAAAAAAAAGAATAGTTAAAAATGTCAACGGTAGAAATTATTTCAAACCTTCTTCGGTTTAGAAACCAGATTAAAATGTATCACTGGAAAACACCAACTTTTTCGAAACATACCGTAAGTGATAAATTGGTCGAAAAGATAGATGATCATATTGATAGATTTGTAGAGACGTTAAGCGGAGGACGTGAAGAGCGCCCAAACGAGGTAACGCATCTCGAATTTAGAGTTTTGAATGACAAAACTATAGTTGATTATTTAAAAGAATTTAAGGGTTGGTTGATCTATGATCTTCCGGGAATGTTGTATGAACATGAATCTGATCTATTGAATCAGCGAGATGAGATACTGAGTGACTTGAATCGAGGAATGTATCTTCTTTCAATGAAGTAATCTTATTCTGGAATAACAATTTTCTCTGTAACTTGGAGAATTGGAACGAAAGCTAATAATGACATGATCAACATGATACTTCCCAAAGTTACTGCAGTTATCTCTAAATCACGTTGATTCCATCTATTTCTAAAATAGAAACTGATCATTACACTTGAAACGGCAATATGAAAGAGAATTACAGCAATATGACCCCAAACATATGAAGATCGAGAAACTGTTTTTGTTTTCATTTTATATTGAAGGATGTTTATTTTTTTACTTAAAATGGTTCATGATAAGTGCTACAAACAAGCCATGGAAAGTCATGATGGGAAATGGAGTGCCCGGGCCGCTCAACAAACAGCAAAGTGTCGAAAAAAGCAAGGAATAGTAAACGATAATTCTAATCTAAAAAGATGGGAAGAGGAGAAATGGACCGATCAAAAAGGTCGTCCATGTGGAAGCGGGGAAAAGAATGAAATAGTTAAATGTCGCCCTAGCAAAAAGGTAAGTAAAAAGACCCCAGTTTCATGGAAAGAGTTGAGTCCGGCAAGAAGAAAAAAAGTTATCGATGAGAAAAAGAAAATTGGGATGGGAAAGAAGGCCCCCGCCGTGGTTCGCACTGGGGCTTCTCCACGGGGAAACCTAAAACAACCTCCGTCGGATGAAGAGTTTAAAAGAAGAAAGGAACGTCAACTGTTATATAAACCATTTCCAAGTAAGGATGGAAAAACCAAATATAGTGTATATGTGAAAAACGGAGAGGGTGGTAAACGATTGATTAAGTTTGGGGATGTGAAAATGGAACATTATTTCGATAAGATTGGTTATTATTCTTCAAAAAATCACAACGATAAAGTTCGTCTAAAACGTTTCAGGGATAGATTCGAAAGCAAATATGATCCAAATGACAAGGACAGTAGAACATGGTGGTCGTGGAGAAAGTTATGGTAAAATGTTGTCCTTATTTGTAGTGGACGCCGAAGAATATAATACCCGTGTGTTGGATTTGGATAAAACAAAATTGAAAAACATATTAAAATGTTTGAGAAGAAAAAGCAAAGATGACAACACGTGAAGAACTGATTGCACTTCTCGGTCAGAAGAATATGAAGGAAAAACAAAGGAAGGAGAATGAATATTTCGCAAAGAAGGAGAAGTCTTGGGGACGAACAAAGATTTTTCTTCACGATAGATATGCCAAGCTCAAGGAGAATATTGAAAAGGGCGAATGTGATGACCATGGAATATATTGCGGGAGAGAGAATATAGATCTTGGCTGGTCAGCAGATTTTGCTGAACGATTCAACAAGGAGGAGAATCCAATTCCAGGGACAAAGGTCGAACTTGTTTCGGGCTATATAGGAGATATTCATTGGTATGTTAGAGTCATCGACGAGGAGAAGAAAAAGAAAGAACCGACTCGACTAGGATGGTTGTTCGGTTAATACCGGAAATGAAAAATAAAGTATGTTCTATATATATATATATATATATATATATATATTATATAGAACGTGTAGCGAGCGTAGCGGTGAAATGTCAAGATACGAAAAGATTCTTGCTCTTTACAAGCGAAAGACCAACGAAATCTATATAAAGAAAAAGGATTTGAAAGAGAGAAAATGGGAAAGATATACATTCTTACTATGATAAGCTTGAAGAGTTAGTTGAGGCTGGGGGTTTAGAAGGAGGTAGTGGGTATATTAATCTTAATGCCCCGGAAGATTTGAAAGAAGAATTTGCGGAACGTTTTAACAGGGATGAAAGGACACGTGAAAAGAGGCCATCTTCATATCGATAAATATTATTCATGAAAATGGTTTACATGAATAATATTTATCGATATGTTTTTTATTACGATTTGAATCTCAAAAAAATATTTGAAATTTAAAATATGACTCTCACCATAATATCACAAACCAAAATCGGAAGCGGATCTTACGGAGATGTATATATTGTAGAAGATGAAACCGGGAAACAAATGGCGGTAAAATTTATTTCACCAAGTTCTCTTTCCTATGTAGAATTGGATGTTTTAACGAGACTCAAATCACCATATGTAATTAGAAGTGTTGGAGATCCAGTTGCCGAGATTCAAAATGCTCACGGTATTACTTTAGAACTGAAAGAGAATTGTATACATAAATTAAATACTAAAAAACTACCATATTATCAATTGAAACGAATTATGGTTGGTTGTTTATTTGGTTTGAGATGTATGCATGCTAAAGGATTTCTTCATAATGATTTGGTTTTGAGAAATATTCTTTATGGTAAGGATGAAAATGGAGATTATATGGCATATCTGGCAGATTTTAGTGTTACGGTGAGATGTATTGATGCGCAAAAGGGAATTAAAGTTAAGAGAATTGTAAAAGGAAGTCATACACCAGTCGAGATACTGGAAGCACTTAATGGCCAAAAAAAGAGTTTTAAATATGACAGTAAAACTGATATTTGGTCTTTGGGTTTGTGTTTTTTAGAGATGATCGATAAAAAAATATATTTTTCGAGTGTTGCCGATCAGCTCGAATATTATGACGGTCTCGGCGCTGATTTCATCAAGGGGAAGGTAAGGTTATATAACAAAGGACGTGAACGAGAAGGAGTTAAAATGAACAAGAAAGAAGAATTATATATGATTGAACTTCTTACTCATATGTTGAAAAAGAATCCGGAGGATAGAATGGATACTTTCGATCTGATGTATCTTAACTTTATTAAAACCACCAATATTCCTTACGAATGTTCGTTGCTTAAGCCGTCAGAAATAATGATAATTCCGGTAGGTGAGAGTAGATTGAAAGGCGGGTTAGATAATATTAGAGAGTATTTTGAAATGAATGGTGGTAAAGAATTGTTGAGTGCATATTTTCTTTCAATTCAAATATTTGTAAGAATTATGAATCAGATTGTAGTTGAGGATACCTCTTTCGATATGGAAGAGATCTTGGAAATTTCAATTAACACGGCTAGAAACTATTATGATCGAACTGTAGATGTTGGTTATGAAGCCGGAATTATTTTGAAAGGAGAGGTTGGTTATAATCCTTTTTTCTACGCCGCCGATTATATTGAAGAGCTTGCCCTTCTAGATTATTATATCGACAAAGGAGACAATTTCCTTCCTATGTTAAATGTAATAAATCCACATCAACTTTTCTATCAATTTAAATTAATGTATGATTATGGAGATGAAAATCGTACTACTAATTTGATTACATATGCAAACTATCGTTCTATTCAAATTCCTCCGCCAAAAGAAAATATGAATGCTAAACTTTATATTCCGCAAGATTATACAAATGTTCTTGATGAAATTGGAGGTGGAAAAAGTATGTTGGTTAAGGAAAAAGAAATCGAGGAGATTTTTAATGGTTTATTGATCGACTATGTGAAAAAGAAGATTAAGGACAATTGGGGTAAAGAGTTTCCAGATGTTTACGAATTAGCTAAAAATTATGTAGAAGGTGGGACCAATGTCAGACGAAAAGATATTTATCGAACAATTCGAGAACAAAATATATTTGCAAAACTGATTGGAATTAATAAATATTTTGAGTATGGAATCATTCGGATAGACATGGGAAATATTGTTCATTCGGTATTTACCGATAGAAAATATGTTGTAGTGATAAATGATAATGTTGTATCTCTTCTTCATATTGACAATGAAGAGAAAACTATTACTCATTATTACTCTGATAAGAATGAAACGATTAAAACTTATTACATTGAACGCGGATATGATTACAGCCTTAACTTTGAACATGGCGTGAATAGTTGTTGTAAAGTGGTTGATTCTTGCGTGTTATTTATTATTTTCTATAATAATTTTGTTGGTAGTCATGCCACCGATCTATCTATGAAATGTATCAGTGAAGAGACTAATTTTGTAATCTTCCTAACATTATTTCTTAAGTGACAAAAACGAATAAAGAATGAAAATAGTTACATAAAAAATGAACAGCTATGCATTTATGCATTTCAACCCATTTGACCTGGACGAACATAGTGAAGCATGGGATACAATGCTAAAAGCATATGAGGGTCAAGAAAATACAGAGATAGATCTGGATGAATTTACCGACAATAATGGAATTGCCGTTGTGATAGTCGAAAAACCATATCCAAGCGTGCTAGGATCAGCCACAATTAGTTTGTTGGCTGATGACCCGACAACGGCATTAATTTCCGGTTTTTATATTCAAAGAGAGATGAGGAGAAAAGGTCTTAGCAGGCATTTGCTTGAAGAAATACTGAGTCAAAAACTTCCTGAAACGGTTAAAGTGGTTAGAATTGATTGTGATACATCTAATCATTATATGATTAGAATTGTCAAGGACTATGGTTTTAATGAATTTTATAGATCTAAATCGAAAGAAGCAATTGCATTCAAAATGGATTATAGTCCGGAGGGAAAAAGAGATTCCCAAAAAATTACTAAGAGAATACTTCCATTCTTTAATTGGAAAAAATATATGTGAAATATCTTGTTATAAGATATTTCATTTTGCACGTTTCGCACGTTTCGCACGGCTCGCACGGCTCGCAGAGCTCGCGGAACGTTGATCTTTCTTAACTAGATAGAAAACCATCCAAAGTAAAAGTACAATACATCCAACAACTAAGATAGTACTCAAAACATCCATATTTAACGGTCCCTTTTAGATTGTGAAAAGAAAATAATGTCCTTCTTATTATGACCATAACGAAATTTCTTGCACATAGACAACACAAAAGGAGCCAAATCTTTGTCCAATGGAGAAAACTCAATTGTACAATTACGTTTTCCGTTCCACGTTCCAAATTTGACCAATGGATAGGTGACATGTTCCTTTTTCTTCTTTATAAAGTGTTCGGAATTGTCATTACAAAACTGCTTGAAATAATTCAATAAAAAATTAGAAGTGATACCTTGCGGAATATCCTTACTAAATATTTCGTTTTTTGAGAAACTTTTTTGAGGAAGTTTGGCAGGAAAGAAATCAATGGTATGTTCCTCTTTATCTTCATCGTAATATGTATCGATTGTGATTAGGGGAGGACTTTCTTTCCGGATTTGAGGACATTCATCCCAAACCGTCTCTCCCCAGTTTAACCCACTGTTCAATGTCAAAACGGTATCCGTATCTGGTTCTTCCCAATCAGGGTCGTCAATAAATTCGACCCGAGAGGTACCATCCTCGTTCCTACCCAGAAGAACATGGTAAAGGCCAGAATCGCTAATCCATGCATAAGAAAACTTCATCTTTTTGTAATCTTTGTCTTCGACAACATTAACAATAAAGTTATACTTACGTATCTTTCCTTCATCTTTCAAAGATAAAAGATAACGATCGATACCTTTTCTCACGAGAGCTGATATCTCATCAGCATCGAGCTCTCCTGTGTACATATAGAGGAACTTTTCCTTATGAAGTTCACTCATTTTAAGAAATTAATTCTTTAAAAGATATTCAATTTTGTTTTGTGGAAATTGAGTTTATTAGATAAATTTAACCAAAAAAAATCAGTTACAATGCAAACAGTTTGGATTCCATTTAGTTCTACGAAGAATATGATCAAAGATGTCAGACTGTCTTTGCCTCCTTTACCTGCAGGGGTTATTTATATGTACAGAGAGAACCATCGAATTTTTCGAACTTCCAAAGATCCAGAAAAATATCATGACTGGCTTACTGTCGAGAAAGCCAATCCTGAGAGCTATCGACCAGATATTAGTCCGATGTCGTACATTATGTATGCGTTGACAGGTTACAATTTCGCACCATCGGCCGGCGTGTCCGTGGTAACTATCTTCCCTGATGATAACCAAGAAGAGAGTACCCGAAAGGAGGTTCCATATCGGGATCAGTTTGCAAATTATTCCATGCATCGACATACAGCGATTCGTTTTGTGACTACATGTTATCCTGCATGTCCAGTATTGATCGATCTTTGCTGTGAGCAAGTTCCTGAGGAATTGGGACAGATTGAATGGTACTTTCGATTTACGATAGCAGACTGGGGCTACACCTATTATATTTATGACCGGAAACTGACACAGACTGTTCTTACCGCATTGATGAAGATTCGAAGCCACAAGGATCAATTCTTGCATATTTCTGGATGGGAATATCTTGATCATTGTCTTCATCTTGGTTGTGTTGATGATACTATGGTTAATACTTGTGATCCAGGCGCCAATCTTATGTGGGCCGTCTTTTGTCAGAAGTGGACAAAGGATGATACACATACATATATTTGTAGATTTGATGACTGTGAGGGAAACGATGTTAAAGTTGAATATACCAGAGGTTCCAACCTGCAAATACATCGGAGAGGTCTAACGACTGATTATGACCGCACTATGTGGTCTGCAATTTCAAAACATATTGAGATGAAATCGGCGATGAAGTAAAATATTGTCGTCAATGAATGTACAGTTGATCGCCACTCCATATGAAATTGAATCTTTTAAAAAAATTAAGAGATATAAATGGAATCCGCTCCGCGGATCCCTCCCTCTCCCGCTTCGCAGGTTCCGTGGGAATTATGGATGTACATTCTCGATCGTCCCGAACTAAAAGAATGTAGTGGAATTTTACGAATAGTTTGTAAAGATTGGAAAAAGTATATAAAGAATTGGAAAACCAACCCAAAAGAGGCCGTTAGATCGATTTCTCTTTTAAGTTTTTCACTCTCTAATTTATCATTATCTAAATCTAGGGTATGTGAAAATGCAGCGTCTGTAGGGAATCTCGACGTTTTAAAGTGGGCTCGGGAGAACGGTTGTCCT
>Ga0105055_10009473_pt1 | contig 12441 bp, 9 predicted proteins | sample BON03_FD_78090 | JGI IMG/M metagenome (GOLD analysis project Ga0105055, IMG submission 78090) | Freshwater microbial communities from Lake Bonney liftoff mats and glacier meltwater in Antarctica - BON-03 | ecosystem: Environmental > Aquatic > Freshwater > Ice > Glacier meltwater | place: Lake...
CAGGCGCATGGTCGGGTACCAGGGGCTGTCGCTGCGCTCCAGCAGCCAGCGCCAGTCGGGCGAATAGGGCAGCAGCACCCAGACCGGGCGGCCCAGAGCCCCGGCCAGGTGGGCGACCGAACTGTCGCACATGATGACGAGGTCGAGTTCGGCCGCGAAGGCGGCGGTGTCGGCAAAGTCATTGATTGCCGGATCGAGGTTGGAGACCAGTGCGCCGCATCCGCTGGCGCCCAGCTCGGCGACGCGTTCGCCCTTCTGCAGGCTGATCAGCGCAATGTTGGGCGCGCGCAGAAGTTCGAGGAAGTTCTCGAATGCCAGCGAGCGGTTGGCGTCGTTGCGGTGGCCCGGACTGCCGCCCCAGACGATGCCGACCTTCAGCCGTTTGCCCAGCGGCGCCAGGATCTGGCGCGCACGCTCCTGGCGTGCCGGATCGACCTTCAGATAGGGGATCTCGGCGGGGATGGTTTCCAGCTCCGTCTTGAGCACCCGCGGCAGGGAAAGCAGGGGCATGAAGGCGTCAAAGGCGGGCAGGCGGTTGCCGCGCACGATGACCTCGTCGACCCCCTCGACATCCTTGAACAGGGTTTCCAGACCCTCGCGGCATTCCAGCACGACACGGTCGACCATGCGCCGGGCGATCGGGGCGTACCGCACGAACTGGATGGCGTCGCCATAACCCTGTTCGGTCGCCAGCAGCAGGGTGCCCTTGAGCGGCTTGCCGTCCCACTGGCGGTCGGCAAAGCGCAGGTCCGGGGTGTAGTTGAGCGCCCAGCGGGTTTCATAGGCGGTCCAGCCGCGGGCGAAGTCGCCCTTCACCAGATAGGCCAGCGCAAGATCCCAGCCGATGTCGGCCAGGCCGGGATTGAGTTTCTGGGCCATCTTGAAGATTTCGATCGATTCATCGATCAGCCCGGCGTCCTTCAGCGTGATGCCGAAGTTGTAGACCATGCCGGCGTCGCTGGGATCGGCCTCCATGGCGCGGCGGAACATGTCGAGCGATTCCGCGTGCCGCCCGGCATCCTTCAGGGCGTTGCCGAAGTTGCTCAGGGTCTGGACGTTTTTTGGGTCGCGTTCCAGGGCGCGCCGATAACAGGCGATCGCCTGTTCGAGTTTGTTCTGCTTGCGCAGCGAGACGCCCAGGTTGTTGAGCGCGGAGATGTAGCCCGGCGCGATGGTCAGCACGCCGTTGTAGCGTTCGATGGCGAGCGGAAGATCACCCGCGTTCTGCGCCTTCACGGCCTCGGCAAACATCGCCTTGGCACGTTTGGCCGCTTCCTCGCGCGGTGTCGGTTTGGTCGGCTCGTTGGCCACGATGCGCCCTTTCCTGGCTCCGCCGGCCGGCGGAGCGGCACGATAGCTGCGCACCCGTCCCGGCTCAACCGCGACCGAGTGCCCGGTTTTCCGCGCGGATGCGCCAGGCCAGCACGGCAGCGTTGAGCAGGGTGAAGACAATGGCGATCCAGAAGGCGCCAAAGACCATGGGCAGGGCGATGATTTCGGCTGCGACCACGGCGTAATTGGGGTGCCGCATCCAGCGATAGGGCCCTCGGGCGACTAGAGGTGCCTGCGGCATCACGATGATGCGCGTCGTCCAGCGCCCGCCCAGGCTGGCGATCACCCAGATTCGGGCAACCTGAAGCAGCACCAGAACGGTCAGCCAGACCAGGTCCGGCGGAGTATCGGGGGGAATGAACAGAACCAGCGCGGCCAGCCAGGCCGTGTGCAGGAGGACGATGAGCGGATAATGCCCGGCCCCGTGCTCGCGCCCGCCCTGGGCCAGCAGGCGTTTCGTGTTGCGCCGCGCCAGCATCAGTTCGCCCAGGCGTTGCAGCGTCACCGCGATGACGATCGACCAGAGCCACATGCCTCAGGCTTCCAGGGTCAGGAAGGCGGCCGTGAAGCCCGGGCCCAGGGAGGAGAGCAACCAGTGGCCGGGCGGGTCCTGGGCGAGCGCGCGTTCGAGCACGAACAGGATCGTCACGGCCGACATGTTGCCGTGGCTGCGCAGGATGTCGCGCGCATGGGTCATGGAACCCGGCGCCATGGCGAAGACTTCCTCGAGCGCCGCGATCACCTTGGCGCCGCCGGGATGGCAAAGGATGGCGTCGAAATGGGCAAGGTCGAGGCCGTTGCGTTCCAGGAAACCGTCGCAAGCTGCGCGGTAGTCGTTGCGCACGATGGTCGGGATGTCGCGCGAGAAGACCACGCCGAAGCCGTCATCGCAGACTTTCCAGCCCATGACGTCGAGCGAACCCGCCCAGGTGTGCTCGCCGCTCGCACCCACCACCGGGCCGCCGCCTTCGGCGCAGGTCAGCAGCGCCGCGGCGGCGCCATCGCCAAACAGCGCCGTGGCGACAAAGTTGCTCTTGCCGCGGTCGTCGTGGCGAAAGGTCAGGCCGCAGAGTTCGACGCAGAGGAACAGGATACGGGCACCCGGATGCGCGCGCGCCATGGCCGCAGCCCGGGCAAGGCCCAGCACGCCACCGGCGCAGCCCAGGCCGAACACCGGCAGACGCATGGTGTCGCGCCGGAACGGCCGCTCCTCCATGACCAGGGCATCCAGGCTGGGCGTGGCGATGCCTGAGGTCGATACCGCGACAATCGCATCGATCTCTTCATAGGAAAGCCCCGCGGCCTCAAGGCAGCGGTCGGCGGCTTCGACCAGCAGATCGCGGCCGTGGCGCAGGAACAGGGCGTTGCGCTCGGCAAAACCGTGCTCCTCCAGGTACCACTCCAGCGGCACGCAAGAGGCCCGCGATTCGATGCCGGCATTGGCATAGATCGGCAGCAGGCGGTCGATGTCAGCAAAACTCTTGCCGAAAAGCTGCTGGCCGGCTGCCATGACCGCGTCCTGATGCAGGACATGGGCGGGCTTGGCCGTGGCCAGCGCCAGCAGGCGGGGCGGGGGGTTAACCATTGATTTCCCTGTAGTGGCTGCTCGGGGTGCCCGAAATCATGTGGCGCATCCAGGCTTCATCGCTTGTACGCGCGCCGAAGCGGCCGGGATCATAGGGCATGGGGTCGAAGCGTGGTGTTGTTCCGGTCACCATATCGGTGATCATCGCGCCGGCCAGCCCCGAATAGCTCACCCCGCCGGAATTGAAGGCCGAGGCGACGAGTAACCCGTCCAGCCCGGCCACCGGCCCCATCAGCGGTTTTCCGTCGGGCGTGAAGGTTTCGGGCCCGTTGACGAAACGCTGGATCGGGGCGTTGTTCAGACTGGGAAACAGCTCTGCGGCACGTTCGGCATAGGGGCCGAACTTCTCCCAGTTGTCGGGCAGCAGGGAGAAGGCGAAATCATCGGGCGGGGCGCCGCCCTCCAGCGTGTTGGCTTCCTCGTCGAAAGCGCCGAACAGCAGGCCGCCGACCTCCTCGCGGCCATAGATCAGATCATCGGCGGAAACGAACGAGGGGGTCTGGGCAGGAAGGCGTTGTTCCGTGCGGGCGATAACGTAGAAATGTTCGCAACCCCATTGGCCCAGGGACAGACCCAGGGGTTCCAGCAGGCGGCGCGACCACAGGCCGCAGCAGACAATGACAACATCGGCGGCGATGTCCTCCTCGTCGGTCGCAACGCCGGTGACACGGCCGCCCTGCGTGGTCACGGCCCGCACGGCCCGCTCCTCCATGATCGTGACGCCACGCCGCCGTGCCGCGCGGGCATAGGCTGCGGTCAGGTCGGCCGGATTGAGGCGGCCGACCTTGCCGTTGAGCCAGGCGCCGGTCAGCAAGGAAGGATCGAGCAGGGGGTGATGCTGCGGAATTTCGTGACTCTCGAGCATGCGCGAGACGAAGCCGCGCCGGGCGCCTTCTTCCGCCTGGGCGGTGAAACTCTCCAGGGTGCGCTGGGTACGGGCCAGGAACAGGCGGCCGGTCAGCAGCCATCCGGTTTCCTGTTCGGATTCTGCGGTGACCTGCGGAATGACCTCGTCGAGCATGTAGAGGATAGGCAGATCATGCATGTCGATCGGGTTCCACAGGATGTTGCCGGCTGAATGCCAGGTCGTGCCCGCACCCAGCCGGTCGCGCTCGATAAGGACGATCTCGCCCGCTTCGCGGCAGGCCAGATGCCAGGCCACACTGCAGCCGACCACGCCGCCTCCCACCACAACGATGCGCTTTGCCATTGGGTTCCCCCTTCCATTGCCGCAGGGAGTCTGGAGGAGGGGAGCGCCCATGGCCAGTCCCGCGGCAGCGTCGCCTTGCGGGTGCCGCCCCTGAGGATCATATAGGGGCCGGGTCGCCGCTGGCGGCCGTCACCGGGAAGGAATGGACATGCTGGGCGGCGACTCCCATGAGAAGCCCAAGCGCAGTCTTTGGCTGCGCGCGCGCAACTACTTCATCACCGGCATCATCGTCGTCGCGCCGATCTCGCTGACCATCTATCTGGTGTCGCTGGTCATCAACCTGATCGACAACCGCATCCTTCCGCTCTTCCCAGACCGCTACAACCCGGAGACCTACCTGCCGTTCGCCGTGCCCGGCATCGGCGTGCTGGTCTTCGTGGTCGTTCTCACCGTCGTGGGCTGGCTCACCACCGGCCTGGTCGGGCGCACGGTGGTGCGGATCGGCGAGAACCTGCTCGACCGCATGCCGGTGGTGCGCTCGATCTATTCGGCGCTGAAACAGATCTTCGAGACGGTCTTCAGCCAGAACTCGCGGGCCTTCCGCGACGTCGTGCTGATCCCCTATCCGCGTGAGGGCTGCTGGGCCCTGGGTTTTGCCACGGGCACGACCAAGGGCGAGGTCCAGGACGCCATCAAGGACGAGGTGGTCAACGTTTTCCTGCCGACGACGCCCAATCCGACTTCGGGGTTCCTGCTGTTTCTGCCCAAGAGAGATGTGATCTTCCTGAAGATGACGGTCGAACAGGGCATCAAGCTGGTCATCTCCGGCGGCGTCGTGACCCCGGAAATCCTCTCTGAGGGCAAGCAGAACGGCAGGAACGGTCAGGGGACCAAAAAGGCGGCAGGACCTGACGTCCCGTAAGCCAGCGGTAATCCGGGAGCGTTAAGCAAGGCACCAGTGTGTTGTCCGCCGCGTCCGGCAAACCCCTGCCGGGCGGGTCATGGGGCAACACCAACGAGGATGCCGCATGTCGCTTGCCCACATTCATCCGATGCTGGTTCACTTCCCGATCGTTCTGGTGATGATCGCCTTCCTGTTCGATGCCTACCGGGTGTTGTGTTCGGCTTCTGCCGCAACCGTGCGCCCGAAGGGCCCCGATGTCGGCACCATCCTGATGGCGCTCGCCGGTCTTGCGGCCATCGCCGCTTTCATCTTCGGTGATCTGGCCTACGACATCGCCGTCGAACACGGCTTCAAGGAGGCCCAGCTCGAAAGCCATGAAGGCTGGGGCACGACCACGACCATCACCCTGGTCATCATCGCTCTCGTGCGGATCGTCATGTGGTGGCGCGGCATGGACGCTGGACCGCGTGGCCGCCTGTTTGCCGCCGCGCTCACGGCGGCGGGGACGGTGATGGTGATGGTGACGGCCTATTTCGGCGGCCAGCTTGTCTACGACCTCGGCGTCAACGTGATGTAACTCAGCCGGAGCGCAGCAGGCGTACTGCCGCGTCCCGCTCGAACAGGTAGAGCAGGATGCGCAGTGCCTTGCCGCGTTCGCTCTGGAGTTCGGGATCGCGGGCCAGGATCAGGCGGGCGTCGTCGCGGGTCGCGGCCAGCAGGTCCTCGTGCACGGCGATGTCGGCCATGCGGAAAACCGGAACGCCGGACTGGCGTGTGCCCAGCAGTTCGCCGGCTCCGCGCAGGCGCAGGTCTTCCTCGGCGATGACAAAGCCGTCTTCGCTTTCGCGAAGGATCTTGATGCGCGCCCGCGCGGTCTCGCCCAGCGGCTTGGCGTAAAGCAGCAGGCAGGAGGAGGCCCGCGCGCCGCGCCCGACGCGCCCGCGTAACTGGTGGAGCTGGGCCAGGCCGAAACGCTCGGCGTGTTCGATCACCATGATCGTGGCTTCGGGCACGTCGACGCCGACCTCGATCACCGTGGTGGCGACGAGAATGTCGATGTCGCCGGCGACGAATCGCTCCATCACCGCATCGCGTTCCGGTCCCTTGAGGCGGCCGTGGACCAGGCCGACCCGCTCACCGAGCACGACCTGCAGAGCGGCATAACGATCCTCGGCCGCGGCCAGATCGGAGACCTCGGAGCCTTCGACCAGGGGGCAGAGCCAGTACACCCGGTCGCCCGACGCGATGGCGCGGCGCACCCCCTCGACAACCTCGTCGAGCCGGTCGAGCGGCATGGCACGGGTCGCGATCGGTTTGCGCCCGGCGGGTTTCTCGTCGAGCCGGGAAACGTCCAGATCGCCGAAGGCGGTCATCTGCAGCGTGCGCGGGATCGGCGTGGCGGTCATCACCAGAACGTGCACGCCGCGGCCCTTGTCGGTCAGCGCCAGTCGCTGGTGGACGCCGAAACGGTGCTGCTCGTCGATCACGACCAGCGCCAGGTCGGCAAAGACGACATCCTCCTGCAGCAGAGCGTGGGTGCCGACAATGATGCCGGCCTCGCCGGCGGCGATGGTTTCCAGCTTGGCCTTGCGCGCCTTGCCCTTGTCGCGCCCGGTGAGCAGGACCACGGGCACCTGTGCTGCGGCGGCCATTCGCTCCAGGGTGACGGCGTGCTGGCGCGCCAGCAGTTCCGTCGGCACCAGCAGGGCGGCCTGACGGTGGGTTTCGTTGGCCGCCAGCATGGACATCAGGGCGACCAGCGTCTTGCCGCTGCCGACATCGCCCTGAAGCAGGCGCAGCATGCGTTCATCGCCGGAGATGTCGGCGAGGATTTCCTCGATGGCGCGCCGCTGGGCGCCGGTCATGGCAAAGGGCAGGGCGGCCTCGACCTTGGCCCGCAGTTTCCCGTCGCCGACTACCGGCCGCCCCTTGGCCCGCTTCTGGGAGGCCCGCACCAGGGCCAGCGCCAACTGGTTGGCCAGCAGTTCGTCTGCCGCCAGACGCGCACGGTGGAGTGAGAGCGGATTGATATCGGTACCGTCGCGCGGTGCATGAACCAGATGGATCGCCTCGTCCCACGATGTCCAGCCCTGCTGCTTGCGCCAGGCAGCATCCAGCCATTCCGGCAGTTTGGGAGCCCGCTCCAGCGCGCCGGCGATCGCCTTGGCCATGACCTTGGGCATCAGGCCTTCGGTCAGGGGATAGACCGGCTCGACCCCCACCAGGCTGTCACGTTCCTCCGGCGTCACGACATGATCGGGGTGGACCATCTGCAGGTCCTCGCCGAAGCGCTCCAGCCGGCCGCTGACGACCCGAACACCGCCCTGGGGCAGGGTCTTGGCCAGCCAGTCCTCGCGTGCATGGAAATAGACCAGATGCAGCGTGCCGGTGCCGTCGCTGCAGACCACACGGTAGGGCTGGCGTTTGCTGTGGGGTTTACGGTGCTCCTCGACCGTGACGGTGACCGTGACGATGCCGCCGGGCACGGCTTCGGACAGCTTTGGCGCATGGCGGCGGTCGACGATGCCGGTCGGCAGCAGCCACAGCAGGTCGGCGATGCGCGGCCCGGCGACCTTCTCGACGAGTTTGGCCAGCCGCGGCCCGATGCCGGGCAGCGCGGTGACAGGGGTGAACAGGGGAAAGAGAATTTCTGGGCGCATGGTGGCGCCAGCATAAGCGCAGGGCGGGCGGGTGACATCATCGCAGCAAGGGGCTACATGAAACGCCCGCTCAGGAATGCATCGGACCATGGCGCAAGCCGACGACCGCGAGACCAGCCTCAAGCGCCTGCACTACCGTGCCTGGCGCCGCGGCACGCTTGAAATGGACCTGCTGCTCGGCCGTTTTGCCGATGCGCATCTCGCCGCCATGGACGAAGGCCAACTCGGCCGCTTCTCGACTCTGCTCGATCTGCCCGACCCCGACATCCATGCCTGGGTCGATGGCCGCCGGCCGATTCCAGAGGATCAGAGAAGCGATATCGTCGACATGATCTTGAACTTCCACAAGGCGCGATAAGAACTTGAAAAATATACTGAAACGTTTAGAGGCCAATCGCCGATGCATCATCTGTGGTGCGCCCGAGGGTGTCGACGCGACGGTTCTGGCCGAACTTGCCGCCGAAGCCGGAACGCGCGACATCCTGATGGTCGCGCGCGATGCCGAACGGGCCCAGCGCCTGGCCGATGCGCTGAACTTCTTTTCGCCCGACGCGCATGTCGTGGAGTTTCCCGCCTGGGATTGCCTGCCCTACGACCGGGTTTCGCCCAATGCGGCGGTCGCCGGCGCGCGCCTTTCGGCACTGGCGACCCTGGCGGCACGTCAGGCCGGGCACAATCCCGTGGTGCTGCTGACCACTGCCGGCGCTTTACTGCAGCGCGTGCCGCCGCATGAGGCTTTTGCCGACATGCGCCGCTCGCTCAGCCCCGGCGACCATGTCGAAACCGAGGAACTGGCCCGTTTTCTGACCCGTGCGGGTTACCACCGCATCGGAACCGTGATGGAGCCGGGCGATTTCGCCATGCGCGGCGACATCGTCGACATCTTCCCGCCCGGTGTCGAGCAGCCCTACCGCCTTGATCTTTTCGGTGACGAGATCGAGCAGATTCGCTCCTTCGATCCGCTGACCCAGCGTTCCAGCGGCAAATGCGATGCCGCCCTGCTGACCCCGGCAAGCGAGGTGCTGCTCGACGATGAGACGATTGCCCGCTTCCGCAACGGCTGGCGCGAGCTCTTCGGCGTCGCCACCGGCGATCCGGTCTATGAGGCCGCCAGCGCGGGCAACAGGATTTCGGGCCTGGAACACTGGTTGCCGCTGTTCTACGACCGGCTGGAGCCGATCACCGCCTATCTCTCCGACGCGGTTGTCGTGCTCGACCACCGCCTGGTCGAGGCGCGCGATGTCCGTCTGGAAACCATCCGCGACCACTACGAACACCGCCGCGAGGATCGCACCAGCCACCTCGAGGACGAGGCGCAGACCTATCGCCCCGTGCCGCCCGAGCGCCTCTACCTCTCCGAACTGGCCTGGGAAAACCTGTTTGCCGATTCGCTCAAGGTCGAACTCTCGCCCTTTGCCGAGCCGGCCGCGGGCGATGCCATCATCCTGGAGGCCGGCGGCCGGGCAGGGCACGATTTTGCTCCCGAACGCCAGCGCGGCGACATCAACCTGTTCGACGAGGTCGCCCGCTACATCGCCGGCCGCCAGAAGGAGAACAAACGCGTCCTGCTCTCGGGCCTGACCACGGGCAGCCGCAACCGCCTGGTGCGCCTGCTCCAGGAACACGGCGCCCACGAGGCCGCGGCCGTCGAGACATGGCCCGATGCACTGGAACTTGCCCCCGCGATGGTGGCCGCCGCCGTCCTGGAACTCGAACGCGGCTTCGAGACGCTCGATCTGGCTGTCATCACCGAACAGGACATCCTGGGCGACCGCATCACCCGCCCGTCGCGCAAGCGAACCAAACGCGATGCCGAACGGTTCCTGACCGAAGCCTCGCAACTGGCCGAGGGCGATCTGGTGGTCCATGTCGAACACGGCATCGGCCAGTTCCATGGCCTGCAGACCCTGACGCTGGGCGAAGCGCCGCATGACTGCCTGCGCCTGATCTATGCCGATGGCGACAAGCTGTTCGTGCCGGTCGAGAATCTGGAACTGCTGTCGCGCTACGGTGCGGCCGAAGGCAAGCTGCATCTCGACAAGCTGGGCAGCGCAAGCTGGCAGTCGCGGCGGGCCCGTCTGAAGGACCGCATCACCGAGATGGCCGGCGAACTGCTGAAGATCGCCGCCGAACGCAAGCTCAAGGCCGGACCGCAGATGCGGCTGGTTCCCGGCCTCTACAACGAGTTCTGCGCCCGTTTCCCCTATCAGGAGACCGACGACCAGGAAAAGGCGATCGACGAAGTTGTCGATGATCTGGGCTCGGGCCGTGCCATGGACCGTCTGGTCTGCGGCGATGTCGGCTTCGGCAAGACCGAGGTCGCCCTGCGCGCCGCCTTCGTCGCGGTGATGGCGGGTTACCAGGTCGCCGTTGTCGTCCCGACCACGCTCCTGGCGCGCCAGCACCATGCCACCTTCGAGAAACGCTTCGAGGGCCTGCCGGTCAAGATCGCGCAACTCTCGCGTTTCGTGGGGACCAAGGCGGCACGGGAAGCCAAGGACGGCATCGACAGCGGCAAGGTCGACATCGTGGTCGGCACCCATGCGCTGCTCGCCAAGGACATCAATTTCAAGAACCTGGGCCTGCTCATCGTCGACGAGGAGCAGCACTTCGGCGTCGTCCACAAGGAACGGCTCAAGCAGCTCAAGGCCGACGTCCATGTCCTGACGCTGACCGCCACGCCGATCCCCCGCACGCTGCAGATGTCGCTGGTTGGCGTGAAGGATCTGTCTCTGATTGCCACCGCGCCGGTCGACCGGCTGGCCGTGCGCACTTTCGTCACCCCCTTCGATTCGGTCACCCTGCGCGAGGCGATCCGGCGCGAGCAGTTGCGCGGCGGCCAGAGCTATTTCGTCTGCCCGCGCGTTTCCGATCTGGAGCGCAACCACAAGCGCCTCAAGGAGCTGGTGCCCGAGGCGCGTTTTGCCGTCGCCCACGGCCAGATGACGCCCAAGGAACTCGAAACCATCATGGGCGGTTTCTACGACGGCGAGATCGACGTGCTGATCTCCACGACGATCGTGGAATCCGGTCTCGATATCCCCAACGTCAACACCATGATCGTCTATCGCAGCGACATGTTCGGCCTCTCCCAGCTCTACCAGCTGCGCGGCCGTATCGGCCGCTCGAAGGCCCGGGCCTACGCCTATCTCACCCTGCCGCCGGGCAAGAAGGTGACCCCCACGGCCCTGCGCCGCCTGGAAGTGCTCTCCAGCCTGGACACGCTGGGGGCGGGTTTCAGCATCGCCAGCCACGATCTCGACATCCGCGGCGCCGGCAACCTGCTGGGCACCGAACAGTCCGGCCATATCCGCGAGGTCGGCGTCGAGCTCTACCAGCAGATGCTGGAGGAAGCGGTGGCGGCCCTGCGCGCCGAGCGCGAAGGCGGCACCGCCGTCGCCCACGCCACCTGGACGCCCGAGATCAACATCGGCACCGCCGTGCTCATCCCCGAGGAATACGTGCGCGACCTCGACGTCCGCCTGGGCCTCTACCGGCGCATCGCCGCGCTGGAGGACCGCGAGGAGATCGAGAACCTGCGTGTCGAACTCGACGACCGCTTCGGCGAACCGCCGATCGAGGTCGAGAACCTGCTGGAGATCATCGGCATCAAGGCGCTCTGCCGCACCGCCGGTATCGCCAAGCTGGATGCCGGGCCGCGCGGCGGCATCGTCACCTTCCGCGAGGACAACTTCGTCAATCCCGGCGGGCTGGTCGACTGGATCGCCAGCCAGGCCGCCACGGTCAAGCTGCGCCCGGACATGCGCATGGTCGCCACGCGCAACTGGGAAAAGGTCGAGGCCCGTCTCGCCGGCTCCCGCGACCTCGCCCAGGCCCTGGCCGGCATCGCCGCCAGCGCCCCGGCCCAGGCTGCGCAGTAGGTAGAGTGTGAGGGTGCCGGAGAGCGTTGGGGCATCTCGCACAATCCCTTCGATCTGTCGTTGCCGGACTTGTTCCGGCAACCCATACGCACCGACCTCGCAGCAATGCACTGCCGGTGCGTATGGGCCCCCGGGACAAGCCCGAGGGCGACAGAATAGGGGTGGTTGGAGAAGAGCGTGGAAGCCGCTTGAGGCTGCCGGGGAGGTATACGTTCCCCGGTGCGCTGCCCTCAGGCCGCCGCGGTCGTTCGGGCCGTGTCGATCATGCGGCGCAGGACCTCGGGCGACTGGGCGCCCGAGACGGCATAACGGCCATCCAGGATGAAACACGGCACGCCGTTGATGCCGATCCGCTGGGCCAGGTTGTGCTCGGCCAGCACGGCGTCGGCATCCGCGCCGCTGTCGATGTAGGCGCGCACCTCCTCGGCCTCCAGGCCACTGGCCACCGCGATGGCGACCAGGGCATCGGTGTCGCCGATGTCCACGCCCTGGGTGAAATAACGGAAGAACAGCTCGTCGACGATCTCGGTCTGGCAGCCGCGCTCCTCGGCAAAGGCGATCAGGCGGTGGGCGTTCATGCTTGAGGGCGTGCGCGCGATGTCTCCGAAGGCGAACAGGATGCCTTCCTCGAAACCGGCCTGGGCGATCGTGGCATAGAGTTCCATGGCGCGTTGGGAACTGCCGAACTTCCGTGCCAGGTAGGCGTTGCGCTCCATGCCGTCGGGCGGCATGTCCGGGTTGAGCATGAAGGCGCGCCAGCGCACCTGCGGCCGCTCTTGCGGCGCCATGTCGTCCAGCGTCTTCTGCAGGCGACGCTTGCCGATGTAGCACCACGGGCAGACCGGGTCGGAGAAGATGTCCATGATCATGGCGCCATTCTAGCGCAGAACCCGGCCCGGAGAAGCCGGGGTGCCAGCAGGGCTGCCATG
>Ga0105055_10009474_pt1 | contig 12441 bp, 7 predicted proteins | sample BON03_FD_78090 | JGI IMG/M metagenome (GOLD analysis project Ga0105055, IMG submission 78090) | Freshwater microbial communities from Lake Bonney liftoff mats and glacier meltwater in Antarctica - BON-03 | ecosystem: Environmental > Aquatic > Freshwater > Ice > Glacier meltwater | place: Lake...
AGATCCAAAATGTAAGGAAAGTAGAAAATACAATTAAAAACTAAAGCGCAGTGTCACTTCACCCACTTGATGAAACAACTTCGTATAGTTCTCAATCATACATTAGATCGAGAAATATTAGGATGGAATATTAAAGAAGTCAGCAGCATCGACGTCAATCAAGCAAAGGACTTGGTCGAGGCGGTTTTAGTGGCCTTTTCTAGCCATCCGAGATATGTGAGCGATCCACCTCTTGTAAGGTACTGTGCTTACTTTATATCAAGATCTTTCTACATATCCTACTTAGAAACTGGTACTCCGATTGTTGTCCCAGGTATGGCGAAGCGACAACTGAAGAGAAAAAATGATTGCGAGTTTGAAATCCACCCAAACAAACGAAGTTCAACTTCAACAGACAGATCTCCCTATTTGATTAATTAGGAATCAAATCTTTTCAAACGAAGGGATAAGAATACTTTGAACCAAATCAGAATGATTTTTCAAGTCACGATAAAACAAAAAGAAACCTCCGGCACTTGGCTTAAGAACCAATCAATGTTTCAAAAGCGTCACTGGTATTTTGAAAGTGAGTCAACTAAGGCAGAAAATCGTGCGAATGCATCTATGAAGGCGAATATCTCGTTCTTTCATATGCCTGGCAATTTCTTCTCGCTGGTAAAAAAAGAGTCTTGATGGCAGTTCCTATTGGACTGACTGAATTTTGCTCCACAATTGGCATTTATCGTAGCCGAGACAATCCATCATAGAACTGATATTGAAAAACTTGTCTCTTAGATAACCAAACGAAGGATCATCAGGACCAGTAAATATTGTTGCTTCATCAAACGGAAACCTTCAACATACCATAAGCAAGAGGCTCAGCTTCTATCGGAGATGTTGTAAAAGAACGCAGTGCATTTCGAATGCGTGGCACTTCAAATTCATTGCCTGCATCAAAATTAAAATCTTCAAAACACAGTTAAACTGGAAGGAGTTTACGGGTAGCTCGTTGGATGAAGAGGTACAAAAAATGCATTTTTTCAATTCTTTCGGGGAAATCAAGTAAACGACGATTGATTTCTGCCATACTGAGTCCATAACGAGTACAAGGAGATCCTACAAACCCATCTCCACTCTCCAAACAAAACTGCTTTGATATATGTGTGGAAATAGACGACATTTTTACTTGGATTCACTCGATGGGTACTTTTCGCTGTAGCTGGCAGTCCATACGTCGGATGAATTCTGCAGTGGTGTGTACTTTGTCCATCGTTCTGGACATTTCATCAAATTTACAAACAGCTCGCCATGTCTTGATGGATTCATTGAAGATACAAACGCTCCGTCTTGAATATTCACAATTCCAGAGTTGGTAAGGATCAGATTTGTATCAATATTTTGAAAGCAGGTTTCTTCTTCCAAATAACATTTACCAGAAGCGTCTCAAGGCAAAAACTCGTGCGAACATTACAATCGGGAAAGCCATAAAGAGGAGGCGGAAAGTATTTGATGCTTGCAAGGGGCGTGTAATTCGACTTTAAACAATCTAAAAAATTGCGTATTTTCAGGGAGTACCTTCAAACGTGTGAGTACGATATTTTGGTTAAACTCGACAACATCGAGTGCAGTGCAGCAACAATATGGAGTGTTAGACTGAGTGTGAGATGAACATGAAGGTTCTTCGAAATATGGAATGATACTAGTACCTGAATCAATGATACTGTTCATAAATACTAGTATTAATTAACCAAATACTTTATTTGTTGTTTCGAATATCAACTTAGTGATCACATGCAGGATGCTCTGTTAGAAGACGACCTAAATGAATATGGTACGTAGAACGGAAGCTTCGTAGTTGAGGTTTTAATTTATCCTCCTAGACTCTATTCTTGATGATGAATCTGAATCTGTAAGTTGATCGGGTCGAAATCTTTACGCGTGAGTAATTATTATTCATTTCCAGAAAACATATCAATCGATGGCGTTATATGCGTTCACCATCAATTACATATTTGGAGCGGGAGTTCTAGGTGTGCCATATGCTATAGCCAATGGGGGCATAGTGGCCTCTTCACTCTTGTTGATTTTTTCATCTACGTTAAGTTTGCTCTCAATGGTGTGGATTCTGGAAACACAAGAGAGAGCTAAGTACCAGAAGGGCACCAGGTTGATGGTTGATTATGGCGAGCTTTGTGGAATGTACCTGGGGGAACGAGCGTTGAGAATGTACGAAATTGCTTTGAGCATCTTTGTGATAAGCTCCGCATGGATGTATGCCTCTATATTCGCTGTATCAATAGCGAATACCTTTCCTTTAAGCTCAAACGCGACTCTTTGTGATATTTCGGGTCACACGGGGCCTTTATGGAACGTATCGGAGCTTGATTGCTGGATTGATTATTTAGTGTACTTGGCGTTGTTTGCACTATTGATGGGTATTTTGGTTCGAACTGACATTGGATCTATGAAGAACTTGCAATTGGGTTTAACGTGTGTTGGATTAGTGGCATTGCTTACTATGGTGATTACAGTGTTAATCGCGTTACCAACGGACGGTGCAGCTCAGCTAGATCGGAAAACCAAGATATTTAATCCATCCAAATTTGGAACTGTTTTTGGCACCTTTGTTTTTGCACAATTATGTCATCATGGTATTCCTCTTCTTTCTAGCATCCCAAAAAATCCAAGAATCGTCAGGCCAGTTTTTGTCGGAGTTATATCTACTACGGTAAGTACACTTTTTTTGAATAAATGGTCACTAATTCTGAAATAACAGACTGTGATGTACCTGCTTCTTGGAATTAGTTGTGCTATATTCTTCGGGGTCGATCCGTCGTTTCGGCATGACCCCAAGTCCCTTAATAAATTGATCAACTTAAATTGGCAAGATTACACTGCTGAAAGTCCTCGAGCTGGATTCATTGGAAATTTCATTTCTATCTTCATTCGAATTTACCCTGCGGTGACATGTGGTGCAGCCTTTCCGTTATATGCAATCACTCTAGGTAACAGCTGGTACAGTGCCACTCACCGTGACGGAGACCAGGAGGAGGAAAAAGGTCATTACTATTGGTATGCGATGACGCCTTCCATTATCGCAGCTGGAGTTATGGCTGATATATCCTTCATGTTGGTTTTTGTGGGATTGTCAGGTATGTTTGTTGCATTTGTCCTACCTCCGCTGATGCACTTGAAATCAAGAACTTTAGTACCTGAAATGGAAACGACAATGTATACTTGGCATTTCAGTCAACCGATATTTTGTTATATCTGCCTCGGATTCGCTTGTCTTGGGTCCATTTACACCATCATCGAACTTTTTATATAGATTTTTGAATTATAAATTATAAAATTTCAAACGTACCTAGCCCCCCACTAACCAAACCTCCCATGAACCCCGAGTACTGTTTGTCACTGGTAAGGCAGTTTGACAAGCCGGCGTTTATAAGTGGGATCTTCTTACCTGTGAAAGTGAGGAAGGCCTTCTACGCCACTCGCGCGTTGAACCTGGAGATCACACGAGTGAAAGATGCAACGTCAGAAAATGAAATGGCGAATCTTCTTAGGTATCAGTGGTGGCGAGAGCTAATCGATGAGGTATGTATTTCAAACTTGCAGTTCAAGGATACTAATCAAATGATTTAGTGCTACAAAGATAGTCCTGAGCCTTCCCAATATACGAATCATCCGTTGTTTAAAGATTTGCATGATGGTGTTCAAGCTTACGGCCTCACTAGAAGATGGCTGGATCGATTGGTAGATGCAAGAGAAGGCTCGCATAGACAACCAGACACCATGGAAGATCTTGAAAAATATGCTGAACTGACAGCGTCGTCGTTGGTGTATCTCCACCTTGAAATCTTAGGCATTCGCACGCTGGATGCCGACCATGTAGCCACCCACATAGGCAAGGCAATTGGTATCAGCTCTATGTTGTATGGGTTCCCTCAGCTGACTTTCTCTGGCGATACGATACTTCCTAGACAAGTCATGAACTCCAATGATCTCGGAAATCATGCCTTTCAAAGTATTATTAGCAAGTTGGCTTCAAAGAAGAGCAAAATAGATGTTTCCAGCGAGGATTACAAAGCATTAGGGAACGTTATATATGAAATTGCAAGTTGTGCGCACGGTCATTTAGAACATGCCAGGGAGCTCAATGTTCCAAAAGAAGTACGTATATAGTTCATAAACTTGATTGGTAGTAACAGTGCATCCATTAGGCTATTTCAGCATTCTTACCAGTAGCACACTCTTCCATGTTCTTGGAGCGATTACAAGACGTCTCGAAATTTGACATTTTCGATCCCCAACTACGACACGATCCTTTTTGGAGCTTGAAACTGCAGTACAGAATCACGAAGTCTTACTATTCCAGTAAATTTTAAAAATTATATTAAAAAGCTCTTTGAATCATCCAGATGCCTCTCCAAGCGCCACTTCCACCTGCGGTGCTTCTGATCCAGGTGCTGGTCCTAAATAAGGACCTCGTTTAAGAAATGCCTCCACAATCAACTGCTGTTTTTCTCCGAGAATTTGTGATCGATATGGATTATGCCAAATTGCTTCAATCATTGAGAAGCGCCATTCCTTGGCAGTTTTAGACATTGGCAAATTGCGATCCATCAGGAGCTTGACAGCTGTTTCTCCACTTCCATAGATTGCTTGCAGTCCCCACCGGTCGTCTTGAGATGCGATCATCCTCAAGCAAACAAACACGCCGCATTTCAAATCATCCAACGGGTATTTAACAAACTCGACCAGTTGATGCACCACATCCTCAGGGGCTACAGATTCACCGATCTTTCTCTTCAGTTGATTCGTTTTCAGCAGAGCTTCACCGTATGCTAGAAACAATCGTCGGCCGCTAGCAGCAGCCGCTTTCCTCTCAGCTTCATCAACAGTGGTTCTAGAACCTTGCTCCATCAATTGCGAAAATTCAAGAATATCGCTAGAGTCTTCTTGTGTAGCAATCAACGCATGGTCAAACGGAATTGAACCTCCGCGAAGAGCAGCAGCCATAGAAAAGAGACCCGCAGTTTTAACCAAGTCTCCTTGCAACACAGCGAATTGCATCCAATGTTGAAGAATCTTAGAGTGGTTCAACACCTTATTTAGGCTGGAAGGAGGTTGAGACCCGGAAAAGGCTCCTAACATCTCCAAAGCAGGAATGGAACTGTTGGGGTCGGACGGAGATACAGATGAGATTCGTCTAGCCATAGCAACAAGAAACACGTCATCGAGTCCATTTGAGATACCAGAGTAACCTTCCCTTGCGCACATGAATGCCAACACACGCATGGCCTCCACCTCTAACATCGGATCATGGTTGTCCAAATTGCCATCAACTAGCCCAGCCATCATTCTCAAGTTCGAGATGATATCAGATTCGAAAATCAGTTTCAATCCAGCTTCAGAAGACGCGATAAGTGGAATCAATTTCAAAGCGTTCAATTGCAATAAAACATCGCTGCCGCGAACAATGGAAAGAAACGGTTCGATGAGATTCAATGACTTGCATTCTTCCAGAGCTTCACTGTTTTTGGCTGCGATTCGAGCAACGAGATGCAACTGTCGAAGTTGAGTCACCGACGGATCTTCCACATTGGGAGAGGCCACATTATTAGCAGCCGGAATGGCTTTCAACACCATCGATCGGCCTCCCTTGATACTGTACGCATACAACGTATCAGAGGCAATATGAGCAACACCAGTATCACTGTCTAGAAGGTTCACACATAGAGCCCTCACGAGTCCTTCGATAGCGTCGCCTGGAAACGCTAACAAACCAATCTTATTCACTTCGCGCACTCCTAAACGTCGTACTTGAGGCAACTCATGTTGCATGCCAGCCAAAAGGTTAGGAAGAAAATTTGTATTGACAAGCGCTTCTACCCCGGCTTTCGAGTTGAATAGTCCTCTAAGCACAACGCAAATTACATCTATTTTTCCCCAATCACTTTCCTTCGATGCCTGTGCTAAGAAACCTAGAACCGTGTCTAGAGGTACCTTCTGCAGGAATGCTTCCGCTTGTGCGTGCCATGCATCTCCCATAGCGAACCCCCCGTAAAATCCACTCAACCCATAAAAGGTTTCTAATTCATCCCATTGCGACATTCTTCCCTTGTTCCTCCAAATATCCAGGATATATTTGTGGTTGGTACCGGTATCAGAACAACAAGTACATTTTCAATTTCCATTTTCAAAATCAATTAAAGAAGTTATGGCAATGATTCCGAAGAAAATGGTGACTACAAATGCGGGGTTGAAACAAAAGATAGAGTAGCAACTAAGAAAACCCACTTTTCTCGTTTTGGGCTTGTTTAATTTAATCGAAGGAACGAACAAAAAATGGAGGACGGAAGACAAATGTGATCGAATGTTTCAGAGACCAGCAATAAATCTGAATGGAACATGTTCTGAAAACTTGAATCATTCATAGAAACCACACCAGTAGGCATCCTGCGAGGGATCAAACTGCAACAGATTTGCTGGCCCAGTGTTGTAAAGACGTGGAACATGGTAAAGTATTAGAATCACTCTGTCTGATAAGGGTCAATAACTCATCAGAGTCCATGAGCATACGAACGGGTTTATACTGCTGTGGAACATTGATCCTACCTTGACCCGAAATTACTTGAAGTGAATGAACGTTGTCATCACCTAGGTTGGTGGCACTGAATGCTATCAACTTTGCGTGTAAAAGGTGCTCGAAGGCTTTATGAGCGACATTTTTTGAAAAATTGATATCTGGATTACCTTGCATTTTGAAATACTTCTCTTTCACCTGGTTGTAAACCATTTCAAAATTGTAGGCTTTGAAATTCTGAATGTTTTCCAATTGGACCATCGCAATGAGAAGTGTCAATTCAATAGAAGAAAGACCTAGCACCGCCTCTAGTGTAAAATCTGTCACTAAATTTTGTTTGGCTGCCAGTACATCAGAAAATTCAAGATACGGATGCTTCCGATTCCGAAAACTTAAACGAGACAAAGCGCAAGTAAATAGAGATAGAAACCAATCTACAGTGAACCCAGAATGCAATTGTCTTTCTAGCAAAGTTTTACACTGTTTGTTTTCTGTCACTAATTCCCTGATACGTATATTCCAATCTTCCAGTACAGGCTCGGGGAGCTTCAATCTTTCTAAAATAATATCTTGTAAATCGCCAAGCGTGGGATTCGGAAGGTACACTAAGTGGTTTGAAAATCTCGACTTGATTCGTTTTTCCATGCGTTCCACGATATCTAATCTCTCAGTGCAGCCGAGAACCAAAATAGAATTCTGAGTCTGTGTCAAATCTAACAAATTATACAACAACGTTTGCTTTTGCCTCTGAACAAATATTTCAAAATTCTCTAGAATGAAAACAATCGCCGTTCCAGTGGCAGTTCCCATGCGCAAAACCGAAAGCAAAAAGTTAAGATGTTGCGAGAAAGTTCCCCTTGTATTTCTCTTGGCTTGAACATTTTCAGAATCCATTAAACAAAGTTGTCTTGTAATTTCTTTCAACGCCATGTTATCGTCTGTCTGCAAAAGTCCACATAACCTCACAAGCACCACTGGCTTATTAATACTGTGGTTTAGATGGTATGATTGTAGCAACTTATCTACAAGGAATCGTTTGCCGCTACCACGCCCTCCAATTAACAACAGTGATCCGCTTTGACCAGATTCGACCACCCCCGAAAACATTTGCTGTAACTGTTCCATCTGTTCTTCAAATCCAATTCCTCGAGCAACATTTTGGTTTTGAATTCTATTCTTGGCAGCAAATACGCATTGTGCCAATTTGAACCGTTGCTCTTTTTCAGAAACAGTTCTTGCATTCTGTTCAAGTTCGGTTTGGTCACATAATGCTTCATCGTATTCAAAATCGACTGCATGCTTAGGAATATTCGAGTTTTCATCAAGTGAGGTGCACACACCATATTCGTTTGGTTCGCTGTATGGGGTTCCTGGTACTAGTATTCTGTGAGAATTCGTATCATCAGTCTGAAAACCCACTGGAGACTGGGGAGCAATCTGCGTGGGGGGACAAGAATCTTCGTCATCGGAATGATTTACAGGCGGTGTTTCTAAAAAGATGTCCTGAGTAGCTGCTGGTTCGTCATCAGACTCATCAAACTCATGGCTTGAGAAGCTGCAGCCAAAAATACTGTTTTGGGGAGAATTTCTAATCTCACCGCGTAGTTCAGATACCCGGTCTCGCTTTCTGCCTGTGAATGGACTTTCTTGAGACGAATTCTTTCTCCTAAAATGAAGCCTAGCATTGTCCTCCTGCATCTTGCGGGATATCAAAGGACTAGCTAGAGACGGCATCCCAATGGAAGACAATGGAGAGCTGTGCACGCGTGATGAAAATGAGAAAGGGGAAAGAGTCTCCAAATGTGTGGTGGGAGATGGACTGCTCTTTACAGTGGACACTCGAGAGGTCGTGGAAGCGAACAGAGACATCACTTAACCTAGAGCTAAATTTTGAAATTTCAAGAAGGGGGGCTACCGCCATGACCTACATTTTGAATGTTTTTCAAATCAAAATTCTTGTCTTATATTGTACTGGTTCTATATACACGTCTTGCGAGTGACTCCATCATGGATGAAAGATTCCAATTATTCTATCACAGAAATTGCACGGATATGTCTTAATTTAATCATATAGGTACTTCGTAGGAAACATATCACTCTAAATGAAATCTGGTCAAAGTGTCGTGGCGATCATGATCTAGTTCAAACTTCTCAGCAGAGGAACTATGAGGGGACCACTGATAAGATTCAATAAGAGCTACTTTTCGATCTAATTGCTGGCTAGCGAGCATCCAGCAATGTATCATTCCAAACGCACAATATATCGATATGCTCATAGATGTGATAGAATCGTGGTTATTGAACAGCTGCTCCAGCCCCGGGAATTGGCGAGTTAAAAAAGGCAAACTGGGGTTTAATACTTCACCCAGTACGTAAATGAAGGCAAGACCAATGAAGAAAACTATGTCTACATTGTAAAGAGCGATCCCTCCACCATTAGGCTCTGGCCGTATGCGTCGGGCGCGGCGTGCCATAATGTGATACTGGTCAAGTGCAATATAAGAACCAAAGCAATGCAGAGCCAATAGTATAGGTTTAAGAGCTTTCAAACCTGGCATATTTAATAAAGGTAAGACAGATACATGACCAATCCATGAAAGTAGAATATACAATCTTGCATCCATAGTAGAGTCGCAAGATGTCAGGGCCAGAGGAACAACGATATACAATACGGAACGTTCATGCACAGAGAACCCTAGCATGAATGCACATACCATACAATATATAAAGGCAGGTACGAAAACAGGTGGATGAGGATTATCCCACACGATTCTTAACGCAGGAGCCATTGCCACCAGGGTGAAAAACATACAGGTGAACCAGTTGATTCCAGGCAAGACGTTTAGGTCCGAGGAGTCTTCACCAAAGATACCTTTTTCTGGCAATTCAAACCCCCAAAACTGCGCCATCGTTACGACAAGCAGCTTGTCAAAGCCCAAGTATAAAGCCCATACGTTAGGCGCCCAGTATTTCCTGCATACCGAAGTAGCTTTCGGGATCATGACATTTGCTATTTCATTCAAACCTACCAGTGCACCTTGTGGATGCCATGTTACAATAGGCGCAAAACATATGGTGGCAAAGAGAGTAACGACACTGACAAGAGCAAAGCATCGCTTGAAACATATGCTTCGGTTGGTTATATGAATCTCCAGATTTGAAATGCGTCGAGGTCTAGTTAAGATCTTCCTGAACGTTTTGCTCAAATGATTACCTTCCGTTGTGGACCTATTCTCCGTTCTGGATTGTCGACGAGCCGCCGTGACTTTGATCATCTGTCTCTCGAAATAAGGATCCATTTCCTCTTCATCGCGGTCCTCGCTGAATCCATCGGAAGACGAAACACTTGAATGCCGCCGGTATGTTCCGGTCCGTGTGCTTATGTGGCTGAGTTGACAACAATAATGCCTGAATAAATAGACTATATACAAAGGAGCGATGAACGCAAAGGATTGATCGAAGAAAACCAGCGTTAAAAACACACATACTGAAATAATATCCCCAGTATCATCTCCTCTTCTCAAAAATGAAACCGACATCACCAACAAACCGGCCGCGAGTCCAGTATAATTCAAATATACGTGGTCTACTAATACAAGACCAGGATCAAATAGAACCATAGCTACAACCACGACAACTTTATTGCGGGACCATGCCATATCTGTGGTTGTTATTGAAGGCCATGTACTGCAAAATAGCAACATGCCCAAAAGAAGGACTTGATCACCTAGAATAACTGTAAACCTCTGAAAATAAGCCGACAAAGATTGGTTGCTCAGAACACCCAGGATTACGGCAATGTGAGACAATACCATTTTGAAATATGCAAACACGGGTGGATACGCTAAATCCCGATCGGAATCAACACGAGAGTACCACTCGTAGGCAGGCTTATCATAAGTTAATCTCAGCCATCTACTGTGCTGTTCAAAGGCAATTCCATGGTAAACAGGGAGGAGCATCAATTTTACTGCCAGTGACAAAAGCAAAAGAACTCCCACGGACTCGCGTGACGTGGGCATCACGATGAAAAACAATTACATGGTCTACTTTCGCTATCCACAAATGAATTTAAATTCATTTTCAATGTTTTTGAATTCAATTACGTCGCTCTTGAAAGTCCCTTCAATTATTTTGAGTCATTGAGCGCTTTTCCAAGTCGGATCAAAGCAAAACAAAAATAGGAGCGAACAAGGGTAGTAGTCACCAGTGCAATCAATACCTAGAGAAATGTTTCCAACTTACATTATTTCCTGAAGTGGTTCGGGCTTTTAAATATAATGCCTCAAATGATAGCTCATATCACTCAAAAATTTGAATACAGTTTGTTCATTATTTTGGTCAATGTATTGAGATGCATTCTAAAAAAATTGTCATCAAAGAACACTTTTCAAAATATATCTTCAGTACTTTCCAACATTTTTTAAGACTTCATCTACAGGTGATATCATTTCTGATCTTCAGTTTCCACAGTTCATAACAATACTTCATGTTCTCGAAACCCTTCTCTAGATTGCTGTCTCTTATTCTCTCTTGCCTTTTCCTAGCACTTTTCTACGTACTAGAGCTAATGATTTCCCGTTCATCTATTGCATTTTCTTGTAAATGAAACTTGATTAAATAGATTTTGACTACCTACTCGTTTAGATGTCTGCAAACAACGTGGGAGTCTACAAATTTCAAGAAATGTCGGCCCAGTATATTCAGCAACGTTTTGAACATCCAGTTTAACGAAAAAAGTCTTGCTTTTACTCGGGGGAGAATAACTGTTTCGTGTACAAATGTTATGGTAGCCGACTATGCGGATCCTGACCTAGCTGTTATTGAACAGTTTATATCCTAAACCTGAAGATCATTAGATTATTCAAATTCATGAACAAACAAAGCTGCCTGTCTTTCTTACGTCTCTTCATTAAAACTAAATGAAATGAAAGGTCGTTCGTTCATTCTGAATCCTCTGAATGTTGGCTATACACTTGCTCCAACATTTCAACCTGCTGAAATATTGCAGGAGTCTTTTTGGTGGACATAATTCCGTTCCACATATACCATAACTGTTCTTGTTGTAGTGCATGAGTTCTGCAACCTTGGTTCGATACGCTGACAGTATTTCCTTTTTCTTTCCATAATAATAAAATAAATTAGTTTTTCTTATATTCAAGCATAAAGTTGCCAAGGATAATTATAGGAGAGGTCCTTGGCCTCGTCAGAGTGAAACTTTTGAGAGTTTGCAGCTCGCAAGGTCAGTTAGACTTAAAATTGGTTCGGTCAGCGAACGGCAGGCGGGATTCATCGACTGGTGGTAGGCATTGCGCCTTGGCCGTTTGGAAGGTGTAATGGTAGCAGGAGATATCGCGGAGATTGAGGGCATCATTATCAATTCAGGTTTTGTCGAAGACGTTTCTTGGAAGGTCATCTAGCTGGATCCTTGTCTTTTCCCTAACCCGGGTTTAGTGAAAACCGTAGCAGTTTTGAAATTCTCTAATTCTATTAATTACCTGGTATTGGTACCAGGTAAAAACATTTAAATGTTGTGTTAAAAACATATGTTTAATAAAAAATAATGTTCTGTTATTATTTAACAAACGACTTTATAACAACGGTGCTAAATAACAGTAAAATATTTTGATTCCTTTCATTATGTCATATTTTGATTCCTTTCATTATTGGCATTGGTGCTGGATGGGGTACGGATACGAGGATACTATTGCAGACATATTTGGTAGGAATGCGAGATTATTTTGGTGATGCAGAGATAGGAACATCAATGTATAAAGTATTTTTAAATACTTTAGTGGCTACTTCATGGAACGCGTTTGCAGGTGACATAGTTGTCAAGTCGAGGGATGCAATTAAATTACATCAGGAGAAAT
>Ga0105055_10009475_pt1 | contig 12440 bp, 17 predicted proteins | sample BON03_FD_78090 | JGI IMG/M metagenome (GOLD analysis project Ga0105055, IMG submission 78090) | Freshwater microbial communities from Lake Bonney liftoff mats and glacier meltwater in Antarctica - BON-03 | ecosystem: Environmental > Aquatic > Freshwater > Ice > Glacier meltwater | place: Lake...
CGGCGTGACCTCGGATTGCGGCGACACCGGCGGCGTCTCGCGCAGGACGCGGCGCAGGTCGGTGTATTTCCACGCCTCGACCCGGCGAGTGGGGAACGAGGACGGATCGCGAAGGTTGACAGCGAGGTTCACGCCGCCTCCGGCAGATACTGGTCGTACCCTTCCGCCTCCAGCTGGTGCGCCAGTTCCGGGCCGCCGGACGCCACGATCCGGCCCCCGGCCAGCACATGCACACGGTCCGGCCGGATGTAGTCCAGCAGCCGCTGGTAGTGGGTGATCACCAGCATGGCCCGGTCAGGCGAACGCAGCGCGTTGACTCCCTCGGCCACAATCCGAAGGGCGTCGATGTCGAGGCCGGAATCCGTCTCGTCGAGGATCAGCAGCGACGGCTCCAGCAGGGCCATCTGCAGGATTTCCATCCGCTTCTTCTCGCCGCCCGAGAAGCCGACGTTCAGCGGCCGCTTGAGCATGTCGAAATCCATCTTCAGCGCCGCCGCCGCCGCCTTGACCATCTTCAGGAAGGCGGGGGCCGAGACCTCGTCCTCACCCCGCGCGCGCTTCTGGGCGTTCAGAGCCGTTCGCACGAACGTCAGCGCCGGAACGCCGGGAATTTCGATCGGATACTGGAACGACAGGAACACGCCCTTCGCCGCCCGTTCGGCGGGGTCCAGACCCAGCAGGTCCTCGCCCTTCCACGACACGGCCCCCTCGGTCGCCTCATAGCCGGGCCGCCCGGCCACGGCATAACCGAGCGTCGACTTGCCCGCCCCGTTCGGCCCCATGATGGCGTGCACCTCGCCCGCCGGAACATCGAGTGTCAGCCCCTTGAGGATGGGTGTGTCACCGATGATGACGTGGAGGTTGGAGATGGTGAGCATGGTCGTTTCAGGCGTCCGTGTCGTCTTGTTTGGGCTGCATACGCGGATCGCGCAGCGAAGAAATGTCGATGCCGCCTTCGCTCTCGCGGTAGACGATCACCTTGTGCCAGCGAGCGATGCTGAACTCGCGTGTGCCTTGGCGCGTCCCCATCCGGCCGAGAAGCGGTCGACGCGCCAGGAGACGCGTCAGCGACTTGATCTCCTTTGCCGCCCGGTCCGCCGCGTCACGATTTCGCGGCTTCAGATAAAGGATCATAACCTCGAATTCCTGGGCGGCCCGATCGGACCAAGTCGCTTTGGCCATCAGCGCAGCGCGGCGTCGATCCGCGCCTCGACCTGTTCCTGGGTGAGGCTTTCCCCCCGGTCGATCTGAGCGAAGCCGTCGTCGATCGCGGCGAGGTCTTCGGCGGTCCAGTGCTGGACGCCCAGATCATTGTCGAAGAAGGCGTGCGCGGCGGACACGATGAAGGATTCGACGGAATGACCGCTTTCGGTTGCGACCTTCTTGAGCGCATCGGCCATCTCGTCCTCGAACTCAACGGTATAGGTTTGGGTGGCGGTCTTGCGGACAGCGGTCATGGCGTTCTCCTCCGCCGAGCATAACACAATGGGGCGGCGGCGGCCCCGTTCGGCCCCATGATGGCGTGCACCTCGCCCGCCGGAACGTCGAGCGTCAGCCCCTCGAGGATGGGCTTGTCGCCGACTGAGACGTGGAGGTTGTTAATCGACAGCATCGGTCTTTTCGGTTCGAGAGGTGATCACCGCGTTGAGCGGGATGGAGGCGAGTAGAAGGGCAATGAAGATTGCGCCCGACACCCAGATGTTGATCCAAGCAAACAAGAACATGCCGATGAGAGCGGCGACCGCGAGACACACTGTGGCCAGCCAGATGCGGTACCCGGTGGGATGTATAGGCTGCCATCCGTACCAGCGCCGTCGGAACCAAGGCTCGCTCACCCCACGCTCCCTTCCAGACTGATCGCCACCAGCTTCTGCGCCTCGACGGCGAATTCCATCGGCAGCTTCTGCATCACATCCCGCACGAAGCCGTTGACCAGCAGGGCCACCGCCTCCTCCTGCGACAGCCCGCGCTGCTGGGCGTAGAACATCTGGTCGTCGGACAGGCGGGTGGTCGTCGCCTCGTGCTCCAGCTGGGCCGAGCCGTTGCGGGCCTCGATATAGGGCACGGTGTGCGAGCCGCAGTCGCCGCCGATCAGCAGGCTGTCGCACTGGGTGAAATTGCGCACGCCCGTCGCCTTGGGATGCACCGACACCAGGCCGCGATAGGTCGAGTCAGATTTCCCCGCCGACACCGCCTTGGCGATGATCCGGCTCTTCGAATTCTTGCCCAGATGGATCATCTTGGTGCCGGTGTCGGCCTGCTGGTGTCCGTTGGTGATGGCGATCGAATAGAATTCGCCCGAGCTCTCTTCGCCCTTCAGGATGCAGGACGGATATTTCCACGTCACCGCAGAGCCGGTCTCGACCTGGGTCCACGACACCTTCGACCGGTCGCCCCGGCAGTCGGCGCGTTTGGTGACGAAATTATAGATCCCGCCCTTGCCCTCGGCGTCGCCGGGGTACCAGTTCTGCACCGTCGAATATTTGATCTCGGCGTCGTCCAGGGCGACCAGTTCGACCACCGCTGCATGCAGCTGGTTCTCGTCGCGCATCGGGGCGGTGCAGCCCTCAAGATAGGAGCAATAGCTGCCCTTGTCGGCGATGATCAGGGTCCGTTCGAACTGGCCGGTGTTCGAGGCATTGATGCGGAAATAGGTCGACAGCTCCATCGGACAGCGCACGCCCGGCGGGATGTAGACAAACGATCCGTCCGAAAACACCGCGCTGTTCAGGGCCGCGAAATAGTTGTCCGAAACCGGCACTACCGAGCCCAGATATTTGCGTACCAGCTCAGGATGTTCGCGCAAGGCCTCGGAAATAGGCATGAAAATCACCCCGACCTTGGCCAGCTCGGCCTTGAAGGTGGTCACCACACTGACGCTGTCGAACACCGCATCCACGGCGTATTTGGGCGCGCCCTCGACCCCGGCCAGAACCTCCTGCTCCTTCAGCGGGATACCCAGTTTGGCATAGATGGCGAGGATTTCCGGATCGACCTCGTCCAGCGACTTCAGGCCGACCTTCTCCTTGGGCGCGGCGTAGTAGAACAGGTCCTGATAATCGACCGGCGTATATCTCACCGACGACCAGGTCGGCTCCTCCATGGCCAGCCAGCGCTCATAGGCGGCCAGACGCCATTCCAGCATCCACGCCGGCTCGCCCTTCTTCTCGGAGATGAAGCGCACGATGTCGGCGTTCAGCCCGCGCGGGGCGTATTCTGTCTCGATATCCGAGGTGAAGCCGTGCTCGTATTTCTCCAGCGCGGCGACGGCATCAATGGTCTTCTGAACGGCGGCCATCAGGCGACTTCCTTCACGCGCTCGGCGTGACGTAAACGGTAGCGCTCATATGAGGTGACCCAGGCCTCGGCGAACCGTGACCAATCGTCCGCGACCGTGCCCCAGCCGCCCGAGACGCGCACGCCACCGGTGGCCAGAGACTCCAGACCCATGGCCGAGATCGCCTTGGATGGTTTGGTCTTGCCCGAGGAACAGGCGCTGCCCGCCGAGACCATCACCCCTTGCAGGTCGAGGGTGATGAGTTGCTGCGGGCTGTCCCAGCCCTCGACAGCCATGAACAGGGTGTTGGGCAGGCGTTCGACCGCACCGCCAATGATGGTCGCCCCCGCCGCCTTGACCGTGGCTTCGGCCGCGTCGCGCCAAGTCGCATGCGTCATGGCATCGGACAGATCACGCGCGGCACAGTCGGCCGAGACGCCGAAACCGGCGATACCCGGCACATTCTCGGTGCCCGCGCGCAGCCCCCGCTCCTGCCCCGCCCCGTGCAGGGTGCGGATGATCGGCACGCCGTCCTTCGAGATCAGGGCCCCCACGCCCTGCGGCCCGCCCAACTTGTGCGCCGACAGGGTCAGGGTGTCCGCGTCCAGCGTGCGCATATCGACGGGGATCTTGCCCGCCGACTGGATGGCGTCGATGTGCAGCCAACCGCCGGCCGCACGGACCAGAACCGCGACCGCTTTGATCGGCTGGATCACACCGCTCTCATTATTCGCATGATGGATGGCCACCAGCGCCCGGCCACCGGCCCGCCCCAGGGCGGTCTCCAGCCAGGCCAGGTCGACCACACCGTCCGCGTCGACGGGCAGGGTCTCGACCGGCACCCCGCTGGCGTTCGCCGCCTCGGCCACGCACGGATGTTCGGTGGCGCTGACGATCAGGCGTTCGCAACCGGATGCGATCGCGCTCGCGATCGCCTGGGCATTGGCCTCGGTCCCGCCGCTGGAGAAGACCACGGCCGTCGGATCGGCCCCGATCAGATCGGCCACCCGCGACCGCGCCGTTTCTACCCGGGCCCGCGCCCGCCGTCCGGCCGCATGCACGGCATTGGGATTACCGCCCTCCGCCAGGGCCTCGGCCATCGCCGCCTGAACCTCGGGTCGCACCAGGCCGGAGGCGTTGTAATCCAGATAGACACTCACGCCGCGACTCCCACGTCGGCCTTGGTTTCGGCGACGGCGGCCCGACGCCGCACGCCGGTGCGGTTCATCACCACATCTTCCAGCGACACTCCGGCGAGATAGCGGTGGATCTCGTCGCCGAGATCCTCCCAAAGATTGTGGGTGATGCAGCGTTCGCCGGCCATCATACAGCCCTTGGGCGACGAATGGCCGATACAGCGGGTGGCGCGGATGGGTTCGTCGACGGCCAGCACGATCTCGGCCACCACCGTCTCATGCGCCGCCTTGGCCAGCCGGTAGCCGCCGCCGGGACCACGCACACTCTGCACCAGCCCGCTTTTTCTCAGCCGGGCGAACAACTGTTCCAGATAGCTCAGCGAAATCTCCTGGCGCGTGGCAATTTCTGCCAGTGACACGGCCCGGACTCCGCCGTTGGCGTGCCCGTTTCTGGCCAGATCGGCCATCGCCATCACGGCGTATCGTCCCTTGGTCGACAGACGCATCGCACACCTTCAAAAATCGCGCGCTTTTCGGGGGTCCTGTGCTAGAACCCGCGCCTTCGCAGCGGCATCGACGCGCAGCCGGGACATAGAAAGTCCTACCGCTGTAGTCAAGTATTACGCAGGTGCGAAACGACAGTTGAACACGGATTCCGACGCCCATGCCTGAAGTCATCCTGCCCGGCGCCTCTGGCCGTATCGAAGCCCGCTATTCGCCTGGCAAACGCCCCAACGCGCCGATCGCCCTGATCCTGCATCCGCACCCCAAGGCGAACGGGCATATGAACAACCCGGTCGCCGTGACCCTGTACCAGCTGTTCCAGAAGCGCGGCTTCGCCACCTTGCGCTACAACAGCCGGGGCGTCGGCAAGTCGCAGGGCGAGTTCGACAGCGGCATCGGCGAACTGGCCGACGCAGCCACCGCCCTCGACTGGCTCCAGTCCAACAACCCCGGTGCCTCCCAGACCTGGGTCGGCGGCTATCAGTTCGGGGCCTATATCGGCATGCAACTGCTGATGCGTCGCCCCGAGACCGACGGTTTCATCTCGGTCTCGCCGCCCTCGAACATGTACGATTTCAGCTTCCTGGCTCCCTGCCCGGCCTCGGGCCTGTTCCTGCATGGCACCAACGACACCGTCGTGCCGCCGGTCGAGGTCGAGCGCGTGGTCAACAAGCTGCGCACCCAGAAGGGCATCGTCATCGACTATGAGCTGGAAGAGGGCGCAAGCCATTTCTGGCAGGGCCATATCGACGCCGTCGAACGCCGCGTCGGGGCCTATCTGGACAAGCGGCTGGCCGAGAAGCCGGCGTAGTCGGATGACCAACGGGTGGCTGGCCTTTGCTGGATTGTTAAGCGCCGGGGCATCCGCAGCTCACATCGGAGTTATCCTTGGCGGTCCGGGCTGGTATCGGACTTTCGGTGCGGGCGAGCGTCTGGCGCGGGCGGCTGAGCGGGGTGACATCTATCCCGCGTTGATCACGGCCGCCATCGCCACAGTCCTGGCCATATGGGCAGCCTATGCGTTTTCGGGCGCGGGACTGATTGTGCGGCTGCCTCTGTTGAAGACCGCCCTGATCGCCATTACAGCCGTCTATTTGCTGCGAGCGGTGGCCTATATCCCCATTCTGAGTTTTCAGGGGCTGCCGGTCGGTGCCTTCGCGTGGATCAGTTCAGCCATCGTCCTGATCTATGGGCTTGCGCACCTGGCAGGTGTCTGGACGGCGTGGCCGCTGCTGGGATGATGTCGGTTCAGTCGATTTCGGCGAAAGGGCAGGATTGCTTGAGTTCGGTGCCTAAGGCCGTTCCTCGCATGGCGGACGGTTGGCGAACACCTGTTCGTATTCGGCCAAGGTCCGGTGAAAGCCCATCTCACGGCGGCGCGCGTCCGCGTTCTCCGGATCCTCGAGATTCTCCCGGTCGATGACCCATTTGCCCGCCTTGCAGGTCATCTGCGGGCCGTAACGCTGGGGCCTGCCCTCGTTGTCAGCGAGACGGTCGTACATCATCCCGTAGGACTGCCCATCGACCTCCCCCGCCGCCGCCAACGGCTCCAGCACCGGCACGAACCGCCGCCAGTTCTCCAGGTCCGAGTGCTGCACGATCAGGAAGGCTGCCTGAGCCGCCCGGTCGCCATAGACGCTCTTGAGAAACCAGCCCTCGGGCGGAACCATCGTGAGGAGTCCCGCCATCAGACGCGCGTCCAGCGCCCTGAGCTGCGACCAAATGGCCGCATTTGCAGCCTGCTGCTCCGCTTCCGGCAGAACGCCGAGGTCGATCGGAGTTTCAGCACGCCGCCCGACTTGGTTCAACACGCCCATCCGCTCCAGTCGCTCGCGATCATTGGCGGCGGGCGGAAGGGCGGCCTGCCTGGCCTCCTCGGCGGCGATCGCCTCCGCCACCGGAGCGATCAGGGCACGGGCCTGCTGGCTCAGGGCGGAGGGCTCCTGAAAAGCCAGCAAGGCTGCAAACGCCAGTGCGATCATGACGTCCTCCGTTGCGGCAGATCAACCGCCAATCATGGCGAACTTGGGACCGTCAATACAGCAGGAACGGCTTCCGCTCTTCCAGCCACGCCGCCTCGTCCGCCGCCGCCGACCCATCCAGATCCTCCGCCGTCGCCAAGGCATCATCGACCCATTCCCGCAAACCCGGCCCGCCGTTGATCACGTCGATGGCCAGTTTGCCGAACGCGTATTCGTACGGGAAATCCCGCCACAGGTCGTAGTCTGGATACAGCCGCCGGATTGCCTTGAACGCCAGGGCCTGCAGCCGCCACGGTTGGAACGCCGCGTGGTCATAGGCCGGATCATCGACGTGGATCTGCACTCCGTGGCAGAGCGTGCCGACGTGTTTGTGGAAGGTCGGCTCGAACCAGCAGTCGCGCAATCGGCAACCCTTCAGCCACTGCGGCGCGAACGCCTTCATCTCTTCGATCACCGCCGGGGCGTCGATGTCCGGGGCTCCGAACACCTCCAGCGGCCGCGTCGTACCCCGCCCCTCGGACAGGGTCGTTCCCTCCAGCATCACCGTCCCGGCATAGGCGCGCGCCATGGAGACATTGGGTGCATTGGGACTGGGGTTGATCCAGCTGCGCTCGCCCAGCGGCCAGCCGTAGCCTGGCCCCTGCTCCGGGGCCCAGCCCTGCATCTCGATGACCCGGTATTCGACGTCCAGCATGTAGTGGTCGATGAACCAGCGGCCCATCTCGCCCAGGGTCATGCCATGCCGCATCGGCATTGGCGCGGCGCCGACGAAACTTTCCCAGCCCGGCAACAGGGTCGTGCCCTCGGCCGGGCGTCCGGCGGGATTGGGCCGGTCCAGCACCCACACCGCCTTGCCGTGTTTCGCCGCCTCTTCCAGCACATAGAGCAGCGTCGTCACAAAGGTGTAGATACGGCAACCCAGGTCCTGCATATCGACCAGGATGACGTCGAACGACCCCATCGCCTGACCGGTCGGCCTGCGCACCTCGCCGTACAGGCTGAACACCGGAATCCCGAGCCGCGGATCGGTGAAGTCCGGGCTCTCCATCATATTGTCCTGCAGGTCGCCACGCATCCCGTGCTGCGGGCCGAAAGCGGCGCTCAGCGTGATGTCGGGACATGCGGCCAAAGCGTCGAGCGAATGCGTCAGGTCCGCCGTCACCGACGCCGGATGCGCGAGCAGGGCGACCCTGCGTCCCTTCAGCGGGGCCCGCAGTTCAGGCTCGGAGATCAGGCGGTCGATGCCGAATTTCATGCGGGCTCCACAGGCGGCAGGGTCAGGGCGAACGAGTCGGGATGGTGAAAGTCTGGCTTATCCGATGGATGTGCGAGCGCCCACCAGGCCTTCTCACCGTCCACGTCCTCAATGATAGCCGAAAGGCCGAGACACCAGTCGGACCAGGACAGTTCCGGAACGCCGCTGAGGTCGATCAGCGCCTCAAGCTCATGGCGCTCTGGATAGAAACGGCTCTCGATCTGGGGCGTCGGCAGTTCAAGGTGGATCATGCCATCGCGGTAGCCATCGAATCGATAGGCCGCCCAGCGCGTCGAGGGCGACAGGTTGATCTCGTAATAGGCCGCGCTGCCCGGAGTCCGGATAAAGGCCTCAAGACAGGTGTGGCGCCACAATCCGTTCACACGCGCCGGCTCCGCCATAGGTGGCAGGCGCAGACCGTCTGCCGGGGCATGGATCACATAGAGCAGGGCCAACCGACTATGTTGCGGCCGCCAGGCCGTGACCTCGACGCGCGACGCCACTTCGCCCACGGACTCCGCGTGGCGCAGCAAAGACCGTCGTTGTCCGGACGCTCCGGCGGTTCGCGCTTCCATATGCTCGTGCTACACGCCCCTTCCCTCCCAAGCCAAGCCTGATCCCCCGCCCATGACCGCCGAGCCCGCCTTCAAGTCCGACTTCCTGCGAACCCTGCAGGCGCGCGGCTATATCCATCAGATCACCCACCCGGCCGAGCTGGACGCCGCCGCCGCGTCCGGGGTCGTCACGGGATATATCGGCTTCGACGCCACCGCCCCGTCGCTGCATGTCGGCAGCCTGATCCAGATCATGATGCTGCGTCGGCTGCAGCAGGCCGGCGGCAAGCCCATCGTTCTGATGGGCGGCGGCACCACCAAGGTCGGCGACCCGACCGGCAAGGACGCCTCGCGGCCCCGGCTGACCGACGAAACCATCCAGTCGAACATCGCCTCCATCAAGACGGTGTTCGAGAAATTCCTCACCTTCGGCGACGGCCCGACCGACGCGTTCATGCTCGACAACGACGCCTGGCTGTCGACCTATGGCTATGTCCAGTTCCTGCGCGACTACGGCACGCATTTCACCATCAACCGGATGCTGGCCTTCGATTCGGTCAAGCTGCGGCTGGAACGCGAACAGCCGATGACCTTCCTCGAGTTCAACTACATGCTGATGCAGTCGGTGGACTTTCTGGAGCTGAACCGCGCCCGGAACTGCACCCTGCAGATGGGCGGCTCGGACCAGTGGGGCAATATCGTCTCGGGTGTCGATCTGGTCCGCCGCGTCGATCACAAGGCCGCCTTCGGCCTGACCACCCCGTTGCTGACCACGGCGTCAGGTGGCAAGATGGGCAAGACTGCCCAGGGCGCGGTCTGGCTCAATGCCGAACAGTTCAGCCCCTATGACTACTGGCAGTTCTGGCGCAATGCCGACGACGCCGACGTGGGCAAATTCCTGCGCCTGTTCACCGACCTGCCGCTGGACCAGATCGCCCGGCTCGAGGCGCTGGACGGTGCCGAGATCAACGACGCCAAGAAGACGCTGGCCGATGCCGCCACGACCCTGCTGCACGGCGGCGAGGCGGCGACCACCGCCCGTGCGGCGTCGGAAGGTGCGTTTGAGCGCGGTACGCTGTCGTCCGACCTGCCGACCATCGACCTGCCGACCGGCGAGGTGATCGGTGCCATGCTGGCCGCCGTTGCGACCCGCGCCGGCCTGACCGCCTCGAACGGCGAGGCCCGCCGTCTGGCCCATGGCGGCGGCCTGCGACTGAATGACGAGGTGATCGCGGACGGCGCACGCCTTATCGAGGCGTCCGACATCAATGCCGACGGCGTGCTGAAACTGGCGGCGGGCAAGAAGAAGATCGTGCTCGTTCGCCCCATCTGACCGAGGAACTATCATGACCGAAATCACCGAAGGCCAGAAGGCCCCCGCGTTCAACATGCCCGTCGACGGCGGTGGCCGCGCGACCCTGTCCGGCCCGACCGTGCTGTATTTCTATCCCAAGGCCGACACGCCGGGCTGCACCAATGAGGCAAAGGACTTCTCCGAACACGCCGACGCCTTCGCTGCGGCCGGGGTGACGGTCATCGGCGTGTCGAAGGACCCGGTGAAGAAGCTCGACCGGTTCAAGGCCAAATATGACCTCAAGGTCGCCCTAGCCTCGGACGAAGAGGCCGGGGTCACCGAGGCCTTCAGCGTCTGGGTCGAGAAGAGCATGTACGGCAAGACCTATATGGGGATCGAACGCGCCACCTTCCTGATCGATGGCACCGGCGTCGTTCGCCGGATCTGGCGCAAGGTGTCAGTCAAGGGTCACTCCGCCGAAGTCTTGGCTGCCGCCCAATCGCTCTGACTACGGAACAATCGACCGCATCCAAGATGTGACGGGGGTTACATAGATTCGCGAACTCGCCTTCAAAGCGAATAATGGCGACGAATAGCGTTGTTATTCGCGCGAAAACCGCGCAACGTCGTTAACAATCAGTTTACACTCTTGCTCGCAAGCCTGACCACGGCGCATAACTCTCCATATTACGTTTGGGGGCGTTTTGTGATGACCGAACGAGAGCCGGGTGTCCGTCGAACTCTGGTCGGAAAATGGTTTCCGACCCGATATCTGTACCTGCGCGATGGCGAGGCCGTCCGTGCCTGGGCCCTGACTCCCGGCAAACAGATCATCGCCGCCGTCGCCGCCGTCCTGATCGGCGGCTGGACCCTGACGGCCTCGGGCAGTCTGATCTTCGACATGGTGGCGCAAAGCCGGGCCGACCGCACCGTCGCCAACGCCCGTGCCGCATCCGAGCGCATGAACGCCGACCTGCAGGCCCGGCTGGACAGTGCCGTGGTGCGGATGAGCGCGACGACCGGATCCCTCGATGAAATGGCCCAGATGGTCGAGCGACGACACGCGGCCCTGACCCAGGTCATGGGCATGTTCCGCGGCGTCGATGGCGCCGAACAGGCGCTGCGGCCCGCCCTGCCCCTGAACCCCGACCGCACCTCGCCGGTAGAACGTATGATCGCCGTACGTCGGGATCAGGAGCGTCTGATCGTCCGGGCCGAGACCGAGGCCCAGACCCGCGCCGAACGGCTGCGGCTGGCCTTCCGCCTCGCCGGCCTGAACCCCTCCGCCTACACCCCGCACGGCTCAGCTCTCGGCGGGCCGCTAGTCGAGGCGCGCGATCCGCGGGCCCTGGCCGCCGTGCTGGACGTGGATGAGGCCTTCGCCGTGCGCATCCGCCACGCCGCCGACAACCTGTCCGACATGCGCTCCCTGGCCAATGCCGCCGAGAGCATGCCCTTCCGCCGCCCGACCCAGGCCCGCACCACCTCGGGCTTTGGCGTCCGCTTCGACCCCTTCAACGGCCGCCCCGCCCTGCATCAGGGTCAGGACTTCGCGGCCCCCCTGAATACGCCCATCTTCGCCCCGGCTCCCGGTATCGTGTCTTTCGTCGGCGTGCGTTCAGGGTATGGCAACACCGTTGAGATAGATCATGGTCGCGGTTTCAAGACGCGCTACGCTCACCTGAACGCGACAGCTGTCCTGCCCGGCCAGCGTATCGCGCTCGGTCAGCGTGTCGGCGCCATGGGAACCACAGGACGCTCTACCGGCGTGCATCTGCATTACGAAGTGTGGATGAACGGCCGCCCGCAAAACCCCGCCCGCTTCATGAGAGCCGGAGACCAACTTGTTCAACAAGACTAAATCCCCCGCCCCGTCCACGCCTCCGGGTCGCGCCGACAACGGCTCGTCCATCCCGCCCCTGCCCGATCTGCCGAGCTCCGGCGGTCCTGCGGCGGCGGCCCGAACGGCATCCCCCTCACCGGTCAGCCAGCGGGGTCTGTCGACCCTATCGTCCGATCTCCAGTTCGAGGGCGGCATCACCGGTGCCGGCGACCTGCAGATCGACGGTTCGATCAAGGGCGACGTCCGCGTCGGCCGTCTGATCGTCGGTGAGACCGGCGCCGTCGAGGGCAATGTCTCGGCCGACTATGTCGAGGTTCGCGGCCGTATCGTCGGCGGTATTTCGGGCAAACAGGTCAAGCTGGTCGCCACCGCCTATGTCGATGGCGACATCACCGCCGAACAGATGTCGATCGACATCGGTGCCTATTTCCAGGGCCGCGTCCTGCAAGGCCGCCGCGAGGCCCCCGCCGCCACCCCGGCTCCTACCCCCGCCCCGCGCCCGGCCGCACCCGAGCCCGCGCCACAGATTATCGACATGAAGGGCCCGGCCTGAACGTTCCCCTCTGATCTCTCAGGCCTGAAAGACAAAAGGCCC
>Ga0105055_10009478_pt1 | contig 12435 bp, 12 predicted proteins | sample BON03_FD_78090 | JGI IMG/M metagenome (GOLD analysis project Ga0105055, IMG submission 78090) | Freshwater microbial communities from Lake Bonney liftoff mats and glacier meltwater in Antarctica - BON-03 | ecosystem: Environmental > Aquatic > Freshwater > Ice > Glacier meltwater | place: Lake...
AATCCGGAGGGGGATACCCTTCGTGGCCAGCACCCCAATCGCCTGTCCACGAGAAACGACGGATAAGCGCAGAACAACCACAACCAACAGCAGTTCATCGCACCATCACGACAGCGCGCCGTCCAGACCACATTTGCTTATCTGCACTGGTGCGGAGCCAATCCACCCGGTTCACGCAAGCTCCCAGCTTTGCCGCGCGGCCGTGGCCCCCCGAAACGAGTTCATTTTCCTGCCATTTTGGCGGGTTTTTTTCTATCTGTCTCGTGTGTGCGCGTGCGCTGTCTCTCTTTCTCTCTGTCTCTCCTTTCTCTCGGTCTTTCTGTTTCTCCAATCCACTCCTCTCGTGATCTCTCTGCACGATAGCGCGCGCGCTCTTTTCCTGTCTCTTTCGCTCTTTGTAAGCGCGTGCTCTCGCTTTCTCTCTCTCTCCCTTTCCACCCCCCATCCCTTACGCTCTCTCTGTCTCTGTCTACCTCTCTCTTTCTTGATTTTCTCTCTCTCTCTCTTTTTCTTTCTCTCTCTCTCTCTCTCTCTTTCTCTCTCTCTCTTTCTTTCTCTCTCTTTATTTTTCCTCTATCTCTCTATGTCTCTATGTCTCTATGTCTCTATGTCTCTATCTCTTTATCTTTCTATCTATCTATCTCTCCATCTCTCTATCTCTCTATCTCTCTATCTCTTTATCGCTCTATCTGTCTCTCTCTCTCTCTCTCTCTTTCTTTCTCTCTTTCTCTCTCTCTCTCTCTCTCTCTCTCTCTCTTTCGCGTGCGTGCTCTCTCTCTCTCGCTCTGTCTTTTTCATTATATCATTCTCTCGCGTTTTTCCTCTCTATTCCACGTGCGATTTTTTTTCGCTTTCTCTCGCTGTCTTTCTCCATGATATTGTTTTTTTGTGTGTGCAATAACTTACCTTTCATGCCATCGGTGTTGTAATCAATATATATATAAGTATGTTGTGTCTCGACGACACATTATCATGGACATACAGCCCATGCGCGTAAACAATGTACATGAAGAGAATATTCAACACTGGAATGACTATGCAGTGGAATAGTTGAACGTTATGGAACTACACAGAAATAAATTACTGGAGGACTTGTTTGATCACGTTCAAAAACACGAGCAAATCCATGCTAGAATCAAGAGGCAACATAAAATAGAAATGAATGCACTACAATTAAGTTATGATTACGAGATGGATCAATATGGTAATCAACACCACGCACGTGTTACTGCTATATTCCGCCAAAAATTGACAGAAATCGACGAAAAGTACAGGAGTGCATTCATAGCAGAAAGAGATCGTTATGCTGGACCGTTTATATGTCAAATGCACAACTTGGATCTGTATCATTATGATTGTGACAAGTTCATGACGAAACGGGAATGGAAAGCTGAAGCAACCCCGAGTATATTACGGTTACTTGACATCCAAGTCGGATTTTTTTTACAATTTTATGAATGTTATCACAAATGGCACATGACGGCCAGGGATGAAATTTTTGACAAATACAAAATTGACGTATCAGAACTGTATTTACATAATGAGATCGGATACAAGTTTCCAACTTAGAGTATCGAATCTGACCTACGGACAATATGCAAAACGTCTATGTTTTGTGTCGTAATAAACTTATTTTGAAACTTATGTGGCCATACTAATAAAGATGTCAGGCCCTCTTGTAAGCATTTGTCCACTCGAGACACATACACATAAAAAATATTAACATAAAGCACAGAATTTGGTCGCTTCTGATTTAGTCAACTCTACTTTCAGAATCAGTCCATTCTGGGACAATATTTACGGCAGCTGCATTCTTTGCACTCATTCCTGGTACTGGCACCGAGTTTTTTATGATATTTCCCGTTTTCGCATGAAATACACATGTCACGCGAATTTGCGCCTACACACTCGTTATACTTGCCTCTGTGACATTTTTGGCATGAAGCGACAGACTGTTTGCCCTCTTCAGTGCCATATGTCCCAGTCGGACACCCTGTGCATGTTTGTAGTATGTCGTTGCTGGCGTACATTTCAGCAACGACCTGTTCTATTTCTGCTTCGCTCAATGCGGTATCCACAGCGTACAGCCCTGCGATGGTGCCTTTGAAGCAAGCATCATGTCCGAATATGCTCTTCCCAGCATAAGTGTGGTTCAGAATGACGTCATTTTGTGGCGTGGTACACTCAACGGATGAAGTATTGATTCCGACACTTAATCGTAGAGTTTTATTACTGGATGTATACTTGACTCTAATTGTCAGCCAGTTGTCTTGTATGATGGCGAGTGGAGCTGAATAAACTCTACAATCATATGTATCACTTGACATTTGAAACCCAAGGGTATCACTCCAACTTTGTCTGCGTAAAGAAAAATGATTCACGGGTATCTCACTGCCAAAACCATAAATTCGTTCGTATCGACCAGGCACCCCTGTGAATTTGACCACGGACACTGCTGTGAATCCTCCATTGGTCGCGATCATACTCGTGTATGGTCCACCGTCGATGTATTGAGATGCTTGTCGGTCAAATGTCACGGCCCCTTTCCCACCTACAGTGCCTGTGGTGATGTTAAACTGTGCGGTGGCGGCATACGTATGCAGCATGCGGTCAGCCAGAGTCGAGAGCTGTGCACACCCAGGGACAAGAGAGAGTGCACGGTAATTCGTTTCACTAGTGTATTTGTAAGTCCCGCGGGGGCACATGCATGCCATCTCCGAGATACTGCCCTGCAGTGAATCCGCATTGGATAGACACAACGAGCACGATGTCACAACAAGAGATGCACGCATACTGATTGTAGAATTCCACGCCAGTACGACAATCCGCATGTAGCAGGCATTGATTGGTGTGACAAAGAGGTGTTCTTTTTTCAGACCATTCGTCATGGAAAACGTCCCGGGTAACTCGATCGTGAATCTCAAATCATTCACAAGTCGGTATTCGACTTTGAACAGTGAAACCCATTCCTCCAGGAAAATTGAGCCTCGTCCTTGCGTGATGATCCCTAAAATTTTGATGGGAATGCCTGTGTCTATCTGCATCCACTCCCCATATTTGCTCGTGTTCGCAACCCAATCCGTTGGTGCTTGTAGATCATCGAGCATTGAACTAAAAGAATTCCCAGCCCATATTGACGAATAAATTCTCGAAGTGTCGGTGGGTTCAGCGGGATTGTCACTTTGTACGCACCCGCGCGGCATTTACAATCAGCCAAGTCGGTGCTCCCCGCGGACGACACCGCATTTACAGGACATGCAGTGCATTCCTCGCTAGACGAGCCATAGAAATTGTCAAGACATGTACAAGTGCCTGGCTGTATACTTCCCACAAGTATAAATAATGTCATCAAAAAGATTGACATGACGACCAATCTCAACAATCTGCGGATTTCTATTCTTATATACATACTATATCAAAAAAAATATATTCACAAATGTTGTATTAATTTCCCCATTGGTAGTTTCGGATCAGCCATCTATTTTTGGCCAATGCACGGTTATATAATGAGTCGTCTTTTTCCAATTCGACTTACCCATGCTATGGAGCATACACTATCCCCGACGATATTCACGGAACTGTCTCCCTATCCTTGGTGTGGACTCTATTCGATCCTGAAAGTGTCCCAGGCCACAATACCGACGGACAAGATGCAATACTTCGCGTTGCTAGACCGTATTCGAGGAGTCATTGGGAAAAATAGAGCGTGGAGAGGGAGACTGATGCATCGGGAAATGATGCGATGTCTGTTTTTTTTCCAGTGTGAGGTGGAGTATACAGAAGTTGCTCGCATGTCCCTTACAAAATGGATCAAAAGGTGCGGAGCGCTGAACACACGCTACATTATGTTCATCACTGGGCATTTTGTGTATCTTACCATTGGCGAAACGTTGTCTGATCTGAAAATGTATGACCAGCATGCGGTCAGCCATTTTTTTGAGCGTCTGTAATAGGCTGATTTTGAAAGTAGATCAGATGATAAGAGACCAGACTATGCCAAATGGGTTTCAAAACAAGTTTATTGCATTGCAAGACTTTGAAGTCGAGAGCAAAATCATTGTCCGAGATGTACAACACAGAGCCCTACAGGGCCCTGAGTACACATCATCTCCCTGGGTGTTGCGGACCTACGGGGAAACGCTCAGACAATCTCCGTCTTGAGAAGTCCCCCCAAGACATCTCAAATCATCTGGGCCCGAGCAGTTAAGCCGCTGAGAGACAGGCGGCGGGAACTCGAGAAGACCATCGGAGGTCTTACCCAGGACGAGGAGATAGAGTGCGCCTCACTGTCAGTGGGGGAGGCTGCGTTCGTGAGACTTTGTCCCAAATTGAGAGCTCATGGGGTTCACACCTTCGACACCATTCCTAGACTTAACTCTACCGTCGCCCGAACGAAGTTTTTCTGTCCAATGCTCGGCAATGCGGACACGGCAGACACCCTGCTGCAAACCGAATGGCTGGACAAATTGCGGAAGGTGGAGGGCCACGTCGCCAGCCTAGAACTGGCACACGCCAGCCCTACCCTCCTACCCTCGATGGGAGGCTCTCGTGAGAGCCTAATCCGACGCTGGCGCACCCTGGCTCTGCTGAACAATCGTGCTGAAGCAGTGGCACATAGATTGATGACGCTAGATCCATCCTCCACTCTATGGGGGACCAGGATTCGTGAAATACGAGAAGCATGCTCCCAACTACACAGAGTGGAAGCTCAAGTCGGGAATCCTCTCCAATGTTACCGCTCGGCCGAGGAAGGCACTACTGCACTGCGAGCCGCCTTAGCAGTGGTTGAGCACAACCGACCTGGATTCGAAGGCCATCGACAGCAACCTCACTGGCCGAGGCTCACGGCGCAGGCTCACGAGGCGGCTCTGCTTCAACTCAACGCCCTTTCTGATTCCCTCCACAACTCGGCAGACAAACTGAGCCTAGAAGCCGACTCTAGAGTCACAAGGCTCCCAGCCCTCATCAGGCGTCTCTATAACAAATGCTGTCGAGACCCTCTGGAGAAGGACGCGCACAGATCATGGTGGGAGACCATGGTCACACTTTGCCGGGCAGCCCAGCGAAAAGGCAAAAGCTGGCCCGTATTGCATGACAAAGCAATCCGAGAGGTAGTGGACAGCTGGGAGCACCCAGACTGGTTGGCGGTCCTCGAAAATCTCAGACATATTCGCTACCACCCCAAGGGCCCACCAGACCAGTGCTCCAGACCCTACAAGTTCTAGCAGGTGGCCTGGCACAATCAGTCCAAAGCCGGAGCTGATCTAATCATGGATATCTCCAACGTGCGCCGGCATCTCCCGGAAGGCTTTTCCTGGTGCAGTCCGACAGCCTACTCTCCCAGCATCATCATTGAATTAACAGAGCTTCTCTACATGCAACCAGCGCCGGAAGACTCCGCGGACTCGTCACGGGTGGCCACGAACCTGCGACAGATCCTTCGCTTTTTGGGCTTGCCTGCTGCATCATGCAACTTCATCAATACCATGCGAAAGGGATCTCCATCCTACTCACTCGTCATGGCCTTTGAAGATGCCTTCAGGACATGGGAGGGCAATCGATACCACACCTCTCCGAATGGAGACCGATCAACTTGTCCTCCATGTCTTTGAGAACGGAAGCAGAAGGTCACACCTTTCAATCCACCATCCGCAGCCCAGATTGGATGGACATGGTATACAGGTCTCGAGGCTGTGGCTTGGTCTCAAGGAAGGGCTTGCACATCTCCACTGGGATCTACTTTCAATAGCGGTATCTCAAGTCGAACCCACTCTCAAACAATATGAAAATTGACTACCTCCCTTGAATTCACACCGGGTCCAAGACACGCCACTAAATAACCTATAAATGGATGCACCTTCACCAACCTGAGGCAACGGACGACAGGGAGTGCGGCAATTTGGAATTCCTGTGCACCCTGAACACCCCATCCCCAGAGAGAATGAGGTATTTATCGGATCTCTGTGAGGATAAGAGAACCGCTCACCTGCGACGCACTCTCCTCGAGATCCAAAACCTGCTGCGCATCCCCCTCTCCTTCTGAGAAGGGGCAAGCAATCAGACGGACCGAGGAGGTTGGTGGGTGTGAGCTCTCTCTGAAGAACTCACCTCGAAGTGCGGCAAGTGTAAACGAATTTGGCCAGCCCACCAGCTGGCGAAGGACGGATGCACCAGCTGCAAGGCGAGCACACTTCAAAGGCAGGCCTCGCCCAAGAAGAAAAAGGGGGCCAAAACCAAGCTCCAGCAGACACTGGGCTTCGTGATGCGGTCGGCCCTTCCAGAGGAAATCGAAAAAAAGTGCAACCACAATCTTATTTCAGACTCTACTCTCACATTGCCCCACATTCAACTCTGTTTGGAGGACATGATGCAGGGAATGGGCATATCGGCGGCTGACGCCCCTAGCAGTGAGGTCACTCCAGTCCCCATACATCTGCGGTTCACAGCCCCAGAACTGGGCCACCCTCTCATCGACGACAACCACGATAGGCCCCTACACCCACTGGTGGGCCCGTTCCTTCGTGAATATTTGTCCAGGCACGAGGACATGGAAGACGACGATGACGAGATGGGACATCTCTACACCGGCTTATGCGACACCAGAGTGCTAGCCCGCACAATGCTGGAGGATCCGGAAACCGAACCAGCTGTGTACCACAACGACAAGGGTGAGACTAACCCCAATTGTCATCCGAGACGGAACAGAGAACGTTTCTCGACCCCGCACACAGCAAGAGATCCCAATAAGATTGAGGAGGTTGAACTAGAGAGCGAGGATCTACAGGGAATGATACGCCAACCACCGAAGGTTGGGGCCATCCGGTTCCATCATGAACTGGATAGCACTAACACTTCACACGCCGATGTCATGGCCACTACATTCCAAGGCACCACTTCAGTCATTACCTCCAGAGGACCACATCAACTTGAAGGCGCCAGATGACACCTCCTCACAAAGGTCTTCAGCAACCCTGAATCGTTCAAGGCCGATCTCCACTCTCAGCTACTCCTGCAAGAACGTCTTGATGAGAACCCGAAGTACAATTCTTTCTCATGGCAGGTTCTTCGCAAAGCCTCCGAATTTTTTGGAGCAAAAACCTACATTGGCGAGACGGGTCTTATGACCCTTCTCTTCTTCTCCAATTTCACGAAGAAAAGTGAAGATCACGTGGGGGGCACTCGATGGCAGTCCAGTTATTGTAAATTGGAACGGGCTGGATCCATCGGAGCAAGCTGAAATCCCTCCGACTTTGGCAGCTGCGAACAACTGGATCATATTCACACATCCACTGTGCCCGGAGAAGGCCGCCACTCCCATTCCCCCGATCCCGAAAGGCGCCCAGAGATTTCTTTATACGAAAGGCAAAGCCAGCAGGGAGAGAGGGTGGTGGAGAACGGGAACGGACAAAGTTGCCTCGTACGGCCTGGACACCGAAGTGTGGATCAGTCAGAACAGCATGATTTCCGACTCAAATATCCTCGCCCTGGATGCACTCCTTCAGACGAAATCCGAAAAAGATTTTCAGGATATGCGATCCGATGGGGTGGAACCGATCTACTGGGCGGGCACGGAGTCAGGCCTGATGGACATGTACAATTTCCCTGGGGTTATCTACGCCACGGACGGTTCGAAAGGCAGCACCGGAATGGGAGCAGGCTTTTACAGACACGATACCAAAGGAGGTGGGTGGAGCAGGGTTGGGGGAGGAGCCGGCGGTGGCTCGTCCGGCAGGTCCGAATTTGCGGCAGCATGTCTGGCTCTTGAAGACTCCCTCACCCACGACCAACCCATTGTGGTTCTCACAGACTCCAAAGGACTCATGACAGTGGCCTCGAATTGGGTGGGGGAGGGCAAGGACCCCCCTCGCCCGCATCATCAAGGTTCTCCACCAAAGGGTGAGTGTGGGCCTTTTCACCATGTTTATCAAAATCAGGGCCCATAGGGGTAAGTTTCTCAATGACAAGGCAGACAGATAGGCAGACGAAGGTTGAGAGGATTTCGACAATGCACGATTGGATGGTCCTAGCCCACATCCTACCTTCTCATGGACTGAGGAGGGAGTCGAACACAGATGCTCCATGAACAAGACCCTTCATACCAGAGTGCATTTGAAGGTGTCCGAACTGCAACTCCCTCTCCACAAGAACTGTACTTCAGAATCTTTTGATCGAGAAGATAATAGTAGAGATCTTCTGGGGAAGCACTAAGACAAAACCGTCCCGGACCGGTCCAAAAGGCGCCTTTTACAAAGCATCGGATACCAATTCCCATGCGCCAGGCATCTCAACCTCTGGGGTCTTCGAGACAGCGATGAGTGCAGACTTTGTAAACGCCTCCACCTGGAGGTGATGCCGTGGCCGGAAAGCCTCGGCCATATCCAAGCTCGTTGCCTGGCTCTCCAAAAACCAAGAATTGCAGTACACCACGGCATCTGGCGTGAGCTACTTACAGCCATCAGTAGGAACTCCTTGGAATCCCACGACGACGGCGAGAGGAAATGGTACTTCCCGTCAGCGGTTAGCGAGGCTACCCATGACAAGTTGACAGTCCGTCAAATTCTTGTGCATCTAGGTCTGTGTTCTGGGATTAGACGTCTGTGAGAGGATGTCACCGAATTTCACGCTCGACTGGACATCATCCTGACTTCCCAGGAAATCACCTCCTTCTACAGCTGGAGACCCGATGAAGTTGCGTTTGACGACACGAATAAACGCTGTGTCTTTCTGGAATGTACTCGCCCAATGGACTCGGTGACTTCCTCTGAGGAGGGAGACTGGGCGGAGATAAAGGAACTCGAGAAGAACGAGAGATGCGGAATGCACATCTACTTCATGAACTATCTTATCGCCCTTCACGGTCGTCCCTGGAACTGTACACCAGCCAACTTCGCAGTTGGAGCACGGGGCTCCCTCAAGCAGACCCAATTGCAAGACAGGCTCTGCCTTCTTGGAGTTACGAACTCTAAAGCCAGAGAAAAAATCCGAGTGCTCACAGTCTCCAAAACACTAGCCTTATCGGACATCATCCTCAAGCCTTTTCACGTCTTCATTCTGCGTAGCCCTGAGTGAGCTCTCAGCTCTCTTCGCCAACTCGCAAACGTCGGCATTCAAACTCTTCAAATAATTCACCGGCCCATTCAGTGGGCTGGTAATCTGAGGAAAATGAAAATCGGGCCGCTCCCCTGGGAAGACCGGCCCATCCAAAGGGCCACGGGCTACACTGACGGCCCCCCTATCGCTCGCCCACACGTGGGTCAAGCATATCAGCCCCTCTACGAAGGGCCCTATCACCCCCTGCAGTTTGGCCGCATGGGGTGCTGTTTTTATAAGAGTGAGAGTACCGAATCTGACAGGCACAGCAACTATACCACACTACGGGCTGGTTGAGCTTCAACTTCCCCATAGTTCTGATAAGGAAATATCATTTTCCTTTCTCAATATCTGATACTGCTGCTTACCCTTCACAAATGGTACCCTCATGCACTTCAACCTTGCGCACTTACTGTTGACCAGCAACCAACAAAAAAGACGTCGAATCCAACAAGCTTGCTATATGTTCTTCCACTGACAACTCCCACACTGGTGCCTAACCCGATTATAACAGACTGATACTATCTGACTCTGAACGGACCCACACCGAACACATACTCAAAGGTCACCAAAGGCACGGTCACTCACAGCTTGCACACACATCACAACGAGATCACAAACCAACAACACACAAATGGATGTCAACCCGCACACCCCAATAGAGATTTTTTTCGAGATTCTTTTAAAGAATTCGTTGCATTGGAAATCATTATTGATCTTCCTTGTGGTTTCTTTCCAATAAACGACATTATCTCTCTACCGTACTGATTGGACGGCCGAGACGCCACGAAAGGCGTGATGGATGGGGGAGGATACATGAATATGTTACATAAGGATCACATATATGTTGTTCAAGGATACATGACATACATATGTCTGATAAATTCAATAACATATATGTTGTTTGAAAACTTATATACATGTTGATGAAAAAATGTGTCGTAGAAGTCATATATGTTGAATAACAAAATATGTTGCTGAAGAAAATATGTTGTTTAGTATGATATGTTGTTGAACAGAATATGTCGTTTAAAAAATATGTTCTCGAAGGAACGTATATATGTTGTATAAAAAACATGTATATGTCGAATAAGCCTTGAACAACAAAACATGAGCAGAAAAGGTTATAAAATATTATATGTCGTATAAGGTCTTGTACGACATACAATGTTGTATTAAGAGGCATATAAATACACATGTAATTTTCTGATGTTCACAGCGGCTAAATGGTAATAGCATCACTCAAAACACCTTCTAGGGTGGGTGAAAACGGCATGAGTAGTGGGTGAATTTGTCGACGTTATGAAAATGTGGGTAAATTTGTTCCAATTTTGGTGAAAGTAGATTAAAATATTTTGTAGGTAGGTGAATGTGTCATTTTCATCCACTTCCTTTTTCAAATTTGTCATTTTCACCCAATTCCTTTCCCGTTTCACCTACTTGCAGATTTCACCTACTTGTAGATTTCACCTACTTGGGTATGCCATTAGGTATGCTCCTATGCCCCAGTCTGGGAAAGTTTCTTGGGTCCCATGTGCTTAACCGGGTGCTCACCATTTGCTTAGTCCAGCGATTGAAGGGTATTCTGCACCAAAGAATCAAGAAAGAAAGACCTACTTGCAGATTTCATGTACTTGTACTTGTCTTGTGTTATGATCAGCGTTGTCTGTGTTCGCCTACACGTCATTTCACCTATGGTTTCCTTTCACCACAGAAATTATTTTTCACCTTTTTGTGGGAGAACAAAAATCAGAGACATCTACGGACAAAAAAAGTTTAGACATCTACCACTAATTTTCACCCACCAATTTTCACCAACCACTTTGACCGACACGCATTCCTATACACGCACAAACACCCACTCAAATTCACCCGTTTGATTTCACCCAACCATTTCAACCCACGCACTTTCACTCACCAATTTCATCCACCTTTTTTCACCAACCTGTTTTCACCTACCCCTTTTCACCCTTTCTTTTTTCACCCTCACCGATTCCTTTCACCCGCTGTGCCGCAGAAATCAATTTTCACGCACGATTCTTTGCGCTCTGGTTTCACCAACTTGCAGATTTCACCTACTTGTAGATTTCATATACTTGCAGATTTCATATACTTGCACTTGTCTTGTTGATTGATGTTTCCTTTCTTTCTTTCTTTCTTGGGTTTCGAAGGCACAACCTAATCGCTAGACTAAGGCCGAACGTTGACACTCTGACTTTGCTTGTCCCAACATCTTTTAGTTTTTAGTAGATGTACCGGTCGCATATTGGGGGCTAGTTAGGAAAGGAGTTAAAAAGAATCCCACATAAATATGGCCATATTTGTGTGGGATTCTTTTTAACTCCTTCCCCCGGGCCAACTTCAGTCCCATCTTCAGTTTTTCCCTTCTTTCCCATGCTAATAGTTGAGGAAATGTGTGCAACACTCTGAGACTTGTTAGGGTTGACTTGTTAGGGTCGTTGGAACTTGTTAGGGTCGACTTGTTCGTGTCATAAACAAAGAAAGTTGAGGATTTACAAGATGATTGTGCTGGCGTTCGGCATTGGGTAATCTTGGACTGCCCATGCGAACAAGACAAACACACCTACAGCCGCACAACACGGCACCAGTTGCAGTGCTCACCAGTATACGTAGTAGCTATAGACATGCAGAGACATACGGGCAGCCACACACGCATACACAAGTGATCAACATGAAAAATGGGTGTGCAGCGGCTAGGAGCGTCAAGGGATAAAACGCATCAAAAACACAATAACAACCAAAGCCACCGCACGCTTGTCTTCCCAGCTCGCCAGTTTTCGCCAATTTCCTTATTGCGACACAGATTTCTGCTGAGTTTCGGAGTGTGCTACACACACACACGCTCTCTCTCTCTCACACACACACGCACACGTATACAAATGTGTAAAAAAGTGTCGTAGATGAGCTCGCTGGGGGAGCGGTATGACAACCATCACGACAAAGACTTTTTGGGAGCTGTTCAATAAAATCACTTAAATCAATTCAGTATGGCAACATTTCTGTGTATAATACGTGGAAAACTACAGATATTATCGAAACAATTCACCCCCTCGAATCCACCCGTTCTTTTTCAACCTGCGATTTTCACCCATACATTTTTACCCACGCATTTTCACCCACCGGTTTTCACCCACCTTTTTTCACCCACCTTTTTCCACCCACAAAGTGGGTGAAGAGAAATAGTTACATGAGACGTTGGGGGCGGGGGTAGATATCCTGACTGTTCATACCCATTCTTCACTTTTAAGTTTTGAACCCATTTTTGGGTTCGATTTGTACCAACAAAGTACGGTGACCGCGACATCATCAAATGATCCTTAACGA